>Ga0073934_10008091_pt1 | contig 14225 bp, 9 predicted proteins | sample LarsenN4metaG_FD_76834 | JGI IMG/M metagenome (GOLD analysis project Ga0073934, IMG submission 76834) | Hot spring sediment bacterial and archeal communities from British Columbia, Canada, to study Microbial Dark Matter (Phase II) - Larsen... ...
CCGCAAAACGTTTTCCACAGACTGGTGTTATTCCTTATAATCTGGCCTGCTACGCTTGTCAGATGGGACGGGAGGCAGCAGCTCTCGAGTGGCTGGAGCGGGCCCTGGCTTTGGAAGACAAAACGGACCTGAAAGCCATGGCGCTCCGCGACGACGACCTCAAGCCCCTTTGGCCTCGCATTCAAGAGATGTGAGCACGAATACCAGGACCAACACCTGACATCCAAATCCCTCATGAATCAACCTCCGAATGGCCTAAGCCGCCGAAGCTTCCTCGCCCGGATTTCAGCTCTCGGCGTGGCCGTGACCGGTGTGGCCGCCCTGCCGCTGCACGGGGCTGATCCCAGCCACTCACGTCGCCTCTTCAAGCTCTGCCTGGCTTGCGGTCCAATTGGTGTGCCCGGCGAGCCTCGAAAGATGCTGGCCTGGGCTGTGGAATACGGCTTCGAAGCCCTCGAGCCCGTGCCATCGTTCCTCGCGAAGCTCTCCAACGTCGAACTCGATGCCTGGCTGGGGGAGATGCGGGAGCGTCGGCTGGTTTGGGGCGCCGCTGGCTTGCCGGTGGATTTTCGCGGCGCCGAGGCCGCCTTTGATCAAGGCATGAAAGCACTGCCAGACTTTGCCCATACCTTGCGGCGGGCTGGCGTCACGCGTGTGGCCACCTGGCTTTCCCCCAGCCACAAAACACTGACCTACATCGCCAATTTCCGCCAGCACGCCCGGCGGCTGCGCGAGGCGGCCCGGGTGCTGGGAGATCAGGGCATTCGACTGGGGCTTGAGTATGTGGGACCCAAAACCTCGTGGACGTCAGGCCGCTTTCCCTTCATACACACCATGGCGGAAATGAAGGACCTGATCGCGGAGATCGGGCGCGACAACGTCGGATTTCTCCTCGACTCCTGGCATTGGCACACCGCCCAGGAAACCGAAGCGGACCTTCTTTCCCTCAGAGCTGAACAGGTGGTGTTATGTCATGTGAACGATGCGCCTAAAGGCATCCCCGTCGAACAGCAAGTGGACAGCCGGCGCGAGCTCCCCTGTGCCACGGGTGTGATTGACCTCAAGACTTTTCTCCGCGCCCTGGTCAGGATTGGTTACGATGGCCCGGTTGTTTGCGAGCCGTTCAGCCAGGAGTTGCGCGGAATGACCCCTGAGCAGGCCCTGGGCACCGTGGCTAAAGCCATGAAACAAGCGGCTGCCCTGGTGGAACAGCCACTCTGAAGGGCAGGGGAGGTCTGACGGCTTGAACGCCGCATGGCCCTATGCGGCGGCCTGCCATGCTGTTGCGCTGCATTCTCCCACGCAATCGGCGTTGCAGCGTGAACCGCCCCGCCACCCGCTGAGAGAGGCGTGCCCTGCGGAACATGGTCCCAGTTTGCCCCCACCCCCTGGGAGGCACGTCTGCCGAACCCACAGTCTCGCCCTTGCAAACTCCGCGGACCCTGCCTATGAGGCAGCGAACGGATCCCAAGAAAGTTGCCTGTAAAAGGGCTTGTCATCCGCGCTTTCGGGGGTAGCTTTTGCATCGCTGTGACCTGATGGCAGGAAACAGGAACGAATACTTTTATGGCTGACATCGCAAACAAATATCCAGACAACGCGCCCGGCAAGTACTACGTGGACAATCAATGCATTGACTGCGACCTCTGCCGCGAAACCGCACCCAACAACTTCACCCGCAACGAAGAAGGCGGTTACTCCTACCTGTCGAAGCAACCTGAGACTCCGGAAGAGGAAGCCCAGTGCAAAGAAGCCAAGGAAGGCTGCCCAGTCGAGGCTATCGGCGACAACGGCGCATAAGGCCAACGTTTTTTTTATCGAGACAGCCCGCAGGGTTTCCCTGCGGGTTTTTTTTGTGGCGCGCGGCAGTCCGGTTCGACAAAGAGACAGTGACATTTTGCAGAGCGCACGGTTAGACTGAGTCCATGCAAGACTCTGCCCGACTCATATTCCTGGCCACCGGGCTTTTGGCTTCCGTGACCGCGTTGCCCCTTCCGGCGCGGGACTCCTCAGCGGCCCCGCCCCGCCAGTCCTTCGAGATTCCCGCCTGGGCTTTTGACCGCGGCAACGCCCGCACCTTCACCAACCAGTATGCCGATGCCGGGCCTATGGTGGCCTTTGGCGGGCAGTCTCCGGTGGTGCTCGAGTACGACATAGATTTCCCTGCCGCCGGCAACTATCGGCTGGCGTTGCGCTACGCCGCGGCCACCGCCCGCCCTGTCAACCTCCACCTGGATGGCAAGCGCATCGCGCAGGTTTGCCGGTCTGCCACTGGCTCCTGGATGACCAGTGGCGCGGCGTGGGAGGATTCCCTGACCTTTTACACCGGCCAGGGTCGGCACACCCTTCGGCTCCAGCGCGCCGGGGATTTTCCGCACCTCATGAGCCTCCGGTTTGAGTCGGAGGTGATTCCCGCCGGCTTTCTGGCAAATCGTCCCACAGCTCGCAAGCTCAACGATCCACCACCAGCCCGTCTCTTTGAACCCTGGGTCCCATCGGTGGACCCGGCGGCGTTGCGCCTGGCCATACGTGATCTTATGGAGTCTTGTGGAACACGCTATCCGCAGGGCCCGGCGCTGCTGCAGGAGCTGGAAAAGCTGGAGACTGCCCTTGGTCATGCAGAGGCAGCCAGCCTGGCACGCTCGAACCTCGTTGAACTCCAGCGCGAGGCCCTCGTGCGGCGGAATCCCTTGCTGGAGTTTCGCTGGCTGCTCACCATTCGGCGCTCCACTCAAGGCCCCGACCTGGGCTTGCCCTACAACTGGCAGAGCAATTCCTCTCTGCCCAAGGACGGCTACGACGACACACTGGTTCTGCTTGATCTGTTTGACGAGCGGGCCGCCATCGAGACGTTTTATCGCCCTCAACGGAGCGGGTTTATTGGCGACGTGGATCTGCACTGGGATGCAACCCGCCTGCTCTTCTCCGCGGTCGGAACCAACCGCCACTGGCAGGTCTTTGAACTGGCCCTGACTCCAGGTCAGCCACCACGGGCCGCCGCCACCCCGCGTCAACTGACCGGTGACCAGCCCGACGTGGATTACTACGACGCTTGCTACCTGCCTGACGACCGGATCCTCTTCACCTCCACAGCCAGCTTCGTGGGTGTGCCATGCGTTTATGGCAGCTCCCACGTGGCCAACCTGTACCGAATGAACGCCGATGGCTCCGGTATCCGCCAGCTCTGCTTTGACCAGGAGCACGACTGGTGTCCAGCGGTCCTCAACAACGGGCGTGTCCTTTATACACGCTGGGAATACGCCGACACCCCTCATTCAAACACCCGCCTGCTCTTTCACATGAACCCGGATGGGACGGGCCAGATGGAATATCTCGGCAGCGGCTCCTACTGGCCAAACTCCTTCTTTTACGCCCGCCCCATCCCGGGGCACCCCACCAGGGTGGTCGCCATCATCGGCGGACATCACGACAATCCCCGCATGGGCGAACTGGTCCTCTTTGACCCGGCGCTCGGCCGGCACGAGGCCAGCCCTGCCGTCCAGCGCATCCCCGGGCGCGGCCGGCCGGTTCAGGCTCTGATTCGCGATGGCCTGACCCTTTCGAGCTGGCCGAAATTCCTGCATCCGTTCCCCCTCAACGAGCACTTTTTCCTGGCGGCTTGCAAGCCGGAGCCCGACGCCCCGTGGGGAGTTTATCTGGTGGACGTGTTTGATAACCTCGTGCCAATTCGGCAACTGCCCGATTATGCGCTCTTCGAGCCAGTGCCGCTGCGCGCGACCCCCCGTCCTCCGGTGATTCCCGACAAAGTCAACCTGGCCCGTCAGGACGCCACCGTGGTCATTCAGGACATTTACGCGGGGGATGGCTTGAAGGGGGTGCCGCGGGGCGTCGTGCGCGCGCTGCGTTTGTTCACTTACCATTTTGCCTATCAGAACATGGGTGGGCTGTTGGGTGTGGTCGGGGCTGACGGGCCATGGGACATCAAACGCGTGCTGGGCACCGTGCCAGTCCGGGCCGATGGCTCAGCCCACTTTACTGTGCCGGCCAATACCCCAATTTCCTTGCAGCCCCTGGACGCCGAGGGCAAGGCCGTTCAACTCATGCGTTCCTGGATGACCGCCATGCCCGGGGAAGTCGTGCAATGCACGGGCTGCCACGAGCGCCAAAACACCGCTCCTCTCACCCAGACCGGTGCCGCCTTGAGTCGCGCTCCCGCGGAAATTACCCCCTGGCATGGCCCGGTGCGCGGCTTCAGCTACGCCCGCGAGGTGCAGCCAGTCATTGACCGCCATTGTGTAGGTTGCCACAACCCCGACTGGCGCGGGCCGGCGGGCCAGCAGGCTGCCGACTTGCGCGGCAGTGTGCGATTGACCAACTGGAGCAGCGTCACCCCGGGTAACGGGGGCGATCGTGCCGGGCGCTTTAGTGTCGGTTACGCTGAACTCCATCGTTACGTGCGGCGCAACGGCATCGAAGGTGACTACCACGTTCTTGAGCCGATGGAATTCCACGCCGACACCACTGAACTGGTCCAATTGCTCCGTCGCGGGCACTACGGCGTGCGCCTCGATGCGGAGGAATGGGACCGGCTCATTACCTGGATTGACCTCAACTGCCCCTACCATGGCACCTGGGGCGAGGAGATTGACAATCCCGGCCGCCAGCGGGAGCGCCGGCGCGACCTGCTCAAGCTCTACGCCAACGTGGACGATGACCCGGAGGCCATTCCTGCGCCTGCGATCCAACCCCCTATGGCGTCCTCCGCGCCGGTGATAACCCCTCCCACCCCCCGGAGAATCGTGGTGCCCGGTTGGCCCTTCGATGCCAACGAAGCGGCGCGCCGGCAAGCCGAGGCTGGAACGGTCACCCGTCGCCGCATTCCTCTCGGCCAGGGGCATTTTCTCGAGATGGTGCTGATCCCGCCTGGAAGTTATGTCATGGGCGATGCCTCCGAAGCCGCTGGCGATCTGCCCCGTGCGGCACGGGTCGAGAAGGCCTTCTGGATGGCGGCTCGCGAGACGGACAATCAGACCTATGCCCTGTTCGATTCCGCGCACGACAGCCGCGTGGAGGACAAAAACACCTACCAGTTCGGCATCCACGGTTACCCGGCCAACCGCCCGGAGCAGCCCGTGGTGCGCGTCTCGTGGCGTGAGGCCATGGCCTTTTGCCAATGGCTCAGCGCGCGCACCGGCGAGCGCTTCACCCTCCCTACCGAGGAACAGTGGGAATGGGCCTGCCGCGCGGGGGCGGACACGCCCTTCTATTTCGGAACCCTCGACGCGGATTTCTCCCCGTACGCCAACCTCGCGGACGCCAAGCTCTCCGAGTTCGCCAGCGACCCCTACACGGTGGATGTGCCGCTCAAGAACCCCACCCCCTACGATGATTGGATCCCCAAGGATCCTCGCTTCAACGATGGCGCACTGTTGGCCGTGGCGCCCGGACGATACCGCCCCAACGCCTGGGGTCTTCTTGATATGCACGGTAACGTCGCCGAATGGACGCGCTCGGAGGAACTGTCAACGAACACGGGCGGCCCGCGCAAGGTGGTGCGCGGCGGCTCCTGGCGCGATCGCCCTGCCCGCGCCACCGCCAGCTTCCGTGTGGCCTATTACGATTGGCAGAGGGTCTATAACGTGGGGATCCGGGTGATCAGCGAAGGCCCGGAGAAGACTCTGGCCCAGGGCCCGTTGACCCCGCGCACGGCGGATTAAGCCGCTCAGAGCTGCGACGCTTGCGACGCGGTGCCGGGCTGCGGCTGGCCCTTGCCGTCCGCCCCGCCGCCGTCCAGGTCAATCAGGATGTCGCGCGGCTCGGCGCCCTTGCTGGGTCCGACAATCCCGCGCGCCTCCAGTTCGTCCATGATGCGCGCCGCCCGGGTGTAGCCCAGCCGCAGCCGCCGCTGCATGAGCGAGACACTGGCCTTTTGCTCGCTGCGAATGACCTCGATGCACTGCTGGATTAACTCCTCGTCCTCGCCGCAGCCCTCCTCATGGTCAAAGTCGCTGGCTGGTTTGGAGAGCTGTTCGTGAATGTCCAGCTCGTAGCTCGGCTTGCCCTGGCGGGCGATGAAATCCACGATGCTTTGAATCTCCTGGTCGGTGACCAGAGCGCCCTGTGCCCGGTGCAGTTTGGCCGAACCGGGGGGCAGGTAAAGCATGTCGCCTTTGCCCAGCAACTTGTCGGCTCCCATGGCGTCGAGAATGGTCCGGGAGTCCACCCGCGACGCCACCTGAAAGGCAATACGGGCCGGAATGTTCGCTTTGATCACCCCGGTAATCACGTCCACGCTCGGGCGCTGCGTGGCCACGATGCAGTGGATGCCCGCCGCGCGCGCCATCTGGGTAATACGCGCGATGGCCATCTCCACGTCCGCCGGCGCCACCAGCATCAGGTCGGCCAGCTCATCAATGATCACCACGATGTAGCTGAGCTTGTCCGGAATCACGATGTCCTCATCGCGCGGCACCACGATTTCCTCGTCCAGCTCCACCGCGAAACCCTCCGAGCTGACCTCAACCTTTTCCTTCTTCGAGGTCAGCGGCAGTTCGAGTTCCCGGGCCGCGGGCTCTTCCTTCGGCGTGCGTGGACGCTCATTGAACGACTTGATGTTGCGCACGCCCACCTTGGCGAAAATCTGGTACCGTTTCTCCATCTCCGTGACCACCCAGCGCAGCGCCAGGATGACCTTCTTGGGATCCGTCACAACCGGCACGACCAGGTGTGGCAGCGTGTTGTATTGCTGGAGCTCGACCACCTTCGGATCAATCATCACAAACCGCAGCATGTCGGGCGGAAACCGGTAGAGCAGCGAGGCGATGATGCAATTGATGCACACCGACTTGCCCGATCCGGTGCTCCCGGCAATGAGCAGGTGCGGCATTTCCGCGAGGTCCGCCACAATCGGGTGCCCGTACACATCCTTGCCCAGGGCCAGCGGAATGCGCGCCTTGGTCTTGGCCCACTCCTCGGACTCGAGCACATCGCGCAAAATCACCTTGGTTTTGACGGCGTTGGGCACTTCAACGCCCACCGAGCTCTTCCCCGGAACGGGAGCGAGAATGTGGATGCGCTCGGCCTTGAGGGCGGCTGTGATGTTATTTGTCAGCGCGGTGATCCGTTCGAGCTTCACTCCGGGCGCCGGGTGCAGCTCGTAACGCGTGATCGTTGGCCCCTTGGTGATGTCCCCCAAGGCCACCTCGATGTCGAACTGGGCCAGCGTGTTCTTCATCAGTTGGGCGTTGGCCATCAATTCCTCCTTGGACTCGGTCGGCTTGATGGTCGTATCGGGCATCTGCAGCAGATCCAGCGGTGGCAACTGGTAATTGCCAATCTTGGGGGCTGAGGCCACCGCGATGCGTTTGGCTTTGGGGGGGCCCAATATGATCTTGGGCTTGGCTGGCGGAGCTGCCGGTGGGGCCGTGGGGACACTTTCCGGCGCTTCCGCCTTGGGAGCGGCTTCCGCCGGTTTGGCCTCAATCGCATTCGCGTCCGGTGCGGCAGGCCTGGCCTCCGGAGGCTTGCCCGGAATCTCGGCGGCCGTCGCCGCCCGCACTTCACGGGCGGGAATGACCTCACCCTCCTGGCCTGTGATTTCGATCTCGGACGCTTTCGCATCCCCGGCCTTGCCGCGTGTGCCTTTGCCCTGTCGCGGTTGGGGCACACTCAGGTCGCGCACCGTGGGCTCCGGCACGGGCTGCAAGTCCGCGCCCAGCCCCTGGGCGGCAGCCTCCTCCGTCTCCCGCTTCTTCTCGTCCTTCTTGCCTCCGCGTCCGGCCCGGTCCAGCTCCTCCTGAAGCTCCCGCGCCTGCCGGGCCAGCGCTTCAGCGCGTTTCTTCAGTGAAGCCTCTTCGGCGGTCAGACCTTCCTCCTCGGTTTCCACCGCCTTGTTGAACACTTGCCGTATCCAATGTCCCAGCTTGAAGTTTGTCAGGAACAGCATGCTGATCAGGTAGAGCATCCCGTAAAGGATGGCAGCGCCGGGTGCCCCAAACCACCGTTCGAAAAAGACGCTGTTCAGCCCGCCGCCCAGTACGCCGCCAGCGAGAATATTGAGATTGGCGCCCGGGTTCTTCAGGTGGCTCTTGCACAGGTCCAACAACCCTGTGATGCACACCAGGGCCAGTACCAGCCAGGGCCAGCGTCGGCGCAGGAAGCCCAGCCGTTCCCAGAAACAGCCCAGCCCCAACAGCACCATGCCCACGGGCGCCAGATAGGCCCCGAATCCAAGACTGAGGAACGCCAGGTAGGCCAGCCTCGCGCCAAACGGCCCGATCCAGTTGTGCGCGAGAGAATTGGGCGGCTGCACGTTGGCGGAGACATCCCGGGGATCATAGGTCAACAACGCGGTGGTCAGTCCCACCGCGGTGAAAACCAGGATGATGCCCACCACATCGCGAAACCCGCGCGGCTGGGGCGTTGGTTCGCTGTCCTTTCGCGCCATGCCCTCAGATTAGGATGACCCGCCCTGTTGACAATCAGAAACAGGTCAGGCTCGGGAGAGACCGCCTCGCTGGCGTACAAGAAAGGAGCCGCCCCACCCGGGCGGCTCATGGCAAGTCAATCATCAATTCAAGCTTGGCGCTTGCGAATCTCAGCTCAGTTTCCGGCGCAGGGCCACCAGCCCGGCCATCACGAGTCCAAACAGCGCCATGCCCGGGCCGCCCTCGGGTACTGTCGAGATTTCCCGATAAAGCTTGCGGTAGATGGCATCCTGGAAATCACTGAAGGTGGCGGCGGCTTCCGTGAAGCTTCCCGCACCACCCTGAACATTGTTCGCATACCAGGTCTGCAAGCTTGTTCCTCCAATCGCGAGGCCATTAATGCGATCAATGCCGGCGGCCAGGGCCGCATCACGAGCATCCGACGTGTCAATACCGCTGTTCTCTGTGCCATCACCCGACACATCCATCATTTGGAACGAGGAGCTGATGTTGTTGTTGGCGATGGAGGCCGCTCCAAACGCGATGGCACTCCCTGGTCCCGTGTTGCCGCTGAAAGCTCGAGTGACATTAGACAGAGCTGTCGCAAAGGCCGCTACTTCCGCCTGGGTCGTCAGCACGGTCCAAGGCACTTGCAGCGACTGTTGGGTCCCAGAGGACCACTCAATATAGGCTACCGCCACGCCACCCGGCGTGTTCGCGATCATGTTCTGAATCGTGGCATCGTTAAAGGCATTCACATAGCCCTGCCGCTGCAAGTTGTACTCGGCCGTACTGATACTGCCCGAGACATCCACAAGCAGAGCCAGCTCGATCGCGACGCTGACGGGGTTTGGTGTTTGAGCGCGTACGGGAAGGGCTGTCAGGCCGGCTATAGCCGCGACTGCCAAAAGGCCGCTAATTTTTCGCTTCATATCTTTTTTCTTTGATGGGTTAACGTTGACTGCCAACGGGAATCAAGCAGTAGTCATGCCAGACTGTCAGGCGAGTGCAAAACAAAGGACGGAAGAACTCCTTATGGCGTTATTGCACAATAGATTAACAACATCAATACCCTCAAACCCTCGTGCAATTCCACCCCAAGTTGAACAGGACGAAGTGTAAAGCTCCCTGACGAACCCGTTCGTTCATCAAGAGTGATTTGTTGATAATACATTGATGAAAAGCAACATGGGACAATAAACTGGCTGTCGGAACGCTTGACGGTGCCAATTGTAATCATTGAGGTTTATATTTGATATGTGGCTAACCTAATTACACTAGGCCCCTATGGCGTAATGAAGACCCGTGCTGGGCCGGCTGCAACCCTTCCCGGCGTGCCCCAACCCAGAGCGGCCAATCTCCGTCTGGATTGCGTGGCAGAGCTGTGACTGGCCGCGGCTCCGCGCCTGTAGTCTCGAAGCACCTTTACACCCCGACGCCCGCGCACTAGAGTGGCTCCCATGGCTGCGGACTTTGACGCCACCGAGTTTGTTGATGAGGATCTGCGCCGGTCGCAGCGCAGCCCCTATCAGGCTCCCACGCCGGTGAGTGCTGCGCCGGGACCGGATCAGCGGGCCTCTTCGCGCGAGGAGGTGGAACAAAGACTCACCATGCTGCAGTCGCGCCTGGCCGAACTCAAACGCGAACAAGACGAATTCGAACGCGAACGGGTGGTCTGTGAGGAAACGCGCCGGCGGCAGATCGAATTCACCACCGGACGCGAGGAATTGATTCGTGAGTTGAGCCGGGGGGTTCCGTTGCTGGAGCAGGAGGAGTTTAACCTGCGCCGCGAGGCGGAGCAAATCGCCAAGTCTCTTAAGGAACTCAAGGATGCCCTGGTGAAACTGCAGGCGATTCAGCAGGACGGCTGGACCAGGGAGAATCTAAGCGCCGAGCTCTCCCGTGCCATGGGCGTGGTGGACCACGCTCGCATGGAGTGGAACACCGCCCGGCTCAAGTTCGCTGTGCTTTCCCGGAAGCCGGATGAACCCGCCTCGGGGGCGGAGCCGGGCAGGCCCCTGGCGACCGCGGACCCCAGGAAGCTCCGTGACCTGGCGCTCACCGGGCTGGCCTACACCTGGCCGATTGCGCTGGTCGGGCTGGGCATCCTCGTGGTGTTGTTGCTCAAAGGTTGATTTCGGGGTGTCATGCGATGGCTGAGAAAAAAGACCCATCCCATGTCAGAGCGGGAGCGCCGCCTGCGGGAGGAAATTCAGCAGCTTGAGGAGCAGATTCAAAGCCTGACCATCGAGATCCAGCACGGACGTGCGCACCCAAACCGCGGTGAGGCGGCTACTCCCCCTGTGCCGGGCCCAGCAGGCACTCCCCCCTGGTCCTCCAGCCGCCCGGCTCCGGCTCCGATGCCTGCCAGATCCGGCGCTTCGGCTCGGCCCACCGCCACCCTCAGCCAATCTGCGATGCCTCGCCAGGAGCAGGTTTTCGAGGCGGTGGACCACCGCCGGCTTGAAAGCTCACCCCAGACGGTCAGCAAAGAGCTTTACAACGAGCTGGGCGTCAGAAAATACGATTTGCCCGCCGCCTGGAATCGTCTGATGCGTTACCTTCGTGGCGAACCTCCGCAAAACCAGAAACTGATCAAGTATTTGGCTGCCGGCAACATCCAGGGCCTGCGGCAGCTCCGTTACGAGAAGGAGGTGGCTCGTCGGCGGTTCATCGTGCTGGTGGTGGTCTTCTTCCTTCTCCTTTGGGGCATTGTGGCGATGTTCCTCCGTCACTAACTCAGTCTATGCCCACCGGGTTCGGCCCTGACGGGATTTGCTCGGCAGCGACGTCGGGGTGCGCGCTCCCATGCGCCGCCAGCGCCGCCTACCCGGCTTTGCGGTTTAAGCCCATGGATGCCTGGATCATTTCGATGCCCTCGTTCAGCCCAAGATTGCGGGAGTACTTTTTTTCCCCGGCATTGTTCCAATGTTCGTGGACCCCCAGGCTGGCCAGACGCTGCGTGGGCTGGGAGTGGTTCGGGTCATAATACGTCCCCGAGGGCGGGTCGTGGGCCAGGGCCGCTTCGTGCAGATAGTCGTCCACGCCTCCCTTGCGCGGAAACTCCGTCCCCTCGGCCCAGAGAAAATCAAAGCCCACCGAATCAATGGCCACGGGATCCTGCGACGCCAGCAGGCTGCATGGCCATCGCCCGTCAAAGGGCGACAACTGCATGCGTTGCGGGACGGCGTCGCGGGGATGAACCCCGGTGAAAAGCCCGTCCACCAGGTAAAGAACGGTTTTGCCGCCGAAGTCCGCGTGGCCCATCAGGTCCACCAGGGGGCGATAGAGACGGGTTTGTCTGGCAAAACAGTTGGGATGGATGTCGTAGTAACCTTTTTGCACGGGCCAGCGCACCAGGGAACCGTAATGGTTCTTGGCGCAGAGCGTCACGCCGCCGGCGGTGTGGGCCTTGAGGGCCGCGAAGTTGATCAGGTAATCGGCCTCGGCAAAACAGGTGGGCACGTAGTCCTGGGCCACGCCCGACGGACGGCTGCTCCAGTAAAGAGCATGGTCCGAAGGCCGGGCCTTGATGCGGCCAAATTTTCCCGCGCAATCCTCAAAACGTACGCTGGGAAATTCACCGGTGAGCACATGGTGGTATTCGTGCACCACACAGGCCAGGGTATCGCAAATGGTAATGTCGGACGGGCGCACGCCGGCAGCGGTCAGTTGTCGGAGCAGGGCGGTGATCATCTGGGGCGCGGTATTCATGTAGTCATGCCGGCGGATGAACGTGTAGGTCTCGGTGTTGACGTGGCCCTCGAGGTAGATCAGCCCAACCCAGTTCGGTTTAATGACGATCCGTTGTCCCGGCTGGTAGCCCACCGCGCCCTTGCCCCGGGACCGGTTGAGATGAGTAAACAACCTGGCCCAGGCTTCGGTTACGCGGCTTGTGCCGGTCAGTTCTTCCACCGCGCGGGCCATCATGGCGTCCACCCGATCCTGCTTGACCCGGTTGCCCTCCCACCAATGCCCGTCGCCAGGCCCTTTCCAGTCGGTGACCTCGGGGTCGTGCGCCCACACCACGCGCCCGGGGTAGATGCCTTTGGCTTCCCCGACGGGTTTGTTGCGCTCAAGGCCGTCAGCGGCGGGAGTGGGCGGCGGGCACAAAACACAGCCGCCGGCCAGAACCAGCGATTGCCTCAGGAAGGCACGGCGACCAAGGGTGACCGGGCTGGCGGGATGGCCGGGGGCGGGTTGAACCGTCCTTGAATTCTGGGGGGTGGTTTTCACGCCCGCCATCGGAGCATAAACCAGCGGCTGGATCAAGACCATCCGGCTGGGTGGACAAGCGTTCGATCGAAGCTGCGTGAAGCATGGCGCACAGGGCGCACCTGCGCTAGCGAGCCACTCCGGTGAGTGCCTTGGCCAGACTTGCAATCTCTGTGCGGGCGCGAGCCGCTGCCTCCAGGCCCTGTCCCGGCGTTGCGAACCACTCTGGCCCAAGTGTCCCTTCCCTCGCCGACCGCACCATTTCATGAAGCCTTGCCAGCGAAACCACCTGGTCCACCAGGCCACGGTGCAACGCCTGCTCGGCGTTCAGTTCACAGTCAAACCAGGGAAAATCTGCTGGCGTTTTTCCCTGTGTTCTCAGGCGGCAGGAAGGAATGACAATGGCCGCCAGGTCCCGCAGGTTCCCGCCCGGAATGCGAGCGCGGAAATCGGTGGACGCCACAACCTTTCCCGCGCAAGCCGCGAGGCCAACGCCTCCTCCCACCGCGTAACCCCGAACCAGGGCGAGGTTCGGAATACGGGTCCCCAGCAGCCAGTCATAGATTTCGGCCAGTTTGTGAAGGTGCTCGGACTTGCCACCGAAAGACTGAAGTTCGTCCAGGTCCAAACCGCTGCAGAACGAATGCCCGGCGCCGGTCAGAACCAGATAGTCCGCCGAACAACCTTCCAGGGCCCCCCGAATTGCGTTCAGCATGGCCAGACTGAGGCAATTCCGCCGGGCCGGATTTCGCAATTCCACAACGCGAAGCCTCCCGCCTCCGGACCCCGTTGCGTCCGTGACTCGAATCCGCACATCTTTGGCCGTTCGATCCATCTCCGATCAGCATCCCGAACCACATGCGGGGTGACAATCGTATTTAGCCTCCCGAAGCCTTGCCGGGGCGGACTCCTGCCGTTGTGAAGTGAATTCCGGGTCGTGGCCGTGGACCGGGGCCGGCGCGCCGCGCGAAAGTTTGGTAGGCCTCGGTCCGGATTCAGTATCACCGGAGTTGTTGGCGCGGTTGAATGCCGCACGGCAGGAACGGCGTCTGAAATAGCGTATGCAACAACGATGCGTGATCCTTGGCCTCAGCGCAGCCCTGGTTCTCCTGGGTGTGACGCGCCCGGTCCGGGCTGCGGACTCCGCCTGGCGAAGGGTGGACACTGTGCCTGTGGACCTGCCGCCCGAGCTCATGTTCGACCCGGTCAGGCCGGTGGATGCATTCGAGGAGGGTGCCCTGGGCTGGCGCGCGGAACGCGGCGATCAGTTCGCTCAGGCGAGCGTCAGCCGCGACAGCGCCGAACGACACGGCGGTGCGGCCGCGTTGCGCGTGGATTACACCTTCGCTGGCAAAGCGGGGCTCGAATACTTGCAGGTCTCCGGTCCGTCTGCTCCGATTGAACGTGAGGAGGGTCTGGGTTTCTGGTTCAAAGGGGACGGCACCCCTTTTGTGCTCCGTTTGCGATGGACCGATACCAGTGGTGAGTGGCACCAGGTGGACGCCATTCATCACGCACGGCCAGGCTGGCAATACGTCGTGGCCCGGGCGGACGCCCAGAGTCAGGCGTGGGGCGGTGATGGCAATCGTCGCAAGGACTATCCGCTCAAACTGGCGGGCATCG
>Ga0073934_10008092_pt1 | contig 14223 bp, 15 predicted proteins | sample LarsenN4metaG_FD_76834 | JGI IMG/M metagenome (GOLD analysis project Ga0073934, IMG submission 76834) | Hot spring sediment bacterial and archeal communities from British Columbia, Canada, to study Microbial Dark Matter (Phase II) - Larsen... ...
GATGATGTTGTGTTGACCGAGCTGGCGTATGAAAGAGCCAAAAGCCTGGGATTGCAGCTCGTCACCGATCGCGCGGATACTCCTCCCGCAGCGCCGGTCCGCCCATATCTTTCAACGGTGAACGCGGCTCCTTCCGGGCCGAAAGCGGCCACCGTTATCTCAACAGGATCTCAGCCCGTGCAGGCACAACCGCGCGTCCTTCCTATTGAGCAGCGGATCCGTGCAGCAGTGGTGGCAAAACTCGGCAGTCAGGTGGATGCACAACTGCTGGATAACATCATTCACCGCGTGGTGAGAGGGATCGGGTTGAAGTAATGTTATTCGGACGCGTCAAAGGCACTGCCATCTGTACGATCAAATATCCCGGCACAGAGGGACTCAAACTGCTCATTGTCCAGCCATTAAATAAGAAACTGGAACCGATCGGGCTGCTGCAGGTCGCTGCCGATGTGGTCCATGCCGGGCCCGGTGATCTGTGTGTGATGGTGCGCTCGCGTGAGGCAGCGCTGGCCATGCGCGATGAAAAATTCGTGCCCATTGACCTTGCGCTGGTGGGTATTGTTGATGAACTGGAAGTCCGGCCGGACGGGACGTTCGATTACACTTTGAAAACGGGTCATAACCAGTTTTCCTAGCTCTGTTTACGAAATATACGAAGGCGTAGATGATCCTCGGTAAAGTTGTTGGGACAATCGTAACCACCATCAGCCACCCGCATTACAAGAATCGCAGGTTGCTGGTGGTTCAGCCGTTATTAATGGCTGGTGAGACTCCTGATCCCAGCGATGACTTTATCGCTTTGGATAATACACAGGCAGGGATTGGCGATACTGTTCTGGTCAACCGTGAAGGGAACGGTGCCCGGCAGGCGCTGAAGAATCCGGATGCCTGTGTCATCTCGGTGATCGTGGGGATCGTCGATTCGGTGTATGTGACCGAGCAGTGAAAAGCGGTTCTCGATCGCCGTATATCTTGAATCCATTAACAGACTTCCGAAGGCTTGCTTTCGGAAGTCTGTTTTTTTATGTATATTCAGTTTGCTTGCTGACAATACTGCTCAGTTCGGATGGATCAACATCACCGGAATGTGGGCTGAATGAACGACCCGATCTGCCACGCTGCCGATGAGCCAGCGCCGCACGCCTGTGCGCCCATGGGTAGACATGGCGATCACATCGGCATGGGTTTCTTCAGCGGCAGCAAGGATGGTTTCGGGCACGGGACCCTCACGCAGCAGGCAGGACACTTTCACCCCTTCGCTTTGAAGTTGATCGACCTCTGTCTTCAGGTAGTTGTCAGTCTCGATCTCCATCTCTTCCACGATCCTGGTTGCCAGGGCGGGATTCCTGGTGAACAGGCCTGGGGATGGCAAATCGGGCACGCGAAGGATGACGATCTCGGCGCCTTCTGATTTTGCGAGTGCCTTGGCATGCGGGAGAACCGCTTCCGCAAGCGGCGAGCCATCGAGCGGAACAAGGATTTTCTTGTACATGGCATCTCTCCTGCATATTCAATGTCCAGCTTTTGAATATGCTCACACTCACAATAGCACGCGTTTTACGTGATTTCAAGCCACTGCGGAATGGATTCAAGGCTGTCTCGAGGTACAACATGAAGTCACGAGCTTAAGCTACTTCCCTATGGGTGCAGTGTCTTGCGATTGGATTAAAAGTTCGTGTAAATTCGCGAAGATTGGCGGATAAAGTGATGACGGACTTGACTTTGAGGCAGCCTAAGGAACGGATTCTCTTTAAACCTATATAATCTGCAAAAAGGAGTTGCCTGATGAAACAATCTCGAAACCCTGAAACGGTCCATAAGCCGCTTGGTAAATATTCTCACCAGATCGAGATCCATCATGAACGCATGCTGATTCTTTCCGGTCAAGTGGGTATGCGGTTGGATGGCACGATCCCGGAAGATCCGCTGGAACAACTCGACCTTGCTTTGGAAAACATCTTTCACAACCTGCATGCCGCGAACATGGATGTGACGGATATTGTCAAACTCACGTATTTTCTGGTGGGCGAGATCGACACAGTAAAGAGACGCGAACTGGTGGCTTCCAAATTGCAGGGACATGAGCCTTGCAGCACATTGTTGCATGTGGCCGGACTGGCGAGCCCGCAGCTGCGAGTGGAGATCGATGCCTGGGCCTCGCGCGCGGATTAATCCAGTACAATCTGTTCGTGGAACTTTATTGTCAAAGGAGAAGAGATGAAGACAGGAATTGTGGGAAGTGGTTTCGTCGGTGCGACGGCCGCCTATGCATTGGTGATGCGCGGCGTAGGGCGCAGACTTGTGCTTGTAGATATGAACCGGGCCCGGGCGGAGGCAGAAGCGGATGACATCCTGCATGCGGTTCCGTTTGCGAATCCATTGGAAGTGACTGCCGGCGATTACCCTGATCTGGCAGGATGTAAAGTTGTGGTGGTCTCAGCAGGCGTTGGACAAAAACCTGGCGAGAGCCGCCTGCAGTTGCTGGAACGCAATGCGCAGGTGTTCAAGCAGGTGATCCCCAATATCTTGCAGTACGCGCCAGACGCGATCCTGTTGATCGCCACAAACCCGGTGGATATTATGACCCATATCGCGGCACATTATGCGGCTGCTTTTGGGGTCCCATCCAGCCGCGTGATCGGTTCAGGGACCACGCTCGATACTGCGCGGTTCCGCAGTCTTGTTGGGCGGCAGTTAAGCGTTGACTCACAGCATGTGCACGCCTACGTGCTTGGCGAACATGGTGATTCTGAAGTACTGGCCTGGTCGCAGGTCAGCGTGGGTGGCATTCCATTGCAGGAATTTTGCACCGGGCGTGAGATCTCGATTTGTGAAGATGATTATGCCGCCATCGATGAAAAAGTTCGCCGCGCTGCATATCACATCATTGCCGGCAAAGGGGCGACCTATTATGGGATAGGCAGCGCCATTGCCCGTATTGTCGAAGTCATCCTGCAGGATGAGCGATCGTTGTTGACCGTCTGCACGCCGATGCCGGATGTGGCCGGGATCAAGGACGTGACTGTTTCTCTGCCGAACCTGGTGGGCGGCGAAGGGATCATCCAGACATTCTTCCCAAAATTGAGTGACCCCGAAATGGCGGCTTTGCAATCCAGTGCAAAACTGGTCCGCTCTGTGATCGACGATTTGACACTGTGATCTTCAAGAGTTGAATGGATTCAAAAAGGCGCGAATTTTCGCGCCTTTTTTGTTTTAGACTGCTTGCGATCTACACGATCTTGTCGAGATACTCCAGGAATACATCGACCACATGGGGATCAAAGTACCGACCCCGGTTTTCCTTGATGTGTTCAATGACGCGTTCCCGCGGCCAGGCACGGCGGTACGGCCGGTCTGTGGTGAGCGCATCCCAGACATCCACCACTGCAAAGATGCGTGCTGGCAGAGGGATTTCCTCGCCTTTCAGCCCGCGCGGATACCCGCTGCCATCCCATTTCTCGTGATGGCAGTAAGGGATGATGATCGCCTCTTTGAGATAGTCGATCGGCGCAAGCCATTCATACGCCAGCTGCGGATGCGTGCGCATGATTTCCTGTTCTTCTTCCGTGATCTCAGATGCCTTATGAAGAATACGGTCGGGCACTCCCATTTTGCCGATGTCATGCAGGAGGGCGCCGTGTCGCATGTGGACCAAAGCCTCTCCATGAATTCCCATAATGTGCGCCAGTCGTTGTGACATCTCGGTCACGCGTTGGGTATGTCCCTCTGTTTCGCGGTCACGCAGGTCCAATGCATGTGACCAGCCTTCAATGGTGGCATCGTAGGCTTTTGCCAGCTCAAAGTTGGATTGCTGCAGGTGTTCGATCAGGGTCGCGTTTTCGATCGCGATGCTGACCTGCCCGGCAATGGTTTCCAGAAAATCCATCCAATCGGGATAGGGCTGAAGAGCCACGCGGTGAAAGACTTCAAGCACACCCTGGATCTTTCCCCGTGAGATCAAAGGGACACAGAAGTAGCTGATAAAGCCCTCGGTATGGTAAAGCTGGGCTTCAGCGTGGTTGATTTCTTGGTTGAGATCCTCAATATGCATGACGCGGCGTGCATGGATGGCCCGCCCGGCAAGGCTGTTTTCAACCGGCACGATGGCCAGTGAACTGTCCTTCGAACGGAAGCCGACTGTCGCAGCATATTTCATGAACTGTTGTTCAGGCTCCATGAGCAGAACCCCTGCGGCATCCACCTGCAGCTGGCTCTGAGTCTGTGAAAGGATCACGCCAAGCGTGAATTGCAGATTGAAACTGGATGTGATGGCCTGATCGATCTTGCGCAAGGCTGTCAACCGCGCAACCTGCTGGCGGATCTGGATCTCAGCCAGTTTTCGTTCTGAAACATCCTGTGCCGTTCCCACAAAACGGACCGGACTTGCAGAGGTACCATACACCAGCGCACCACGGCAATGGATGTAGTGCAGCTCTCCATTGGCGTGCAGGATGCGAAATTCGGCATCTCTGAGGGCAAAGCCGTTCCTGATGTCGTTCACCCATTGAGTTACAAGAGGACGATCGGCCGCGTACACCAGGTCTATGAGGGCTTCGCTGGTGTGAAGGAATTCATTGGGTGAAACTCCAAGCAGGCGATACATCTCATCGGAATACTGCAGCGTGTTATTTTGAATGTCCAGGCTCCAACTGCCAATATGACCGATACGCTGTGCCTCAGAGAGAAGTCGTTCATTTTCGCGCAGTTTTTCCTCGGCCCGTCTTTGTTCGCGGCGAACCTCAGCATCCCTCAACTCCCGCTCCATTGCCGGCCCGAGACGAGCGTATTTCCCTTTGACGATGAAATCATGCGCTCCCGATTTCACTGCGTTGCCGGCCATCTCCTCACCGATGGTGCCGCTCACAATAATGAATGGGATGTCGAGATCGGTGGACTTAAGAATGCCCAATGCGCTTGTGGCATCAAATTGTGGCAGTGAATAATCGCAGATGATGAGATCCCAGCTTTCTTTGGCAAGTGCTGCACGAACAGCATCCGCCGTCTCAACACGGGCCGTTTCGAACTCATATCCTAGTCGGCGAATCTCGCGCACTAAAAGAAACGCGTCATTTTCGGAGTCTTCGATGATGAGGATCCGCAGCTTCTGTTTGGTAGTCATTTTCTATTGGGATGGTACCTCATTGAGTACAAGCCAGTACAAACCCAGTTGTCCGATCGCGTCCACGAACTGATTGAAATCAACAGGTTTGCGCACGTACGAGTTTGCCCCCCTGGTATAGGCACTGGCCATATCAGGTTCCTCTTTTGATGAGGTCAGGATCACAACCGGCAGCATTCGCGTTCGTTCGTCTGCGCGGATCCGTTGCAGGACCTCCAGCCCATCGATTTTGGGGAGTTTGAGGTCTAGCAGGACGACCTGCGGTAGTTCAAGCGGATCTCGTCCTGCGTACATACCGGTACAGAACAGATAATCCAGCGCTTCGACTCCATCGCGCGCGACGACGATTTCATTTGCGATCTTGCTTTTTCGCAAAGCTCGCAGGGTCAAGACCTCATCATCCGGGTTATCCTCCACCAGCAGGATCGATTTTTGAGCCATCTCCTGTTACTCCTTTTGTAGCGTGAAATAGAATGTTGCACCTTCATTCGGGGCAGCTTCTGCCCACACACGGCCGCCGTGACGGTTCACAATTCGCTGCACGATCGCCAGCCCGATCCCGATGCCGGGAAACTCTGATGCCGTGTGCAGGCGCTGGAATACGCCGAATAATTTATCTTGATAGGCCATATCAAAGCCAGCCCCATTGTCACGGACGTAGTAGATGCGTCCATGGGTGGCATCCTCCACTATATTGAATTCGATGCGTGCGAACTCCTGTTTTGATGAGTACTTCCAGGCATTGCTGATCAGGTTTTCCAGCACAACTTTGATCAGACGCGGATCGCTGTGGTCGGCCAGATTCGGCGCAATGGAGATCTCGACGATGCGGTCGGGTTCCGCCTGTTGCAGTTCGCGCACGATACGTTGAGCGATACTGCTCAGATTGGTCGGCTCAGCATTCAAAGGCGCCCGGGTGACCCGTGAAAGGTTTAGCAGATCGTCGATGAGTTGGGACATGCGCTGCGCGGCGGTCCGTACGCGCATCAGATAGTTGCGTCCTTCGTCATCCAATATTTCGGCGTAATCTTCGAGCAGCGCCTGGCTGAAGCCGTCAATGGTGCGAAGCGGGGCACGCAGGTCATGTGAAACTGAATAGCTGAAGGATTCCAATTCGCGGTTGGCAGACTCAAGTTCAGCGGCACGTTGTTCAAGGTCCCGGTTGAGGCGCTTGATCTTTTCCTCTGACAGCTTGCGTTCGGTGACGTCACGTATCGCCGCTGTGACGAAGATCCCATCTTCTGTTTGCAATGGGCTCAGGCTGATCTCCACCGGGAATTCGCTGCCATCTTTTCTGGCTCCATAAAGCTCCAATCCGGTTCCCATCGGGCGGACGCGTGGTTCATGAAAATAGTTGGAGCGATGCCCCGGGTGATGCTGGTGGAACCGCTCCGGGACAAGAATTTCCATGGTCTTCCCGATCACCTCTTCACGCGAATACCCGAAGACATGCTCGAATTGCGTGTTTACCAGAACGATCACGCCATCACTGTTCACAACGACAACCGGGTCTGGCGCGGTTTCCAACAGCCCGCGAAACATCTGATCTGCATGTTCACGCTTGATGGCGTTCTGGATCGTTTCATCCTGCTTGTGTATCAGCAGTTCTTTGGCATCCAGATAACTCTCTCCGATCACGCTCATCACGATCTCGATCAGCAGGTCTGCGCCCGCCATCGCGGCCAGCAAACGCTGTGGCATATGCCCAAGTTCAGCCTGTAGGCGGGGACGCATCACACGGCGGCTGATGCTGACCAGCTTGAACCACACACGGAGTTCAATGCCTGCGCGCGCGTACGATTTTCCCCATTGCCACAGATCGGTCAGGTATGGTTGCCATTCACCGTCGTAAATGGCATGGTGCTGTCGTTGGTGGAATTGCTGTTGTTCGACGGCCGATGGATGAAGCGATGGATTCTCCACGATCATGGCAAGGTCTGGTGTTTGTTTTACCGCTTGAATGAATTCGTCCGTGAGTTCAACGCGATGGGTTTCATAGATAGTGCAGTACTCCTGTAATCCTTTGAGCTCCTCTGTGTTGATTTGTGGCGGAATCATTGCGTGAACGAAGGATGTTTTGTCCATGGATGATCCTTAAATGATGTAATGAAGTAGAAAAACCTCGCAACCCGTACAGCCCCACCGATGTTTCTGTAATAATTGGATAAAATATGTCTTATTTATAGTTAACTATAAGCTGAATGCTTTTAAAAATCAATACTTTTGTGTGCATAGTACAGGGTTTTCTCAAAGTCGAGATGATCATCACTTTTTTCGCCGATACCTGTAGGGTAGTTTGCGTAGACCTGCTAGAGCAGTCGCCATCAAGTGCCGATTCCTGGCTGGTATTCCCGCGGCAGGCTGCAGGAGTATACTTAATTTTATGAATCTTTTCGTTGGATGTCCGGTGTGGTCTTTTAAAGGTTGGGTGGGAAATTTTTACCCTGAAGGCACCAGATCAAAAGACTTCCTGCGCGAATATGCGCGCCGGGTGACAACCATCGAGGGTAACACCACGTTCTACGCGGTGCCTGCACCGAAGATGATCGAGAACTGGGTCAGCGAAACACCGGAGACCTTTCGCTTCTGTCCCAAAGTTCCCAAAGCCATCAGCCATGAAGGAACACTGCTTGACAATATCCAGCGTGCCCAGCAGTTCATCGCGATCATGCGTGGACTGGGCGACAGGCTGGGTCCCATGTTCCTGCAGCTCCCGCCTCGTTTCGCCCCGAAGCAGCTCGCCGAACTACAGACCTTCCTTGCCGCCTGGCCGCGCGACATCCGCCTGGCGGTGGAGGTGCGCCATCTCACCTGGTTCGATTCACCTCACGATGGAACATTGAATGCGTTGCTGAGCGAGCACAATATGGCGCGCGTCACCATTGACACGCGTCCCATCCGTGACCTGGCCGGCGACGCGATCGTTGCAGACAGTGCCTATGGAAGTTTGCTGGAAGCCCGGGAACGCAAACCCGATGTCCCCGTCGTTCCGACCCGCACAGCAGATTTTGTTTTTGTCCGCTATATTGGGCATCCGGAGCTTGCGATTAATGATCCGTTTCTGGAAGAGTGGCAGGCATATCTTGTGCCTGAATTGAAATCTGGTGCCGACGCCTATGTGTTCTGCCATTCGCCTGATAATTTGATCGCGCCGCTGATTGCCCGCGAGCTCCATCACCGCGTTGTCAGGCAGGTGCCACTGCCATCCCTGCCATGGGATGACGTTCAACCGGATATCCCGTTGCAGCCGACCCTTTTCTAGTAGTGTTTCTCGATTCCCCCGAAGCCAAATTGCTTGTTCTGTTCGCTCATCTTAATAAAATAGGCCAGCCGCTTCTTGAACTCGGCTGGGCGCTTTCGCGCACCTTCGATGAAACCAATGCGAATACGTTTGTACGCATCTGAAAACTGTTGAAAATGTTTCCATGCCAGCCTGTTGGCTTTGATCTCGGCAAGGATGTCCTCCGCGATCACAAAATCCTCTTCCAGCACATCGCCCAGCGTGTCGCGGACTTCCTTGATCACTTTTTTCTTTTTGAGTAAATTTCGCAGCCGTTCCTTGTTGGCAGGTGAGTACTTGCTGCGAGGCTTGCGCGGCGAGAACCGTTGTGCAAAAGAGTCACCATCAATACTCCGGATGGTGCTGTCGATCCATCCGAAGCAAAGTGCCTCCTCAACCGCATCGTTGTACTCGATGCGTGGCATTGCGGTTTCTTTTTTGTAGTACACCAGCCAGATCTCTTTTTCTGTTTTGTAATGCTCGCGCAGCCATTCGCGCCATTTCCTGCGGTCAGATAGATACAGGGTTTTCATCACACACCTCAGCGGATGGACAGCAGCACGTTCATGGCGCGGTCTGCATCGGCGGCCGGTACAAATAGATGGTCGTGAAAATATGCGGCAATCACATTGCAGCTGATATTCGCTTCGGTTAAGGCTTTGGAAACCGCTGCTGTCAGACCAACCGCCTCCAGAGAAGAGTGGACCGTCAGCGTGATCCAGACCATCGCAACCGGGTGGGGGAGTTGTGCCGCTTCTGCCTGGTGTTTCGGCAGGATGACCGTTACGCCTTCCTGCTCAGAAAATAAACCAACAGGTTGCAGCTCAACGGCCTGTTGCATTGTCTTTACTTGGCAAAAAGCATATTCGCCTGCATGGCGTTCTGGTTTCATGTTTTGCAGAAGTTTGGTGAGATCGGTTTCGCCGCTCATTTGCGTTTTACATCCAGAATTGCGATTTTTGTAGAGTGGTTGAATGGGTTGGGATCGGTGACCGGCGGGGTGATATTGTGATAGCCCATCATGTCTTCGGGCACGGGGATCAACTCGCGGATCTTGAGGTAACCATCCTTGCACAGCGACTCAAGAGTCTGCATATATTCCTGCCCGCTCACAAACAGGGCATTGTTGATCGCAACCAGAGATCCGCCATCACCGATCAAAGGACGCACCTTGTTGATCAGCCGCGCACTTTCATTGACCTGGTCCACTTTGCCTCTGGGCGTGGTCGAAAAGAACGGGGGGTCGATGATCACGCAGTCGAACATTGTCCCTTCGGTTTTGAACCGCGCGATCGCAGGAAAAAAATCTTGGGCGATGAAATCCTTTTTTTCGATGGGAAATCCGTTCAGGGCATATGAGTCCTTGGCAACGTTCAGGAACTGGCGGTTCAGGTCCACCTGGAGAACACGACTGGCGCCGCCAGCTTGTGCGGCCACTCCCAGACTGCCCGTATATGCAAACGTGTTCAGGACGTTTTTTGCGTTTGTGTTTGCGATCAGCCATTGACGCAGATTGCGTGTGTCGAGATAGAAACTGGCATCACGGTTCATCATCAAGTCGACGGCATACCAGACGCCATGTTCGCGGATCTTGCGGTCTGGTGCATTGCCGAAGACAAGTGTCCCGCGCTTCTCATCTTGTGTCCTGCCGTTCCGGGTCTTGATAATTCCTGCGCGTAACCACGGAAGATGGTCGGTAATGATGGGTCTTGCGTCTTCAACAAGTGAGACGCCACAGGCTGCGTCATCTGCATAGTTGTGAAAAACAACCGTGGACCCATACACATCAATAACAAGGTCTCGCAGTCCTTCTGTGAAACCATTGAACAATCGAAACGCGGAATGATGTTCCGGGTCGATGTGCACAGCACGGGCCTTGATGGAGTTTTCAAGCAGGTGTTGAAATTTCATTCATTCCATTGTATTCTATATTGATTTGATTAGTATGCCTGGGTTCCGGGATGGCAGGGCAATCGCATTAGAAATTCTGGTTGCCCAAAGCGTCGATTTCTACTTCGGGAATCTGCTACTCTCCGCGAATTCATGCTACTCTTTTGGAAAAATTCGCGCAGAGTAGCGGATATAAAATCCAAACGCAGTTGCCGTCCACGGACTGTTGGCCTAGACGGGAGGTGGTTCAGTTTGTGGTTTGTTTCTCCAGCCACATGGCTTTGACCTGCAGGGATTCCATGCTCACCTGGTGTCCCATCGGAAATTCGTAATACTCCACGTTGGCGCCCAGGGAGCGGAGTGTGTCGCGGCTGCGGCGTGCCCACTCCACAGGCAGCATGGGGTCTTGAACTCCGTGGGTGAGGATGAACGGTTTTCTCTGTATGCCGTTCGCGTCGATCTGTAATCCAGACTCATGTGGAATGTAGCCTGATTGAGCAATGATTCCGGTCACACGCTGCGGTTGGGTCAGCGCGTATGACATCGCGATAATGCTTCCCTGACTAAAGCCAAGCAGATAGAAATGGTTCGGGTCCACCGGATAGGTTTCGATCACTTCGTCGATAAACCGATCGATCGTGTTCAAGGCGTTTGCCAGTCTTGTTGGATCAGGTTTGCCAATTTGCGTGATCTGAAACCATTCAAAAGAACCATACCCCAGCGTGAACGGGCCGCGTGGGCTGACCCAGAGCAGGTTCTGCGGGAGATAGGGGGCGAGTCCGATCAAGTCCTGTTCGTTGCTGCCGCGTCCGTGCAGCGCAAGAACGGTGGGGTATGTTTGACCGGTATCCCGTTGCGCGTCGGGGTATCGAACGAGATGCTGTAGCGACAATGATTTTGTTTCCATGATAGACCTGATAACCCGTTCATCGAAATTCTTTCCTCACACCGTTCGGCTGATCGATATGAACTCAACGTCTTTACTCATCATGGTGTAAAATTAGAACAAATATTCGTGTCTGCCGCCTGGGCACTGCTGTGCCCCTACCTTCCATGTGACCCTACTGACTGCGGCAGGCAACTTTAACAACTGAAGAGAAGAACAAGATGAAACCTACACGTTATTGCTGGTTCGTTATACTTTTCCTTTTGCTGACGACTGCCTGCGGTGAAACCAGTGATCCTGACAGCCTCCCAAATCGACCGTCCATCTTCGGACCGAGCTCACAAACTACTTCAAACACAACACTGCATGTCCAGCCGCCTGCTGGCGGTCAAATGCAGCATCCACTGCAGATCGATGCGATGCGTGCCATGTCGTATCCCGGCAGCGACGTCATCATCGAAGCGGTCCTCGACTCCGGTTCGAACTATAACCGGTATTATGTTTCCTATCTTTCCGAAGGATTGAAAATTTATGCGCTGATGACCGTGCCCATGGGCGACAAGCCGCCTACCGGGTGGCCGGTGATCATCTTCAACCACGGCTATATCCCCCCGGATGTCTATCGGACCACGGAGCGATATATCGCCTATGTGGATGAAATTGCCAGAAATGGATACATTGTCTTTCGTTCCGATTATCGCGGACATGACCGTTCAGAAGGTACAGCCGGCGGCGGTTACACCCAGCCGAATTATTCCATCGACGTCCTGAACGCGGTCGCGTCTGTCAAACGACATCCCGATGCAGACCCGAACCGGATCGGCATGTGGGGACATTCGATGGGCGGGTATCTGACCCTGCGCTCAATGGTCATCAGCGGCGACATCAAAGCCGGCTCCATCTGGGCGGGAGTTGTGGCACCGTACCCCGACCTCTTCCTGCGCTGGAACCCCGGCGCGCAATGGACCAGCCCTGCACCGGGTTCATGGATAGATTCGTTGGAACGATCCTATGGGTCGCTGGAAACCAATCCTGATTTCTGGCGCTCGATCTCTGCCAATGCTTATCTTGCCGACCTGAATGGACCCATCCAGATCCATCACGGAACGGCCGATCATGATGTGCCCTGGGAGTTTTCGCAGATGTTGTACGATGAGCTGCAGAGCGCCAATCGTGTTTCTGAACTGCATCTTTATCAGGGCGATAACCACAACATCTCGGTTAATTTCAACCTCGCCATGCAAAGGACGGTTGAGTTTTTCGACAGATACGTGAAGAACAGATAGAGGCATGCCCTCTTAATAGTACAATCACGAAAACTCATCGACGGCAGGTTCACATGAAAAATTTTGATCCGCGTTATAACGATCTCCCCAAGACAGAAATTCACATCCATCTCGAGGGCAGCATTCGCACACAGACGATCATTGACATTGCCCGCCACTATAAACTGGACCTGCCCTCATACAAGGCAGACGAACTGGATAAGCACGTCAAAGTGTACGACCAGATGCGTGACCTGGGAGCCGTGCTCGCAGCCTTTGCCATCTTTCAGAACAGCATCACATCGCCTGAAGTCGTGGAGCGCATTGCATGGGAATTATTCGAGGACTCGGCCAGGCAGAATGTGCGCCTCTTTGAAGTCCGTTTTTCACCCGATTGGGCCTTCCACGGTCACAACCTGGATTGGGATGCCTGCCTCGATGGACTCTTGCGGGCCAAGGAACGCGCCGAAGAAGAATTGCACATGGCGGTGGGGTACATCGCCATCACCTCCCGCAGCATGGGACCGGAATCCTGCGTCAAGACCGTGGATTGGGCCATCCGCCACAGGGATCACATCATCGGCGTGGACCTGGCAGACGCGGAGGACATGTATCCGATTCATGATTTTGCCCGGCCGGTCCTCAAAGCCAAAGATGCGGGTCTAAAGGTCACGGTCCATTCCGGGGAGAATACACCGGCTTCGAATGTGGTGGAGACGATTCGTGCCGTCCAGCCGCACCGCATTGGGCACGGGATTCACATCATCGAAGACATGGATGCTGTGGAGTTGGTGAAAAAAGAGGGCATTACGCTCGAAGTCAACCCGTGGAGCAATTACCTGACCAATTCTGTGCCAAGCATAGAAGAACACCCGCTCAAGAAATTATTTGACCTGGGCGTACAAGTGACCATCAATTCAGATGACCCCGAAGTGCTGGAGACGAACCTGAACAACGAATACCGCATCGCTCATGAAATTCTGGGTATGAGCATGGATGACATCATGAAATGCAACGAATACGCGGTCGATGCATCCTTTTTGCCGGACGAACAGAAGAGAAAGGCTTGGGGGAAAGCGTAGTAACGATTTCAGACGTTCGATCTTGCCTGGCTTGTTCGGCGAAGGCCACCACGACTCGGAATGCGGGAGACCTACGGTCGTGTCTCGTTGGGGTCGATCTGTGGTTAAGACCGGGTCAGTTTCTTTTTGATCCTCATCGCTTCATTCAAATGCAAAATGCAGTGACGTGTGGGCGGCATGAGCAGCAGCCCGGCGATGGTCTTCTTGCTCCAGTAATGGATGATCTCCATTGCGTCACGAGTGACAGCGCCGGCACCGAGCACGTTCTTGATCCGCGCCAGGTCCACTTTTTGTTTAAGGTCCTCTGCCTTCAGTGTTTTCACGATCTGGCGTGTGCGTTTTGCAACCGCCATGCGATAGGACCGCAGAGCTTTGATATCGATCTCTGCGCTGAGTTTGGCCACGCTTGCGGCATCCATTTTGTTGGCAGAGTGTAGAACTGTAATCTTCAACTTTTTTGCCCAGCCATCCCGGGTGAAGAGCTGCTCCTTCCCGGCGACGAGCATATTCATGGTGATGTCTTCGATGCGTGCCAGATGCAGGATGATCCACGCGATGGAATGTTCGCCGTTCGGGGGAATCTGCCGGATCTCGGATGGGGTCATGTCTTGCAGAAGTTCGTCTTCAAAAGACCAGAGCCCTGCGCGCGCGACCCGTGCAGAATGGACCATGGCGTGTTGCGCGAGAAATAATTCGATGGC
>Ga0073934_10008093_pt1 | contig 14222 bp, 8 predicted proteins | sample LarsenN4metaG_FD_76834 | JGI IMG/M metagenome (GOLD analysis project Ga0073934, IMG submission 76834) | Hot spring sediment bacterial and archeal communities from British Columbia, Canada, to study Microbial Dark Matter (Phase II) - Larsen... ...
GCTCATCTACTTCGCCGGCCACGGCATGCAGTCGGACGAAGGCAACATTCTTGCGCCGACGGACGCGAGGGTCGACTGCCGCACCGGTGGCGTCACCAACGGCGTGTCGGTCGAGCGCCTGATGCAGGCCGTGAAGACGGCCAGGGGCAGCATCCTCATCCTGGACGCCTGCCGCAACAACCCCATCGGCGACATCTGCCCGACACTCAGAGGACGCAAGCTGTCTTTCACGCGCATCGAGCCGGGCGACATGCGCAGCTTCCTGCTCGTGACGTCCACCCAGTTCGGACAGGTGGCCATGGACGGTCCCGTCGGTACTCATTCGCATTTCGCGGCCGCCCTGCTGAAAGCCTTGGAGCAGAACCCAAACGTCTACTTCGAGCAGGTGATGAACGAGGTCGCGCGGAACACCTACGCGAACACGCCACGCTACCAGGGGATCGGCCAGATCCCCGGCAAGGTGGTGGGTGGGGAAGCGCCGGCCGCGTGCCTCTCCGGCAAGGACTGCGTGGGCGACGCGCGCATGGCAGCGCTCGCGACAGAAACGGCACGCCTCAACGCGCGCGTCCAATGCCAGGCGAAAAAGGCGGCGCACATCCGCGAGCAAGCCGACACCCAGCGCAAGCTCCTGTCGCCGGGCTCGGTCGTCGAGATCAAAATGGGAAGCGACGACGCCCCGATCGTCATGGTCGAGTACTGCGCCATGTGGAGCATCTTCTGCCACGTCCAGCACCGCAACATCATGCCGGAGCTGAAGCGCAAATACATCGACACCGGCTTGCTGCTCTACATCTACAGAGACATCCCGAGCAGCGACGCCCGCACGCTCGAAACAGGCGTTGCCACACACATGCTCGCGGCCTGCATGGATTCCGCGTCACGTGCCCGCTACCTGACCGAACTCTACGACCGCAAAGACAACGCCAACATCGAGAGCTACCCGATCGAGACCGCCCGCCGGCTCGGCATGCCTCAGGACAAGATCACCGCCTGCCTTGCCGATCAGAACCTCAGGAAGGACGTCCTCAGCCTCGCCGTCGGCATGAAGCGCCTCGAACTCATCGGTGTGCCGACGGTCTTCATCAACAACGAGCGGACGGTCGGCGCGAATCCGCTCGCGTTCTTCGAGGCAACCTTCCAGCGCTACCTCGACCCCGCCAAGGCCGACGCGGAACCTTGCGATTGAACCGCTCCACCGCCGGGCTTCAACCGCTGTTGCGAAGCCCGGCGGCGATGCCGTTGATCGTCAGATGCAGGCCGCGCTGCAGCTTTTCCTCGCTCGGGTTTCGGCGCAGGCCGCGCATGAACTCGACTTGCAGATGGTTCATGGGGTCGAGATAGGGGAATCGGTTCTCGATCGAGCGCTTCAGCAGCGGGTTCTCGGCGAGCAGCCCCGGCGCACCCGTGATGGCGAGCAGATGGCGGATCGTCAACGCGTGCTCGGCGCGGATGCGCTCGAAGATCGTGTCGCGGATCTCGGCATCGGCCACCAGCGCCGCATAGCGCGACGCGATCGGCATGCTCGTCTTCGCGAGCACCATGTCCATGTTGGAGAGCAGCGTGCGGAAGAACGGCCACGACCGGAACATCTGCCGAAGCGTATCGAGCCCGTCGGGCCGGGCGGCGAGCCACGCCTCGATTGCGCTGCCGAAGCCGTACCAGCCCGGCAGCATCACGCGCGCCTGCGACCAGCTGAACACCCACGGGATGGCACGCAAATCCTCGAGCCGACGCGTCGGGCGGCGCGAGGCCGGCCGCGATCCGATGTTGAGCGCAGCGATCTCGTTGATGATCGTCGATGACCAGAAGTAATCGAGAAAGCCCGGCGTCTCGTAGACGAGCCCACGATAGGCCTTGAACGCCGCCGCCGAGATGTCCTCCATCACCGCGCGGAACGCCTGCTCCTCCGGCACCTCGATCTGGCGGAGCAGCGACGCCTCGAGCGTGCCCGCGACGAGCGCTTCGAGATTGCGCCGGCCGAGTTCGGCGTTGGTGTACTTGCTCGAGATCACTTCGCCTTGTTCGGTGAGCCGGAGTTCGCCCGTCACCGTGCCGGCCGGCTGGGCGAGGATGGCGTCGTAGCTCGGCCCTCCTCCGCGCCCGACCGTGCCGCCGCGTCCGTGGAAGAAGCGCAGCCGGATGCCGTGCGTCTCGGCGAGCTGCTTCAGCCCGACGGTGGCTTTGTAGAGTTCCCAGCCCGAGGTGACGTAGCCGCCGTCCTTGTTGCTGTCCGAGTAGCCGAGCATGATCTCCTGCCGGCTGCCCCGGCCCTCGACCACGCGCCGGTACGCCGGCAGCTTGAACAGCCTGTCCATGATCGAGACGGAGGCCCGAAGGTCCGGGATCGTCTCGAACAGCGGCACGACGTTGACGCTCGACGTACCGGACGCGTCGATGAGGCCGCCTTCTTTCAGCAGCACACAGACCTCGAGCAGATCCGACGCCGATTGCGCGTTCGATACGATCGCCGTCGGGATCGCCGATGCGCCATAGCGTTCCTGCGCCTTGCGAGCGGCATCGAAGATCGCGAGTTCCCCCTTCACGAGATCCGAATAGGCGGCATCCGGGGCGCGGAACGGCGCCTTCCCCTCCAGCAGATCGACGAGACGGGCGATCTTGGCGTCCTCGTCGAGGCTCGCGTAATCGAGCGCCGGCTCGCGCACCGCGAACAGCTCATGCACCGTCGTCTGATGGATGCTCGAGTTCTGCCTGAGGTCGAGGCTCGCGAGATGGAAGCCGAAGCAGTCGACGGCGCGCTTGAGCGACCGGAGCCGTCCGGCCGTCAGCATGCTCGACCCGTTGGCCGCCAGCGACCGGTGGATGACGTTGAGGTCGGCGAGGAATTCCTGAGGCGTCCGATAGGCCGGCACCTCGGCGACGGGCGGCCGCGACGGCGCCGCGCCGATAAGCTCGCGGTAGGTGGCGGCGAGCCGCGCATAGATCGTGTTGATCGCGCGGCGATAGGGTTCGAGCGCGCGGTGTGGCGAGGGATCCGGCACGTGCGCGGCGAGATCGAGAAGATCGGGCGAGACCGTGACGATCGCCGTCGACAGCGACAGCTCGCCGCCGAGCGTGCGCAGTTCGTCGAGATAGAACGACAGCGCCTTGGCCGACTGCAGCCGCAGCGCTTCTTCGAGCGTTGCCGCCGTGACGTTCGGATTGCCGTCGCGGTCGCCGCCGATCCAGCTTCCCATGCGCAGGAACGACGGCAGCGACACCGGCCGCCCGCCGGGCGCCAGCGCCGTCAACCCGTCCTCGATCATCGCGTAGAGCCGCGGGATCTGCCGGAAGAACGCGAAGTCGTAGTGGCTGAGGCTGTTGTTGATCTCGTCGACCACCGTCAGCTTGTTCCGCCGCAGCATGTTGGTCTGCCAGAGCACGAGCACGGCCTGGCGCAGCCACGCGTCCATCTCGGCGACTTCATCCGGCGTCCAGTGCCCGCGACCGCGCCGGTCGATCATGTTGGCGATGGCGATTTCCCAGTTGAGCGTGCTCTGGCGGCGCACTTCCGTCGGATGCGCGGTCAGCACGGGCGAGACGTGCGCGGAGGAAAAAAAGCGCGCGAGGTCGGCCGCACCGAACCCTTTGCGCCCGGCTTCGGCGAGCGCGTGCGCGATGGTACCGGGGCGCGGCGGCGAGCCGCTGATCGCGTGCGCGCGCGTGCGGCGGATGTGGTGGACGTCTTCGGCGATGTTGGCGAGGTGGGAGAAGTAGCAGAAGGCGCGGATCACCTGCACCGCCCGGTGCGAGCTCAAGGTCGCGAGCAATTCTTCCAGCATGCGCCGGGCCGCGACGTCCTCGTCGCGATGGAAGCGGACGGAGAGCTGGCGGATGTTCTCGACGAGCGCGAAGGCGGGCTCGCCCTCCTGCTCGCGGAGCGTATCGCCGAGCAGACGGCCGAGCCGACGGATGTCGTCGATCAGCGGACCGTCCTTGTCGCCGGCGCTCAGCGGCGCGCCGTCCTGGATAGAAGACATGTTCACCGACCCACTCCCCGCCGCGCCGGCACACCGGCCACGGCCGACCCGTGAAAACCCCGGGCGATGATACACGAAGACGGGGGTGAGTGTGACGGCGCCCGCGGCGGTGCGAGGCAGAGCGGCGCGACCCATCGGGCGCAAGCCGGAACTGGTCGCGATGAACCCCGCGCCGATCAGACTGATCAGCGAGGGCCAGTCCTATCGCTTGACACGCGTCAACACGCGCCGGCGGCAAACCCATTATCCGAAACACGTACGTTCAGCTCAAGGACGAGTGCTTCCGGGGCGGTTGTTCTGGCTGCGGCGGACACCTCGATATAGGGAGAGGACGCATGAAATCGCAGTTGATCAAGCGGCTGTCACGTCTTTGGCGAACGGCTTTGCCCCTTGCGACCGCAGTGCTTTTGGCGTCCAGCCCCGCCCCGGCGCAAGTCTCGGCACAAGAGGCGGCCGAAATCGCCCAGGAAGCCTACATCTATCTCTATCCGCTGATCACGATGGACGTCACGCGCCGACAGGCGACGAACATCGAGCCCGGCAAAATGGTCGGACGCGGGCCCGCGAACACCTTCTCCCACATCCGCGCTTACCCGTCGGCCGATTTCAAGGAAGTCGTCAGGCCCAATTTCGATACGCTGTATTCGGCGGCCTGGCTCGATCTGACCAAGGAGCCGATGGTCGTTTCGGTGCCCGACACGCAAGGCCGCTTCTATCTTCTGCCCATGCTCGACATGTGGAGCGACGTCTTCGCGGTCCCGGGCAAGCGCACGAGCGGCACGGCGGCGGCGAGCTACGCCATCGTGCCACCGGGATGGCAGGGCCAGCTTCCCAAGGGCCTCCAACGGATCACGGCACCGACCCCCTATGTCTGGATCATCGGGAGGACGCAGACCAACGGTCCGAAGGATTATCAGGCCGTCCACAAGGTGCAGGACGGCTACACCATCACACCGCTGTCGCGGTGGCCGCGCGCGGCGGCACCGGTGAGCGTGAAGATCGATCCCGGCGTCGACATGAAGACGCCGCCGCTCACCCAGGTCAACACCATGGCCGCCGACAAATACTTCGCCTACGGGGCCGAACTGCTGAAGGTGAACCCGCCCCACGTCACCGACTGGTCGGCCTTGGCACGGTTCGAGCGCATCGGACTGATCGCCGGAAAAACGTTCGACACGTCGAAGCTCGATCCGACCGTGCGAGCGGCACTGGCAAAGGGTGCCGAAGCCGGCCTCAAGCTGATGCAGGGGAAAGCGTCGTCCTTGGCGCGTATCGCCAACGGCTGGCAGATGAACACCGATACGATGGGCGTCTACGGGAACCACTATCTGAAGCGCGCGATCGTCGCGATGGTGGGGCTCGGCGCGAACCAGCCGGAAGATGCCATTTATCCCCTCAACGTCGCGGATGCCGACGGCAAGCCGATGATGGGGGATCAGAAGTACGTCCTCCATTTCGCCAAGGACGAACTTCCGCCGGCCGGCGCGTTCTGGTCGGTGACCATGTACGACGCGGAAGGCTTCCAGGTTGCCAACGCCCTCGATCGGTTCGCGATCGGTGATCGGGATGCGCTGAAGTTCAATGGCGATGGCTCGCTGGACCTTTACATCCAGAGTGCGAGCCCGGGTGCCGAGAAGGAATCGAACTGGCTGCCCTCGCCGAAATCAGGCGCGCTCGGCGTGACGATGCGCCTTTACGCGCCGAAGCCACAGGCGTTGGACGGCCGCTGGAACCCGCCCGCGATCAAACGGGTGCCATAGGCGACGCGGCGCGGTGTGTGCGACGGGATTGCATGAGCCGCGCTGCGACGTTGGCGGAGAAGCAGCGTTCAGCCGAAGAGCCAGCCGCCGAGGCGCAGAAGCAGCAGTGAGACGAAGAGCGCGGCACCGGCGGCGCCGAATACCTTCACCACGGGCGCGAGACGTTCCGCTGCCGTGATCCCGAAGCCTTTGACCGCGCCGATCCAGCCGATCACCGGGGCCAGCGCGGCCATGGAGAGATACGCGAGCAGCGACGACACCCAGTCGAGCGTGCCGGGCATCGCGATCCGGGAGGCCCAAAGGCTGCCGGCCCACCCGATCTTCGGCCGCACGCCGACGCGCTGCGGATCGAACGCCCGGAAGTAAAGCATCTCGCCGGTCGTCCCCCAGTGGGCGAGCGACACGACGGCGATGGTGGCGCCGATCGCGGCGATGGCGACGCAAAGCGTTCCGAGGACGAACTTATCGAGTTTTTCGAGCACGATGGAGCGTAGCACGGCGGGGGGCGATGGGTAGGTGTCGGCGTGGGGATTCAAGACATGTTCAGCGATGATCGGGGCGCTGTGTCGGATCGCGCGGCGAAGGCTGAGTCGCGGATTCTATGGGCACAATGAGTAGATACCGAAGACATCCACACCTCGACAGAATATCAGCAAGCCAATAGACTCGAACCGGCTAACGACGAGGCTAACGGCCATGACACCATCGGAGCAACCGAATAACGCCACACTCGCTATTCGCGTGCTTCAAATTGGCGATATTCACTACCCAGAATGGCGGAAGATAAGCGATAGAATTGACACTAAAGATGGCGCATTTCCTGAGCCACTCGGGACAGAAATCGGCCGCTCAACAAATCACCCAATCCAAATCATACTTAGAAAATTATCCCATCTCATTCACAACGCAGACATTTCAGCCGTCTTGGTAGTAGGCGACATCACGACCAAGGGCGACCACCAAAGCTACGAAAATGCCCTCAAGCACTTATCTCCAATTCTAAATATGAATGCCTACATAGGACGACAGCCTAATGCTTGGCTGGTTCCAGGAAATCACGACATAAATCGACAAGAGGCCACCGATTACGGTCAAACAGGAAAATTCAACACCCTCATTTCGATCGCGGCAAAGTATAAATGGTTAGCGATGCCAACAAGCGGCATCCTGACGTCCGAATTAAGCGATGGCCCTGCTAGGCTCAATCTCATCCAAATCAACTCCTGCCTGGGGTGCGGAGATCATCGAGGCCTCCCTGAACCAATCCGGCGCACCGTGAAGGAAACAATTGACAAACTGCTATCAGAGCCCGCTGCTTCCAGCTTACTGTCTAAGCAAAAAGAATCGGCAGACGACTTCTTGGCCGACTACTACGAATCTCTCGATACGCCTGCCTTCTCGGACGAGGCCATTGATAATCTGATGAAGTTTCTAGACAGCACACCAGACGACTCCCTAAATGTAATCCTTACTCATCACAACCTCTTGCCACAGGGACAACCGCGGCTCGCCGTCTACGGCGAACTTGTCAATGGCGGCTACCTGAGAAGAAACCTTCTATCAACCCCAAAGACGACGATTTATCTTCACGGACACATACATGATGACCCGGTTGAAAAAATATCAAACAGCCAACGTCCTGGCGCAGGCATCATCTGCATTTCAGCGCCCGAGATATCCAGAGGATTCAACGAATTGATCTTCATCTTCGACGCATACGGCTCACCGCTAGGCCTACGCGTCAAACGACATAGGTTCGATCGATCAGCGGGCCTCCATCCGCTACCCGCAACCGACATCCCATTATCATCCAAGCCAGGAGAAACATCCGCAACGTCGTTTGCCATTCTGCAAAAAGCCAAGGCGCTTGGCAAAAGCCACTTTCAACAACTGCTGCAGGATTGCAGCAGCGCATCCATAGACGCCAACACCCTTTCGAACTCTTTGCAGCAACTCTATTTTCAGGGATTAATACGAGTAGACCATCCCGAGAACGAGATCCGCAGGTGGACTGTAACAGCATGATGAATCAAGTCAGCAATCCTTTCCGCCCCAGCAAGTTCGAATTTGAATTCCGCCCATTGATTTGGGTGTCGCCACGAGCCAGACGAATGTTTCGTGATGCTGGATCATTCTTCGTGCTCGGGGCAAGAGGAAGCGGAAAAACCAGCCTACTCAAGACACTTGATACCAACGAGCTAATCAACAATAAAAGCCTCCAACATCAGATTCCCCTCTCCCAACTTCCATGTTTGGGCGTATACATTCGCGCACCCGACCTATTCACTCAAGTCGCTAATGGCATCGACTGGTCTGCTTTCAGCGGGGGAAGCCTTGCAAGCAAGGAACTAACGGAAGCTGCATACCTGTCATACCTCATAGAGACAGCAGCTGTTGAGATTTTGCTACGCACATTGGTGAAACTTCGAATTAATGGTCATGCTAGCTACAAAGCAAGGTCTGCCGACGACGCTGTTAAGAAGTTTCTGACCGCACCCGAGGCAACTTTTCTGAACAGTCACATCGACCACTATTCAATTGAAACAGGCGACAGCATCGAAGCACTCGCAAATGCCATCGAACTTGCGCGCAGCAAGGTCAATCAGGCACTTATCCGAGGAGACTGGCCCGACTTCTCCAGGCAATTAGAAATTGCAAAGCCCGGTGCATTGGTTGCGCGATCTGCCGATACTTTCTTTAACCTGACACGAGGTGGCACGTTTGTCGCGCCGGAGAAGCTTCGGCTAAAAATTCTGCTCGACGAATGCGACTATTTTACAGAATTTCAGCAAACAGTAGTAAACACAATGGTTAGAAATACCAAGTTTCCGATTGAGTGGATTGTGGCGTTCGTGCCAGGAGAACGGGAGGTCACCGCGACACTCTCACCGACATTTGGACTAACCGCATCAGACCGAAATGTAATCGATCTCGATGTCGAAGAGGACAGCTTCGAAGATTTCTGCCAACACGTATGCAGCCACCGAATTCACCACCTTCTGAGACAACTGGAACCAAAGACGCCCACAAAGATTGATCCAAAAACAGCATTTAACTTAAAGAAGCGCCTTGGATCATATCGGCTTAACGAGATGATATTTGCAATAGGAACCGAGGGCCACAACAAGGCTTGGAGCAAAATTGAAGCAGACGCTATGGAGCTATCTGCCCAAATAGAACTGCACAGACAACACAGAACAATCAAAAAGGACGACTTCAAAGAATCGGACCTTGGCGGAGAAAGACATCATTTTTGGCAAGCCTACCTGATAAAAAAATTGCAATTAAACTTCGAGCAAGCAGTTTTCGATAAGCGGACCCGTGCAGTTTTTCAATCGACCCTGAGAAGAAAGCAGCGAGCCGCCTACCTGCACATTGCAGCAGATCTTAAAAAATCGGGCGCCCAGCTCTTTGGCTACAGCGTCATAATCAGCCTAGCCGACAATTGCATTCGCGACTTTCTTGATATAATGGCAGCAATTTTCGACGAATACCTGAAGGAAGGAGGGGCCGGAAAAGTGATTGGCTTTTGTCGCTCGGGCACTGCGATTGATCCGCAAATCCAGAAGCGAGCCACTGTGAATGCTGGCGAACAGAAATACCTGGGTTTTCAGCAGCGCATAGGCGGCCGTTCCCGCCGCCTGACCCGACTCATTGATGGGCTAGGCTTTCTGACACACCTGCTTCAAGTTGAATATGAGACGGGCCTTACAGGCACTGCAGAGCGCGGAATCTTCGTACTTCCCTCGGATAGAATGCACCCAACATTGAATGATACTCTGATTGACTATGAAGCAATCGAAAGCACTTTAAAGCTAGCTCAGCAAGAGAACCTACTGGTTTTCAATCCCTCCAGAAAGGGATCGCATGAGGGACTCGTTTCGAACCCTGAGGATGGCGGCTTCCAGTTCCGCCTTCATCGTCGCTTCGCCGCCAAGTACAATTTCTCGTACCGTGGCGCACTTGAGCGTGTACACCTCCTACCAGCGATGTTGAGCCAGCTTCTGACATCTGGTGACGAACTCGGCGTACTCCAGTGGGCACGAGATGTTGCTATTTCAGTCGGAGCCGACGATAGCCAAGCAGCAAAACAATTGGATTTATTTAGAGAACCTCCCCATGAATGAAACCGTCTTTGAATACATTTACGTGCGAGAACACCAGGGCTGGGATCATTTATCCGAAATAGACTTGCTGCTGGTATGCAGGAGCTGGGAACAAAGGTCTCTGTACGCCATAGAAACTCTTGGCCCCAGAGCAAAAAAAATAGCGATTTTAGAATTTCGCCCGAGCCACGCGGAGCCGGCAACTTCGGATAATGGGCGCGAAATCGAATGTCAGACAGCGAACCGAGATGCATGGATACCACTCGCTCTTAATAGATCAACGTCAGTAGACAGCAATATTGCGCTACTGGAAAAAAACTTGAGCCAGTTATTTTCTCTGATTGGGCCAACCGCGAAGGTGGTAATCGACGCCTCCTCTATCCCGAAATTCTACACAATGTCGCTCATCGCTCATTCCTTGAAGAAAGGCACATTATGCCATCTATTCTGCGTATATACCGAAGGAGCTTATGCGCCAGAACCCACCACGGAGGTCGCTGCACCCGACAAACAATCGACCTTTGGGCGTTTTACGGAAGGCGAATGGAAAATCCAGCCCGTTAGATTTCTTGAGGGAGCAACCGCGGTTCGCGAGAATCGGAGCATACTAGCTTTCTGCGGGGCTGAGGAGGATCGCATCATCCCGCAGCTGGAGCGTTATGAGGACCACGCTCGTCGAGTGATTATTTCGAGCGGCGGCAACGTTGCACCACACGTTGCGAATGCCGCAGAGCGCCGGCAAATACTGATCAACTCACTGGGCCTTAGCGAGGATGACATTAGACAGTGTGATCCTTTTTCCGTTTGCCAAGCTTTGGCACTGGTCCGTGAGTACGCGTCCTCTCAGCCCGCATACGGAGGTGGAATCGTCATATTACCCTTCTCAACTAAGCCACATGCTATAGCTAGTGCCATTGCAGGCTTCAATTCTACGGCTTCTGTCTTTAGTCGGATTCCTTCTGGCTATAGTGGCAGGGGTGTATTTTCGACTGGGCGAGTGTTCTCGTACCACCTCGTAGATCTCTCACATCCAAATTCTCTCGCTGTTTTGTGAATTCCGAGTGAGCCCCACCAACACGACGAATTCGGCTGCCACCCACCCCCATCCTGCCCTACATCCATAATTCCACTGGACGCTGATCAAACCGGCGCGATCGCGGCGGGCGCAGACGCGCGGTCGCTCAGACGGCGGTGAAGGCGACGGGTCATGGGGACGACAACCACCACAGCGGAGGAGGCTCTCCGATCCGCGCTGTGGAGAATTCCTCTAGTCCTGGGGGATCATGAACTTGAACAGCTCTGCCGGCTTGAAGTTGGCCGTCTGATTGCCGGCGAGATCGAGATTGCCAGCCAATTGCAGCCTCCGCGCTCCCGTGCCCGCATTGAAATCCAGCTTCGCGAAATCCACCCACACGATACCTGGGCTCTTCGTGTCCTGATAATAGTACACCTTGTTCTTCTGGTCCGACACGGTGAGCCACTGCGTGTCGGCGATGTTCGGCTGGCCCGGAATCCTGATGCCGATCGGAACGCTGACATTGCGCATGACGCTGAACACCGCCGCGACCGCCGTTCGCGGGTCGGCGGACTGCTTGGCCTCGTTGATGTAGTAGGACGCGCGAACAAAGCGGTCCGAGGCGCGGTTCGTGCCGGGCAGCATGGTCGCGCCGCCAACGGTCTTCCAGTACGAATTAAGCGCGATCTGCTGGTCGAAGGTCGGCGAGTTGGTCATCACCTGGTACTGCCGGCCGTGGTGAATGACGAGCTTTCCGTCGAGATACTCGAAAATAGCGGAGTCGCCGGAGGCATCGGAAATCGACAGGTGGACTGTGCCCGGCTCGCCCGTCGGGGCCTTGATGGCGACCATTCGGAAGGTTTCCTTCCTGAGATCCGCCACGGCCTCAGCGACAGTCGCATAGTTGTCGACCACATACTGCACCCAGGCCGAATTCGGCAGCGTCGGACGCGTATCGCCCGCAGCTTCGGCCGGATACTTGGATTCCGGAAGGTATAGGAGGTTGGCCACCAGGCCCCTCTCGTTCATGGCGTCGGCAGCAGCACCTTCATAAATGGTGGTGACGACGCTGCCGTATTTGCTGGTCCAGACGAGCGGCCTGCTGGTGTTGCTGTTGCGCGCAAGACCCCGGGGATAGAGCCAGATATTGGTTTTCAGATCGGCCTCGAACCAATCCATCGTCCGACCCGTGACGGTCTGACCTTCGAGGCCGAAGTAAACAGCACGGCTGCAGGCATCAGCTGCCGAGGGCGCCAATACGGCAACTGACAACGCGGCTGCGGCTGCAAACGCTGATACGCCTTTCATGAGACTCCCCCCTGTACGCGGTCGCTTTGCCTCGTCACTTCTGGAACTCTCTTTAGCGAGAGTATTGAGACGAGCATCCGACGATGAAGCAAGAATAAGCACCGCCATTGGATGATGACAACGATTGGCCCTCAGCTGCAATGGAGCTTTCGACCGCGAGAGCCTAGTCGACGTTACTGAATGAAGTTCAATTCTACTTTCCTCAGCCGAAAAACTGGCAACTCCGGACGCGCAGTAGGCGTGCACTCCCCACCCGCACTCACCCGCAAACCTCACCTCCCCGCCCGCCTCAGTAAACCACTCCGCCTACGCCTCAAATTCTCACGCTCCCACCCCCACACCTGACCTACATCCATAATTCCACTGGACGCTGATCAAACCCGCGCGATCGCGACGGGCGCAGACTTCCCAGAGATAAATCGGGAGGTCCACCATGAAAGCGCAGCGCGGATTGATGTTCGCAGCCATCGTGACGGCGGTCGTGGTTGCTCAGACGGCAGCGAAGGCCGACGATATGAAGTTCGCGATCCCCTACGAGTATCAGGTGTCTTGTCAGGTCTGCCACGGCGTCGCCGCAACCGGTGACGGGCCGATGGCGAGCGCGCTCAAAACGAAGCCCGCGGATCTGACGACGCTCGCCAAGCGGAACGGCGGCGAATTCCCGTTCCTGAAGATCTTCCAGGTGATCGACGGCCGCCAGAACATCCAGGCCCACGGCGAACGCCCGATGCCGGTCTGGGGCAAGCGCTATCAGGAAGAGGCCGGCGAGAAGTACGGCCCTTACGGCGGCGAGGCCGCTGTCCGCGCCCGCGTGCTGGAGCTGACGTACTATCTGCAGTCCATCCAGAAGAACTGAGGTCGGTCAGGCCCGTTCGACCAGCCGATGCTTGTTTTGCGCGGCGTCAATGAACGAGGCATGCTGTTCGATAAATCAACGATAGCCCTTCAGAACCGAGGCTATCGATGATCACGCGCCGCGCCGTGACTGCAGGATTGGGTGCTCTGCCTCTCGTCGCGGCCTTCCCCACCAGAGGGGAAGGTCCGCTGACGGCCAAGGACGCCCGTGCGATTGCCAAGGAGGCCTATGTCTACGGCTTCCCCCTCGTCGACAACTACCGCATCATGCACGCCTATTTCGTCGACAAGGGGCACCCGGAGCACCGGGGCGAATGGAACAAGATCCACAACACGGCCCGCGTCTTCACGGCGGCGGACGTGGCGATCCAGACGCCCAACGCAGACACGCCGTATTCGATGATCGGGCTCGATCTCCGAGCTGAGCCGATCGTTCTGACCGTTCCTGCGCTCGAGAAGAACCGGTATTTCAGCATTCAGCTGGTCGACGCCTATACTCACAACTTCGATTACATCGGCAGCCGCGTGACCGGGAACGGCGGCGGCAGCTTCATGATCGCCGGGCCCGACTGGAAGGGGCCCAAGCCCGCCGGCATCACCAAGGTCTTCCGGTGCGAGACGCGCCTCGCACTCGCCGTCTACCGGACACAGCTGTTCGGACCGGACGACCTCGAGAACGTCAAGAAGATCCAATCGAACTATGGGGCACAGCCTCTGTCGGCGTTCCTACGTCAGGGCGCGAGCAAGTCGGCACCCGCGATCGACTTCGTCAAACCGCTGACGTCCGACGCGCAGAAGACCTCCCTCGACGTCTTCCGCATCTTGAATTTCTTCCTTCAGTTCTGCCCGCCGGTGGCCTCCGAGGCGGCTCTCATGCGCCGCTTCGAGCGGATCGGCGTCGGCAGCGGGAAGACCTTCGATCCCGGCTCGTTCAGCCCGGAAATCCAGGAGGCGCTGAAGGCCGGTATGGCCGACGCCTGGGCCGAATTCACGAAGTTCAAGACCGAGCAGGTCGACACCGGAAAGAAGACCTCCGGCGATCTGTTCGGCACGCGCGCATTCCTGAAGAACAATTATCTCTATCGCATGGCCGGAGCCGTCATCGGCATCTACGGCAACTCCAAAGACGAGGCCATGTATCCGTTCTTCAGCGTCGGGAGCGATGGCAAGCCGCTGGACGGCAGCAAGCGCTATACGATCC
>Ga0073934_10008094_pt1 | contig 14221 bp, 8 predicted proteins | sample LarsenN4metaG_FD_76834 | JGI IMG/M metagenome (GOLD analysis project Ga0073934, IMG submission 76834) | Hot spring sediment bacterial and archeal communities from British Columbia, Canada, to study Microbial Dark Matter (Phase II) - Larsen... ...
GCAAACCTGCGTTACAGCGGTGTGCCCTTTGAAATGCATTTCAAGCAGCGGCGGCTGAAACCCAAGCTGGTGGTGATGCTGGATGTCAGTACGTCCATGCGTCCGGTAGCCGAATTTTTCTTGCGGCTGTTGTACGAACTGCAAGATCAGATTCAGAAAACGCGCAGTTTCGCGTTTATTGACCATCTGGAAGATGTCACGCCTGACATGACCGGGTTGCAGATAGACGAGGCGGTTTATGTGGTGCTGACCAAGCTGCCTTCGGGCTACTACAATACCGATCTCGGCTTCAGCCTCCATCAGTTTGAGGCCGATTTCATGGATACTGTAGACAGCCGGACAACCGTGATTGTCCTGGGCGATGGTCGCAACAACTACAATGATCCAAATCTGACTACGTTCAGCCGGATCAGCCGCCGCGCCCGTAAGTTGATCTGGATGAACCCAGAATACCCGGCACAGTGGGGAACCGGTGACAGCGATATGCTCCATTACGCCCCCCTGTGCAGTGAGCTGTATCAAGTGCGCAATCTGGCGCAGTTGGCCGACGCCATTGATCGTATCTTGGTGTAGATCGAAACCATAAGGGCGGGGCCGAACCAGCCCTGCCCCACACACAACCAACTACGCCCCTAACTGATCGGCAGGCATAGAGTAAAAGTGCTGCCCTGGCCGGGAGTGCTGGCCGCCTGAATGCTGCCGTTATGCTTCTCAATAATGCTCTTCACGATGCTCAAACCCAGCCCAGTTCCATCCCCTTTAGTCCCCGGCACACGGTAAAACCGATCAAACAGGTGTGGCAAGGCTTCAGGGGGAATGCCCTGGCCGTTGTCAACGACTTCGATCTGAAGCGTGTGATCCACCAGCCCAGCGCGTAAAGTGATCTGCCCACCCTCCGGCGTGTATTTGATAGCATTACTCAGCAGGTTCGCCAATACGCGCTTGAGCAGCACGGCATCACCCATCAGGGAAGGAAGGATTTCCGGCAATTCGACCTTGAGCTGGTGCCGTTTTTCCGTTGCCAGATGTTCCATCTCCGATACTGCCGCCTGGATCACATCCGCCGGGTCCAATGCCATCAACCGCAGCGATGGCCCTGCTTCCAGACGAGCGAGGTCCAGCACATTGGTCACCAGTTCGCTCAACTGCGCTGCGCTGCGCTGAATCATCTGGACGCGATCAAGCTGCGCTGCATTGAGCGGGCCATCCATCTCAAGCAGGGCGGCTCCAAGCTGCACCACCTGGATGGGATTCTTCAGGTCATGAGAGACAGCGGCCACCCATTCGGTGCGCAGGCGGTCCAATTCTTTCAGTGGAGAGATATCCTGCATCACGATCACCCAGCCGACTTGATGGACAGGGGCGATACTGGCATGAAAAGCAGTTTTTTCGGGGCCAGGGATTTCCAGCATCTTAGGAGTATGGGTCTCCTGCACATGGGTCAGCGCCTGAGTCAATTCGGGTAGATTGAGGATGCCGATGGGCTGGCCGAGCACTTCATCTCGCTGCACGCGGAAATGTCGCTCGGTGGCGGGGGTCAGCAGCCATATCTTCCCGCTGTCATCCAACACGATCACCGCGTCGGTGGTGTCGGTCAAGATAGCAGTCAGACGATCTCGCTGCTCTTCGATGGCTTGATAAAGTCGGGCATTGTGGATCGCGGTGGCGAGCTGTGCCGCAAATGCTGCTGCCGTTTCACCATCTTCCTCGGTGTAAAAATCCGGCTCGTGTTTGTCGATGGTCAGCACACCGATGCTTTGCCCACGCACGATCAACGGTGCGCCGATCCAGGACCGGATCGCCCGAATATCAGGAATATTATCGCGGCTGTGCTGCCAGTCGGGAGTCTGCTGCACATCGGCCACCACGCGAGTCTTCTGAGCGAGCAGCACTCCGTAACCGAAGTTGGCTTCATCCGGTGTGATTACACTGCCCAACACGTGCGCCGGGTGGCTGAATCCCCGACAGGCAGCCAATACCAGATTCGGCCCTTCGGTCAGCATAATGGACGATGTATCGTAGCTGACAACCTGCCCCAGTTGTTCCAGCGCCAATTCGAGCACCTCGTCCAGTTCCAGGGTGGAATTGACAATCTGAGCCAGTTGGGCAAGACCGGCGTTAATTTGCTGCTTGCGGTGCTCCGATTCATACAGCCGCGCGTTTTGAATGGCAATCGCGATCTGGGCAGCAAAAGCGGTGGCCGCTTCGCCGTCCTCTTCGGAATAAAAATCCGGCACATGTTTGTCCAGCGTCAGAATGCCAATACTCTGACCATGCACCACCAGGGGCGTTCCGATCCAGGCATGAATCGTATGTGCGCCTTCGATATCATCGCGCTGATGTCCCCATTCAGGCAGCAGTTGGACATCCGGCTCGACACGAGCTTCCCGCGCGCGCATCACCTGGTGAGAGATGTTGTTTTCTTCGGGCCGGAAAATAGAGCCAATCAACGTTTCAGGATTGTCGAAGCCCCGGCAGGCGGTAATTCTTAACCTGTCACCCTCAACCAGCATGATGGACGCAGTGTCGTAAGTAATGACTCGCTGCAACTGCTCCAGAGCCAGTTCGAATACTTCGTCCAGATCCAGAGTCGAATTTACGATCTGAGACAGTCGGGCCAGGGCGTCTGCCAGATGACGACGCTGCTGTTCCAGATCATAAAGCAGCGCGTTCCACACCGCCCCAGCGATATGGTCGGCGATCTGGATAAGAAAGTCAAAATCGGTGGTGTTGAAAGCTTTGGGAGTGCTGCTCGATAAACTCAACGCGCCCAATACCTGTCCCCAGACCCGCAGTGGCAGACACACATAGGCGCGCACACCATCAGACACCAAAGCTGCTTCCTCTTCCAGTTCAGTTTCTTGAGAAAGATCGCCCACGAGCCGGTTGGGCTGATTTCCGAGGATGAGTTGTGTGAAGGCAATATTTTCCAGAGCCGTTGGATTTTCAGACGGTTGGCCGCGCTGATCGTCTACTGCCAACAGCCGAGGGCGAGAACGCTGCCCATCCCGCACAGTAATGCTGGCACGCTGGAAGATAAACAAATGTTGCAGCTGCTGTGACACTGCCGTCAGCAGATCGGTGATATCGAGGTGCTGGCTGATGGTATGTGCGATTTCATTCAAAATAGACTGCCGAGCGGCCTGTTCGCGCACCTGTTGGTGTCGCCGTGCCTGCTGGATCGTAAAGGCGGCTTGATCGGCAAATATCTCCAGCGCGCGGACTTTGGCTACCGTAGGGCGCTGCCGATCCGATGGATCATCCACTGAGAGCCAGCCCAGCTCTTGCCCATCGCTTTCAAGTGGAACAATCAAAAAATCATCGGACTGCCATTCATCCGGTTCGCGGGGGCCGAGATCAATCTGGTATACTCCGCGACCCAACTCATCGGCATACAGATGAGCGCCGCCGTGCAGACGATGATCCACGAAATAAGAACGGCTGATGCGGAATTGTTCCTGCCGCCAGATATCGGCTCTGAAAGACACGGGAGGAGCGCCCAGCAGCGTGGATTTTAGCGCCGCATCCTGGGTGGCAACGGCTGCCGGATAAGTCGTGCGCGTGGCTTCGTCTCGCAGCACCAGGGTAACTGTATTCCATCCCAAATCCTGGATCGCCTGGACGACGCGCTCTAAAAGGGCATGGAGTTCGATATCCGTTGCTCTGGGGGGCATGTTTTCCCGCTTACCCTCGTACCATTGTTATTGAATTTGTTGCTTTTATTTTACATTAAGTTTCAAAAAGCCGAAAAGCACATCACGTGCGCTTCAGGATCACCAGAGTCGCATCGTCGAACAGGTTTTGGTCCTCGGCAAAAGCGGTGATGGAGTTCAGGATCAGATTGGCAAGTTCCTGAGCGGGTAAATCAGCATTTTGACTGATCAGGCTTTCCAGACGGTCTTCGCCGAATTCTTCCTCGTCGTTATTCATCACTTCGGTGATCCCGTCTGTGTAAAGAACGAGGATATCTCCCATGGCCAGATCAACCGTTTCTTCTACAAAATCGGCTCCTTTGAAGATGCCTAAAGCCACACCCGAAGCCGTCACATATTCACACGTGTGGGCAGAAGCGCGATACAGAATCGCAGGGTTATGGCCTGCTGAAGCGAACTTCATATGTCCCAGGTCCATATTCATATAGCCGATAAACACGGTAGAAAACATGCGCGAACGCTGGTCGGCAATGATCAACTCATTGGCGCGATACATGACTTCACCGGGGGAGAGATTAAGGCTCATGCCAAACCGCAGCACGGTGACACTGAGCGCCATAAACAACGCCGCCGGAATCCCTTTGCCGGATACATCGGCGATCACCAGCGCCATTCGCCCGTCGGGTAAACGGTAAAAATCGTAGAAGTCCCCGGCAACATTGTGGATCGGATGCCAGAAGGCAGCGATATCCCAGCCTGAGATATGCGGAATATGGTCGGGCAAGAAACTGGCCTGGATCGCATGAGCCGTTTCTAGCTCTCGGTTGATCAGCTTTTGTTCAATCTCCTGCTGATACAGGCGGGCATTTTCGATGCTGATCGCGGCCTGGGATGCCATTGCTGCCAGCAGGCGTTCATCGCGGGAAGTAAACGGGCCGCCCTGCTTATTCAAAAGCTGAACTACCCCGATAATTTTCTGCTGGGGGTTGAACATCGGCGCGGTAAGGATCGAACGGGTACGGTAGCCCGTGATCTGATCGAATTCGCGTTTAAAACGTGGATCGGCATAGGCATCGGGAATATTCAACATTTCGCCGGTAGCAGCGACGTTCCCAGCAATACCTTCCCCGATCTTGACACGGATTTCGGTCAGCGGGCCAACATCTTCCAACAGCACCTTTGACCACAACTCCCCGCGCTCCTCATCGATCAGATACAGCGTCCCGCGTTCAGCATTGATCGTGATCACCAGTTTGTTCAGGATCAGGGTGAGCAGGTCGTCCAGTTCAATGTTGGAGGTCATGATCTCGCTGATCGTGCGCATCGCGTTCAATTCCTGGATCGCGCTCGGCTGGCGAGGGCCGTTCTCTACGCGCTGAATGCGTTTGATCAACTTGAGCATGTTGGGTTCGCCCAATTTCTGTCCCGTTTCACGCACCACCTGATCCATGAGGGAATGAATAAAGTGCAGCCCCATCCCCCCTCTGATGCGAGTCTCAATAGGGGCATTAATGTCAAATGGCTTAACATTGCTGGGATTCAGCGGCACACCCCAATCGGTCAGCGTGATTTGCACAAAATCGCCTACGTGCTCGGCGGTGAGCAGAATATCGCCTATAGACGCTTCCGAATAGGCATGGTTGATAATATTTGTGGCAGCCTCTTCAACCGCCAATTCGAGATCAAACAGGACTTTGTCCGACAGTGATAAATAATGACCGATGCCATGCACAAAGTGGGAAATGGTTCGCAGGTTGTCATGCCGCGCTTCGACACGTAATTCGCCCAAAAATGTCATTTTGCATCTCTCAGCCTGATATAAAAAAAACAACCCCCGGCCTGAATGGGGGCTGCTGGCCCTGATTCAGTGCAACGATTCCTAAAACCCGGCCATTGCCTCTTCTATCGTAGCGTAGATCGAGAAGAATTTGTCAAAGCCGATGATCTGGAATACTCGCTGCACTTTGGGATTCAAATCTACGAGACGCAGATCGCCGCCGCATTCTTTGTTCTGAGTGAGAACATCGGCCAGAATGCGCAACCCGGCGCTGTTGATATAGCGTACCTCCGCCATGTCGAGGATCATTTTGTATTTGCCTTCGGCAATCGCGGTACGTAGGGCCAGATCAAGGTCCACTGAACCTTCGCTGTCTACACGACCTTCCAGCACAAAGATCGTTACCCCGTTTTGATCCCGTTCATTGATATTCATGGTAAGCTCCTAAAAACTATTCGAGTGAATGGTTTTTCTTTTATTGTATGCTGTTTAACGACGGCGGGGAAGTTGCTCCCCGCCGTTGTTTTGATGTGTTTGGTCCTTATTCACGGCCTGCTACGAGCCGTTGATCGACCTGTTCTGCCGAGACCAACCGCCCATCGCGGACTTCTTCGACCCGGGGGATCTGCCCGGCCAGGTCACGATCATGGGTCACCATGACAATCGTCGTCCCCTGTTCTACCAGGTCTTCGAACAGGGCGAACATCAAACCTGCCGAGATAACATCCAGGTTACCCGTTGGTTCGTCGCCTACAATCAGCTTAGGATTGTTAGCTAGTGCCCGCGCGATAGCAGCGCGCTGCTGCTGTCCACCCGAAATCTGGCTGGGATATTTGTGCGCCACATCCGGCAGGTCCACCAATTCCAACAGTTCCATTGCTCGTTCTTTGCGGCGTCCCTGGTAAGTGCCTACATAGTGCATAGGCATCATGACGTTTTCAATCACAGTCAGGGTAGGCAGCAGTTGGAAGAACTGGAAGACGACGCCGACATTCCGCCCACGCCATTTAGCCACCTGATTCTCATTCAGGTGTGTCAGGCGCTGCCCGGCGACGAATACTTCGCCGGAGGTCGGGCGGTCAATCCCGGTGATCATGTTGATCAGCGTGCTTTTGCCGCTGCCGGACGGCCCGACGATGGCGACGAATTCACCCTCGTTGATGTTCAGGCTCACGCCGTCCAATGCCCTGATCGGACCCGCTTTGGTCTTGTAGATTTTTTCTACGTTTTCCAGGCAAATGAGAGGCTGCTTTTCGACACTCATGATAGTTTCTCCTTACGCGCCTTATTGGTACCGCAGAATATCGGATACCGTCTTGCGGGCGGCGGACAGCGACGGCCACAAGCTGGCAATCGTCGTGATAATCAACATTCCAACGAGGCCAAACGTGATGGCGACGGGGGATGTTTCAACTGAGAAAAGTTCAGGACCAATGATCTGCACCAGCAAAAACTGAACCAGCAGCATAAGCGGCAGACCTACCAGCCACGCGATGATCCCGACCACTAATCCTTCGGTCAGGAATTGCAGGGCAATCGTGCTTGAACCAGCCCCAATTGAGCGCATCACGCCGATTTCCTTCTGCCGTTCGTAGACACTCATCGAGAGGGTGGTCAGCAATCCTAAGGCCCCGACCAGCGCAATGAGGCCTGCAACGGCAGACAGCACGGCCTGGAAGATACGAATGCCCGCGTGCAGTTGATCGACCAGCTCCACAAAGTTGAGCGCAAAGATCGGGAAGCCGCTGCTGAGCATCGTCTCGTTGATATCATCCGTCAGCTCGTCTACCTCTTTGGCAGTAGCATTCTCATTCGTCGAGTTGATGAAATAAATCTGCGGGCGGGGTTCGCTGGTGACGGTTGCTCCGTCCAGAGCCGCCAGATCTTTCCAGAAGATACCGATCAGATCAGAGGGAATTCCGACACCCTGGTCAGCGTTCTGTTCACCTTCACCCACAGGTGAGGCCAGACCCGACGCATCAAAGATACCTACAATCGGATAGGTTTGTGTAGTGCCATTTTCAGGCACCGTAGACACCAGAGTTAGTTCATCTCCAACCGCGAAGTTCCCTTTTTCAGCCATATCCTGGCTGATAATAATACCGGGGTTTTCAGGGGAGAAGAATTCGCCATCTGTAAAACGCAGGAACTGGCCTGCACTCGGACCGAGACCTGTCGCAAACACACCAGCGGGCATGAGTGGGTTCGTTTGCTCTGCTTCAAAACCTTCGACCTGCACAATGCTGGCGTATTTGATGAATGTCCTCGCCTCGTCAGGGATGACTGCATCTACTGGCGAGCCATTGCTAATGGTGTCGGTCATGAAACTTGCAACGTGTGCCAAGATATGCCAATCGATCCAGACCTGATCTACGGGGAAATCTGAGATGCCCACAATGGTAAGTTCTTGCTTGCCGCCGGGCACTTTCATCACGACCTTGTCGCCTACGTTCTTGTCCATGTTGTAAGCCAGGGCGCTGGAGAAAATCACCCCGTCATCAGCGGTCTCTGCCGTCAGCGGATCGCCATCGGTCACTGTAAACCGGAAGGCGGGGTCTTCGCTGTTGACGTCATAGCCATAGGCAAAAATGCCGGGAGGACCAAAAGGCGACACGACAGGTTCGTAGCCTTCAAATTCCACCTGTACTGAAAAGCCGGGTTCGATAGATTTGATGCGATCCCCAAACTGCTCTACCAGCAGGGTTTCGAATCGCTCAGGATCGCCGCTTTGGGTTGGGGCAATACCGACCTGAACATTAAAGGTATCCAGGTAAGCCTGGAAGCCGCTGCTCATGGTTTCGAAAATCGCCGTAATGCCCATGAACGCGCCGACAGCAATCGCCAGCGTGATCACTGTGAAGGCCAACCGGCTCTTTTTGATGCTGATATTGCTCAATCCCTGCCGGATGGTGATCGGGATCGGAAGCCTGCCAATAATGCGTGCCAACAGGCCGCTGCCGTACCGGGCATCAATACCCAGATCCGTCATGGCTTCCAGGATTTTGACCCGTGTGCCGTTAAAGACGGGAAGCAGTGAGGCCAGGACAGGGATCATCAGGCCAACGGCGATACCCAAAATAATGGAATTGGGTGAGAAATTGAACCCTTCCAGAACAGTATTGACCTGAGGGGCCAGCGCCTTTGCTGCCAGGTGTCCGAGCGGAATGCCCAAAATTACGCCGGGGATTACGGCAATGACACCATACATGAAGGCGATGCCAGAGTAGATCACGAAGTTGTCCCAGCGCGTCCCGCCCAGCGATTTCATAACCCCAATCTGGCGCTTTTGTTCCAGGACAATGGAGGTGATGACGTTGATCACCAGAAAGCCCGACACGATCAGGGCGATCAAGGCCAGAGTGCCCATGAGATTGCCGATGAGTCTGGCATTAGCTACCAGGGGGTTTTCTGCCGGGTCTGTAATCTGGGCAAAACGGGGTTCGTAGGGTGTGTTCTCATCGTTAGCAATGAAATTCTGGAACTCACTGCTTTGATCTTCTGCGGTCCCAAAGTCGGTAAAGCGTACCCAGAGTGCCTGCATCCCGGTGGTCCCGGCAAGATAGTTGGAATTGGGGAGGTCGGTATAGACGGCGACCTTTGGCGAGAGGCTGTACGGGTCAAAGACAATACCTGTGATCGTCCAGGGTTCGACAGTACCCGTTTCGCCATTGCGCTGTGGATCGCGCGATGGGCTGGGGACACGGAAATAGAGCGTATCGCCCACCTTCAGATCGTATTCTTCGGCCATACGCCGTTCGATCACCACCTCGTTTTGACCGGGGTCCGGCCAGCGGCCAGCAGCTTCGTTGCGTTCGCCTTCGGTAAGCAGACGCAGCGGCTCCAGGGGTTGTTCAGCATTGAAGGGGACATTAATCAGGCCGGGATTTTCCGCGTTGCCATCCCAGATCACGGCTGATTGAACAGCGCCATCTTCGAATTCCTCATCGTTTTCTTTGAGCTTGAACGAAACGGGATTATCTGCCTCTCCCCCCATGATCGAGGTTACACCCGGAAATTCGCTCAGCCCTTTAAGATACTCCGCATTTTCCAATTGAACCCCAGGATTGGGTTCCATGTAGACGGTGATCATCGCCAGCTTGTCTTCCTGAATATCTTCCTGGAGCTGGCTGATGAGGATATCGCTCATCGAAAACAGAGCAATTGTGCCTGTCACACCGATGAAGATAGCCATCGAAACCAGAGTGGTACGTCCTTTGCGTGCCCAGATGTCACGCAGTATTTTTCGTGTACGCGATCTAAACATGGTAGTCCCCCGTTACTTCTTGACCGGTGTCATTTCTTGTGTGCTGGTACGCTGAGCGCGACGCTCCTGGGTCTTAAGCTGTGCAGCCCGGAGTTCCTGGGTACGGCGTCGTGCAGCCGCTTCCAGTGTGGTCGCTTCAATCATTCCGTCTGTCAGCACCATGATTTTCGGCACATTGTGGACCAGTTCCCGGTCATGTGTGACAACCAACACGGTCCGGCCCTGATCGCGAAGTTCATGGAAGATATTAAAAACGTTCTGGGCGCTCATCCGGTCCAGGTTGCCAGTCGGCTCATCACCTACAATCAGCGCCGGATCGTTTGCCAGGGCGCGCGCAATTGCGACACGCTGCTGCTGCCCGCCGGAAAGCATATCCGGCGTTTTGTGGGCTTGATCCGCGATTCCCAGCCGTTCCAGGAGTGCCATTGCCCGGTCCTTCCGCTCTTTGGGTTCATAGACATCGCAGAAGTCCATTGGAACCATGACATTTTCGAGAACGGTCAGGGTCGGCAGGAGTTGGAAGAACTGGAACACGATCCCAATATTCCGCCCACGCCAACGAGTCAATTTGCGCTGCGGTGTATTCACCACATCCACCCCACCGACAATCACCGTTCCGGTGGTAGGCGAGTCAATCCCAGTGAGCATATTTAGAAACGTGGTCTTGCCGCTGCCCGACGGCCCGACCATCGCAATAAAGTCCCCCTGCTGGACATCTAGATCGATGCCGCGCAACACATTCAGCGGCCCGGCTGGTGTGTCGAAAGTCTTGACCAGCTTTCGTACTTCGATAAATGGTTCAGCCATGTGGCTTTACTCCTTACTCTGGAGAGTTTCGAATGTCAGATCAGAAATACGCTGCAAAATGAATAAGGTTGCAGTCTGATGAAAAAGTGGTTCAAAAATAGTGGATGTATTGTAAGCGATAGAGTGAAAATCGCAACAAGATTAAGAAACTTTATTTTCCACGCCTGGAAGTTAGCGTTCCTTAATCAGCCATGTCTATAATGGCTTCTCCTATCATGTTTCCCAGTTCCGCTGAACATTCAGGCGTCAGATGAACCGGGCTGTCAGTATAACAGGCAGCCTCGGGGATGGCATCCCAGAGATCGAGCAGCGGCCAATTGTGCTGATCGCTTTGCTTATGGAGCAGTTCTCGGTAGCTGTCGTAGGCCCAGCGGGGATAAAAGAAGTTATAGCGGATGTCGCTGTTTTCACCCTGGCTGATAAACATTGGTTCGTTGATCAACAGAATAGGCACAGTTCCGGCGCGATCTACGCCTGCCTGAACAACGTCGAAGGCGAGATCACCAGTGGCAAAAGCTGGCCCTTCATGACCCTGCCATGTTGTGTCCGCTTCAAGGTCTATGCTGCGGGGCGTGTATTCCGGGTATTCCTGATCGATCCCGGTGACGGCCCACGCCATGCCGTAGAGTTGCAGCCGCAGCAGGTCGGCCAGAGGGCGGCGCTGTCCGACAATCGTTTTTTCCCAGAAGGTGGGTTCAACAAAGCGCGCATCCTCTGTATCCTGGTTAAGATCATACCGCCGGATCAATGTGCGCACCGGGGCGGGATTGTGCTGAACAATCGCCGAATCAAGCTGCGCCTCCTGCCCAAAAGACTCCAACGTAAACAGCCACACGATCAGGTCTGGCTCGTAGCGTGTGGCGTAATCGAGTAGCATCAGGTCTTTGGTGAGCGACATGGTGGGATAACCGAGATTGTAGGCGCGCACCCGCCTGCCATCGGCGGTTTCGTACTGGCCTCGGTTGATCTGCCCGGTCAGTGTATCCTCCGGCTCCAACAGAATGCCCCACACTGACGAATCGCCGATCACCAGTACACGGTACTCATCGTCCGCCTTACTCTGGGCGACGGTATGCGAGGCAAACATGGCATCAAGCTGAAACAGGCTGAGGTTGTAGGCCACGTCGTGATTTTCTCCATAGGGCAGGCGCGCACGTCCCGGCAGCAGGAGATTGTAGGCCGATAACTTCCCCAGAACAGGCAGCGGATCCAACAGTGCGAAGACGAGATTCAGCACAGCAAACAATACTGCCGCTTTGATCACGACCTTCGCCAGAAATCGCCAGTGATACGAGGGCGTATAGAGCCACTTCCACGTCTGCATCGTTTATATTCCAAACAGTCTCAAAAATACGTCCCAACTGATCTGGATATCGGGCAGAGCAAACCATACCCATCCCAGTACTACAAAATGAAACGTGATGATCACGCCTGCTATCTCTACCAGCCGCGAAGCGCGGGGGTGTTCGCGGAGGCGGATATAAAACTGGCGGGTGCGATCACTCCACAGTTTATGAATGAACAGGCCAACACCATGCCATACGCCCCAGGCGATAAAATGCCAGCTTACCCCATGCCACAGCGCGATCACCAGCATGGTTGCCAGTTGGGCGATAAATGCTGAGAGCGTAGGAGAAGGTTTGCGTTTGCGGGTCAGCATCCAGCGTGTCAGGGGCGAAAAGACATAAAACCGCGCCCATTGGCTGAGCGTGATATGCCAGCTTTGCCAGAACAGGGTGATATTGCGTTTCAAGTACGGCAGGTTGAAGTTCTCCGGCAGTTTGATGCCGAACAACTGCCCGATACCAATCGCGATATCAGTGTAGCCGCTGAAATCGAAGTAAAGCTGAAAGGCATACGCATACAATACCAGCCACAGTGCCCCGGTGGAGGTGGCCTGATCCGCAATGGTCGAATCCAGGGCAAAGTAGGCGAGGCTGTCGGCGATCACGAATTTTTTAGCGATGCCGACTGCGATCCGCATTCCACCCTGTACCCACCGCGCTGCCTCTTGCCCGCCGACCTGTTGCAAATCGGGCAGAAACCGCTCGGCGCGATCAATGGGTCCGGCGGTGTAGGCAGGAAAGAAGATCGCATAGGTGGTGTATTCTCGCAGGGACAGCGCGGGCAGCCGCCCCGACTGTCGATCTCGCAGGGTGTGGATCAGGCGGAAGGCCACATAGGAAAAGCCGAGCCATTCCAGTTCGGCGGCGCTGGCGAGTCCGCGCGGTTGCCCCTGCCAATCGCGCAGCCAACGGCTGGCTTCTTCCGCCAGTGGTTCCGTTTTTAGAATGGCAAACAGCACGAGGATCAGCAGGATGACAGATATGAGCAAGGCACTCGGTCTGCGTACCCGGCTGATCACTCCCAGGGCTGATACTATGGCGACCACCCCTATGACGACATACAGTGTCGCAGGCGGGCGCGAAGGGGTGATGCGGGCTTCCGGGACGAGATATCGCCCCAACGAGATCAAAATAACCAGGACCACAATGATAGCGGCGGATATAGTGTCCTCGCGCAACCACTGCTGATCCCGTTCGCGTGAAGCCAGCCACGACAGCCCTACCAGCGCCAACGTTGCTGTGGGGAAGATAAAGTCCAGGGCGTCAATGCGGATTTCGGGTTGGAGCCAGTAGATCGCCAGCACGCTGCCTGCGAACAGCGCCCAACGTCGCCAGCGTTCCGGCAGTAGCGCGGTATAGAGGACGGCAGCAGCGATAAAAATCAGGATGTGTGTCAGGGTCATAGCCAGATTGACCGTTGTGTTGAGATCGGTAGGACGGGCTGCCTGGGGCAACCGGAGCCATTCTACAGGCGGATCAGGAAGTTTGCCACAAAAAAACAGAAATTGATGATACTTTGTCTGGCCGCCAGATCGTGTTACACTATTTTTAACCTCCGGCCATAGGTCGCGGCCTCTGTTTTCGGCATAGAGGCGGCGGCGTTAGGCATCCCCGCCTATCGAAAAGTGCCTGTGGTCGCATCTGTTCGTTGGAGCGCATGTGCGCTGTGGATGCGGACCATGACACTTTGGAATCACTACCATACTCCTTCAACCATTGAAGAAGCGTTGGCGCTGCTGGCTTCATATCAGGGCGGCGCGCGAATTATTGCAGGCGGCACGGACCTCCTGCTCGATATCCGCCAGGGACACACGCCCCGGCCAGAAGCCCTGATCGATGTTACCTGCATCCCCGATCTCACTGTGATCGAACAGGACGGTGATACAATGCTCATCGGCGCGGGCGTTACTCACACCCAGATTGTCGGCCAGCCCATTATCGCTGAACGGGCGACCTGTCTGGTCGAGAGCTGCGGCGTGGTGGGCGGTCCCCAAGTGCGCAATGTGGCAACGCTAGGCGGCAATGTGGCTCATGCACTGCCAGCCGGGGATGGTACGGTATCCCTGGTGGCGCTGGACGCTGAAGCCGAGGCCATTGTTCAAGGGGATCGTCGCTGGCTGCCGATCCGCGAATTGTTTCTTGGCCCCGGTGTGTCGCTGCTCGATCCCACCCGCGATCTATTGATTCGGTTCCGGTTCCGGCTGTGTGGAACATATGAAGCCGCTGCTTTCAAACGTATCATGCGCCCGCAGGGAGTCGCCCTGCCGATCCTGGGCTGTGCGGCCTGGGTGCGATTGGATGAAACAGGCGAATGTTATGAGGACGCGCGGGTGTGCATCAGCCCTGTTGCGAAAGTCCCTGCCCGTGCGGTTGA
>Ga0073934_10008095_pt1 | contig 14221 bp, 15 predicted proteins | sample LarsenN4metaG_FD_76834 | JGI IMG/M metagenome (GOLD analysis project Ga0073934, IMG submission 76834) | Hot spring sediment bacterial and archeal communities from British Columbia, Canada, to study Microbial Dark Matter (Phase II) - Larsen... ...
CGTTCTGCTGGTAAAGGCCGATGGTGTTGAGCGTGATGCGCTCGACTTCGTCCTGCGTGATGTGCAGGCAGGGATCGCCGGCGGGCACGCCACCCTGCTGCATGGCGCGCTTCCAGACCTCGACGCCGGCAAAACGGAACAGCGCGCGGCCGGCACCGGGAATGTTCAACGCGAAGATGTACCAGCTGTGCGCGAACTGCTCGGCCGCCAGCTTGAGGTCGGCGAGGCGGCCGCTGCGCACCTTGCGCCCCAGCCACTGCCAGAGCAGGCCGGGGTGCGGGCCGGACATGCTGGTCCAGCTGAGCAGGCGGCGGCTGTAGTAGGGATGCGTGACAAAGCCCCAGCCGAGCACCGACCCCCAGTCGTGCCCGACCAGGTGCACCTGGCCCCTGGCGCCGCGCGTGGCGTCGATGACGGCATCGATGTCCGGCAGGATGTTCTCGATGCGGTAGTTGCCGCGGCCGCGCGCTTCGCCGCTGTTGCCGCAGCCGCGCATGTCGAAGGTGATGACATGGAATTCGCGCGCGAGGTCGCGCATCTGGTTTTCCCAGACGCGATGCGAATCCGGGAAACCGTGCAGGAAAAGGATGCCGGGCCGTGACGGGTCGCCGTCTTCGGCAACGAAGAGTTCAACGTCCGGTGTTTTCACCATGCGTGTACGCATTGGGCACCTGTCGGAAAGATGGGCGGGAGTGGCAAGGCCGCGCCGCCGCGGGCGGCAGGCCGCCGGAGACTATGCCGGCGCCCGAATGGTCCTTGCATGGCCCGTCATGCCACCGGCTTGTCATTTGCGGCCAAGTTGGCGGCCGTCAGCGATCCACCTGCGCCGCCAGCGCGTAGCCGCTGTCTCGCCACGCGAGCCCGAGCACCACCAGCCAACTGTTGAGCAGCAACGCGAACACCCACTCGAATGCGTCGTCCATGCGCGCGTAGCCGGTGTGGAACGCCGACAGCAGCACGCTGACGACACCCAGCGCGAGCGTCAGCGCAACCAGCGCGAACAGCAGCCGGAACCGCGAAGGCGGCCAGGGCACGACACCGGCGCGCTGCAACGCCGCCAGGCGCGCCAGCAGCAGGATCTCGGCGAGGAAGGTCAACCCGAACCCGAGTGTCACGCCGGTCTTGCGCAACAGCCGGGCCGCCTGCCCCGCCTCGCCGAGCGCGGCCACGTAGACAACGATGCACAACGCCATGATCCAGGCCAGGTGCGGCAACAGCCGCTGCGTGCGCGAGGGCGCGTCGCCGAGCACCGACAACCAGCGCGCCGACAGCCAGAACGTCGTGGCGACAGCGAGCGCCGCGATCGTCATCAGCGGCTTGAAGATGCCGCGCTCGGGCCACTGCCTGCCGGTGGCGCTGATGGACGTGCAGCTGTCGAGGTAGGGAAAGCACCAGGGCACGTGCCCCTGCGCGGCCGCGACCAGGTAGCACACGTGCATGGTGAACAGCACCAGCGCGCCGGCGAACACCGGCAGCACATGCAACGGCAGGCGCGGCGTGGCGGCGGCGTTCATCAGCCGTCGTTGATCAGGTCATCGATGGCGCGGAACGCATCGAGCAGCGGATCGACATCGCCGTGCAGGCGTTCGACACCGATTTCCGCCACCGGCACGATGGCGCTTGCCGAGGGCAGCGGGTGGTTGCCGTCGAGCACGGCGTGGAAGCGCGGCAGGAATATCCACTGCACCCACTGCGTGAACTCCAGGGTGTCGTGGCAGAACGGAACGACACTGGCCAGCCGCTCGGGCGACGGCGGATGCGCCTCCCACGCCGCCAGGCGACGCAGTTCGCTTTCGACGCGCAGGAGCTGCACGCGGATTTCCTCATGCCGGGCCGTCTTCATCGATCCTCCAGCGCCGTGCGCTGCGCAATTGCCGCCGCCTGCTGCGCGATCAGCGCCGGCAGCCGGGAAAACTCGCTGAAATCCGCCACCTCCGCCGGCAACTGCGGCGGCCGCTGCAGTTGCAGCGGGTTGGCCCACAGCGCGTGCAGGCCGTGCGCGCGCGCGGCGAGCACGTCCTGCTCGGGATGGTCACCGATGTGCAGTGCACGCTGCGCCGGCACGCCGGTGTCCGCCAGCGCGCGCGCAAACATCGCCGGGTCCGGCTTGGCGCGGCCGACGGATTCCGCCGAATGCACGCTGTCGAAGTAATGCGCGAGACCGATGCGGTGCAGGTCGGCGTTGCCGTTGCTGAGTGCCGCCAGGCGGAACTCGCCGGCGAGTTTCTCCAGCATCGCCACGACCCCGGGGAACAGCGTGACCGCATTGCGGTGCTCGAGGAACACCGCCATCGCCTGCTGCGCGAGCAGGCCCGCCTCGCCGGCGCCAAAACCGCCCTCCTCCAGCGTGATGCGCATGACGTCGCGGCGCAGCGCGGTGAGGTTGTGCACGTAGCCCGGCTGCGCCGCCAGCAACGCCAGGCGGCGCCGGCGCAGGGCGTCCACGTCGACGCGCGCCACCACCGCCGGCGCGCGCTGCGCCAGCCAGCGCCAGGTTTCGCTTTCGGCACGGGCAATGACCGGGTCCACCGGCCACAGCGTGTTGTCGAGGTCGAAGCAGATCAGTGCGAGGCTCATGGCGCGAGGATAGCGCGCCACCACGGCGGCGCCGATGCGCAGATGTGCGGAGGCCGGGACGCGCTCAGCGCGGTGGCTGGAAGTCCGGCGACGGCTCGGTGATGCCGTCGTGCGGCTCGCTCTGGCGGCGCTTGTCGGCGAGCATGCGCCGCATGTTGGCGAGCGTGGCGAACGGCGATTCCTGGATGAGCATGTTCACCGCCCAGCCCGGCAGGTTGCCGCGCGGATCGACGTGCCCTTCCATCACCACGCGCACGTCGCCGCCGCCGAGCGGCACGAATGTCCAGTCAGAGCGGATGGTGTTGCGGATGTAGGCGGGATTCTCCGGCCAGACGCCGTCGGCGCTCTTGCCGCGCAGCATCACCGCCAGCGTCTGCGGATCCTGCTTCCACGAGCCCTTGATCACCGCGTCGCGGTCCTTGATCGGCCAGGGCATGTCGGTTTCCAGCAGCAGCACGTACTCACGCGTGGCGTCGTCACGGCGCAGCGCGCGCACCCGGCGCGTGTGGTCGATCCAGCGCGGCGCCGCCTCGAGGTCATAGAACAGGTTCATCAGCGCCGACAACGACGTGCGCATGGTGGTTTCGGCACGGAATTCCACGAACGGCGAGTTCGGCACCTGGCGCTTCCAGACGCGCGTGCCGCCACGGTCGCCGGCCAGTTCCCAGGCGCCGCCCTCGGGCGCCGCCAGCGCGGTGCCGGGAGCGAAAGGCAGGACCAGCAGCAACGCGCACAGGCGCAGGCAACGGATCAGGGACAAGGCGGCAATCTCGCAAGGGGTGGGTCGGCGCCGGCAGGCGCAGGGCGCGCGCATGGTAGCGGCGTCCGCCGCCGGCCGCATGCGGGATATACACATCGCATACAACCCCGGGCGAACGCCCGACACGCGGCGGCCGGGCAGGGTCAGGCGGTGTCGCCCTCACCGGCGGGCGGCACCCCGCCGTCGCCTCCGCGGCGGCGGCGGGCGCGCGGATGCGCCTGGTCATAGACCTGCGCCAGGTGCTGGAAATCCAGGTGGGTATAGACCTGCGTCGTCGAGATGTCGGCATGGCCGAGCAACTCCTGCACCGCTCGCAGGTCGCAGGAGGACTCCAGCAGGTGGGTGGCAAACGAATGCCGCAGCATGTGCGGATGCAGGTGCTGCGGCACCCCCTTGGCGACGCCGGCGCGGGCCAGCCGTTGCTGCACCTGGTGGCGCGGGATGCGCGCACCGCGGGGGGTGATGAACAACGCCGCCGTTCCCGCCAGCGCCGCCGGCGGCGCGCGCAGCGTGAGCCAGGCCGCGAGCGCGCCGGCCGCCTTGCTGCCCACCGGCAGCATGCGCGTCTTGCTGCCCTTGCCCGTCACCCGCACCTCGGCGGCGCCGAGATCCAGGTCCTGCACGTCGAGGCCGACCAGCTCGGCCAGGCGCAGGCCGGAGGAGTACAGCAGTTCGAACATCGCCAGGTCGCGCGCGGCCAGCCAGGGGTCGTCGTCGAGCGGCGCGCCGTCGAGCAGCTGCGACATCGCGTCCGGGTCGACCGCCGAAGGCAGCTTGCGCGGCGACTTCGGCGCCCGGATGCCCAGCGCCGGGTTGTCGGCGACGGCATCGAGCGCCAGCAGGTGGTTGTAGAAGGTGCGCATCGCCGACAGCGCGTGCTGGATGGTGCGTCCGCCGATGCCGCTGCGATGCAGGCTGGCCACGAACGCGCGCACCTGCGCCGGCCGCACCGCCGCCCAGCCACTGATGTCCGGCTGCGCCGCGAGCCAGTGCAGCAGGCGGCCGAGCTCATGCGCGTAGCCGTCGAGCGTGTGCGGCGACAGCCGTCTTTCGGTCTGCAGCGATTGCAGGAAGCGGTCGAGGTCGGCGCGCATCGCCGCCAGCCGCGGGTCGTCGGCGGGCAGCGCCGTGTCACCCGGTGCCGCCGGCATGGCGGGCCTCAGCCGCCGCTGCGCGCGCGCGCCGATGCGTTACCGGTGCGCAGCGCATGCAGGCAGCGCGCGAGCACGTCGCCGATGTGCCCGACGAACAGCGTGTCCATGCCGGAACGGAAATGGTGCGGGTCGCGCGAACCGATCGACAGCAGGCCGAACTGGCCATCGAACACCAGCGGCACGATGGCGGCGGAACCGACGGCGTCGGCGCCATCGCCGAAGACGAAGCGCAGCTCTTCCGGACGCAGGACGCCGCACACCACGCGATGTCCCTTGACCAGCCCGCCCACGCGCGCCTCCGCCTCGCCGGCTTCCACCGAGCGCACCGGCGCCTGCGCGCTGATGCCGCAGCCGTCAAAGAGCGTCAGCGAATAGGCGGCCATGCCGAAATCCTCGAGCAGCGAGCGCGACAGCGCCGCGTTCACCGCCGCCACGTCACGGCATTCGAGCAGCGCCAGCAGCAACGCGCGCGTCTTTTCGAAGATGAGGTCGTTGTCGCGCGCGATCGACAGCAGCCCGTTGAGGCGCTCGCGCAGCTCGACGTTGCGTTCGCGCAGGACCGCGAGCTGGCGGTCGATCAGCGACACCGCCGCGCCGTTGTCGCCGGCCGGCAACCGCAGCGCCGCCAGCAGGTCATCGCGCCCGACGAAGAAGTCGGGGTGGTCGCGCAGGTATTGCGCGACCTGTTCGGCGTCGGCGGCGGGGCTGGATTCGGACATCGCGGGCTCCTGTTTCCGGGCGCGGCCCGGTGCGCGGTTCAGTGCGGGGTCAGAGATCGATCTGGCCGTGGAAGACGGTGGTCGCCGGGCCGGTCATCATCACGTGCGCGCCGGACTCATGGCGCACCAGCAGCTTGCCGCCCGGCAAAGTGACGGTGACCTGTGCATCCAGCCAGCCGTTGAGCTGGCCGGCCACCACGGCCGCGCAGGCGCCGGTGCCGCAGGCGAGCGTCTCGCCGCTGCCGCGCTCGAACACGCGCAGCGCGATGGCGCCGCGGTCGATGACCTGCATGAAGCCGATGTTGGCGCGCGCCGGGAACAACGGGTGGCATTCCAGCGCCGGGCCGATGACCTCGACCGGCGCGCCGACGACGTCGTCGACACGCATCACGCCGTGCGGATTGCCCATCGAGACCAGCGTGAGCTCGCGCGGCCCGAGCGCGGTGCCGAGGGTGGCAACGATGCCGCCGCCCTGCGCCGTGGCGCGCGTGGCGTCGGCACGGGAAAGGTCGGCGGGGATGTCGGCGGCGGCCAGGCGTGCCGGTCCCATGTCCACCACCACCTGTTCGTCGGCGGTGACGTCGATGCTGATCACGCCCTTCATCACCTCGACCACCAGCTGCCGCTTGCGGGTGAGTCCGCGGCCGCGCACGAAGCGGGCAAAACAGCGTGCCCCGTTGCCGCACTGCTCCACTTCGCCGCCGTCGGCGTTGAAGATGCGGTAGCGGAAGTCGGCTGCGGGCGTCGCCGGCGGCTCGACCACGAGCAACTGGTCGAAGCCGATGCCGAAATGGCGGTCCGCGAGCCGGCGGATGTTCGCGGCCGCGAAGAAGCGCTCGCGCTGGCGGGCGTCGAGGTACTGGGTCACCAGGTCGACAACCATGAAATCGTTGCCGAGCCCGTGCATCTTGCTGAATTTGAGGCGCATCGGCCGATTCTGCGCGAAAGGCTCGCCTGAATCACGCCCCTGCCGGCGGCGGCGGGAAATTTCCCCGCCGGGCGCCGCCGGCCGGGCGGCGCTCACGGCAGCAGGCTTTCGCCGGCGAACAGTTCCGCCACCGTTTCGCGCTTGCGCACGAGGAAGGCGCGGTCGCCATCCACCATCACCTCGGCGGCGCGGCCGCGCGTGTTGTAGTTGGAGCTCATCACGAAGCCGTAGGCGCCGGCCGAGCGCACCGCCAGCAGGTCGCCCGGCGCGATGGCCAGCTCGCGCTCCTTGCCGAGGAAATCGCCGGTCTCGCACACCGGCCCGACGACGTCCCAGACCCGGGCCGGCGTGCCGTCCGCGCGCGGCTGCACCGGCACGATTTCCTGCCAGGCGCCGTACAGCGCCGGGCGGATCAGGTCGTTCATGGCGCCGTCGATGATGGCGAAGTTCTTCTCGCCATTGGCTTTGAGGAATTCGACACGGGTGACGAAGATGCCGGCGTTGGCGCAGATGGCGCGGCCGGGCTCCATGAACACCGGGATGCGCCGGCTGCCCAGCCGCTCCAGCACCTTGCCGATGTACTCGGCCGGCGCCGGCGGCGTTTCGTGGCGGTAGCGCACGCCGAGGCCACCGCCGAGGTCGAGGTGATGGATGGCGATGCCGTCGGCGGCGAGCGCGTCGACCAGTGCCAGCACGCGGTCGAGGGCGTCGAGGAACGGCGTGGTGCTGGTGAGCTGCGAGCCGATGTGGCAATCCACGCCGGTGACCGCGATGTGCGGCATGCCGGCGGCGCGGCGGTAGATCGCGCGGGCGGCGGCGATGTCGACGCCGAACTTGTTTTCCTTCAGGCCGGTGGAAATGTACGGGTGCGTCTGCGCATCGACGTCCGGGTTCACGCGCAGCGAAACCCTGGCCCGGGTGCCGAGCGCGCCGGCAACGGCGTTGATGCGGTCGAGCTCGGCATCGGATTCGACGTTGAAGCAGGCAATGCCGAGCTCGAGTGCCCGGCGGATCTCGTGCTCCTGCTTGCCGAGGCCGGAGAACACCACCTTCGCCGGGTCGCCGCCGGCGGCCACCACGCGCTCGAGTTCACCGCCGGACACGATGTCGAAGCCGGCGCCGAGGCGCGCCAGCACGTTGAGCACGGCGATGTTCGAGTTCGCCTTGACGGCGAAGCAGACCTGGTGCGGGTAGTCACCGAAGGCCTCGTCGAAGGCGCGGTAATGGCGCTCGAGCGTGGCGCGCGAATAGACATAGAGCGGCGTGCCGAAACGGGACGCCAGCTCGCGTACCGGCTGGTCTTCGGCGAACAGCTCGCCGTCGCGGAACAGGAAGTGGTCCATGGAGTTACCGGGCGGGAAGTCAGAGTGGCAGGGCACCGTGCGTGGCGGTGGGGTTGCTTGAGGACATCGCGGATCGACAGCCGGCGGCGGGTCAGCGGGCGCAGGTCACTTCGCGCCTGCTTCCGGCCCGGCGTCCTCGCCGGCATTGGCCGCCGGCTGCGGGATCGTGCTCACCGGTTGCGACTTTTTCGAGGGCGGCAACTGGTCGGCCGGCGGCGCCTCATCGAAATAGAGCGCGCCGGTCTGGCCGCAGCCGGCCAGCGCCAGCGCCAGCAACAGGAGCGCGCCGTGCGGCGCGGCGCGGCCGGCAGCACGGGAGGCGAGCCTCATGCGCCGATCCGCCGGCGGGCTTCCGCCGCCGCCAGGCGCACCTGCGCGGGCGCCGTGCCGCCGGCGTGGTTGCGTGCGTTGACCGAGCCTTCCAGCGTCAGCACCGCGAACACGTCCTCGCCGATGTGGTCGGAAAAGGCCCGCAATTCCGCCAGCGACAGCTGCGCGAGGTCGCGCTGCTGTTCGACGCCGAAACGAACCGCCTTGCCGACGATTTCGTGCGACTCGCGGAACGGCACGCCCTTCTTGACCAGGTAATCGGCCAGGTCCGTCGCCGTGGAGAAACCGCGCCGCGCCGCCTCGCGCATCACCTCGCGCTTCGGCTCGATCGCCGGCACCATGTCGGCGAAGGCGCGCAGGCAGCCACGCACGGTGTCGACGGCGTCGAACAGCGGCTCCTTGTCCTCCTGGTTGTCCTTGTTGTACGCCAGCGGCTGCGACTTCATCAGCGTCAGCAACGCGATCAGCGAACCGTTTACACGGCCGCTCTTGCCGCGCACCAGCTCCGGCACGTCCGGGTTCTTCTTCTGCGGCATGATCGAACTGCCGGTACAGAAACGGTCGGGCAGGTTGATGAAGTTGAACTGCGAGCTCGTCCACAGCACCAGCTCTTCAGAGAAGCGCGACAGGTGCGTCAGCAGGATGGCCGCCGCCGCACAGAACTCGATGGCAAAATCGCGGTCGCTGACGGCATCGAGGGAATTGCGGCAGATGTCGTCGAAGCCGAGCAGCTCGCGCACCAGCTCGCGGTCGATCGGGTAGGTGGTGCCGGCCAGCGCGGCGCTGCCCAGCGGCAGGCGGTTGGCGCGCTTGCGCAGGTCCGCGAAGCGCGCGTGGTCGCGGTCGAGGTTCTCGAACCACGCCAGCATGTGGTGGCCGAAGGTCACCGGCTGCGCGGTCTGCAGGTGGGTGAAGCCCGGCATGATGGTGTCCGCCTCGCGCTCGGCCAGCCCGACCAGCCCCTGCTGCAGGCGGCGGATCTCCGCCAGCACGGCGTCAATCTCGTCCCGCAGCCACAGGCGCACGTCGGTGGCGACCTGGTCGTTGCGCGAGCGGCCGGTGTGCAGCTTCTTGCCGGCAACGCCGATGCGCTCGGTGAGGCGCGCCTCGATGTTCATGTGCACGTCTTCCAGGTCCGTGCGCCATTCGAAGGTGCCGGCCTCGATCTCGGCCTGGATCTGCCGCAGCCCCTCGACGATGGCGTCACGCTCGGCCGCCGTCAGCACGCCCACCTTCGCCAGCATGGTGGCATGCGCGATCGAGCCCGCGATGTCGTGGCGGTACAGGCGCTTGTCAAAGTCGACGCTGGCGGTGAAGCGCGCCACGAAGGCATCGACCGGCTCGGTGAAGCGGCCACCCCAGGACTGGTTGGTGTCGTGCTTGGCGCTCATGCGGTCATCCCGTGCAAAAAGGCGGCGCAGTATATCAGCGCCCCCTTCGCCGCCCGTGGCAACCGGCGCCGGCGGCGGCCCGTGGCGAATACGGTCATGGCGCGCTTGCGTCCTCGCCGGCAGCGGCCGACACTCGCTGCCGATGAAGCAGGACGCTCCCAAACACTTTTTCCTACCGGACCTCTGTTCGCGCCAGGCTGTCGGGGTGCTCATCCTCGTCGCCGAGCTGCTGGCCATCGTGCTGGTACTGGCCCGCTCCGGGTTCACCGCGGCCGCCTGGGCAGACCTCGGCATGACTTCGCTGTTCGTGCAGCTGGTCACCCTCAGCACCGCCGGCCTGCTGTGCCAGGTGCGCGCGCCGCTGGCGGCGCTGCCGCGCAACATCGCCGCCGCGCTGGCCTTCGCCGTGGTGGTGGCCACGGCACTCGCCTTCAGCATCGCGAAGCAGTGGGCCTATGGCGCCATCCTCGACCCCGGCCTGCCCGACGCCGGCGTCTCGTTCGCCAATGTCGCTGCCAACGTGCTCGTCGCCGCCATCATCGGCGGCCTGATCCTGCGCTACTTCTACGTGCAGGAGCAGCTGCGCCTGCAGCGGGAGGCGGAACTCGAGGCGCGCATCCAGGCGCTGCAATCGCGCATCCGGCCGCACTTCCTGTTCAACAGCATGAACATCATCGCCAGCCTCATCGCCACCGACCCGAACACCGCCGAATCGGTGGTCGAGGACCTGGCCGACCTGTTCCGCGCCAGCCTGCGCGAGGCCGGCAGCGAGATCCCGCTGCGGCAGGAGATCGACCTCTGCCGCCGCTACATGCGCATCGAGCAGCTGCGTATCGGTGACCGCCTGAAGGTGGAATGGCACACCGAGGGCGTGCCCGTCGACGACATCCGCATCCCCCTGCTCACGCTGCAGCCGCTGCTGGAGAACGCCGTGTACCACGGCATCCAGCCGCTGGCCGGCGGCGGCACCGTGTGCGTCCGGGCCAGCTACCGGGACGACACCGTGCAGATCCGCGTCGAGAACCCGGTCGCCCCGGAGGCGGCCGGCGCACCGGCGGGCGGCCATCGCGGCAACCGCATGGCCCTCGACAACATTCGCCACCGCCTGCAGGCCATGTACGGGCCGCAGGCCAGGCTCATCACCGGCAGGGAAGACGGCACCTATGGCACGACGATTCAATATCCCTTTAAGATCAACGGTCACGGGCAGTTGCGCCGCCCGGCATAAACAAGAACAACAAGCAGGGACATGCCGATGAAGGTGCTGGTGTGCGACGACGAGCAACTCGCTCGTGAACGGCTCGCGCGTCTCGTGGCCGACATGGACGGCTATGAGGTGGTTGGCGAGGCAGTCAACGGAGCCGAGGCGGTGCTGCGGACCTCGGAAACCTCGGCGGACATCATCCTCATGGATATCCGCATGCCGCAAATGGACGGCCTGGAGGCGGCGAAACTGATCAGCCAGAACAAGACGCCGCCGGCGATCATCTTCTGCACCGCCTACGACGACCACGCCCTGCAGGCCTTCAACGTGAACGCCGTCGGCTACCTGCTCAAGCCGGTTCGCCGCGAGGCGCTGGCCGAGGCCCTCGCCAAGGCGCGCAGCCTCAACCGCGTCCAGCTTTCCGCGCTCGCCGACGTCACCGCCGCCAACGACCAGTCGCACAAGCAGCGCACCCACATCAGCGCGAAGACGCACCGTGGCATCGAGCTGGTGCCGGTGGACGACATCCGCTATTTCCTCGCCGACCAGAAGTACGTCACCGTGCGCTCCGGCCGCGGCGAGGTGCTGATCGACGAAACCCTCAAGGAGCTCGAGGACGAGTTCGGCGAGCGTTTCGTGCGCATCCACCGCAACTCGCTGGTGGCCCGCCGGTTCATCGACGGACTCGAGCAGGTCAGCACCGGTCATTACCAGGTGCGGCTGCGCGACACCGACGAGCGCCTGACCGTCAGCCGGCGGCATGTATCCGGCTTGCGTCGGCTGTTGCAGCATCTGTAACCACGGCCGGGCCGCCGCTTGGCCGGCCCGGCACCATCCGCTATCCTCGCCAGCGAATCCGGTGATGCCCGGCGCATCCCGCCACGAACAACAACAAGTCGCCATGGAGCGCCGAATGAAGCGTCTGTTTGCAGTGAGCACCGCCCTTGCCCTGTCCTTCGTGATCAGCGGCTGTGCCATGACCATCGGCCCGGTCACCGGCGTTGCCTACACCAATGCCAAGTACCCCTGGATGGCCACGGGCAGCCCGAAGGAACCGACCCGCGTCGGTCGCGCCACGGTACGCTCGTTCTTCGGCGCGATCGCCACCGGTGACGCTTCCATCCAGACGGCGGCACAGAACGGCGGCATCACCGAGATCCACCACGTCGATTACGAGGCGCAGAACGTCGCCGGCGTGATCGCGGACTTCACCGTGGTCGTCTACGGCAACTGATTCCGCCGCCACCGGGAAAAGGCCGCCGACCACGCGGCCTTTTTCATTTGCGGCGCGCCGCCAACGCAGAGCACAGGACCATGCCAGAGACCGTTCGCATCGCCACCCGCAAGAGCCCGCTCGCGCTGTGGCAGGCCCACTTCGTGGCGGACCGCCTGCGCGCCCTGCATCCCGGCCTGCGCACCGAACTGCTGCAACTCACCACGCAGGGCGACCGCATTCTGGACGCGCCGCTGTCGAAGGTGGGCGGCAAGGGGCTGTTCGTGAAAGAGCTCGAGCAGGCGCTGCTCGAGGGCCGCGCCGACATCGCCGTGCACTCGATGAAGGACGTGCCGATGGAACTGCCGCGCGGCCTCGTGCTGCCGGTGATCTGCGAACGCGAGGACCCGCGCGACGCCTTCGTTTCCAACCGCTACAACACGCTGGCCGAATTGCCGCAGGGGGCCGTCGTCGGCACCAGCAGCCTGCGTCGCGCGTCGCAACTGCGTGCACGCCGGCCTGACCTGGTGATCCGCGACTGCCGCGGCAATGTGCAGACGCGCCTGGCCAAGCTCGATGCCGGCGACTACGACGCCATCATCCTGGCCAGCGCCGGCCTGAAGCGCCTCGGCCTCGAGGCGCGTATCGCGGCGGTGATCGCCATTGGCGACAGCCTGCCCGCCGTCGGCCAGGGCGCCGTCGGCATCGAATGCCGCCAGCACGACCTGGTGACGCAGAAGCTGGTGATGGCGCTCAACCACGAACCGACGGCGCTGCGCGTGCGCGCCGAGCGGGCGATGAACCAGCGCCTGCAGGGCGGCTGCCAGGTGCCGATCGCCGGCTACGCGGAAGTCGATGGCAGTGACCTGCACCTGAGCGCGCTGGTCGCCGGGCTCGACGGGCGCACGGTGCTGCGGGCGGCCCGGCGCGGCGACAGCCGCGAACCTGAGCGGCTCGGCGTCGCCGTGGCGGAGCACCTGCTGGCCCAGGGCGCCGACCGCATCCTGCGCGACGTCTACGGCGAGGCGGGCGACGGGCGTGACGGCAGGCCCGGGCGCTGAACTCCTGCCCCTCGCCGGCTGGCACGTGCTGGTCACGCGCCCGGCCGGCCGCGCCGACGCGTTGGCCCACCGGCTGCGCGAGCTGGGCGCCGACGTCGGCATGGCGCCCTTGCTGGCCATCGAGCATTTCCCCTCCAGCGAAGAATCCAGGCATGTCGCCCAGCACCTCGACCGTTACGACGTGGTCATCGTCACCAGCGTGAACGCGGTGCAGGCCTGGCTGCCGGTGCTGGCGGATTTCTGGCCGCAGTGGCCGCTCGCGCAAGCCTGGGTCGCCATCGGCCAGGGCACCGCCGGCGCGCTGGCGGCCTACGGCATTGCGGCGCAGACGCCGGCCGAACCCACCTCCGAGGGGCTGCTCGCAATGCCGCTGTTCGCCGACGTGCGTGACCGGCGCGTGCTGCTGGTGGCCGGCGAAGGCGGCCGCGACGCCATCGAGCAGGCGCTGCGCGCAGGCGGTGCCAACCTCACCCGGCTGGCGACCTATCGCCGGGTCGCCAGCACCGCCGGCCGGGCGGCGATCACCGCGCTGGCCGCCCGTTGCGCCGTCGACCAACCGGCAGCCGTGGCCGGCAGCGCACACGGCAAGCCGGCATGCGCCGTGCTGGTGACGAGTGCGGACGCATTGCAGAATCTGCTCGCGCTGGCGCCCGGGTTGCCGCGCAGCCGCGTGCTGCTGGTGGTGGCCAGCGAGCGCATCGCCGCGCTGGCGCGCGCCGCCGGCAGCGCGCGCATCATCGTTGCCGGCGGCGCCGACGACGCGCGGCAACTCGCCGCCCTGTTGCAGCACGCCGCGGCAGAACCCCGTGAGGATGGCGAATGAACGACGAATTCCACGCACCGGAATACCGCCGGCGTCGCCAGGCGTCGATGCTGGTCGCGTTGCTCGCCGCTGCCCTGGCCCTGGCGGCGCTGCTGTGGCTCTGGCAGAGCGTGCGCAGCCTCGACGACCGTGAACTGGCGCTGCGTGAACGCATGGATGCGCTCGCGCAGCGGGAAGAAGCGCTCGGTGCACAGGCCCGCGCGCAGGCGGAGGCGCTGGCCTCGCTGTCCGGCATGCAGGGCGGAATCGCCCAACGCCTCGACGTGCTCGACGGCGCCCGTCGTTCCGGGCTGCTGGCCACCGAGGCGGAGTTCCTGGTGCGCCTGGCGGCGCAACGCCTGGCGCTGGCGCAGGATGCCGGCGGCGCGCTGGCGCTGCTGGCTTCCGCCGATGCGGCGCTGCGCGAAATCCGCGCTGCCGACGCCCATGGCGCCCGTGCCGCCGTGGCCGCCGACAGCGCCCGCCTGCGCGAGGTCGCCGCACTCGATGTCGAAGCCGCCTACCTGCGGCTGGCGGCCTTGCCGGCCCAGGTCGAGCGCCTGGCAGCGGACACCGCCGTGCGCGACGCCGCGGGCGAACCGGCGCCGCCTGCCGATGCGGCAACCGGGCAGCGCCCGGCCTGGCAACGGCTGACCGATGCGCTCGCCACGCTGGTCAGTGTCCGCCGCGTCGACGCCCCCGTGGCACCGCTGGTGACGCGCGGCGAACGCCAGTTCGC
>Ga0073934_10008096_pt1 | contig 14218 bp, 12 predicted proteins | sample LarsenN4metaG_FD_76834 | JGI IMG/M metagenome (GOLD analysis project Ga0073934, IMG submission 76834) | Hot spring sediment bacterial and archeal communities from British Columbia, Canada, to study Microbial Dark Matter (Phase II) - Larsen... ...
CATCGGCCCGCGGGCCGGCGGCACGGAGGTCTCCCACGAGGGACGGACCGTCCTCGTCATCACGCCCTCCTCGCCCCTCGGCCGGCAATTGGTCGGCCGCCGCTCCGGTGATGCCTTCACCCTTGACCAGGGCGGCCGCAAATCCGCCGCCAGCCTCGCCGCCGTGGCCTGACTTCTGCCGGCTTGTCCCGTCCTTCAACGCACGCCCCGGAGCCTTCGTCGCAATCCAGCCGCCCATCCGTGCAGCAGCAGCATGATGCCGCGACTGCTCGCCGATGATGAGACTCTTTCTTTGCACCCTTCTCGCGCTGGCCTGGGCCACTTCCCCGGCCCAGCCCGTCTCCGGCGAGCGCTCCGCGCGCATCGCCGCCCTGCGCGCGGAACTCGAGCAACGGCCCGAGGATCCGACGCCGCACTACATGCTGGCCTACTATCTCAACGTCTCAGGCCGGACGGAGGAGGCCTTTCGTGCGCTGGAGCGAACCCTCGAACTCGGCGACGGCTTCCTGCCCACGCCGGAGATAGATTTCCCCAATCTCGCGACTGACCCCCGTCTGCTCGCGCTCGTGCGGAAATTCGCCGCCGCCCTGCCCCGCACGCCCGACGCCCCGCTGGCCTTCACCATCCCCGACCCCAAGCTCATCCCTGAGGGCATTGCGCACGATTCCGTCTCCGGCGACTTCTTTGTCGGCAGCGGCCCACAACGGCGCATTGTCCGCATCCGTCGCGACGGCACACAGTCCGACCTCTCCCGCCCCGAGGACGGCCTCTTCGCTGTGCTCGGCCTGGCGGTCGATGCCACCAAACGCGTGCTCTATGCCGTCACGACCAACGGCTTCATCGACCGCGGCGACGCCCCGCTACAGAGCCGCATCGTCGCCTACGATCTCGAAACAGGCGCAAAGACCGCCGACTGGCCTGTGCCCGGGGCCAAGGGCCTCAACGATGTCGCCATCGGACCCGCCGGCGTTCTTTTCACCACCGATTCCGAGCAAGGCCTGGTCTGGCGCATCGCCACCGGGAACGGTGAAGTTGCTCCGCTCGTGCCGCCGCACTCCATCTATGGTGTCAACGGCCTCGCTCTGTCCGGTGACGGCGCGCATCTCTACGTCGCTCATACCCTGGGTGTCACCCGCATCACGTTCGCCGACGGCACGCGCACCTTGCTGAAACTCCCCGCCCGCCAGACCATCGCCGCGATGGACGGCCTGTATTGGTGGAACGGCTGGCTGCTGGGCGTGCAGAACGTCACCACCCCCGGCCGCATCATCGCCGCCCGTCTCGCCGAAGACGGCGTCGCCGTCACCGAGGTCCGCACACTCCAGTCGCACCATCATCCCCTTTTCGAAACTCCCACGACCGGCGCGGTCGCGCGCGACGGTTTCTACGTCCTCGCTCGCACGCAGTTGTTTCTCTACGACCCCGCCAAGGGCTACACCGCCCCCGCAAAGCTCCTCCCGCCCGCCGTCATCCGCGTGCCGCTGCCGGAGTGAACTCCGGCCTTGAGCGGCGGCCCGCCGCGCCCACGCTCAAGGCATGCCCACCACCTACGAGACCATCCGTGCCGACATCGTCGCCGCCATGAAGGCCCGCGACACCGCCACGGCCACGGCGCTGCGCACGCTCGACGCCGCCATCCAGCGCGCGGCGATGGACGCCAACAAGCCCATCGATGAGGCCCTCGTCGTCGCCACGCTGCGCAAGTCCGCCAAGAACCTCGCCGACGCCCGGGCCGAGTTCGAGAAGGGCGGCCGGGCCGACCTCGTGGCCGCCAACACCGCCGAACTGGCCATCCTCGAAAAATACCTGCCCAAGGGCCTCGACGCCGCAAAGCTCGACGCGCTCATCGCCGAGGTCATCGCCGCCACCGGCGCCACCTCGAAGAAGGAGATGGGCAAGGTCATCGGCGCCCTCAAGCAGCGGCCGGAGGCCGCGCTCATCGACTTCGGCGCCGCCAGCAAAATCGTGCAGGCCAAGCTGCCCTAGGCCATCTGTCATTGCGAGGAACCTGCAACGCAGGTGACGAAGCAATCCATCCGGTGCATATGGATTGCCACGACCGCTGTCGCGGTCTCGCGATGACATATTGCCCTACACCAGGCTCATCGGATCGACGTCGAGCACCTGGGTGACATCCTTCGGCCAGGTGAACTCCTGCTGGATGGCCGCCAGCACCGGCACGGTCTTGGTCACCGCGTGCGTGAAATACCAGACCTGGAAACGGTATTCGTCCTTCATCTTCTCGATCGGCGCCGGGGCCGGGCCGCGCACCTCGATGGCCTTGCCCAACCGCGCCTCCGCCTTGCGCGCGAAATGCTCGGCGAGGAACCTCAGCTTCTCGGGGTTCGGTCCGCGGAAGAGCTGGTGGATCAGGTGCCGGTGCGGCGGGTAACCGAACTTCTTCCGCATCTCCAGTTCGCCCGCCGCGAAACCGTCGAAGTCCGCCTGCTTGGCGAACTGGATCGCCCCGGCGTGCGGCGTGAAGGTCTGCACCACGACCTCGCCCGCCCGGTCGCCGCGGCCCGCGCGCCCCGCCACCTGCACCAGCAGCTGGAACGTGCGCTCGTTGGCGCGGAAATCCGGCACGTGCATCGACAGGTCGGCGTCAATCAGGCCGACGAGGGTGACGTTGGGGAAATCGAGTCCCTTGCCGATCATCTGGGTGCCGACGAGCAGGTCGATCCGGCCGGCCCGGAAATTCGAGAGGATCTGCCGGAAGCGGTTCCGCTGCGACATCGTGTCGGTGTCGATGCGCTCCATGCGCGCCCGCGGCAAGAGCCGCCGGATGGCCTCCTCGACGCGCTGCGTGCCCATGCCGCGCCAGCGGATGTCGGGCGCGGCGCATTGCGGGCAGGCCGCGGGTGCGCCGCGCGCATGCCCGCACAGGTGGCACTTCAGCGTCTCGTCCGCGCGATGGTAGGTCATGGCCACGCTGCAATGCGGGCATTGCTCCACGTGCCCGCACTTCCGGCACTGCATGCTCGACGAGTAGCCGCGGCGGTTGATGAAGAGGATCGCCTGCTCGCGCCGTTCCAGGCGCTGGTGCAGATGGTCCACCAGCAGGCGCGAAAGCGTCACCGGCCCGCGCGAGCGCATCACCTCGACCCGCATGTCCACGATCTGGATGTCGGGCAGGCGCTTGTCGTCCACGCGGCGCGTCAGCCGGCTCAGGCGGTATTTGCCGGCCCGGGCGTTGGCGAACGACTCGAGCGATGGCGTGGCCGAGCCGAGCACGCAGGCCGCCCCGGCGCATCTGGCGCGGTAGACGGCCACGTCGCGGCCGTGGTAGCGCGGCGTCTCGTCCTGCTTGTAGGCCGGCTCATGCTCCTCGTCCACGACCACGAGCTTCAGGTTGTGCACCGGGGCGAACACCGCCGAGCGCGCACCGACCACGACGCGCGCCCGCCCCTCGGCCAGCGCCAGCCAGCCGTCGAGGCGCTCGCCGTCGCTCAGGTGGCTGTGCCAGACGACCGTCCGGTGCCCCGCCGCCTCGAAACGCCCGCGCAGCCGCGCCACCGTCTGCGGCGTCAGGGCGACCTCGGGCACGAGGTAGATGGCGCTGCCGCCCGCCGCCAGCACCTGTTCCACCGCGCGCAGGTAGACCTCCGTCTTGCCCGAGCCTGTTACGCCATGCACGAGATGCGTCGCGAAAACACCCTTGGTAAGGTCGGCGCCGATCGCGGCCACGGCGGCGGACTGCTCGTCGTTCAGCAGCGGGGGAAGCGGTGGCACCTGCGCGTCGGCCCACTCGTCGTGGTAGGCCACGCGCTCGACATGGTGCGCCTCCTCACGCGCCCAGCCGCGCTTGACGAGCGCCGCCACCACCGCCGCCGTCAGGCCGAGCCGGCTCAGGATGTCAGTCTTCTTCTGGGGCCGGACCTGTTGGGCGAGGAATTCCCGCAGGCGCGCCTGCTGCGGCGCCCGCCGCCGCAACGCGGCCAGCTCGTCCGCTCCGGGCGCGCCGGCCGCGACGAGATACTTCTCCGTCTTCAGCCGCGCGCCCTGCCGCACCGGCGCGGGCAGCATGGCCTCGAACACCGCCTCCATGCGCGCGGCGTAGTAGCCGTGCATCCACGTGCCCAGCTGCAGCAGGTCGGGCGGAAGCGGCGGGGCGCCGTGCCACAGGCCGTCGACCCGCTTGAGCTTCTCCGGCGCGCAATCCGGCAGGGCCGGCGCCTCGAGCACGACGCCGGCGACGTGGCGCCGCAGGAGCGGCACGCGCACAAGCGAGCCCGCCCGCACCCGCCCCCGCAGTTCCGCGGGCAGCTGGTAGTGCAGCACCTTGTCGAACCCGGCCAAGGGCTGGACGGCGACGATCATCGCGTCATGTCACAGCGCGCCGGAGACGCAGGCAATGAGTTTCGCAGCGACGGCAAGCCCAGGTGGAACCCGGCGTCCGGAGGTCGCGCTCCACCTGAAATGCAGGAGCGGCTGTATGCCGCGACCCGGGCCTGTGAGTCCTATCGGTCGGGGCATAAAGCCCCTCCTACAGTCCAGGAGTGACCGGGCTTCCGCGTTGACAGACGCGCCGCCGCGAACTGATTAGGCCGCGAAATGTCACGTCCGCCCAAGCACGATCCTGAGTTTGAGATCCGGTTTTATGAAGGCGTGCACCGGCGGTGCCCGGACTACGCGGAGGTGGTCGAGCTGCTCGGCGGCCTTTACACGAAGGCGGGCCGCATCGCCGACGGTCTCAAGATGGACCGCAAGATGGTCCGTCTGACCCCGGACAACCCGACGGCGCACTACAACCTCGCCTGCAGCCTCGCCCTGAGCCGCCGGCGGGGCGACGCCCTCCGCTCTTTGCACAAAGCCGTCGCGTTGGGTTACACGGACCTCGACTGGATGCTGCGCGACCCCGACCTCGAGTCGCTCAAGGCCGATCCGGAATTCAAGGATCTGCTCGGCCAGCTCAAGCCGCAGAGCTGAGTTTCCTGCAATTAGGTGGTTGCCGCCGTCCCCGGCGGGCGACTGTCGTCGGCGAGGACGCCGACGACCACCGACCTGAGCAAGCTCGGCCCGCCAACAGCCAGGCATTTGTTCAACGAGGAACTTTTAGCGCAACCCGAAGACGAGCTGCAGCATCGTCTCAAGGTCTGCGCCTGGCACCGGCCGGCCGCTGCGCGTGCGGACGAGGGACTTGCAGCGGTGGCCGCGTAGCAACGTTGGGTCGGACCAGGTGATCTGCGCCGTGTTGGGCGATTGGCCGGCGATTTCGGCCGGCGACAGCGGGGTCCAGGCAAAGGGCAGGCCGTTGGCGTTGCATTCGATCTCCCAGCCGCCGACCAAGCCGCCGGCCGGTTCCTTGCGGAGCAGTCCCGGATAGCGCTGGATGAAGTCCGGCGTGCGGGTCGTGGCCACGCGCACGCGGACGGCGGGGCGGAGACGGTCGAAATATTGCTGGAGATTGTCCACCTGGCCGCGCCGCCAGTTGCGCATGAAGTCGAGCGGGTCGATGCCGAGCAGGTTCATGCCGTTGTAGGCTCCCTGCTCGTTCGGGCTGCCGAATTTTTTCCACGCATACCAGGGCTGGAAATTGTCGGTGAAGCGCAGGCCGATTTCGAAGTGCAGGTGGGCCCGGGAGGTGGGCAGGGCCTTGCCGCCGGCGCTGCGCCCCATGGTGGCAAACTCCTGGCCGCGCCGCACCACCGTGCCGGGCCGGATGCCGGGGTCGATGGAGCTGAGGTGGGCGTAGAGCGTGTAGACCGCCGGCGTGACCTCGGGATGCTCGATGACGACGTAGCGGCCATAGTTGCTGGCGCCGGGGCGGGAACTGACATGGCGCACGACACCGTCCATTGCGGCCGAAATGCGGTCCAAGGGCTCGCCGCGCGAGTCGCGGCGGGTCGGGCGGATGTCGAGTCCCTCATGGAACTGCGTGCCGTTGGTCCGCACGCAGCCGAAGAGGCCCGACTCCGGATCACCGGACACGGTGGGCTGCACGAAGTGGTCGATGGGCCCCATCCAATCGCGGCTCGGCGTCGGCCAGGCGATGTCGAGGCGCCGGGCCGGCAATGCTGGCGCCAATGCCGTTGCGAATAGACCGATTGCCAATGCCTGCCTTGTCATCGCGAGGCCGGCGTAGCCGGTCGTGGCGATCCAGTCAGATGGATTGCTTCGTCGCCCTCTGTGCTCCTCGCAATGACTGGCTCTCCCAAATATCTTCCACAGCGCTGCAGGAGCGGCTTTACGCCGCGGTTGGAAGCACCCTGTTTGCGATTTGGCGGGAATTTCCAGTGGGCCAGCCCGCTGGCGGGAGTTGCTTGGGCGCGAGCAAGCTCGCGGCCCCACCGCCGCAATCATCTCCACTAAAAGACGGGCAGATCGCGGCTTAAAGCCGCTCCTGCAGGTGAAGGCCCACAATCCACTCGTCGTCATTTTTTCTTGCGGGATGACCGCGCCAGCTCACCGGCGGTGGCCTTGAGCCGCCGGACCACCTGTGGCAGATCGGCATCGGGGACCTCGAGAAACAGCAGCAGATTGCCGTCGGCGATGGCCTCGTCGATGCGCCGCGCCCCGACGGGCTGGTCGTTGAGCAGGAGCACGAGACGGCGGCCGAGCGAGTTCACGGTCAGGCGGTAGAGATCGTTCGCCGCGGCGGGGGTGAGCTGGACGAGGAGGCAGCGGCCCAGCTCCACCTGCGCGACCTCGGCGTTGAGAATGTCGTATTCGACCAGCACCGGCTTGCGCTGCACGCCGATGGTGAGGCCGCTCTGCGGGAGGTCCACCGATACGCCGGGCTCGCCGGGTTTCAGCTCGAGATAGAAACGCGCCAGCAACGGCGCCTCCTCCTTGGTTTTCTTGCTCTGGCAGGCGGGTGAAAACAGCGCCGCGCAGATCAGCGCGATGGCAGCAAACGAACCTGCATGGGGGCGAAATGTCATCCTGGGCGAAGCGAAGGATCCACGGCGGCGAACATCATGTCACGGGCGAAGGCGTGGATTCTTCGCTGGGCTCAGAATGACAGGTTGCGGCGTGGTCACGGGATGGATGGTGCATACTCACGCGCTCGGCACTGTTGCAGGCGGTTCGAAGGCCTCAAGCACATCCGCGCCGATGGCGTCGGCGACCAGACGCCCGCGCGCCGACAGCCAGATGTCGCCGTCGGGATTGTGCTCGATCAGGCCGGAGAAGACGAACTTGGGCATGAGGTCGAAGAGCGACTCCCAGCGCGCCGAGGGGAAGCGCCGGCGCAACGCCGGGACGTTGACCCCGCGGTTCATGCGCAGCCCGAAGATCACGCTGTCGGCGGCCAGCAGGCCGGGCGTGAGGCGGACGCGGTCCGCCGTGACGCGCCGGCCGCCCGAGACATCCGCGAGCCATTGGACAAGGTCGGGAGGATTCGCCCCGCGCCAGCCGGCGTGCTGCGATGCTGCGGAGGGTCCGAGACCGACCCATTCGTGCATGCGCCAGGTGTTCAGGTTGTGCCGGCAGACATGCCCGGGCCGGGCGAAATTGGAGACCTCATACTGCGCATAACCGGCCTCCGCGAGCGCCTCCCAGGTGCGCTCGTAGAAAAGGGCCTCCTTGTCCGCGTCGAGCTTCACGCGGCCCTGCGAGAGTTTGATCCACAACGCGGTGTCCTCCTCGAAGGTCAGGCAGTAGGTCGAAAGATGGTCCGGAGCCAGCCGCACGGCCTCGGCGATGTCGGTCCGCCACTGTGTCTCGGTCTGGTTGGGCAGGGCGAACATCAGGTCGAGGTTCACGCTGGCAAAGCCCGCGGCGCGGATCAGCTCGTAGGCGCGATGGACCTGATGGACGGTGTGCTGGCGCCCCAGCGCCTCCAACAGGTTTTCATCGAAACTCTGCACACCCAGCGACACCCGCGTCACGCCAAGGGCCTTGAGCACGTCGAGGCGGTCCCGCGTGACGGTGGCCGGGGCCAGTTCGACCGTCCATTCCGCGGGCTTGCCGGCATGCTCAAGCATGGTGCGGCCCAATTCCTCCAACTCGGCCGGCTTGAGCAGCCCCGGGGTGCCGCCGCCCCAGAAGGCCGTGTCGGCCCGCCGTCCGCCCCATTCCACCAAGCGCGCCTCGGCCGCCACACCATCGAGGAAGCGCCTCACGGCGTCGCCCTTCGGCACCGTCTGGTAGAAGGCGCAGAAATCGCAGGTCGTGGCGCAAAAGGGCACATGGATGTAGACCCCGAGCGGCCCGGAGGCCCCCCCGGGGGGCTCCGTCTGCGAGTTTGCTTGCCCTGAGGGGAACCCGGCCATTATTTGCGCATCAATTTACGTTCGGCCAACGGCCTGCGCGGCCGGGCGACTTTTCTTCAATGCACAAAACCAACCTCCTCAACGCGAGCAGAATTTTCCCGGCGCTCATCGCCGCCCTGGCCCTCGTCGGCCTCACGGGCTGCGAGACGATGAAGCTGACCAACCTCACGCCCGACAACGTGCCGCAAAACCCGTCCCAGATCTACACGGTGACGCTGAACACCAAGGCGATGACCTCCAACGTGGTCCCGGAGAGCGTGCAGGCCCGCATCGTGATCGACGGCCAGAACTTCCCCATGTCGCGCAGCAGCTCGGCGCTCGACGTCTGGGAATTCGACTACCAGCTGCCCCCGGGCCGCCGCAGCGCCAGCTACTACTTCATCTGCGAGTTCGACGTGAAGTCCGGCGCCGCCGTCACACCCCGCGAGGCCTACACCGACCTCCAGACCATGACCATCACCGACCGCTACGTGCTCCGCCCCGAGGCCATCCGCGCACCCGCGGGCGCCAAGGTCAGCATCCTCGGCGCCGGATTCAACCCGCAGGATGTCGTCCATTTCGGCCTCACGCCCGTGCGCACCGTCTTCGAGTCCACCAGCTCCCTCGCCTTCTTCGTGCCCGCCGTCGAGCCGGGTCAGAGCTACCGCCTGCGCATCGTCGGCCCGGCCGGCGAACTCGCCGCCGGCAACTTCCGCGTGGACGCCGGCAACGTCAGCGTCTCGCCCGGCTCCCTGGTCCTGCGCACCAACGAGCAGCAGGCCCTCACCTTCACCCTCCCCTCGCCAGCTCCCGCCGGCGGCATGCTCATCGAGGTCACGACCGACATCCCCGCCAGCATCATCATGCCCGAGGTCCTAGTGCCGCCGGGCCAGAGCAGCGTCACGGTGATGGTCACCGGCGGCAAAGCCGGCACCGGATCGCTTTATTTCAAGAGCAGCGCCGGCGAGACCAGCATCCCGGTCACGGTCGGGAATTAGCCGGATATCCGCCTCCGACAGGAGCGACAGCGCCTTCATGAGAATCGCTCCCGCCGCGCTGCTGCTGTGCGTGATTGCCGCTTTGGCTCCTTTCCTTCCGGCTCGAGCCGAGGACAAGGATGACAAACCCGCCCCCTCCGAACGCGATCGCATCTACCTTCTCCAGCACCGGATATTGCCGCATTGGACTTTCCAGAGTGGAGGCGCATTTTTTCGGGACCTCAAGAACGGGTCCGTTGAGAGACTGCTGGCCGCCGCGCGCGATCTCGCGGGTGAGGAATTCGCCCAGGCTATTAAGCTGAATGCAAAAAGCGCAGAGCAGGCCGTGCTGATCATTTTCCCACCCCCGAAGGAAATGGCGCTCTGCTATGCAGCCGTAGTCATGCAGTTGGATGGAGAGCACGCCTACTACACCCTCGAGCTCACGGAGGACATCATGCGCACCGGGGCGAAGACCGTGCTGGGCAGTTGGTCGGCAGACGGAGCTCATCGCAACCACGGCACACGCACCTATGTGGACCCCTCGGAATTTCTGAAGGAAGTGCTGGCCATGCAACGAGGCGCCCCGGTGCCAGGCGACGAGAAACCAGAAAAGAAATAAAGGCCCGATCAGGTCAGCAGCTGGACGATCCGGATTATCGGCAGGAACAGCGCGATGACGATGGTGCCCACGACCAGCGCGAGGAAGACGATCAACACCGGCTCGATGAGCGAGCTGAGGCCGGCCACGGCGGTGTCCACTTCGCCATCGTAGATGTCGGCGATCTGGTCGAGCATCTGGGGCAGTTGCCCCGTGTGCTCGCCGACCTCGATCATGCTGGTGACCATCGGGGGAAAGACGCGCGCCGCCTCCAAGGGCCGGGCGACGGGCGCGCCCTGCTTGACGTGGTCATGCACCCCGTCGATGGCGTCAGCCACGCGGGCGTTGCCGCAGGTGTCGCGGGTGATGAGCAGCGCCTGCAAAATCGGCACACCGCTGGCGAGCAGGGTGCCGAAGGTCCGGCTGAAGCGGGCGATCACGGTCTTGAGCACCAGATCGCCCACGACCGGCAGGCGCAGCCAGAGGCCGTCCAACAGCCGCCGGCCGGCCGGTGTCGCCTTGAAGACCCGAAATGCCAGCCACAGGGCCACGGCTGCGGCGGCCAGAAGCGGCAGGTTGGTCTGAACGGTTTTGCTGACTCCGAGCACAAACTGCGTCAGCGGCGGCAAGGGCGCCCCCTTGAGCAGATCGGCAAAGAGCTGCTCGAACCGCGGCACCACGAAGACCAGCAGCCCCGCCAGCACGCCGACCGCCACCGTCAGGACCACGATGGGATAAAACATGGCCGCGCGCACCTTGCCCCGCAGTTGCAGGGATTTCTCCTGAAAGTTCGCCAGCCGCTCCAGCACCGTGGCCAGCACGCCCCCGGCCTCCCCGGCCCTGATCATGTTGACGTAGAGCCGGTCGAAGACCTTGGGGTGCCGCGCCAGCGCGTCCGAAAACGTGCCGCCTCCCCTCACCACCTCGGCCAAGGAGGTGATCACGTCCGCGAGCACACGGTTGTGCTCCTGCCGGGCCAGCACTTCCAGCCCGCGTAACAGCGGCATCCCGGCGCGCAGCAATACACCCATCTGCCGCGTGAACACGGCGCGCTCGCGATCGCTCACCCCGCTGCCAAAGGCTAGCCGCGCCAGCACGTCCCTCCTGGTGACGGGTCCGGCCACGATAGCCCGGTGTGTCTGAGCGGAAGTGTCCACACCGGTGGGAAACAGACCCCTTGCGCGCAGCTCCATGATCGCCGACTCCGCCGTGGCGGCTTCGAGCGCACCAGCGCTCTCGCGTCCCTGTGCATCGACGGCGGTGTAGTGGAAACGCGGCATCAGGAGTATTTCAAGATCTCGTCGGCGGTGGTCTCGCCGGCGAGCACGGCGCGCAGGCCGGATTCACGGAGTGCAGTCATGCCCTGGCGCAGGGCGTGCGCGCGCAGCTCCACGGCCGAAACGCCCCGCACGACCAGCTCGCGCAGCCCATCGTCGAGCCGGAGCATCTCGAAGATGCCCATCCGGCCGCGGTAGCCGGTGTGATGGCAGGCGGCGCAACCGCGGCCGCGATGGAACGGCCGGCCGCCGAGGGCGGCGTGGTCGATCCCCATCTCGCGGAGCAGGGCGGCTTCAGGCTCGTAGGTCTCGCGGCAATCGGGACACACCCGCCGCACGAGGCGTTGGGCCAGCACACCCTCGACGGTCGAGGCGATCAGGTATGGTTCCACCCCCATGTCGACGAGACGGGTGACGGCGCCGGGCGCATCGTTGGTATGCAGGGTGGTCAGCACCAGGTGCCCGGTCAGCGAAGCCTGCATGGCGATCTGGGCGGTCTCGAGATCGCGGATTTCGCCGACCATGACGATGTCGGGGTCCTGCCGCAGGAACGAGCGCAACGCGGAGCCGAAGGTCAGTCCGGCGGCGGGGTTGACGGGCACCTGCATGACGCCCTCGATCTCGTATTCAACGGGATCCTCGACCGTGAGCAGTTTTGCGTCGCTCCGGTTGAGAAGGCGCAGGCAGCTGTAGAGCGTCGTCGTCTTGCCCGACCCGGTCGGCCCGGTGACGATGAAGATGCCATTGGGGCGGGCGATGACGTCGCGGACCTGCTGCAGCATGGCATCGGGCAGCCCGAGTTGGATGAGATCGAGAAGAACCGCGGACTGGTCGAGCACCCGGAGCACCACGCTCTCACCGAACTGCGTCGGCAGCGTGGACACGCGCAGGTCCACCGGCCGCCCGGCGAGGGTGAGCTTGATGCGGCCGTCCTGCGGAACGCGACGCTCGGCGATGTTGAGGTTGGCGAGCACCTTGAGGCGCGAAATGACGGGCACCGCGAGCACGCGCGGGGGCGGAGGCAATTCGTGCAACACCCCGTCCACCCGGCAGCGGATTTTGAAATCCGTCTCGAAGGGCTCGAAATGGACGTCCGAGGCCCGGTCGCGGATGGCGCGGGCGAGCACGAGGTTCACATAGCGCACGATGGGCGCCTGCTCGGCGAGATGCTCGATGTCGATCTCAGTCAATTCACCGGCCGCATCGCGCGCCTGCTCATTGAGCGCGGCGAGGGCGTCGTCCACGTCGTCGAGGTCTTCGCCGTAATGCCGCTGGAGGAGGGACCGCACGGACGCGGGATCGGCGACGACAAGGCGCACGGTCCGGCCGAGGGCGAAGGCCAGGTCCTCGGCGGCGGTGGCATCGAAAGGGTTGAGCGCGGCGAGCGTCACCTCCCCGGGGTCGGCCGCGATGGGCACGACGGCGTAGCGCCGGGCCTTGTCGGCCGGGACGGCGGCTATCAGATCACCGGGGACGGCGGCCGGCAGAGCGGCCTCGTAGCGCCAGCCCAAATGCTCGGCCGCGGCCCGGAGCACGGACTCGCGTTCGACGAGTCGTGCCTCGATCAACGCGTCGGCCAGCGGCACGCGGGCGTCCTCGCACTGGGCGTAGGCCTCCTGCAGGCGCGCCGCCGGCACCAGACCGCGCTCGGCCAGCAAGTCGCGGATGGCGCGATTGTGGCCCTCGAACATGGCGGGCGGAAAGGAGCCGTCAGAGCTCCTTCAGCTTGAGGCCCATGCCCAGGAGCTTTTCCCGCATGGCGATCGGATCCTGTGACTTCTCGACCGCCTCGTTGGGGTCGATCAGCTCCTTGTTCACGAGGCTCATGATGTGGGTGTCCATCGTGATCATGCCCAGCGCCGCGCCGGTCTGGATGTCGGACGGGATGCGGAAGGTCTTGTTGTCGCGGATGAGCGAGGCGATGGACGTGGTGTTGACCATGATCTCGTAGCAGGCGATGCGGCCGCCGCCGTTCTTCTTGCAGAGGCCCTGGGAGATGACGGCGATGATGGACGAGGCGAGCTGGGTGCGGATCATCTCCTTCATGTTGGCCGGGAAGGCGTCGACGATGCGGTCGACGGTCTTGGCGGCGCTGTTGGTGTGCAGGGTGCCGAAGACCAGGTGGCCGGTCTCGGCGGCGCTGATCGCGGCCTCGATTGTCTCGAGGTCGCGCATTTCACCGACGAGGATGATGTCGGGGTCCTGGCGGAGGGCGCGCCGGATGGCCTCGGAGAAACTCGGCACGTCGGTGTGGACCTCGCGCTGGGTGACGACGCAGCGCTTGTGCGGGTGGTAATACTCGATGGGGTCCTCGATCGTGATGATGTGGCCGTCGCGGTTCTCGTTCACGTAGTTCATCATCGAGGCCAGCGTGGTGGACTTGCCGGAACCGGTCGGGCCGGTGACGAGGATGAGGCCGCGCGGGCGGTAGAGCAGCTCCTTGATCTTGTCGGGGAGACCGAGGTCGCGGAGGCCGAACATCTTGTTGGGGATCTGCCGGAGCACGAGGCCGTAGTTGCCCTTGGCCTTGAGCACGGAGACGCGGAAGCGGGCCTTGTCGAGGTAGGCGAAGCCGAAGTCGGTGCCGCCGTTGAGCTTCACGTTCTGCACGTGCGCGTCGGGGGTGATGGAGAGCATGAGCTTCTCCGTGTCCTGCGGCGTGAGGATGGGGCCGTCGATCGGGGTCATGCTGCCGCGGAGGCGGAGCGTGGGGGGCGTGCCGACCTGGAGGTGCAGATCGGAGCAGTTCTGCTCCACCACCAGTTCGAGGAGGTCGTTCATTTCGTAGCTCATGGGCGGGAGGGGGTTGAAAGTCACCGGTCGTCGCCGACCGTCGCGGAAAGAACTTCCTCGATTGTCGTGCGTCCGGCGAGAATTTTCCGCACCCCGTCGGCGCGCATGGTGCGCATGCCGGCGGCCCGGGCCGCAGCCCGGAGGCGGCCGGCGCTGGCCCGGTCGTAGATGAGGCGGCGCACGGCGTCGTCGATGGGGAAAATCTCCACGATGGCCAGGCGGCCGCGGTAACCGGTGCCGAGGCAGGCCGGGCAGCCGGCGCCCCGGAAGAACTGCGCACCGTCGGCCGCCGCGCGATCGAGCCCGAGCGCGGAGCGTGGGCGCTGCCGGCGGGCTATCAGGAGATCGACGAGGAGCCCGCGCGCGCCGCCGAGG
>Ga0073934_10008097_pt1 | contig 14216 bp, 13 predicted proteins | sample LarsenN4metaG_FD_76834 | JGI IMG/M metagenome (GOLD analysis project Ga0073934, IMG submission 76834) | Hot spring sediment bacterial and archeal communities from British Columbia, Canada, to study Microbial Dark Matter (Phase II) - Larsen... ...
CCCATCCCAAAGTTGCCCACGACGTGGAAAGTTTCGGCTGCACGATTTGTCACAGCGGGCAGGGATTGGCAACAGAGTATGCTGAAGCCCATCTGCCCACTACATTTTGGGACGAGCCGGTTTTGCCCAATCGCTATCTGGAATCCTCTTGCGGCGTTTGTCACAAAGGCGCCGCTCGCTCCGAAACCGCCGTGCTCAATCATGGACGCGAGCTTATTCAAAAATCCAATTGTGTGGCTTGCCACAAGCTCAGCGGCGTCGAAAAAAAATTCGTGCCTGCGCTCGATGGCATCGGCAGCAAAGTGAATCGCGGCTGGTTGGTGCGCTGGCTGAAAAATCCGCAAGAGTTTCGGGCCAAAACCCTCATGCCCGATTTCTTTCTCTCTGATGAAGAGGCCGGCCTGTTGGCTGATTTTCTCATGAGCTTCAAAACTTTTTCGCAAGAGTTGAAGCTGGACTCGCTGCCCTCCATTTATCAAAACAAGAAGGATGACGAGGAATTTGCCAACCAAGGGCAAACGCTATTTCGTTTGGCGCGCTGCATCAGTTGCCACGCCGTGGAAGGCCGAGGCGGCAAGCTGGCGCCCGATCTTGCCAAGACCGCATCAAAAACCAACGCCACGTGGATTTACAACTATCTCAAGAATCCGCAGCGCTTGCAAAAGAATATCGAGATGCCGCAATACGGATTCACCGACGAGCAGCTTGCGGCGGTGACGGCGTATATTGAAAGTGAATTTGTCGATTGGGAGGCGCCGAAGGACACCAGTGGCCTTCACGAACCGGCGCCGAATTTTTATGCGCGCGGTTTGCAACTTTTCAATCAATATAACTGCGGCGGCTGCCACTCGCTCACCTTAGCAAAGGTTATGGAGAATCTCGGACCGGAATTGACCAACATTGGCGGCAAGAAACTTTATGAGATTGATTTTGGCAACGCCGATATTCCACGCACTTTGCACGATTTCATTTACACTAAACTGAAAACGCCGCGCCTTTTTCGCGAAACCTTGCGCATGCCCAAGTACGCGTTTACGGAAGATGAATTACAAGCCATAACCACCGCTTTACTCGCGCAGCGCGAGGTTGCGCTTCCCGCTTCCTATCTCGTGCAGGAAAAACCCGCCGGACGATATGAGCCGCAGGGTGCTGTGGGTGAAATCATTCGCAAGTATGCCTGTCTCGGCTGTCACCGCATCAACGGTCGTGGTGAAGACATCGCGCCCGACCTTTCCGTTGTGGGCAGCCAATTACAACCGCAATGGGTGGAGCGTTATTTCGAGGTGCCATATTCTTTGCGGCCGATTGTGGAAGAACGCATGCCGACGCTCTTCATCACCAAAACGGAAGTCAAGACACTGCTGGATTATTTTTACAGCGTGTTGCTCGACGACAGCCTCACGGCGGCGAATGAATTTGTTGATTTTTCCCAAACGGCGATTGAAAAAGGCAAAGCGCTTTTCCGGGAAAAATACGGCTGCCAGAGTTGCCATCAAATCAGCGGGCTCGGCGGCTATGTCGGCCCGCCGCTGGATCAAAGCGGCAAGCGTTTGCAAGCCGGATGGGTTTATCATTGGCTGCGCAATCCGCAAAAATACAAGCCCGAGACAATTGAGCCGGCCTCCGGCATGTCCGATGAAGAGGCGAAAGCGGTGACAGCGTATTTGATGAGTTTGAAAAGTGAGGCAGTGCAATGAGCAGGGTTCTTGCGAGTAGAAGAATGATGTCCGTGCTGGGAGTGCTGGCGCTGTTGGCCTGCAAATCTTCATCTGATCAGCAACCGGAGAGCTCCATCAGCGCCGATAGTTTGGCTGCTGTTCGTCTTGATTCGCTGCGGCAAAATGATCCGTATATCAAGTATTCTTTTGTAGAACGACAAGGCAAGGGTATTTTCGATCATTATTGCTCCGTCTGTCATGGCGCGAGCGGCCAAGGCGACGGCTTCAATTCCTACAACCTTGATCCCCGCCCGCACAGTTTTACGGATTCAACCTACGTGCGCGCGCTTTCGGATGCCACGCTTGCCGAAGTCATCGCCCGCGGCGGTCGTGGCGTCAACAAGTCCGTGCTGATGCCGGCATACACTCAAACCCTGAGCACTGATCAGATCGATCAGGTTATCGCGTACCTTAGAACCTTTACGAGATAGCCCTCCTGGCAAAATAATTGTTGCATTTGTTTCAACGTGCTTTGAGTGATTAAGGAAATGAGCTGCCACGAATATCACCACCTCCTGGCGGGGATGTAAAATTGGTGCGGATGAGCTTGCATTTTACTGGCTCGAATTTTATTATTTTCTGGTTTGGCAAGTTTGAAGAGGCACCATTTAATTTTCTCACTTGCAAGTAGTTGAATAGCCATCAAAATTTTTCAGAAAATCGGCTTCCCGCTGAAATGAAGGGACGGAGATTTTTGTTATAACATCAGCGGGATTTTTATTTAATGAGAAACGAAATGAGCGCTAAATGTTTGTTGATCTTTTTATTTTGCGCCGAGTGTCTCTTTGCCGGCGCCTGGACGCAACGCAAAGATCATTATTATTTTCGCCTCAGTGGGTTTTCATTCAGCTCGCGCGCGCTTTTTAATCAAGATGGGGAACGAAACGATTTTGCCAGCAACGGCCGTTTTACCGACCTGAGTGCGTATGCTTATCTCGAATATGGTGTCAGCGATTTCGTGACGTTCGTCGGTTCAGTTCCTTACAAGCGCCTGGGCTTTCAGTCGGACGCAACCTTAAACGGCGAACGGCTCGATAGAAAGACGACTGGCTGGGGCGATGTTTATCTCGGTCTGCGTTATTTGCTCTCCGACCAAAACGCGGTGACGTCTCTGCAAGCGGGCTTCAAGCTCAACAGCGGCTATCAAACCGCCACGACGGCGCTGAATCTCGCGCCGCCGCTCGGCGACGGGCAGAATGATTTCGAGCTGCGCGCGCTGATCGGGCAATCCATTCTTCGCGGTGCCGCATACTACAATTTGGATGTCGGCTATCGCGCCCGCAGCGGTCAACCGGTTGATGAAATTCCTTTTGCTTTGGAAGCCGGTTTGGGGCTTGGCAAACTCGGCTTGTTGATCGGACAAATTTACGGCGTACGCGCGCTTTCCGGCGCCGAGGCGTCCACCATCAATTCGCAAAGCCAAACTTCGTTGAATCCGGTGGAAGATTATGTCAAAGCGCATGCGCAGTTGATTTTGCATCTTCAAAACGGCATGGACGTCGCGTTTATTTATGAAAATATTTTGAGCTGCAGAAACACCGCCGGCGGCCGCAGCATCGCTGTGGCGTTGGCGTTTAAAACACGAACCTGATGGACAAACATGGATAAAAGGGCATAAAATTAGAGGACAAGAAATTCCTTGAATTTTTGCCAAAAGCTCGTTATGTTTGAATGTTGGAAGTTTGAGTTGATGAATTCAATATCTAATAATTAGCGGGAGGAAAAGATGGCCACAAACATCGATATTTATGGGGAGCGCCTCGCGGCGCACGAGAATCGAATCAGCGCCATTGAAGAGCATCAGCGTATCGTAGAAAGACGTGACGTTGTTCAATTTGTTGTCGCTGTGATCGTCATCGTTGACAGCATTTTTGGCGCCAGCGGTTTTTTAAATTGGCAAAATGCCAAGCTCATTGAACAGATTGATAAGCGGATAGAACAGGTTGAAAAGCACACCACCGCTCGCATTGACGCACTTGAGAAAAACACCAATGCGCGTATGGAAGACTTGCGTCAAGACCTGACTGCCCGATTTGAAGATTTAAAACAAGTTGTCCTTTCACAAAAAAAGTAAGCTGCAGAGAATAAAGGAGAAACCAATGGCTCTCGAAGTCACCGACGCTAATTTTACAGATGAAGTCTTGAATTCCGATATTCCCGTGATGGTGGATTTTTGGGCGGAATGGTGCGGCCCGTGCAAGATGATCGCGCCGGCCGTGGCGGAACTCGCGCAGGAATATGAAGGCCGCGCGAAAGTTGTGAAGCTCGACGTCGACAGCAATAATAATACTGCCGGCGCGTATGGCATTCGCAGCATTCCGAGTTTGCTTATTTTCAAAAATGGCGAAGTCGTGGAGCAGATGGTTGGCGTTAAATCAAAGCAGTTTCTCAAAGAAAAATTAGACGCCTACCTGTAATCGCGCGGCTACCTCATTTTTAAAAACATTCTGAAGGCACGATAATAATTTTGGCCGAAGCCTCGTTTGCTTGTCAAGCAGGTTTCGGCCAACTTTTTTTGACAATTAGATTTAATTGGTGGCTTCCAAAAGCACCGCCGCCGCGCGTTCGATCTCGTTGGCAAAGCGTTCGAGCGTTTGCGCGACCACGACGATTTGCGCCTCGGCTTCGTCCCACTGGCGCTGCTCAATCGCCTCGCGCACGGCCGGCAGCGTTTTCACGCCGTAGCCGGTGTAAAATCCCGGCGCGTAAATTTGATGAGTGAACCACGGCCGCCGCGGCAAGCCGGCACTGTTGGTCAAGGCGCGTTCGATATTTATTAAAATGGTGTTCAGCGCTTTTTGCTTTTCGGGCGGCAGGCTTTTGCCATTCGTCATCAAAGCATTCATCGCACGATCATAGTTCCGCGCGCTTTGCTGCGTTTTGGCGACGGCATTTTGCAGCGGCGAAAAATTAAGATACGGAACCGGCGCCTTGGATTTCGGCGCGACATAAGTTTCTTTCGGATCGGCCACGGCTTCCAAGGTTTTATCTTTGAGACGGCGATTCAGCTCTTCGGTTTCCTCGCGCATGTCATCCGCCAGCTTCATCACTTCTTTGGCGTATTTGGCAATCGTTTCGGTGCAATTCATAAACTCGAACGGCAACATGTCCTGATCGGCCAGGCGAAGCACGGCGCGGCCGGCGGTTTGGGCGAGCGCGACGCCGTAATCGAAATTGGGATCGCCGAAACGGGTGTAATGATCGAACGAATCGTAGATCGAATGATAAGAGCCGCCGCCATCTTCGCCGCCATAACCGATGTTCAACGAAGCGATGCCGAGATGCTGCAAGAAAGGCGTGTAATCGGAGCCTGAGCCGAGCGCGAAAATGCGCAGATCGCTGCGATCGCGCGCTTCCTTGCGGTCTTCCGGAGCGCCGCTCACGATTCGCAACGCGCGCGCCCGCTCGGAGACGCTGATTTTCTTTTGCGGATCGATGACGTCGCGCGCCACTTGATTGACGAATTTCTCCAGCGTGTGCGAGCCGCCAACGAAAAGAAAGCCGCGGCCATTCGAATCGGAATTGATATAAATCACCGCTTTGTTTTTTAATTCATCGGCATGCGCTTCCGCCCATTCGGTTGAGCCGAGCAGGCCCGGCTCTTCAGCGTCCCAGGCACAATAAACAATCGTTCGTTTCGGTTTCCATCCGTTTTTCACCAGCTCACCGATGGCGCGCGCCTCTTCCATGGTCGCCACCATGCCGCTCACCGGATCCTCCGCGCCGTTCACCCACGCGTCGTGATGATTGCCGCGAATGATCCATTCGTCCGGATATTCGCTGCCGCGCATTTTCGCAATCACATTGTAAAGCGGTTTAATATCCCAGTTGAATTCGAGCTGGAGACGCACTTTTGTCGGGCCGGGCCCGAGATGATACGTGATAGGCAGCGCGCCGCGCCATGACTCCGGCGCCATCGGGCCGCCGAGCGCGGCCAACAACGGCTTGGCGTCGCCGTAGGAAACCGGCATCACTGGAATTTTTGTGAGCGTTGGCGCTTCCTTAATTGAGAAGCGTTTCGCCTCTTTCGTCGCGCCAATGCCGGGCGTCAGCGGATCGCCGGGATACAGCGGCATATCTGCCACCGAGCCGCGTTGTGCGCCGCGCTCGTTGCGATACGCGCCTGTCGGGTAAACATCACCTTGAAAATAACCGTCGTCACGCGGATCGGAATAAATCAGACAACCAATCGCGCCGTGCTCCGCTGCGACTTTCGGCTTGATGCCGCGCCACGAGCCGCCGTAGCGCGCGATGACGATCTTGCCCTTCACGTCGACGCCGCGCCGTTCCAGCTCTTCGTAATCTTTCGGCACGCCGTAATTGACGTAAACCAACTCACCAGTCACGTCGCCGTCGATTGAATAGGCATTGTAAATGGGAAGCTGTTCGCTGATTTGATTGGAGGTGGCGTCTTCTTTGAGCGCCAGCTCGGAAAGCGTCGGTTTGAATCTCGCCGGCGCGATCATTTCCAAGACGCGGGTTTTCGGCGTCGGGAAAAGAACGTAAAATTCTTCAATCTGTGCGTCGTAACCCCACAACTTGAATTGCGTCGCCATAAACTCGGCGTTTTCTTTGCCATAAGCCGAGCCGACGTGATGCGGCCGCGCGGCCATGCGCTTCATCCAGTTGCGCAGGTTGTCGCGGTTCAGGTGAGAATCAAACTGCGCTTCGAGCGCCTTTTGTTTCGGCGCATCATTATTTTGAGCCGGCGTCTGCGCCAGAACCGCAGAAGCCATGATGCTCCCCAACGCAACGCTCAACCAACTGCAACGCCGTTTTGCCATAGCCATCCTCCTTGAATTTTTGAATAAACATCGAAAATAATTTTATAAACGATCCAGCGAAGCTGCGTCTTGAACCTTACAGGCGCAGCCGACAAGATGAATCCGCCCACAGAATTGGAAATCCCACTGAAATAAAAATTTCTGTGGGATTTCTATTTCAGCAGGCGAAAAACTTGCTGTTTGTAAAGGTTTTTGATACTCAAAATCTTACACTCTGCGCCCGGCGAGAACAGCAAACGGCGGTCGCCGCCACACTACTTCCACCTCGAATCCGGCGTTCGACATCATGGCGATTTCCTGGCGGAGAGGGAAATAGGTATCTTCTTCAGCCCATGCGGCAAAAAAATTTTTTGCCTGGCGCAAGCTGTAGAATCGGCGCAAATGCTTTTCCCAAATTTTCATGTAGCGCTGCGACATCTTGGAATTTTCCGCCATGAAACAATCGCCGTTGGCAAAAATGCCGCCGCGGCGCAAGGCCGCAAAGCATTTTGCGTAAAAATGTTGTTTAACTTTTGTTTGATGAATATGATGCAGGGCTAACGTGGCCACAATGGCCTCGCAGCGCGGCAACGAGGCTTCGAGAAAATTGCCAAGAATCAAATTGGGTTTTGGCGCGCGTTTTTGCGCAAGGCGGCGCTCGGCTAATGCCAAGATATCCGGATCAGCATCAATTCCGACGAGCCGGGCTTTCGGCGTGATCCGTAGACAGCGCGCGGCCAAAGCGCCGGTGCCGATGCCCAAATCAATGATAACCGGCGGCGTTTTTTTAACCAACGCTGTCGTCGCCGCGACTTCGTCAAGCATTTCTTCATAATGCGGAATGAACGTGCGAATGCGCTGGTTGTATTCGGAAAGCTTGATGTTGAGATGTTGGGCGACGGACATAGAGCAAAAAAGCAAATAGCAAAAGGCGACCGGCAAACAAAAAGATTTTTCGCGCCGACAATTCAGCGATCCTTTAATCCACCAAGACTTTGAATTTTTTATTGCTATTGTTCACTAAATTTTTTATGTTAAGTTAAATCGAATGAGGCCAGATTGATTTTCAAACCACTTTCGGAGCCATTCATGTCTACAGCACTTGCTGAAACCATCAAGCCCCATACGGTAGACGCAACAATTATTGCCAATAAGGACTTGCCGCTCGAACAGCGCACCGACGTCACCGTTGACGAATTGGAGAAAATGTCGCTTCCCATGCCGACTGAGCTTTATAACGGAAAGGTGGTGTTTAAAATGGCCAATCCTTTGCATGCCTCTATTCAACTTATAATTGGCGGCGAGCTTTATATCTATTTGAAAAAAAATCCGCTGGGCAAGGCTTTCACCGAAGCCCATTTCAAACTCTGGCCCGACCGCAACAAGGAGGCCCGCATTCCAGATGTTTCCTTTATTATCAAAGAGCGTTTGCCAAAAGACTGGCTTCATTATCCGGCGATGGCCCCAGATCTGGCCGTCGAAATCTTGTCGCCGACGGACAGTTTTGAGGCCACGATGGAAAAGGTCGACGACTATTTGCGGCAAGGCACACAAATCGTTTGGGTCGTCATCACCAGCACGCGCGAAGTATTGGTCTGCACTGTCGAAGGCAAGCATACCGTCCGTGACGTTTTAATCGCGCCGAATCTTTTGCCCGGCTTCGAATTGCCGGTGCAAACTATTTTTGCCGGGGTCGAAACGAAATGATGCGCTGCTAATACCGCCTCTTCAATAAACTTTAACAAACTCACCTTTCAAAAGTCCCAACCATCTTTGCCGATGCCAACACTTTTCCGGCAATGGCTTTTTCAAATGCTGAAAGTGAAGTGTTGGCGCCGAGCGATAAATTGTCGACATTCAGCGCATAAAGCGTGACTTCATAATCGTGTGGCCCTGATCGGCGCGGTGGTTGTGGGCCGCCATAGCCGAGGCTTCCAAACGTGTTGCTCAATTCCTTGGCGCTGGGCGGCATTTTATTCGTTCGCGAGGCGCCTTCGGCAAGCATGGTCGTTGTTGGAGGAATGTTGATAACGAACCAGTGCACCCAATTGTTGGCAATCGGATGCCGGTCTACGATGGCCAACGCAAATGACTTGGTTTCTGCCGGCGTGTCGCTCCATTCGAGCGGAATTGAAACATTTTGGCCGCCGGAAACGCCGGTGTTGGCGTGTTTGGTCGGGATGGGCTTCACATTGGCAAATGCAGAAGACTTCAGTTCCATTTTGACACCTTTTTAATAAAAATTTTTTCAAGCGACAAAATCTCTTTCCTTCAACTTCACGGCAAGCACCGGGCAGGAAACGTGGCGCATGACTTTCTCGGTCGTGCCGCCGAGCAGGAAATGCTCCAACCCGCTCAACCCGTGCGTGCCCATGACGACGAGATCACATTCGTGTTCGGCGGCAAAGCGAACGATTTCACCGTAGGCGCGGCCTTCACAGACGTGCGTTTGGCAGGCGACATTCACCGCGCCGGTTGCCGCAACGAGCCGCCGCAGTTCATCATGCGAGCGGCGTGGAACTTCCGGATTGATGCGAATCAACAAATCTTCGCCGAGACCGTAATGAGCGGGATGGATCGGCTGATCAAGAACATGGAGCAAATGCAAATTCGCCTCGAACCGCTGCGCCAAAGTAAGGCCGTACCGCAGCGCTTTTTGCGCGTGCAGCGAAAAATCGATCGGAACGAGAATATCGAAATACGGCGTCACCTCCACCGATAGTTTGCCGGCGCGAACCGTCATCACCGGGCAATTGGCGTTGCGCACGACATTTTCAGCGATGCTGCCGGAGAGCCAATGGCTGAGCCCGGTGCGGCCATGCGTTCCCATGATGATCAAATCAATTTGGCGGGCGTCGGCAAAGGAGCAAATTTCTTCAACCGCATCGTGGTTCTGATGCACGACGCGCTCAATGCGCAGATTGTGCGTCGGCTCGGCGCCGATAATTTGCTCGAGCTGCTCTTCGAGGCGCGCTTCGATTTCATTCGTCGCGGGTTCGATTTCCGGAAAGCGCAGTTTTTGCGCCGATTCGCCGGGGGCGGCGGCGTGCAGCATGATGAGACCGGCGCGAAAACGATCCGCCAACATCAAGGCGTGGCCGAGCGCGGCGCTGGAGGTATCCGAAAAATCCGTGGGGAAGAGAATTTTTTGTATGTGAATCATATTCGTTCTTTCAAGCCGGCATAATACAAGGCCTCTTCCATTTTGTTTCTTTTTCGAAAACCGCTCTCAAGAATGTGGCATTTGAGATAAATCATTTCCGCCGTCTGCCGGCACCAAGCTCCGCTTAAAACGCCGCTCTCGTAAATTTTCATCAATGCCGTCACGCGGTAACGGTCGATGCCCCACTCACGATGCGAAAGTTGATCCGCGTGGCCGCCGCGCTTGACGATGAGGGGTTCGGGAATGAATCCCACTTCGAAGCGCGAGGCCACCCGCAGCCAAAGATCGTAATCTTCACAAATCGGGAGCTGCTCGTCAAATAAGCCGGCGGCGTCAAACAATTCCCGCCGCATCAAGACCGCCGACGGGCTGATGAGGCAGCGCGGCAGGCACAACGGATAAATCCAACCGCCGGCTTTGGCATGAATCTTTTTTTGATTGACGCGCACGCCGCGGCGAATCCAGATTTCGTCGGTATAGCACAGCATGATGTCCGGATGCACCGCCATCCATTCGATTTGGCGCGAGAGTTTTTTCGGCAGCCAGAGATCGTCGGAATCCAAAAACGTGATGAATCTGCCTTTGGCGTGACGAATGCCAAAATTGCGCGCTGCCGAAACGCCGGCATTCGGTTGAAACAGATAATGAATCTGCTTGCCGTAAGCTGCAACCAATTCACTTGTCTGATCGGTTGAACCGTCATCGACAACGATAAGCTCAAAATCCTTTTCGGTTTGGGCAAGAACAGAGTCAATGGCCTCGGCTAGAAAAGCGGCGCGGTTGAAGGTGGGAATAATCACAGAGCACTGCGGGATGTTAAACATAGTACAGCAAACAGAATAATATACCCTCCAGCAAACAAAAAAAAACAACGTACTACTCATCGTTTTTTCGCATGACCGTTCACGAGTTTCTCAAAAGTCGATAGATTTTTCGTGATAACGGCTAAGGCCACCAACTCGCTCAACCGCGACTCATCAAAGTTGTGCAATCGCTGGGCTAATTTCTTCTCTTTGAATTCTCCAAAACGTGCGCGCAAAACAGCAAGGATTGATCGGATAAGTCCATCTGTGACACCTTTCTGCAAACCTTGTTGCAAACCTTGTTGCAAACCTTGTTGCAAACCTTTTTGCAAGCCCCGCTCTAGACCTTGTTTTTCGCCCTTTTTAAGACCCTTCGATAAAATCTCTTGATAGGTCACAGATTGTTCCAACCATTTTGACATGTTTTCATCCATAATTCTCCTCCAAACGAGATTTGATTTTTTAAGTCCGGATAAAACATATAAACCTGCCAAGGCATCGGCTTGAAGCTTAGGATCATTAATTACTTGTATCTCTTGTATACACCGAACGGCAATTTGCTCTGATTCCGATTCTTCATATTGCATTAAGGGCACTAATGGCAAAAGACCTTTAAGCTCTTGGCCTAAAATCGTTTTAGCATCGATATTCCATATTTTAATGACATCAAATTCATGATAAGTCTTTCGCCGATTTCGTACCTTCAATTCAAAAAAGCCCGGAAAAAGCTTATGCCGATCTGCTTCATTCAGATACAACACCACACTGTAAATCGGCAAACCGGGATATTTCTCTGTAATTCGCCCGGCATATTGAAACATCCGCTCCGGCATTCTGGCGTCATACGAACTCTGAAATTCAATGTGCAAGATAAAACGCTCACGTTCAATCGTTATCTTGCATAGATAATCGACAGACTTTTTGCTCGCCGGCAGCTCTTTATCCAATAATTCCAATTTAACAACAGCTTCTCCCAGCACCAGCTTGGCAAAAGCTTCCGGAAAACGATCCACCAACGATTTCAAAGCAAGATCATATTCCTGAGCCATCCATCTCCCTATCGATTTTCTTTTTCGTTCCCAGCCGCCAATAAAAAAGTATGAGAATCAACGGAAAAAGTCAATGTAAATTTCTTTTTCCTATCAAGAAGGCAGGCAGCAATTATAATATAACTTTCGACAATTGCAGTGCCCAATCAATGAGGTATAACGCCGCCGGCAGATTTTCCTCGAACGTCGGCGTGATTTCGCTTTCCGGCAATTCAAATCCCGGTGAAGCCGAGCGCGGCCGCAATTCAATCGTAAAACACGGCGCGCCAAGTTCGGCATAAAGCCAGTCGATCGTGTCGCCGCTGGCGAGATACAAATCCGAACTTTGTTCCGGCGTGTAGGAAACGTTGTGCACCACACGAATACGATCGGCCATCGCGACGGCCAGGTTTTGCAACAAAAATTCACCAGGCGCCGGTGCATTGGTAAAGCCCCACGGGTAAAGAATGAGCTGCGAAAAATTGTGATACGAAATCAAGCTTCGCGGTCGGTGTTGTCGCAAGAAATCGCGCACCGCCTGCGTTTCAGGCTCGGAAAACGGCGCAGCGCCGCGGTAGATGTCTGAAAAGGTGTCTCGCGAAGAGCCGGGCCCTCCCCATTGAAAGCTATAATTGCGATTGAGATCGACGCCAAACGTGCCATCGCCGTTGTTGCGCCGATTCTTGCGCCACAAACGATCATTCGTCACCGAGTATTGATGGCCGTCGGGATTCACCAGCGGCACGATCCAGATTTCGGCCTGATTCACCAAGCGGGTGATTGCCGTGTCCGCGCCGTATCGATTCAACAAATGCTTGGCCAAAAGAAAAGGCACATCAACCGCAATCCACTCGCGCGCATGATGCCCGCCGAGAAAAACCACGGCGGTCTCGGCTTCGGCTTGCGTCACGTTGTCGCTGATTTTGATGGCCCACAAATCACGGCCCTCGACGGATTTGCCGATCAAGCTGACCTGCGCGATCTGCGGATGGGCGGCAGCCAGTTGGTGCAGCTCATCGTTAATCTCGGCATACGTGTGATACAACCCCGCATTGGGAGGGTTGCCCGGACCGCCACCGTTATCACAACGTCCGCCGACCAACAAAAACGCGATGGCTAACAAACCGAGTGTGCGTCCAATTCGAATGTATTTCATTTATCCTCCGGCGCGCTGGCGTCCATTTTGAGAATGCGATAGCTAAAACCGTCTTGTTTGAGTTGTTCGAGGTACAGATCATAAGCCCGCGCCGTCACCGTGTCGGCTTCCACCTCCCACACGTCGACGCCGAGGTCGACGATTTTTTGCAATTGCATTTTATCGGTGAAATGAATGCGAACCAGCCGCTGCACGAGATCTTTTTCGGCTGCCGGCTGCGCATTGATCGCCAAAGCCTGCATCGCCGCGCTATCGCTGTAGACAATGAGATAATCCGCCTGCTGCACCAGGATTTTCACGCCGCTTTGCCGAAGGCGCTCGACGGTTTGCGAATCCGCAGCGCTGATCTTGCGCAAACCAACTGCTGCCGGCGTGGTTGGGGGTTGCTGTTGGTGGCACGCAGTGAGCACAACCATTCCTAAAATGATCAGTAAATATTTTTCCATCTCTTTTCCTTTGATCTAAAACAAACAGCATTGAAAAGTTTTGTCACTGGGCTAATATATAACTCACCGCCCGCAATGTCAAGGAGATTTCTGCGAAACCTACCGTTGCACCCGGCCCGATCCACCGCCCTTCATCAATTCCTCGACTTCCGCCACCGAACAGTGATTGAAGTCGCCGGGGACGCTGTGCTTCAAGCACGACGCCGCAACCGCGAATTCGAGCGCCGCTGGCGAATCTTTGCCCGTGAGCAGTCCATAAATCAAACCGGCGGCAAACGAATCTCCGCCGCCGACACGATCGACAATGCGAATGGCATATTTGCGGCTTTGATAAAAAGTTTTGCCGTCCCACAACACGCCCGACCAATTGTTGTCGGAAGCTGAAAGGCTCTCGCGCAGCGTGATGGCCACTTTTTTGAGCGCGGGAAACATTTTCATCAATTGTCCGGCAACCGATTGGTAGCGTGCGACCTCCAGCTTGCCGGCTTCGACATCGGTTTGTCCGGCTTTGATGCCGAAAACCATCTCCGCATCTTCTTCATTCGCAATCGCCACCTCGACGCTTTGCATCACAGTCGCCATCACTTTTTGCGCTTGTTCGCGCGTCCACAATTTTTTTCGATAATTGAGATCGCAGCTTACGGTCACACCTTGTTGGCGCGCGGCTTTGACGGCTTCTATCGTTGCCTCCGCAGCGGTGGCGCTCAGAGCCGGTGTAATGCCCGTGACGTGAAACCATTTTGCCTCTTTCAAAACTTCATACCAATTCACCATCCCGGGCGCAATTTCGGCGATGGCGGAATGCGAGCGATCATAGATGACTTTGGAGGCGCGCTGTGAAGCGCCGGTTTCCAAAAAATAAATGCCCAAACGCTCGCCACCGCGCAGAATGTAATCGGTTTTGACGCCGTACTTGCGCAGCTCGTTGAGCGCGGCTTCGCCGATTTCGTGCTTGGGAAGGCGGGTGACGTAAGAGGCCTCCAAACCGAATTGCGCCAGCGACACGGCAACGTTGGCCTCGCCGCCACCAAAGTTGATATCGAATTGTTTCGCTTGTACAAAACGCTCGTAGCCAGACGTTGAAAGCCTGAGCATGATCTCGCCGAAAGTCACGACTTTGGTTGACATGAATTTATCTC
>Ga0073934_10008098_pt1 | contig 14216 bp, 12 predicted proteins | sample LarsenN4metaG_FD_76834 | JGI IMG/M metagenome (GOLD analysis project Ga0073934, IMG submission 76834) | Hot spring sediment bacterial and archeal communities from British Columbia, Canada, to study Microbial Dark Matter (Phase II) - Larsen... ...
CGGAACCTCAGTCAGTGACGAAGGGGAAGGTGGAAACATCTTCTGGTGCACAGCCGACGGCCAGAAGCTCCGTCGTGTAGCTACGGGCTTTTGGAATCCGTTCGGGGTTTGCCTCGACAGGTCGGGCAACGTGTTCGCGGTGGACAACGATCCCGACGCCATGCCGCCCTGCCGTTTACTGCACGTGGTCGAGGGCGGAGATTATGGCTATCAGTTCCGCTATGGCAGATCAGGAAAGCACCCCTTCCAATCATGGAACGGCCAGTTGGCTGGAACGTTGCCCATGATGGCAGGCACTGGCGAGGGGCCTTGCGAGGTGCTGAGCTACCATGGGGAGGGACTTCCGGAAGAGTACCAGGGCAATCTTCTCGTGACTTCCTGGGCGGACCATCGCGTGGAGCGGTACCGCCTGGCCAGGCAGGGAGCTTCCTTTCGTGCGGAGAGACTGCCATTCATTCAGGGAGGTAGGGACTTTCGACCGGTGGGACTCGCCGCGGCGCCGGATGGATCGATCTACTTTAGCGACTGGGTGCTGGCCAATTACGAGCTTCATGGCAAAGGCGCAGTGTGGCGCGCAAGACCACGCCAGGCGTTGCCCAAAGCAACTCGCACTGAGCCGAACCTGACGCCCAACTCACAAGAGTTCCTGAGAAAGATCGAGAAGCTATCAACATGGGCTGACCTCGTCCCTGTGCTCCAGAGCGAGGATCCATTCGTTCGACATAAAGCGGTCCGACGGCTGGCTCAATTGCCCGAGGTGCTCCAGGCCCAGCAGCGCGCTTTGCCTGCCGACCCGCGGCTGCGCCTGGGCATCCTTCTCGCGCAGCGGCAAGGCGAGCCGTCCAATACAGCCGAGCTGGCCCAATCATGGCTCAAGGATGTTGACCCCGAGGTCCGTTTCCTGGCAGCCAAGTGGATTGCCGATCGCCAGCTCCGGGAATGCAAGCCGGCGGTCCTGAAGATGCTCGATGAACCAAGCCTCAGCGTTCGTCTTTATCAAGGTCTTGGCGCAGCGTTGGCTCGGGTGAGTGATCAGGACGTGGGCGAAGCCCGCATGTCCGAGTTCTACTTCAAGCGTATCACCGATGCGGACAGCTCGCCGGAGGTTCGCATCGCAGCCTTGAGAGCAGTGCCTGCCAATCACAAGCCGATGACACTGGACCTGCTCGAGAAGCTGTTGCATTCCCCGAACGGCGGTCTGAGGCGAGAGGTGATCCGTGTCTTGCAGGAACATCCCGACCCGGGTCGATTCAAGACCCTGGGTGCTATTGCCGCCGCAGCCGACCTGGATCTAGAACTTCGGGCCGAGGCCCTGCTGGGACTGGCGAGTCGCGGCCAGGAAGCAGCGGGTTCATTGCTCGGTTTCGCGGTCAGGGGGCCGGCAGTTCTGCGAGTCGAGGCGCTGCGCGGCCTTGCCGGGTTGTCGCTGACTCCCGCCCAGCTTGCCGAGCTGTCTGAGGCCAATCGCTCCCTTGAGCAATTGAAGGAGCCGCTCGCACGAGTGCTCGGCCAGTCGTTCGTTGGAGAGCGTCCCCTTGCGACGGACACGGCGGGCTGGCTCAAGCTGCTGGAGGGACCGGCGGATGCAGATGCAGGTCGGCGGGTGTTCTTCCACCCGCGTCTGGCTGGCTGTTCGAAGTGCCATCGAGTTGACGGACGAGGCAACGACGTAGGCCCCGACCTGAGCGCAATAGGACGCACGGAACGGCGGCATCTGGTCGAATCGGTGCTCCAGCCAAGCTCCTCAGTCGCCCCGCACTACACTGCCTGGCGGGTGGCGACGAGCGACGGCCAGGTGCGGACTGGGCTTCTCGTTCGTACCTACCTGGACGAATACACGTACATCGACGACAAGGGGGAGCCATTCACCCTGAGAACGGTGGATATCGCGGAGAGTCAGCCTGCCCGGCAATCCATCATGCCGGAGCGACTCGTGGACGGATTAACTCTGCAGGAACTCCGCGACCTGTTCGCCTACCTGGAGTCGCGAAAGTAGCAGAGAGACCACTGCATCACATCAGGGCGAGGTTTGCTCAACGGCCGTTCATTCCGTACGCGCCAAGCACCAGACAGGCGTTGTGCCCGCCAAAGCCGAAACTGTTCGAGATAGCGCGGCGCACCTTGAGCTGCCTGGCGGTATTGGGCACGTAGTCGAGATCGCAATTCGGGTCGGGAGTCTCGTAGTTGATCGTTGGATGGACAGCGCCGGTGTAGATCGACATGGCCGTGGCTATCAGTTCCACGCCGCCGCTCGCGCCGAGCAGGTGGCCTAGCATACTCTTGGTGCTGCTGACAGCCAGCTTGCGGGCGTGCTCCCCGAAGACTTGCTTGAGCGCCTTCGTTTCGGCTTCGTCGCCCAAGGGCGTGCTCGTCCCGTGAGCGTTCACGTACTGGACATCCTTGGGATCAGTCCTGGCATCCTTGAGGGCCAGTTGCATTGCGTAAGCCGCCCCGCTGCCATCGGGGCAGGGAGCCGTGATGTTGTAGGCGTCGGCAGATGCTCCGTAACCAAGAAGCTCCGCGTAAATCTTGGCGCCGCGCTTCCTGGCATGCTCCAGTTCTTCGAGGACCAGCACGCCGGCGCCTTCACTCAGTACGAAGCCATCCCGGTCCTTGTCGAAGGGCCGGCTTGCCCGCGTTGGCGCATCGTTGCGTTCGGAAAGGGCCCTGGCTGCCATGAAGCCGCCGACGCCCATGGGCGTAACCGTGGCCTCAGTGCCGCCCGTGATGATGATGTCCGCTTCATCGTGCTGAATGGTTCGCATGGCGTCGCCAATGGCGTTGGCTGCGCTGGCGCAGGCCGTGGAAACGGACATGTTGGGCCCGCGCAGGCCGTAGTGCAATGAGACCTGCGCAGGGGCGGCATTGGGCATGAGCTTGGGGATCACGAAGGGGCTGATCCGACCTGGACCACTCTTGATCAGGCGCGTGTGCTGCTCCTCGTACTCGTTGAGCCCGCCGATGCCGCTGCCCAGGATCGAGCCGCAGCGTGTCGGATCCTCCTTGCTGAAGTCGAGTCCGGAATCCTTGACTGCATAAATGGCAGCGACGATTGCAAACTGGGCGAAGCGATCGAGGCGCCGTGCAGTGCGAGCGTCAAGGACCGTCTCTGGTGCAAAGTCGCGCACTTGTCCCGCGAACTTGACCTTGTAATCTTTGGTGTCAAACAAGTCGATGGGGCCGATGCCGCTCTTGCCCGCCAACAGCGCCTGCCAGAATCCTTCCAGGTCGTTGTTGAGCGAGTTGACGGTTCCCATGCCGGTGATGACGGTTCGTCGAGTCATGGAGATGGCCCGCCGCTTTCCTTGGGCGAAGTTCACGTTTCCTTGGCCAACATTACCGCTGAAAGTGCGCTGGGTGCGCTTGCCTCTCGGCAGGCGCACCCAGCGAGTGAGGACGCGGCTTCTAGGCCGAGGCCGCGCCGCTCTGCTTGTTCTTCAACTCTTTGTCAATGAAGTCGATCGCCTGGCCGACCGTCTGGATTTTCTCCGCCGCGTCGTCAGGGATGGAGATCTCAAACTCCTCCTCAAATTCCATGACGAGTTCAACAGTGTCCAGCGAGTCAGCGTTCAAGTCGTTGATGAACGATGTGTCGCGCGTGATTTGGTCTTTCGAGACCCCCATCTGCTCGCTGACGATCTCAATCACTCGCTCTTCGGTTGCAGGCACGGTAACACTCCTCCAAATCTCTCGCGCAGCCCGGACGGGGCCTGACCGCGGTGCGTTCCTCTGCCGGTGATTCGCGGGAACGAATCCCACGACCGGCCCATGATATACCCCAAGTCCTCCGCTTTGTCCACTACATCTCACGGCCGCAGCAGTTCACATCGGCAGTATAGGTAAGGTAGGCCGGCCGGGTATACCAGGCTTCCTAGCATTCTCGCGCCAGTAATCGCGCCAGTGAGTCCAAGGGCACGGGGCAACGCGGTCTGCTCGATGCCCAACACGTGCCCAGACAAAGCCTATGCGGCGATGTTCTGGCAATCAGCCTTGCGATGAACCCGTTTCAGGAGGCCTGCAAGCACGCGTCCAGGCCCGATCTCGTAAAACTTGTCAAACCCCTCGCTCAGGAGTTGCCGCAGCGTCGCTTCCCATTGGACGGGCTGCAGGATCTGGCGAACCAGCAACTCGCGAATCTCCAGCGGATCCGTGTGCGGCCTGGCATCAACATTGGACCAAACAGGGATTCGCGGAGTCGAGATGCGCATGCCCTCCAGAGCTGTTTTCAGCTTCTCGTCTGCCGGCTTCATGATGGGTGTGTGAAAAGCGCCGGCGACAGGCAGGCGGATCGTCTTCATGGCACCCGACTCCGGAGCCAATCGCTCTACCTCATCGCATGCAGCCTTGGCCCCAGAAACGACCAGATTGCCCGGGCACAGGAAATTGGCGATGCTGATCGGACCGGCCGCGCTGGCTTTCTGACACAACGCCTCTACCTGCGACTGCTCCAGGCCGAGTACGCTGACCATGCCGCTCGGTGTGGCGTCCGCCGCGGCTTGCATGGCTTCGCCGCGGAGTTGCACCAGCTTGAGTCCGTCGGCGAAGCTCATGGCGCCAGCAAATACCAGGGCCGTGTACTCGCCGAGACTTAATCCAGCCGCCGCGGTGCATCCCGCCACGGCCGCCGGGTCGCTCTGCTTCAGCGACTCCAGAGCAGCCAGGCTGGCGACGAATATGGCTGGTTGGCTGATCACCGTGGAGTTCAGCTTGCTCTCGGGTCCTTCAAAACAAAGACGGGCGAGGTCGTAACCGAGGATGCTGGCCGCCTGGTCGAAGAGCGCCTTGGCGGCCGGCTGAGTAGCGCAAAGGGCCTGGCCCATGCCTACGTACTGTGCTCCCTGGCCAGGAAAGAGAAACGCAATCTTACTCACGCTCGGCATCCTTCTTCAAGAACGTGTCTGCTTGGTGGCTGTGCTCGGCTGGGGAGCCAAGCAACGGGCCGGTCTCCAGGCTCTGGGCGATCTTCTTGTTCAAATCTACTTGTCCCATTCGGAGGGCAAGGGTCAGGGCCTCGTCGAGCCCCCGCTCGCCAGGAACCACGATACAGATGCCATCGAACCCCAGCAACGGCCGCGGGGAGTCCATGGGCACTTGTGGCGAAGGCGTTTGATTGAGGATGCCAGCAACGGATCCACAGGTTTGGCAGACCAAGCGGCCCATGCCCCCAGAGCAGACCAGGACGTCCGCCTCACCTTTGAACGCGGATCGAGCATCAATGGCACCGCAATACGACATCCAGTCCGGCGCGGCATCCAGAAGGCGCTCCGCTTCCCGGTCCACGCGCTCATCGTTGGTTTGAAGAATGCCTACCCGAGGATGCTCGAGACGCTGGAGATAACGTCGGAAGAGAGCGCCCATCACCCCATACTGATAGAGGTTGGCTGGGGCAGCTTCGTCATGAGCTCCCGCATCCATTAGCAGGCACCCCACTGATTGCGTTGGCAAGAAAGCAGCCAGGCCAGGCTGACGGACGCGAGGAATCAGTCTGCGAAGCCTCATGCCCGCAGTAACGACAGCCCTTAAGGGGCCGAGTGTCACCAAGGCATCAACTTTCTTCTCAGCCAGGAGCTGCCAGGCTCTGCCGACCGAAGTGTCTGGGCGAAAACGAAGGGCTTCTGCCGCGTCCTCATGAGGACCAATGAACTGACTGGCAGGAAAAGTCTGAACGCGATCGCGTGCTTTACCGAGGTCACCAAGCAGCGAGCGTGGCACCTCTGGCACCCCAAGGATGGTCAGCCGCAGGTCCTTGTTGGCTCGCAAGGTCTGCAAAGCGCTGGCTACGATGGCCTCGGGTGGCGCGGGGCCGGCCATCGCATCCAGGGCTACCCGCATGGGTTAATTCCCCTTGACCTTCATCTTCACCACTTCGACATCCCGATAGTGGCCGCACTTGGCGCAGACACGATGGGGAAGCACGGGCTCATTGCAGTTGCTGCAGTACTGTACCTGGATCGGCTTCACATGGAGGTGACTTCGCCGCATGCCCTGCCGAGAATGGGAGACACGTCGCTTCGGTACGGCCATGAGACTGCCTTCACACACTAGGAGAAAACATGACAGGCGCGGCGGCGAGCGCCTTGCCGCGCCTGAGCTTGGATATCCTTACTAGCTTACTGGGGCTTCTCCGGCCCGTCCACCCTGGCATCCTCAGGAAGCCGCAAGACCATTCCGACCTGCAACTGGTTCACGTCTCGGAGAACATCCCGATTGAGCTTGAGGATATCTGGCCAGCGTTCGCCGTTGCCGAGGGTCGTCTTGGCGATGCTCCAAATCGTATCGTTGGCGCGCACCTGGTAACGCTTCGAAGAACTCGACTTCGCCCAGTCTGCTCGCGCTGCCGCCTTGGTGTCCTCGACTGAGTCGATGCTGCCCGCCGTCGGTTGGATTTCGCGAGTCGGTTGTGGGGGCAGACGATCGAGTCCGGCCTGAGGCGCTCGACTGCCCGTCGAGGGAACTTCACTGGCTGGGTTGGGCACTCCGAATCGCCGCTCCAGGTAACCGGCCGGCGGCAGATAGACTGCCATTCCCGGCTGAGGGGCGGCCAGGCGCGGATCGCGCTCACGATTGAACTGGGCCAACGCATTCTGGTAGCGATCGCTGCGGTAGCGAAGCTGGCTTATCGTGGCGTACGTGTCCCCAGGCTTGAGCACGTAGACTTCCATGTCGAAGGACTCAACCTGTGCGGGTGCTCGGCCGTCGGGGGTGTTCCAGGTGGGCGGCTGCACCACGACGGGAATTCCCGCATCGGTACGACCGCTCGAGCCTGGTTGCGGCCGAACTGTCAAGGGGATGCCCGACCTGTCAGCTTGCCGCGAGGCTGGGGTCGCCGACGCTGCTCCTCTCGAATGAGTATCCGGAATCGGTTTGCCCAGTACTGGAGCATCGTACTTTCTCTCGAAAGCGGTTGGCGGAGGCGGCGGGGAAATGTCTCTGGGAGTTTCGTTCCTTGCCGGAGTCCCTACGATTCGTGGAGCGATTTCCGCTGGGGCCGGGGGCGACGGCGGAATGTTGATCGCCGGCCGGTCCGTCGGTGGCGCAGGCGTATCTGCGCCGACGGGCCTGGTCGGCTGTTCCACAGCAGGCAGAGGAGGAAGGCTCACGTTTGGCTTTGCTGGTGCGGATGCTGGTCCAGTAGTGTCTTCGGGGGGAGGCGGCATCATGGGAGGTCCACCCACGGGCTCACGTGCGGGAGGCTGGACCATGTCAGGCGGCGGCATGGACCGCCCTGGCACCTCGCCTGGGTGCCTGGGCATGCCAGGCCCTTCCGTTGCCATGGGCTTCACGATTGGCATCGGCCGATCCGCTGGCGATCCAATCGGCTTGGCCGGTTCATCCGGTGGCGGAGGACCATCAGCGGGCAGCGTAATCATGGGTCGATCAGCCGGAGGCGGAATCAGCCTTGGGGCTTCCTCCACCGGAGGCGGTGAGGGCTTGGCTGGCGGGTCCAGCGCGGGCAACGGGGGCAACGTTGGCTCAGCGGGTCGCTCGTTGGTTGCTCCTTCTGAGCGACCAGTCGCTTCAGGAAGCTTTGGAGGCTCAACAGGGGCTGGCGGGGCACTTGCAGCTCCTGTGGGCGCAGGGCGATGATCAGCAGGAGGAGACCCGAGAAGGGGCGGGCCTTCCGTGAATGGTGGCGACTCCGGACCAGCAGGTTCGGGACGAGTGCCAGCCGGCGGTTGAGTAGGCGATGGAGTGCCGTCGCTCGGCTTGCCTGGCTCTTCCGGCGGCGGCGGGCCTGCCTCGGGCTTGCTGGGCAGTGCGTCGTTCATCGCGAGTTGGCGATCAGTTTGCTTGTCCGTCGGCTTGATCCCTGGACCTTCACCCGTAACGGAGGAGGTTGGCGCCTCCTTGACGGACCCGGGATCTTCGTCTTTGGCCGCACCTGCTTCTTCCGAACCGTTGTCGCTGGTTCCCTTGGCAGCGACTTGCTTGGGATCCGCATCGGGCAAGGAAAGGAGCGGGTCGCCGGTGAAGTAAAGCTTGTAGCCAAGCACTCCGCTGACCAGCAGCAGAAACGTCAAGGCCACCATCAGACCGACTTTGGTTTCCCGTGCCATGGGCTTCACCTCCTCCGTGAGCGACTGTTCCAGGTGAGGTTCGCCTGGAATCGATTCATGCGGGCCTGCTGGCAGGACAGCGATCGGCGGCGCTGCGCTCCAGCAACAAGAGTCTCCTGGTCATCCTACCAGCTTTGCGGCACGGAGCTTGGCGCTCCGCGCTCGCGGGTTCTGTTCGATTTCTGCGTCAGACGCGACGACCGGCTTGCGAGTTAGCTGCTCCCAGGGCGGTTCACGAAACGCGCGCTTGACGAGGCGGTCCTCCAGCGAGTGAAAGCTGATGATCACTGCCTTGCCTCCAGGCTGCAGGCACTCCGGCAGCACTTTCAGCAGTCGCTCCAGTTGTCCGAGTTCGTCATTGACGGCAATCCTCAGCGCCTGAAAGACTCGCGTGGCCGGATCGATTCTCGATCTGCCGCGCGGTACACAACTGCGAACGATCTCGGCGAGTTGTCCTGACGTCTGGATCGGCCCCTTTTCGCGAACTGCCACGATCTTTCGTGCGATGCGCCGGCTGAAGCGCTCTTCGCCATACTGCCAGAAGAGATCAGCAAGCTCGCGTTCGCTCAGATCCGCGATCCAACAGCTGGCGGGCTCGCCCGATGATGGATCGAGCCGCATGTCAAGCGGCCCCTCGGTCTGAAAGCTCAATCCTCGACCTGGGTCGCTCATCTGGTCCGAAGCAAAGCCAAGATCCGCAAGTACCGAATCCACTCGTGCAATTCCCAGTTCGTTCAGCGCTTCCCTCAACTCACCGAAACGCCGATGCATCAGTTTGACAGGCTGGCCAGCAAGCAAGCTGGCTGAACGCTCGAGCATTGTTGCGTCCTGATCGATGCCGATCAGCAGGCCCTTGGGTCCGAGCTTCGCGGCGATCAGGAGAGAATGGCCGCCCCCACCTACCGTGGCATCCACTATCACCTGTCCCGGCTGCGGATCAAGAATCTGCAAAGTCTCGCGTGCAAGGACTGGGACGTGCAGAGAGACTGGTGAAGCTGAGGCAGAATGCTTGGTTCCTGGAGGCTCGCTGGTTTGCATGGTTGACGAAGCCTCAAGGAGGAACGAACACAGGAGCATCGCCTCGCCAGCCGCGAACTATAGCCTCTGCTGAGACCGGTGCAAGGGCAGCTCCAGGGCGAGCCAGCGTCTCCTGGAATGCGATGAGCATCAAGAGCTCTCGTACAACGACGGCGTCACTAGCCAGAGCAGAGTTCCAGCACCTTTCGCAGGAGCCTCCGAGCAGTCCAGGCAAGCAACGCCAGCCTTGGCGAAGCTGAGTTGCGCGCGACGACTTCCAGCAAACCAGGCAGCATGGCGGGAAATGTCTGGTTCATGGCCGACGAGAAACAGCGGCCCTCCCTTGAGCTTACGCAAGAATCTGGCCAATTTCTTGCTAGAGCCGCCCGGGGCTAGTTCCTCGGTCTCCACTACCTCGCATTTAGCCGCGTCTAGCGCTTCGCGGAGCCGGTCGGCGGTCTGACGTGCACGAACAAGGGGGCTAGTCACCAGGCACGCCGGCGTGCACGCCAGTCTTTGAAACAAACGTGCCATTGCCGCGACTTGCTGAATGCCTCTGGCGGTGAGGGGCCTCCCTGCATCGGTCTTCGTGCCGCCCGCCCCAGGCGGCTCGGCATCTGCATGGCGAATCAGGTAAAGCTGCATGATGGCATCGGTTACGCAAGGTTTTCACTTGAAGCGCCGGTTGGGGTAATGTAGCCTAAATGCTTAGCCTGTCACAAGCAATAGCCCGCGGCGAGTGATCGCATTCGCACCCTGGCCGTGACAGTGAGGCTCCCTGGATGTACGCGGGGCCTCGCGGCTAGGCGGATGATTTGTTCACAGGGCGGGAGCCAAGCCCCCGGAGAATGTTGTCATGAGCATGGGAAAAGGCCGAGGTGATTTCACCGACATCCTTGTCAAGAAGCAGATTGTTAGTCGCGATCAACTCCAGGAAGCAGCTGCAGTCCAGAAATCAACCGGCGCTAAACTGGCCGACGCGCTCGTGAAACTCGGCTACTGCTCCATGCAGGACGTGATGACCGCCATCGCGGAACACCACAACCTCCAGTTCGTTGACCTGACCGAGATGACCATCCCTGCCGCTGTAGTCGAACTGGTCCCTGAGTCAGTGGCTCGCGAAAACGTGATCCTTCCCATGTCCCAGGACAATGGGGCGCTCAAAATCATCATGAGCGATCCCATGGACCTCGACACTATCCAGAAACTCCAGTTCATCCTTAACAAGGACATCCAGCCTGTTCTGGCAGCTCGCGAACAGATCGTCGAAGCCATCAACAAGTATTACGGGCAGAGCGAAACTGAATCCGTGGACTCCATGCTTCAAGAGTTCACCGACACGGCCATCGACACCACCGAGACCGAGTCGGCCCAGAAGATGATGGACATGGACAACAGTGACGCACCAGTGGTTCGGCTGGTGAATCTCATCATACAGGAGGCGATCAGCCTTCGCGCCAGCGACATCCACATCGAACCTTTCGCCGATCGTATCCGCGTTCGATACCGAATCGATGGCGTGCTTGTCGAGCGTGACAGTCCTCCCAAGCGGCTCCTGCCTGCCATTTTGTCACGTATCAAGATCATGGGCAACATCGACATCGCGGAGAAGCGCCGCCCCCAGGATGGTCGCATCAAGATGATCGTCAACGGACGGCACTTTGACCTCCGCGTAAGTATTCTGCCAACTAACCATGGACAGGCATGTTGCATGCGAATCCTGGACCGCAGTAGCATCCAGGTCAATATTCGCGACCTTGGGTTCGCCGACGACGACTACCAGCGGTTTCAGCAGATCATTAAGAGGCCCAATGGTATCTTCCTCGTCACTGGGCCAACAGGTTCGGGCAAGACCACAACGCTGTACGCCGCACTAAACGAACTGAACCGTCCAGATCGCAAGATCATCACCGCCGAGGACCCAGTCGAGTACTACCTCCCTGGCGTCAACCAGGTAGAAGTAAAGCACAACATCGGCCTAGACTTCGCCCGAATCATCCGTGCCATGCTCCGCCAGGCGCCGAACATCATTCTGGTGGGTGAGATTCGCGATTGCGAGACGGCAGACATCGCAATTCAGGCTTCTCTTACTGGACACTTGGTTTTCAGCACTCTGCACACGAACGATGCTCCCAGCGCCATCACTCGTCTGATCGATATCGGCATTCAGCCGTTCCTGGTCGCGTCCAGCTTGATTGCCATCATGGCTCAGCGTCTGGTGCGTGTGGTCTGCCCGAAGTGCAAGGAGCCAGACCAGCCCAGTACTGCGGAGATCAGGGCTGCCGGCCTCACCCCAGACAAGCTTGCCACGGCCACCTTCATGCGGGGGCGTGGCTGTAGTCATTGCAACCACACGGGTTACCGCGGAAGACTGGGCATCTTCGAGATGATGAAAATGGGCGCCAGCATTCGAGAGCTGACCTTTAAGCGTGAGCCAACTCAGGCGATCCGTCGTCAGGCTCGGCTCATGGGAATGCGGACCCTACTCGAAGACGGAGTCAACAAGGCACTTCGTGGTGTGACCACTCTCGAGGAGGTGTTGAGCACCTGTCACCACGAAAGCTCGCTGGCCTGAGGCCATTCGGGCTTGCATCTAACTTTTTTCTCATCGATCGTTGAATTCGCCACCAGACTGGATGATAATGGGCTAGCCAATGGCCGCAGGGTTTGCGGGCATTGTGATTGGACACCTGGTTTTCTGACAGATTGCTAGCCCTGATCTCATCCTGGTGGCTGGGAAGGAGCGCTTGTGGCTGGCAGTGTTTTGATGGAGAAGCTGCTGGAAACAGTGTACACGCTGAAAGCCAGCGATCTCCACATTGCGGTAGGCCAACCGCCGGTCATCCGGCACCATGGGCGCATGCGCCGGCTTGAGACCAAGGTCCTCGAGCCCGACGACACCATGGCGCTGATGAAGAGCATCACGCCCGACAGGTCCCAGCAGGAACTCCAAGAACGAGGCGGTGCTGACTTTGGCTTCGCCTATGCGGACAAGTGCCGGTTCCGAGTAGCGGTGTTCAAGCAGAAGGGCAACATTTCCATCGTCTGCCGCCGCATCCCCAGTCAGTTTTTAACGTTCGAGCAAATTCGCATGCCGGATGCAATTCGCCGGCTCATCACCAGGCCGCGTGGACTGCTCCTGGTGACCGGTCCTACTGGGTCGGGGAAGACAACCAGCCTGGCGAGCATGCTCAATTTCTTGAACGAGAACTACGACCGCCACATCATCACGATCGAGGACCCCATCGAGTATTACCACACACACAAGAAGTCCACCGTCAATCAGCGCGAGATTGGAGTGGATGTCCCGAGCTTCTCCGAGGCCCTCCGCCGTGCTCTGCGTATGGACCCAGACATCATTCTTGTCGGCGAAATGCGCGACCTGGAGACGATTCACGCCGCTCTTGAGGCCGCGGAAACCGGGCACGTCGTCTTCGGAACGCTGCACACTAGCGGTGCAGCAAGCACAATCAACCGCATCATCGACGTATTCCCCCAGGAGCAGCAGGCTCAGATCCGCACCCAGCTTTCCACGGCCTTGATTGGCGTGCTTTCCCAGGCCCTTCTCCCCAAGAAGCCCGACGGCCTGGTCGCGGCCTACGAAATGATGGTCGTCACGCCGGCCATCCAGAACCTCATCCGGGAGAACAAGGTCTACCGCATTGATTCCAGCATCCAGACAGGCCGCAAGCACGGCATGTTCTTGCTGGACGAAAGCCTATTCAAGCTGTGGCGTGAAGGTCTGGTTGAAAAGGAAGAGTGCCTCTTGCGAGCCGCTCGTCCGGCGGAGCTTGCCGCCAAGATCGCGCAGGCCGAACGCGGCATGCTCGAGGAAGAGGAGGAGGACGAGGACGAAGACGAGGATGATGAGGATTACGAAGACGAGGACGAAGACGAAGACGAGGACGAGGATGACGACGAGGAAGATGATGACGATCGGCGACGGCGCGGGCGTCGCTGACCGATCGGCGGTCAGCTTTTGGGAAGGCACGGGGTCCAGCCTCAGCATGTAACGGTTTCCAGGAACAAGCATCATGCCACCAGCAAAGAATGGCGACCAACCGCAGAAGAAGCCCGCTCCCCAGGGGAAGGTGTCGTCGGATCCGAAGAAGGGCGACGCCAGGAAACCTGATGTCAAGCCCGCTCCAAAGCGCGTGGTGGGAAGGGGCGACGGCGCCGAGACAGGACGCGGAGGCAGCAAGAAAATCGGCCAGGTCATGGTCGACCTGGGATTCATCGACGAGGATCAACTCTGGGATATCCTTCAGGAGGCTCGCGAGAGCGGGCAGCTGTTCGGCCAGGTAGCGGTCGCCCGCGGCCTGATCACGGACGACCAGCTGATGCAGGCTCTTGCCGAGCAGCACGGCCTGAAGCTGGTGAACCTCAATGAAGTCAAGAGCCAGCCCGAGGCCCTTGCCCTCGTTCCCGAAACCATGGCCTCGGTTTACAAGGTCGTGCCGATCTCCCTCAAGGATAACGTCCTCACCGTCGCCATGGCCGACCCGAGCAACCTGGCTGCCCTGGACGACCTGCGGAATTTCATCGGCGTCAAGGAGGTGAAGGCCGTTATCACCTCGCCCAAGGCCATCGCCGAGGGCATACCCAAGGCATATGCCGGCAAGGAAGAGAGCATCGTCGATCTCATCCAGAAGCTTGAAGACGATCCGGAACTGGGCAAGCTCAGCAAGGAAACCAGCATCGACCTCGAAAGCCTCCAGGAACTTCAGGACGCCGCCCCAGTGCGGAAGCTCCTGAACATGGTGATGCTGCTGGCGATCAAGGACCGTGCCAGCGACATCCACTTCGAGCCGTTCGAAGACGAGTACAAGATGCGCTACCGCTGCGATGGCGTGCTGTACGAAATGGTCCCGCCGCCGCGGCACCTCTCCATGGCCATCAGCAGCCGCATCAAGGTCATGTCCAATCTCGATATTGCGGAGCGCCGGTTGCCGCAAGACGGGCGCATCGAGTTGAACGTGGGCGGCAACCCCGTCGACATGCGCGTCTCCGTGCTGCCGACCATGTTCGGGGAGAGCGTCGTCATCCGCGTGCTGGATCGCACGGTCGTCCAGCTCGACCTCGACAAGATCGGCATGGAGCCGGCAATGCTCGCCCGCTTCCGAGAATTGATCCGCAAGCCCA
>Ga0073934_10008099_pt1 | contig 14215 bp, 11 predicted proteins | sample LarsenN4metaG_FD_76834 | JGI IMG/M metagenome (GOLD analysis project Ga0073934, IMG submission 76834) | Hot spring sediment bacterial and archeal communities from British Columbia, Canada, to study Microbial Dark Matter (Phase II) - Larsen... ...
ACCGGGTCGCCGCCGAGGGCCGGATCGAAGATCCCGATTCTAAGCAGGCGCTCAAGCGCGACAAGCGCCAGTGCGATGGCCAACACCGGAGTTGCCAGGACTATAACGAGGCTGGTGGCATAGGTGGACCAGATGAACAACGGCAGGCGAAACCAGGTCAACCCCGGAGCGCGCATTTTATGCACCGTCACGATAAAGTTCAACCCGGTTAAGATGGACGAGAACCCGGTGACGAAGCCGGCAAGCAGGGTGGTCGTCACGTTGGTATTGGAATAGATGCTGCTGTACGGCGGGTAGAAAGTCCAGCCGGTATCGACCCCTCCGTTGAGGACCGCCCAGAGCATGATCAAACTGCCCAGGGTGAAAAGGTACCAGCTCGCCAGATTCAGGCGAGGGAAGGCCAAATCCCGCGCCCCGATCATCATGGGGACGAGGAAATTTCCTAACACGGCAGGGATCGCCGGAATCAGGAAGAAGAAAATCATGATGATGCCGTGCATGGAAAACAGCTTATTGTAGGTCTCCGCCTGGACCAGATCCCCCTGCGGGGTCATCAACTCCAATCGAAATAACACCGCAAACGCACCACCGATAAAGAACATGAAGGTAACCAACACCAGGTAAAGCAAAGCGATACGTTTATGATCGGTGGTCAATAGCCACGATTTTACGCCGTAATTGGCGTTAATATAGTTTTCTCTGGGAGGACGTTCTCCCCTTTCGACAGGTTTCGCAATCATACTTTTAGAGACCGGAGGTTGGAGATCAGAGGCAGGTATCAGTTGTCCGATCTCTAGTCTCCGGTCTCCAGCCTCTATCTCTGAAGCTCCGGTTTCGCACCCGATGGTGGCGGAGCGCCTGGGGGCGCCGGCGCCTCCTGGGTTCCGAGGGATTTAATGTAGGAGATGAGCTTCAGTAATTCTTCTTCGCTGATTCGGCCTTCGAAGGGCGGCATAATGGGTCGGAAGCCTGCAACGACCTTCGCTCCGGGGTTAAGGATGGATTCCCGCAGGTAGTTCTCATCGGCCACCACCGTTCCCCCCCCCTGCAATTGCACCTGCTTCCCGTAGAGTCCTGTAAGCACGGGGCCTCGCCCTTGCGATCCCACTTTATGACAGGTGCTGCAACCCAGGTCCTGGAACAGCTTCTGCCCTTCTGCTGCGAGCGATCCTTCGGGCACGCCCCCCTCTTCCGCTGGGGAAGGCAGTTCCTGGGCGGCGGCGCCCGGCGCTCCTACCGATGCAACGGATTCTTCGGTTGTCCCACTCAACCAGGCCTGATATTGCACGGGCTCCATGACGACTACCCGACCGATCATACCGGAGTGCTGCGTTCCACAATACTCTGCGCAGAACAGGTGGTACTGCCCGGGCTTGGTGGCCTCGAACCAGGTTGTAATGTAGCGTCCCGGTAGGACGTCCGCCTTGACGCGAAACGCCGGCACGTAAAAGCTATGGATCACATCTTGGGAGGTCATGATCAGCCGGATGGCACGTCCAACCGGTACGTGGAGTTCGTTGATCTCCCGTTGCCCTTCTGGATGCTGAAACTTCCACATCCACTGCTTGCCGATCCCATAGACCTCCAGGGCATCTTTAGGAGGGCGAGAGAGCGAGAAATAAACGCTCGCCCCCCAGAAAAACATGATCATAGCGATGCCAAGGGGTACGATTACCCACGTCAATTCCATCAGCACAGAGCCTGCGATCGGCTCAGGATATTCGGAATCTGAGCGGCGACGGTACTTGACGGCAAAGTAAATGACCAGCCCGGCGATGAGTATCGTAAAAAAAACGGAGACCGCCGTCAGGAAGTAATAAAGTGCATCTACCCGCCCTGCAAACGTAGAGGCCCGCTCAGGAAACAAGGAAAAACCCGATTCCATCATTTGAAACTTAAAACGTAAAACGCTCCACAGATAGCCCGGAGGAGCCCAGATTTTATCTATGGCGGTCTGAGCTATCTAAGAATCCTTTCGTATTCAGATCCCGACGCAACATTACAAAAACGAAAGTTCCCAAAGCCAGAACGGTCAAAACCCCACCTACTCGCAGGGCATTCAGGACGATCATGGTGTACTTGCCCGTTACAGGGTTGTAATGGTAACAGAGCAGGAGTACCTGATCGACCAACGAGCCGATCTTATTCGCCGAGGCCTCTACAAGACTAAGGCGTAGATCCCTGGGCGCATACTCGATGCCGTAGAAGTAGTGGGAGATTTTTCCCTGCGGGGTCAGCACCAAAATGCCACTGGCATGAACGTACTGGTTCTGCTTGGCATCGTAGACGTACCGAAACCCAACGGCCTGGGCCAGGCGTTCTATCGAAGCGATTTCGCCCGTCAGGAAATGCCAGCCCTCTGCTGCCCCAGGGCGCCCATAGCGCTGCAGGTATTCTTCCTTCCTGGCGGCGGCGAGGGTAGGGGCCTCGTTGGGGTTAAAACTGATCGTGATCACCGTGAACTGGTCGCCCACGTTAAACGAGAGAACTCGAAGGCTGCTGACGAGCCCCTCCAATATCGCCGGGCAGAGCTTCGAGCATTCGTAGTAAGTGAGCGCCAGGATGACAGGTTTACTGCCGAAGTAGTCACCTAGCCGGACGGGTCGCCCCGTCTCATCGTGAAATGCCAGGTCGAGCGGCACCTGCTGGCCCAACCGCTGCTCCATGCCCACGTATTGAAGCAGCGTAGAGGGCGTCCATTGCGCCGATGTCTCTTCGTGGGGGTATACGGGCGCGAGGGGAAGGATCATCAAGAATAGAAAGAAAATAAAAGGCAGCACGTAGCGACCGGCGGCCCTCCGTTTTCTGTTCTCGGGGTGCGGCTTTTTGCCGTCCCTCTTTACGCCTTGTATCACTCTTACCTCCTTAGCTCTTGGTCCGAGGTCTGTCCGGAGCCCGAGTCCTCCGGTAACTCTTGCTTTATGGTCCCTCCGGGCGGCTCCGATGGTTCGCCCACAGACGGCGTCTGTGTCGATGCAGGCGCTTGCGGGGTTCCCAGGGATTTAATATAAGCGATCAGCCCGGATAATTCCTCTTCGCTAACCCGGCCCTCGTAGGGAGGCATAAGGGGTCGGTAGCCTGCGACGATCTTTGCGCTAGGATGGAGGATCGATTCCCGCAGATAGCCCTCGTCGGCCAGGACCGTTTCTCCGGTTTGCAACTTTACCGGATGGCCAAACACCCCTTGAAGATCCGGCCCTCGTCCCTTCTCCCCGATTTTGTGGCAGGCATTGCAACCGATCTCCGCAAATAGCTTCTCTCCTTCCGCTGCAAGCGCCCCTTCCTTCGGGCCCTCAGCCGGTTCCTGTTCCACCGCTTGCGGTCTTTCTTCCTTCTGGGCTTCACCTTCTGGCCCTGCAGGTAGACCCCTTTCAGCTACCAGCCTCATCGCTTGTTCGACGGGAATCCTGATAATTCCGGCTTTTTGATCGATCCAGCCATAGCTATGGAGCCTGGCCTCTTCAGCCGTGCGCATCTCGTTCATATCCCGGGCCGGGGAGGCCTGCAGTCGGGGTTCTGGAGGCAACGGTTCGCTGGGCCTGGTGGCCAGCGGTAAGGGCCTCGGTCGATCCAGCCCGGCCTCACGAGCAACATAATAATCGAACAACCACCATAGGAATACATGAACGATCCCCGCGAGGATCACCAGCCCAATTCCCGCCCATAGAATAGAACGAACGTTGATATCGCTGGGCTCGTGACGGATCTCGGGATTATCCTTAGAAGTGTTACGACCGTCCATCTCACTCATGCTCAAGTGCCTCCTGTAAAGTAGGATCATGCAGCGGCAATAGGGGCCTCTTCTTGAGTTGCCAGATAAACGCCGCGAACCAGATCCCACCGAGCCCTATCAGGGCCAGGAAATCCATCCAGTGGATATACAGATTCCCCGGATGGAACGCGGGTACCACGAGCCAATACATATCCACCACGCGCATGACGATCACCGCTCCCGCCACTATGGCGAGGGCGCGGGGATTACGCTTGATACCTCGCAACAACAGCAAGAAGAAGGGCACGGCAAAGTGGAAGAGGATCAGTAACAGGGCGATCTGCCCCCAGCCACCCTGGACCCGATGCACATACCAGGGAACTTCCTCGGTCAGGTTACCGGACCAGATGATCAAAAATTGAGAGAAAGCCATGTAGGCCCAAAGCATAACAAACGCCAGGAGAAGATTGCCGAGGTCGTGGAAACGCGCCGGGGTCATCACCTCTTGTAAGGAGGCAGATTCCTGCGTTCCCACACGGCCCACAAGTAGGGCCGCTACCGTGATCACAAATGCGAAAGCCAGGAGACCTCGTCCAACGATAAACAAGGCTCCATAGATGGTAGAGTACCAGTGAGGTTCCAGCGACATCACCCAGTCAATCGAAGCGAACGTGACCCCTAGCCCGTAGAGCACCAGTCCGGGTCCGCTGAGGAGCCGAAACCTCCGCTCCCGGCCAGGATTGATCAACTGATCTTGTTCCAGCGACCATTTATTTAAGAAGTGAGCAACCCCTATCCACGCTACAAAATAGAAGACGGTCCGGGCCAAAAAAAATGGTACGTTTAAATACAGGCTCTTGTGCTGCAAAAGTGGATCCCTGGCAACCTCTTCAGGACGCGCCCAGGCGTAAAGGTCCCGCAATCCAAAGACCAGGGGCACGAACAGCAGCCCCATCAACGGCAAGGTCTTGGTTCCCGATTCCAGTAAACGCCGGATTACGGCCCCCCACATCCCCCCTGACAGGTATTGCAGCATCAAGATCGCGAGGCAACCGAGGGGGATCCCCACCCAGAAGACGTAAGCCAACAGGTACGAACGGAAAAATTGCTGAGGATTGAGGAGGGCGCCTATCAGGCAAAGTACCAGGCTCCCAGCCCCGACGAGGAGCGACCGTCGCTGGGTTCCATACAACTCCGGGGGAAGCTTATATTCGGGAACCCTCATTGTTGTTGACCTCCGGCGTTGAGCTTATCCCGCTCCTCCTCCGGTATATCCGCGAGCGTCGCATGCTGGCTCAGTTGGAGCGCGCGAATGTACGCAATGATAGCCCATCGGTCATACGGCGGGACCAGCGTAGCGTACGCCGGCATCGCGCCAAAACCGTTCGTAATGACGTCGAAGAAATGGCCAACGGGGGCGTTTCTTAACCGATCGATATGGAACGATGGAGGACGTGTATAGCCGCGACGTACAATCATCCCATCGCCGGTCCCAACGCGATCGTGGCAGGGGGAGCAGTATATGTTGAAGCGCTCCTGTCCACGGTTCAGTACGTCTGAGGTAACCGGAAACGGAAAAGCCCTGGCGATGCTCTGGCCGGACTTACCCATGTAGAACCTGGTATCCTCTCTGAGGTACCCCCGTGGCACCGTGCCCGGCACCAGAGGTCGGGCTGACTGGCCGTCCTCGAAAAAGTTGCTGGGCTCAAGGGGATCATATCTCGGCTGGTCCCCCATCTTTTGACGGCACCCCGTAACAAAAACAAAGATCAAAAAGCACAAAACCAAAGATCGAAGGTCAAAACGTAAAAAACCAACGCCTGAAGGTGGGCGGATTCTTCTCTTCAGCCCGCTCATCGGCCAATCGCCCATTTTCACCGTTTGCCGTTTCATCTACGAATGCTCCCCTTCTCCGAAGACTTGTAACACCTAGCAAAGAGGAGGACTGCCCCTCCTCCCAAAAGCCGTTTCATCCGCTAAGACTCGCCTCCTATCAATTCAGCACCGTACTTCGCCGTCAGCGTCCCTTCCAGAGGCCGTTTCATCCGCTAAGACTCCCCTATCAATACTCTACCTCGGATACGACCCGGGGCGCTAGCCTTTCTAGAAAGTATCGCGTTGCTTCCCGATCGAACTTGGGGTCTGTGGATTCAATGCATAGGAAAAATCGGTCCTGGGTCGCCAATGCAAAGCGGGGGACGTTAAAGACCGGGTGATACGGCATGGGCAACCCGTTCAGCGCCAGCATCCCAAGCACCGCCGATAATGCTGCTATCAGGATGGTCAGTTCAAAGGTGACCGGGATGAAGGCCGGCCAGCTATTCAGAGGACGCCCGCCGATATTGAGGGGGTAATACACGACCGAGATATAATACTGCAACAGATATCCGCCCATACATCCGATCAGGCCCCCGATCAGGACGATGAGCGGCACCCAGGTACGATGGAAGCCCAGCGCCTCCGCTAACCCTTCCACCGGGAAGGGGGTGTACGCATCCATCTTTCGATACCCCTCCGCGTACGCTCGACGCGCCGCATCGACAAGGTCGCTCGGGTTCTCAAATTCAGCCATCAGGCCGTAAATAGGTGGCCTCGGTTCCATGTGTCCAGGATCCGTTATCTATCCTTAAACGACCCGTGGGAGCGCAGATCTGGGGTAGATCCCTCGGGCCTATCCAGGTATAGATAGCAGAAGCTCTCCTTAGCCCTTCACATAACTTGCAGGTTCCCTCACTTCTGCTTCCGGTAAGAGCGTCCGCATTTCAAAAATCGAGATCATAGGAAGGAACCGGATGAACAGGTGCAGCAAGGCGAGGAACAGTCCGATCGTGCCTACAAACGTTGCCCAATCCCATATCGTTGGGGAGTACATGCCCCACGATGAGACAAGAAAATCCCGATGTAGGCTGGTAATAACGATGACGAACCGCTCCAGCCACATGCCTACATTGACGACGAGGGCGATGATAAAAAGCGCCGGGGCGCTGGTTCTTATGCGCTTGAACCAGAGCACCTGGGGTGCCAGCACATTGCACGCAATCAGCGCCCAGTAATAAGGTGCATACGGGCCGCGCATCCGGTTGAGGGTCATATATTGTTCGTAGCTGTTCCCTCCGTACCACGCCATAAACGTCTCCATCATGTAGCCGTAGGCCACGATCAAACCGGTCGCCAGGAGGATCTTCGCCATATTCTGAAGGTGTCGGAGGGTGATAAAATCCTCAAGGCCGTAGATGGCACGGAGTGGGATCGCGAGGGTCAGGACCATGGCGAAACCGGAATAAATCGCCCCTGCCACAAAGTAGGGAGGGAAGATGGTTGTGTGCCATCCCGGGAGGACGGATACCGCAAAATCAAAACTAACGACGGTGTGGACCGAGACCACGAGAGGCGTTGCCAGGCCGGCCAGCAAGAGGTAGGCGATCTCGTAGCGGTGCCAATGCATCGCGGACCCCCGCCATCCCATCGCCAGGATGCCATAGACGATCCGACCCAAGCGGCTTTGGGACCGATCCCGTAGCGTCGCCAGATCCGGGATCAACCCCACGTACCAAAACAGCAACGACACCGTGAAGTAGGTCAAAACGGCAAATACGTCCCATACCAGAGGGCTGCGGAACTGGGGCTGAATTCCCATCGTATTGGGGTACGGGAGCAGCCAATAGAAGTACCAGGGCCGCCCAAGGTGGAGGAGGGGAAACAACCCTGCGCAGGCCACAGCAAAGAGCGTCATGGCTTCGGCAAAGCGGTTAATGGACGTTCGCCACTCCTGACGCAGGAGCAGCAAGATCGCTGAAATGAGGGTTCCGGCGTGTCCGATTCCAATCCACCAGACGAAGTTGATGATGGCAAACCCCCAGGCCACGGGGACGTTAATGCCCCAAATCCCGGTGCCTACGACGAGTAAATAACCGACCGCGTACATCAGCAGCATGACCAGCAGGAAAGATATTCCAAAACTGATGTACCAACCCCATGAGATCTTACGGGTTAATACGATCGAGGAGATCTTATCGGTCACCGAGGAAAACGTATATCCCGGTTCGATGACGGGAGGGGGGCTGACCGGAGCTATAGAGGTAGGGTTATTGGCCCTTGCGGTTTCTTGGGGATGTTTAGGGTCCATGATGCTACTCCGTCTCGATTTCTGGGTTGGGATTACGCAGCGCCGCCAGATAGGTCGTGCGGGGCTGCGTATTCAGATCCTCTAGCAACCCGTAGTTAAGCGATGTGACTTTCATCTTGGAAACATGAGCGTTGGGATCGTTGATATTGCCAAAGACGATGGCCTGGGTCGGACACGCCGCTTGACAAGCCGTCTTCACTTCGCCATCGCGGATCAACCGGTTCTCTTTCTCGGCTTCGATCCGGGCATAATTGATTCGCTGCACACAATAGGTGCACTTTTCCATAACCCCGCGGCTCCGCACCGTCACATCCGGGTTCCTCAACAGTTTGAGGCTGGGCGTTTCCCAATCTGCAAATTGCAGGAAATTGAAACGCCGGACTTTATAGGGGCAGTTGTTCGAGCAGTACCGCGTACCTACGCAACGATTATAGACCATGTCGTTGAGCCCCTCGGAGCTATGGGTCGTGGCGGCTACAGGACAAACTACCTCGCAGGGCGCTTTCTCGCAGTGCATGCAGGGCACAGGCTGGTAGTACGTCTCCGGGTTGTCCAAATCCCCCTTATAATAACTGTCTATGCGCAGCCAGTGCATCTCACGACTGCGTGCGACCTGATCTTTACCGACGATGGGGATATTGTTCTCCGCCTGACAGGCGACGACGCAAGCGCTGCAGCCGATGCAGACGTTCAAATCGATGGCCATGCCCCAGGCATATCCCTCGTACCGGTGCTCAGGATAGAGTGAGAGGTTCGGTTCGGACCCGTGCTCCTTCTCGTTCACAAAATCCGGATGCTCCCTGTAATGCGCCAACGTGCCGGATCGGATAAGGTCTCGCCCCTCGATGTGATGATGGGGTTGGGTGGTGGCAAGCACATACCGCTCGCCCGTCTTACGGACTTCGAGACCGGAGCCGAACCAGAGGGTATCCGAAGTTCGGAGGGCATACGCATTGAACCCCAGGCCTGTGCCTACTCGGCCCGCCCGCGTCCGACCATACCCTAGATGTACGGTGACCGAGTCATCTGCGTGACCGGGCAGGATCCAGACGGGGGCTCGAACCCTGCGCCCCTGATAATGGAGCTCGACTACATCCGCATAGGCGATCCCCCCGAGCTTGCCAAATTCATATCCGAGACCGAGGCGCTCCGCGGTGGCAGGGCTGATTAGCGCCACATTATCCCAGGTGAGCTTTGTCAGCGGCTTCGGCAATTCCTGAAGCCATCCATTGTTCGCGAAGCGGCCATCGAAGATGGTCGGATCCGGTCGAAACACAATTTCTAGAGGGGACTGAGCCGGGCCGGGGCGGTTGGCTCCGGATTCCCAGTCTTTAGGTTCTTTTAATGGGACCGATTTCGGCGCAAACGCCGTCCCTGCAATCAGACCATCGTGCAGCGCCTTACGCCACACCTGCTCGAAATCGCCGGGGAGATTTTGACGCTTCCAGTAATCCCGCACGATCTCATAACTCGTGCGCTCGGGTTTATCTGTGAACGCCGCCAGCAGTTCATGAGCCGTCTTTCCCCCGTAAAGCGGTGCGATCAGCGGCTGGACGATGCTCGCCGTCCCGTCGTAGGCGCGGGTATCGCTCCAGGACTCTAGATAATGCGCTTCGGGAATATGCCAGTCACAGAGCTCCGAAGTCTCATCCTCGTAGAGGCCAAGATGGATGCGCAGCGTTACTTTCTGGAGCCGCTCGCCGAACTGCAGATCTGAGGGAGCCGTATACACGGGATTGCCGCCGAGTATCACGAGGGTATCGACGAGACCGGCATCCATATCCTGAACGAGCTCGCGGAGCGAGGCAATTTCATCCACCGGATGGGCTTCGACAGGGGCCGTATAGATCACCGTGGAACCCACATTCCCCAAGGCCTGGTTCATCGCGTGCCCCAGGGCGTGGACGATAGGAGGTTGTTGTTCGCCGACGAGGATGAGACTCGAACCCCGGTGCTGCTGAAGATCGCGTACCAGCGCAGCGATCCACCCGGCGTAGCGCTCCATCCCCGCAGTTACGGGCGCGCTGCCGGGCGCCCCTACGCCTAACCCTGCCGCGACGGCCCGCGCGAAGCCTTCGATCTCCCCAGCTCGTAAGGGTAAGCGGTGATCCGCTATAGCTCCGGTACTGGAGGGTGTGCTCTCCACGACGTACAACCGGTTCATTTCGGTTCGTCCGGCCCATACCCGCCGCTTCTCGGCGAAATCGTGCACGTAACGTACTTGGCCGAATTCGCAGGTCAGGGGATCCGCATCCAGGGCGAGGAGGACCTCCGCTTTATCGAAACGGTACTGGGCGCTCACGTATTCCCCAAAGGCCAGTAGCGCCCCTGCTCGCGTATTATGAGGTCCAGCCGGCTCGTATTGGTGCCATTTCGCTGATGGAAGTTCGGTAAGCAACGCCTGGAGCTGGGAGGCCAGGGTCGGCGATATAACCGTCTCGGTTAAGATCCGCAGCCCCGCGCCTTTGGTCTTCCGCTTTTCGGTTAAACTATTGCGAAGGGTCGCCAGAAAGACGCTCCAGGGGCGAATATCCCCCAGATGGGTCAGGGTCTGGGAGCGATCCGGGTCGTAAAGCGTCAACACCGAAGCCTGGGCAAACGCATCGGTAGCTCCAAGGCTGGCGGGGTGGTCTGGATTTCCCTCGACCTTGGTTGGCCGCCCCATATGATTCTCGACCAGCAGGCCCAGGGCGGGACGGCCCAGGGTCATCGCCGTAGCAAAAAATAACGGCTTGCCGGGGACGATCTCCTCCGGGGGTCGGACGTAGGGCACGATCGTTTCATTCGGTTGGCTGGTACAGGCATTGAGGCCGGCGAGGGCCAACGAGGCGGCCATCAATTTCAAAAAGTGACGCCGGCTCACGGGATCCTGCCACTCCGAGGCCTGGGTCGGAAACTCCCGATGTAAGAGCTCCTGGAATTCCTCAGTTTCCGCTAATTCCTCCAAGCTCCGCCAGTATTGCCGACCCCGGGTCGTACCCATCCGGGCCCGGATCGACGCCAGGTCAAGTCGATTCTTTATGTTCCCTTGTCCGTTGTCCATTATCCGTTATCGGTTCTCTGTTTGTCTATGATCCTTTTGGCAAGCTTTCCTGAGCGGGGAAGGCCTTGCCGGTGACCTGTTCGCTCCTGGCTTGTCCATCACCTATGGCCCGCCATTTCTTATCATAAGATCTCAGACGATGGACATCCTTTTCCGTAATTATCGGTGGCATGTGGAGCAACTCGTGAGGGCATCGGGGCTTCTGATGTTATACGCCTCTACCAGCTTCTTTCCCAGCTCGACCTGATCGCCAGGGGGCTGCCAATCCATATTGAAGACATGTTCGCGGGGCCTGATATAGCGCTCTGGCCGGCGGTGGCAGTCCAGACACCACTCCATCTGCAAAGACGCCTCCTGCCACATCAGAGGCATACGGTCCACGCGACCGTGGCACGTCACGCAGCCGATCCCCTTCTGTACGTGAATACTGTGGTTAAAGTACACAAAGTCCGGTAGATTATGAACCCTTACCCATTGGATCGGCTTGCCGGTCCGATAACTCTCTCGGACGGGCTCCAGGTAGGGGCTGTTGGCCCAGATCTGCACATGACAATTCATACAGGTATTTGTCGGAGGGATTCCGGCAAACGACGAATCTTCCACCGAGGTGTGGCAGTACCGACAATCGATCCCAAGTCCCCCTACGTGGTGCTCATGACTGAATTGGACCGGTTGTACACGGACGACGTTAGCCTGTGTAACATACCCCGACCGGTTGATGGTCATCAAAACCCAAATTAGCACTGCAAGGACGAAGACAGCGCCAAAGATACTTAATCTGGAAAGTGTATTGGTGCTACGATGAAATATCTGCGGCATCGTTGCCCTAAGCCCCTCTTCCATTTAAGACGCCTGGAATAAAATATTCCAACCTCTTTAACGACTTTACCTCAATGACTGTTCTGCATATACCATATATGCTTGAATAACTGCCTGTCAAGCGAGAATTTAGGGATTCCTGCCGGTTTCAGAACCTAAAGTTTTGGCCGGTTACCGGGGCGTCTTATCAGCCACAGGAAGAAAGGAGCTCCGCACAGGGAGGTGAGGACCCCTACGGGAAGTTCTGTAGGCGCCATCAAGCTTCTGGCGGCGGTGTCAGCGCCGATCAAGAAAATGGCCCCGGCAAAGAAAGATGCGGGCAGGAGGAGTCGATGATCTGGTCCCAAGAGCAGGCGGATCGCGTGGGGGATGATCAGGCCGACAAATCCGATAGGACCGCTTACGGCGACCACGGAGCCCGTCACCAGGGAGGTGGTAATAAAGGTTATCTTTTTGGTCCTCTCTACATCGACCCCTAACTGCTGAGCCGCTTCCTCCCCTAAACTGAGGAGATTAAATCGGTGGGATAGAAGAAGTAAAAGGAAAATCCCGGGGCCTGCGTAAAGAAAGGTGATTCCGACCGTCTTATAGCTCAGAGAATTGAGGCCGCCCATGAGCCAGACCATCATGTTTTGTGCGGTAGAGAGATCGGCCATAGCGATTAGGAGCATCATGACGGCTGAAAAAAATGCATTAAGGACAACCCCTGTCAGCAGGAGCGTATAGATGGCCATCCTTCCCTGGGTGCTGGCCAGGATGTAGACGATCCCCAGCGTAGCCAGGGCGCCCAGAAACGCGAACAGGGGAACCGTGGAGAACCCCCAAAGGCTCCTATCCAGTTTTAAGGCGAGAGCTATCACGGCCCCCAGCGAGGCTCCGCCGGAGATCCCTAAAATGTGGGGATCTGCCAGGGGGTTTCTGACCAGCGCCTGTAACACTCCCCCTACTACAGCCAGTGCAGCTCCGACGACCCCGGCCAGTAAAACCCTCGGCAGCCGGACCTCCCATAAAATAAGGACATCGGTCGTTTTCTCAGAACCTTGCTTCAGATATCGAACGACCTTCAGGAGGTTTACAGGGGCCGGTCCGATAAGGGTCGCCGCGAGGATAACCCCCATCAAAAGGCCTGCCAGAGCCAGCAAAGTTGTCCACCAGCGGGCAAAGGATAAGCTTTTCATTACAGATCGAGACCCGGGGTTCGGGGATCGAAACTTCCGCCCCGGATCATTTGTCCGCGATCCCCGGCCTAAAAGAGCTCCGGGTGTAAGATCCTCGCCATTTGCTCGATACCCTCTGCGATCCGAGGCCCCGGCCTGAGCAAGGAGGTGGAATCCACAAAGTAGATCCGGCTGTTGTGAACGGCGGGGAGCGACGGCCATCTCAGCCAGGCCCTGCGACGGCGCTCCCGTTGCTCCGGGGTCGCATCGATCCCCAGGGAGGCATCTAAAATGACCTCAGGGTTCCGGATGAGAACTTCTTCCACACTAAACCTGGGAAATCGGGCGGGACTGTCTCCTGTAATATTTTCACCGCCTGCCAGTTGGATCATCGTATCCAGAAAGGTATGCCCTCCCACGGTGATCAGGGGCTCATGATCTAAGGCAAAGAGCACTTTGATCCTTTTGGCTTGATGAACCCGCTCTGTAATCCGGCGGATCCGTTCCCGCAGCCCGGTCTTCAGTTGCTCCGCCTGTGCAGAGGACCCGGTAGCTCGACCCAGCGTTTCAATGGCGGTGAAGACATCTTCAAACGTATGGGAGGGGACAATAATGACCCGAACGCCAAGCTCCCGCAACTTTGCCAGGACACCTTCCGCGGGATTCACAGAAACCGTCGCGACCAGATCCGGTTGGAGGGCCAGGATGGCCTCCAGGCTGGGGGTGATAAATCCACCTACTTGGGGCTTCTTTTTGGCCTCTTCCGGGTAATCACAAAAGTTAGTAACTCCCACCACCTTATCCCCAAGGTGAAGGGCAAAAAGCGTTTCCGTCACGCTGGGCGCCAGGGATACAATGCGCTGCGGTAGCTTTGCCGGGAGTTCTTCGGCGGAGGGGTGAACTGCTAAAATCAAAAGGCAAAAGGTAAAAGGCAAAAGGTAAAAGGCAAAAATGGCATATCTGCCCACCTCCCTGTTCATAACTTTTACTACTGTGCAGGAATCGATTTTATGATCGTTTCCTGGAGTTCCTGGTACCTGGCTATATCCTGCATCTTGCCTATTTCCCAGTCTTTTTTGGGAGTCCAGTAGCGCTCCCCCACAAAAATCTCAAAGTGAAGGTGAACTTCTTTTCCATTGTTATGTTCTACTTCTCCACTGGTCCCCGAGTTTCCGACGAATCCTATGACTTTGTCCATCCCCACCATGTCGTAGACGTTCAGCTCCGGATTGACACCGGCTAAGTGGGCGTATATGCTCAAAATAGGCTCCCGGTATTTATTTTTTCCATGATACACCCAGACTTGTCGGCCCCGTAGTTTATCCAGGACGTTCCCGTATGGCTGTTCGACCGTGGGA
>Ga0073934_10008100_pt1 | contig 14214 bp, 9 predicted proteins | sample LarsenN4metaG_FD_76834 | JGI IMG/M metagenome (GOLD analysis project Ga0073934, IMG submission 76834) | Hot spring sediment bacterial and archeal communities from British Columbia, Canada, to study Microbial Dark Matter (Phase II) - Larsen... ...
GCGGGATCCAAGATCCATGGCCGTGCTTCTTCCAGTCGAACTCGGTGTGCAACTTCCAACGAGCCGGAGTCGCCGATCTTTTCAGGCAACGTGTTAAGACCGTCGACCAACAATCGCATCATCACCGTCTTGCCGGAATTGTTTTCGATTTCAAGCTCGTACTCTTCTCCTTCGCGCAGTTTGACGATCCATTCGTTGCCGCGCTGCCGGCCCTGGCGTTCCCGTCCGCCGACGAAAACACGAACGCGATAGGGAAATCTCGGATCGGAAAGCGGATGCGCCTGCCGGCTGCGATCTTCGAGGGTGGCCACGACTAGCTGCTCGACCGGCTTTACCGGCTTATCATTGATCGGCATCTTGACGACGCGATCCGCCGGGTCGGCAACGGCGCTTCGGCCCAGCATGGCCCAATCGGATTCTTTCAGCTTGGCGGTGACCGCAAATGTGGCCAGTGTCTCATTGTCGGAGCATCGAACGAGTTTCAGCTGTAGAGAGAGAGTGTTGCCGTTGCGACCGCGTACTTTCCCGAAAATAAAGGCAGAAGTTCCGCCTAATCTCTCGGAGAGCCTTCGGACCATGACTGAGTTTCGCAATTCAGCGACCGTCGTACGTTCTTGAACCAGCGCTAATTGCAGACGACCACGCTCGACGACGGAAAATTTGCCGGCGCCCGCTTTGGCGATTCGCTTCTCGAAATCTTCAGTGATCCAGCGGCCGAGCAGGCCGATCGGGCCTCGCAACTCTTCGTATTCCGGCTCGCCATGCGCGAATTCAGGGACGGCGACGTCTTTGATTGAAAAATCGGCGAGCGCATTGCGAACTTCCCTGACCAGAGCATCCATTGCCGAAGCACTATAGACCTCATCCAGTATCGAGGTGAGCGGCAGTGGCATCGGTCGGCTAACCGGAAACGCGATCATTACGTCGTTCGCGGCGAATCGAGCCGGTCGTTGGGCCGATGAATTGCGTTCCTGCGCGATGCGCGACACCGTGGCCGATACGTACGCATATAACTCGTCGGAATCGACAATGCCGTTGCCGTCCTCGTCGGCGTGCCCTTCAAGTGCGCGGCCCAATGCCGAGCCGAACAAAGATTCCTGTTCACGACCACGATGGCTTTTTTCTGCTGGCGAGCAACTGGTAACGACGACGATGCCTGGGACTTGCCGTAGTGCCTCCGCAGTTTCCGCCCCGTACGGAGCAGCGTCGAGAAAAATGATTTTCCTTCGAGCTGAACAGCGTGCCAGTTGCTCGCGAAGCCAATCCACCGGCAACATTGAATTGCCGGAACCTGTGTCGAAGAACACTTTTTTCTCGCGGAGTGCGGTCGGTCCGAACCAGGCAATGATAAACGTATCCTCCGGTTTCGCACTTTTGAGCCACTGTGGTATCTGGTCGACCAGGTTCATTCGATCCAAACTCAATCGATTCACGAGGGTTTTCTCGAGGCCGGCGCGTTCGACCAGCGCTCGTTCCAGAAGTACAGTGTCGGCTACAGGCTTCGATGAATCCGCGGAAACTCCAATCAACAAAGCTCGGGTTTTTCCGGAAACCGCCACCGCTTCATTGGCTCTCACCAGCACCGGCACGTCGTTCAAGTTGCTGAGTTCGTTCGGCCGTTGCTGCCGGTTGTCCGCAAACAACTTGCGAACCGAAAGCGGTACTTCCTTCTTCACGAACGATCGCAGACTATCCCACGTCACGTCCGGGCCGTTGCGGGCTGCACCCTCAAGGCCGCGAATGACCTGGTGGAAGAAGACGCCATGACGAATGTCGTCGTGCTCGAACGATTGTTCTCCGTCGGAGCAACTGAGTAACACTCCGACGCCGGCGGGCGGTGATGGTGCATCCTTGCCGTCGATGCCTCGCGCCGCGCGACTCAGGTCGCTCCGGCACGCGTCGATCATCACCAGCTTCGTACCGTCATAGGCTTTGGCAAGTTTGCCATACAAACCGTTCAGCGAAATCATCGTTGCCGTTTCGTCGGCGAACGGCTTGGCATCCTGAGGGCAGAAGAAACTGTCGCTCGAATCGAATTGCACGCCATGGCCGGCGGCGCAAAACAACAGCGTATCGCCCTTCTTGAAACGGGTCAGGGCTTGATCGAGTGCCCGCTCGATGTTGGCCTTGGTCGGAGCGCGATTTGGGTCCACCTTCGCCGCGAGGCCAGTGAGAAGCGTCACTTCGTATCCATGCCGGTGCAGCAACTCCGCGAGCCGGGCGGCATCGTTGCCCGCATAGCGCAGACGCGACAGATTGGCGTGGTCGTAGTCGTTGACGCCGACAATCACGGCGTGGCGGGCGGGCGAGGCGGGGGGTTCAGCGCGGGAAGCGGCGGCAATCCAGATAACACACGAGTAGCTTATGATCAATGAAAGTGCTTTGGTCGGCATAACGAATTCGATTTTTCTCAAAAGCTCAATTGGGCATCAAACTGCATGTTCATGGCTCAATGCCCCGCTTTCGCAGCGCGGCAATAGCCAACTTATTGCCCAGGCCCGCCGCTTGTCGCCAAAGGCGGATCGCCTCGTCAGAATTCTGAGTCACTCCGAGCCCGTCATCATAGAGGACAGCTATGTTCTGGAGGGCCATGCCGTTTTTGTCGTCGAATTCGAGCGCGGTGCGAAACCAACGCATTGCTTTCTCATAATCCTTGGCGTCGTAACACATCATTCCAATATTGTTCGCAGCCATCGAATGGCGTTGCTCCACAGCTTTTGAATACCATTTCAGAGCCTCGTCCGTGTTCTTGGGAACGCCAAGTCCTTGCTCATACATCGAACCGAGATCAAACATTGCGAAGGCATTATCCTGCTCGACCGCCTTTCGCAACCATCGCAGTGCTTCCTCGTAGTCTTTTGAGACGCCATTGCCGTCAACATACATGTGGGCAATTCGACCCATCGCGTCAGCATCGCCGAGATTTGCCGCCTTCATATACCACTGCATGGCAATGGTCGAATCCTTGCCGAAACCAAGCCCCTGACGGTACATATCGCCGATGAGCCACATGGAGGAGGCATTTCCGACTTCGACGCCTTTTCGATACCACTTCGAAGCCTCGGAGTAGTCCTTAGCAACGCCTTCGCCGTACAGGTAAAGGTCGCCCAAGTACGCTAGTCCTTCAGCATGCCCGAGCTCCACCGCTTGTTTGTAGTATTTCATTGCTTCGTCGTAGTCACGGGCGACGCCCTTTCCTTTGTGAAATAAGTAGCCCAGGCCAATTACGCCTTCTGGACACCGCAGTTCCGCCGATTTGCGAAACCACTTCAGCGCTTCCTCGTAATCGCGGCTGACGCCTCTGCCGTCGAAATGCATCCATCCGAGTTGTGACATCGCATACGTATTTCCTTGATCCGCCGACTTGCGATACCATTTGGTTGCCTCTGCGAAGTCCTTGGTTTGCCGGATGCCGGATTGATAACATTTCGCAAGAAACACCTGGCAGTTCGAATCGCCGGCTTCCGCCTTGCGTCGCCACTCGTCCAATCGACCTTGTGCGTGCTTTTCAAGAAAAAGCCGGGTGTGTCCAATCGTCATCGACACCTTGATAAACTCCTCCCACTCCCCATCCGGCTTCGCCGCAGCCGCGACTTGACCGCCCACCAACACCGGCGGTTCGCCGCTTAGGTTGCCGACTTCGTTCGGGTGCTGCTTCGCCCCGCCGCCCATGAGCAGCGGAACTTCGCGGGAAACTTGCTTCTTTACGTAGGCGCGGAGGCTATCCCAGGTCACTTCCTTGTCCGCGTTTTCCGCTTTGCCTTTCAGTCCTTCGATGACGTAGTGGAAGAAAACCCCGTGCCTGAGTTTGTCGTGTTCGAAGGCGCGCTCGCCGCCGGAGCAACTGAATAGTGCTGCGACGCCCTTGGGCGGTTTGGGCGCTGTGTCGCCGTCGATGCCGCGGCCGCGCCCGCCGAGCGGGTCGTCCCGGCAGGCATCGACCAGGAGCAGTTTGACGCCCGCGCCCGAGTCGTCGAGCTTTTGATAAAGGAGTTTGAGAGACACAAGCGTTTCGGGCTTCAATGGATGTGCATCGACGGGGCAGAAATAGCTCGACCGATCCACCTCGAACTGGACTCCATGTCCGGCCAGCCCGACCAGGACCGTGTCCTCTTTTTTACACTGGTCCAACATTCGGTCGAGTTGCTTGAGAATATTGGTGCGAGTCGGTTTCGAATCTGCCGAAGCTTTCCCGGCCGAATCACAAAGCAAGACCACGTTGTAACCGTGCGATTTGAGCAGTTGAGCCATCACGGTGGCGTCGGCCTCGGGATAGTTGAGGCCGGCAAGCTTGCTATGCTCATAATCCTTGACGCCGACGAGCAGTGCGAATTTTTTCGGCTTGGCATCCGGTTGGCCATAGAGCGTTCCGATGACGACACCCAGGATCAACACCGCAATCAAAGACCGAGAAAATGGATTCATCGATTGCTCCAGGCCGCAATGGCGGTTCGCCGAGGTCGCGAGACCGCCGGTTCACTCTGAATAGCGTAAATGAGTCATGCCAGGGATCAATGAAAATCCCAAAAACCTGTAGCGGTCCGCATTCAACAATAGCTGCCGGCGAATGCGCCGGCAGCTAAAGGTTGGTCAAGCGAACTCACGGAGTTGAGTTCTTCTGCAGTCCCTCCCGGAACTTCCGGGCGTCTTCCATGAACTTCTGAAAGTCGGCACGGTCCTTGGCGCCTTCGAAGTAATACTTGACGTTGTCGGCATTGTTGCGTGCGGCGTTCTTGAACGGATTGAGTTTCCCGAACATGCTCGACAACGCGCTCAAAGCGGTCGTGTTCCGTTCACCGTAGGCGTGATCATCCGTGCCGGCGATGTTGGAAAAGTGCGAGAACTCATGGATGAGCGTGCCGCCGATCGTATTGCGCCCATCTCGGCTCGCCGAAAAGAATCGATCGTCGAGATAGACGGTATTCGGGTCGTTTGGATACACGTAGGCGACCAGGTCCGGTTCTCGGTATTTCTGCTCCGCATAGCGGAAATTCGCCGTCGAGTATTTCTGATTCAGCTTTATCTGCTTGTCGATCTGATCCATCATGTCGTACCGGGCTTGCAGCGAATCGTTGCCGAAGGCCATGCGGAAATTCTTTTTGGCCGTGTCATCCCAGCGCATCAATTCTCGACGAGCGGCGACGAGCATGTCGTGCTGATCCGCGAGCGCCTGGTTGATGCGCATCTGGTGATTCACATCGGTCACCGGTTGGCCGGTCATGTTCGGGGTAATGACGCCGCCAGTGGAAGCGTTGTTTTTGGGCGAACTCGACGCCGCCGGTTGTCGGCTGCGGGGTGCATTGTCGTCGAACGTGATTCGCGCGCCCTCGCGACTCGCAGTGCCTGCCGTGGAACTCGGCACGCGTTCGACGCGAAGATTCGTCGGCCGATCCGGATCGCTCTCGAGCAAGCCGCCTTTGGCGTGATCGCGCTGGATCTCGCGCAGGCGTGCCTCGGCTTGTTGCCGAGTGGCGAACGATTCGGAAAACAGGATGTCGCGCTCGCCGGGCCGTTGGCTGCTGGAGCCGCGGACTTCGAACCGTTCGCCGGTATTGCCACCGCTATTGCGCGAAGCGACTGCCGGCGGTTTTACATCGACAAACGGCGGCGGCGTGAACGATGGAATCGGCCGGCTGTTCGAAGTCACGCCGCGCTGTGCGCCATTGCCGATCGAGCGGGATGCGACGCTGGGCGCACTCGTAATCGGCCGGCGATTTTGGGCATTCGCCACGGCGCTGGGCGTCGAGGTTCGCGGAGCCGCAGGAGTCGTCGGGCGTTGGGCCACCGACGGCTGGCTGCCGATTCGCGGAGGAATCGTCGAACGCCCGCTCGTCACGCCGCGAGAAGCCAGGTTGCTGGGCTGACTCGGACGCTGGGCAATCGCTTGTCGATTGCCGCTCGCTCCCGCTTGTTGCGGTCGCGGCGTAGTTGCTGCAACACGCGGCTGCGTGTTCGGTCGAGTGGCTGGGCTGCCAGGCCGAGAGGTCGTACCGGGAACGGTCGAACGTGCGATGCTCGACGATGTTCGAGGCGGTGCAACGGTCCGTGAGGAGGTTGCCGGATTGCGCGACGCAATGTTCGGCGACGTGCGCGATGGCGTAATGGTGCGAGCGCTGGGGGCTTGGCCTGGCCGCGATGCCACGGTGGAGCGAGAAGGAGCAACCGTACGCGGCGTCGAAGGAGGATTCTGCCGCGATGCCACGGTCGAACGCGACGGCGAACCAGGCCGCACGGCCGGCAATGTCGAAGACCGGGCGACATTCGACGCACCCGTTCGCGGCGGCTGCGTGATGCTCGGCCGGCTGCCCGTGGGGCGCTGTGCCGTCGAAGAGGGCAACTGAGGACGAGCCGGTGGTCGCGACTGCGCAACGTTGGGCCGCGTCGGCGTCGTGGGTCGTTGTGTTACGGAAGGGCGTTGTGAGTTGGCGGTCGGCCGTGCCGGTGTCGAGGGCCGCGACGCCACCGAAGGCCGCGGCGTATTGATCGACGGACGCGCCGGTGTGGACGGTCGAGACGCAACGGATGGCCGCGTGGTGTTCGCTGAAGGTCGCGGCGGCGTCGAAGGCCGAGAAGCCACCGGCGGGCGAACTGGCGTCGAAGGCCGAGAAGTCACCGGCGGGCGGACGGGCGTCGAGGGCCGAGAAGTCGCCGGCGGTCGGACCGGCGTCGGTGGGCGAGACGCAACGGACGGCCTCGGTGCGGGCGCGGACGGCCGCGCTGCGGTATTCACCCGCGGAGGCGCCGAGGGCCGAGGCGCGGACACGGCAGGCCGTGCCGGCGCCGGCGCCGGTCGAGGAGGCGTCACAGGGCGAGGCGGAGCGACGGGTCGCGGCGGAGGCGGGGCAGGACGCGAAGGCGGTGGAGTCGGCCGCGGCGCGGCTGCCGGCGGCTTGGGCGGCGTCTTCGGCTTCGGCGCCTGGGCAAAGACGCCGGTTGCACCGAATGAACCAAGCAATGCGGACGCGATGAACGAGCGAAGCAACCACTTGCGGAACATGTCTGGTCTCCCCTGGTGTGGAGTGGGTTCGAGGTTAGTTGACGTGCACGTTGACAGGGGAAACGGATGAAGGGTGGGAATCTTCCCGGGAAAGTTGAAGTCGACGTCAAACGATCTCCATCGCTTCCTTGAGTGCGTCGTTTAGCCGTTGCTTAAGTGTGTCGGATAGATGACCGATGGTTCGTTCAATGCGTGCTTGATCAATCGTGTAGAGATTCCAGCAGGAAATCAACGACGGGCCGTTTAATCCGGACGACGATCCTTCCGGAAGGTCGGGATCGACGAGAACGTGACATGGATCCCCCGTTCGGCGCAGATTTCCGGTTACTAATGCGGGGATGGTCTTTCGAATCTGCAGGTTGACGCGATCACTCTGAATGACCACGGCCGGCCGTTTTTTGCCGCCCGGCACATCCGAAAACGGAAAATCGACAATGACGACGTCGCCACGGCGTGTCATCGCTAAGCCCGATAATTCTGGTAGCTTTCGAGAAGCGGGTCCAGCGCATCGTCTTCGGCCATGTTTTCCTGAATCAAGCGAGCAACGGCTTGGTCACTCAGCCCATCGTCGTTTTCGCTGAGCAGTCCTTGAACACGGTCATATGCTTTTGCGCTAATGAGCACGTATGCGGCGTTCGTGCGCGTATCCACGACACGAAGCGGCGTGCCCTCTGCGTCCAATGCCGACCGCAAGGAATCGGACATTTCTACCGCCATGGGTTGAACCTCCCAGACTGAATTCTACTACTGCGGCCCAAATGCGCCGAGTGCAACTGCCGATTCCACAGTGGCGGCCTCGCGCTACGAGAGGGTCGTGAGCTTGCTATGGTCGTAATCCTTGATGCCGACGAGGAAGGCGTAGCGCTGCGGCCTGGCGTCGGGCTGGTCGAGGAGTAAATTGGCAGATTCGATTGCGATCACCATTGTGATACGGCACCGATTGCTGGGTTTCACAGAATCGTCCAAACGGGGCAATCCGACATCAATCCAACCTAAAGCAGACGCGAAATCCTCGAAAGAAACTGCGATTGGCAGGCGTACTGTAGACCCGATCTGCAGAACGACAAAACCATGCCGGGAGAAAACAGGATCCGCCACGTACTACGCGAGCATTCTCTTTGTATTCATTTTCACACCATTCCGAAACGTTGCCATAAATGTCGCATAATCCCCGGGGATGCGGAACGATCGTTGCATAACTGCCGACTTCAACTGTGCGCCCTAATTCGGCCGTTTTTTCAGACATACCGTATGGACCAGATCCTGCGCAATTTGCCTTGCTGCCATTCAGTTGATTGCCAAAGTAGAAAGCCAGCAGATTACCTTTCCCTCCTCTCGCCGCATACTCCCATTCATTCTCATGCGGTAGCACAAATCTGCCTCTTCCCATTGTTGCCAGCACATTGGCCCGCTCAGTGATTTTCTTCAGAAAATCCTGGCAGTCATTCCATGATACGGACTCCACAGGAAACCGACGTGTACTCTGGATTCCAGTCTCTTGGATTCGTCGTTGAGCGGGAACAAAGTAGCTAGGGTTGGATGACATTACGGATTGCCATTGCTCTTGCGTTACCTCGAACTTGCCCAGCCAGAATCCACTGGTCTTGAAAGTGCCACGGTACTCTTCCGCCTCCAGCTCAAGTCGCTCGATTTGTGATGGCACATTGAGATGCTTCAGCACCTCATCCCGCTCTGACTTTGGTGAGCCCAACTTCGCTTCCCCTGGCGGTATCCAGCAAAACTTCATCTTCACGTCTTTACCAATCTCCACCTCGATCTCCTCGCCCGGTTTCCACGCATTGCTCAGCGCTGATGCTCCGGCCAACCTCACCAACACCGGTGGCTCGCCGGACAAATTCCCCACCTCATTCGGGTGCTGCTTCGCTCCGCCGCCCATGAGCACCGGTACTTCGCGCGAGACTTGCCGCTTGACATAGGCGCGCAGGCTGTCCCAGGTGACTTCATTGTCTTCGGTTTTTGCCTTGCCTTTCAGCCCTTCGATGACGTGGTAGAAGAACACGCCATGTTTCAGCTTGTCGTGCTCGAAAGCGCGTTCGCCGCCCGAGCAACTGAAGAGAGCGGCCACGCCTTTGGGCGGCTTCGGGGCGGTGTCGCCGTCAATGCCACGGCCTCGGCCGCCCAGCGGATCGTCGCGGCAGGCGTCCACGAGCAGGAGCTTCACGCCGGCGCCGCTGTCGTCCAGTTTCTCGTACAGCGTTTTGAGCGATACCAGCGTTTCCGGCTTCGACGGGTGCGCATCCACCGGACAGAAGTAGCTCGCCTTGTCGGCCTCGAATTGCAAACCATGCCCGGCCAGGCCGACCAGCACCGTGTCGTGCTTTTTGCACTTGTCCAGCACGAGGTCGAGTTGCTTGATAATATTCGCCCGCGTCGGCTTGAGGGACGCGTCGCGATTGCCTTCGGTGTCGGTGAGCAGCACGACGGTGTAGCCGTTCGCCTTGAGCAACGTCGCCGTCTCCGCCGCGTCGGCTTCGGAGTATGCGAGCGATGCGAGCTTGCTGTGGTCGTAGTCCTTGACACCGACGAGCACGGCGAACTTGCGCGGCTTGGCGTCGGGCTGCTGGGCAAATAGCAGGCCGCTCGAAATGATCAGCCCGGTCATGACCAATGAACCTTCGAGAAGGCGGAACAAAGTTTTCATGGGTTTGCCTGCGTTATGCCGGGTCTGACGGGTCACGGATCGACTCCCAACTTAAGGAGTTCGTTCTTCGCGGTCGGGTTGCCTTCTTTCGCGGCCAGCCGGAACCACTTGATCGCCTCGTCTCGGTCGACCGGCACGCCGATGCCCTTCAAATAGTGCTCGCCCATCACCCACCGAGAATGGCTGTCGCCAAGCTCGGCGGCCTTGCGATACCATTTCGTGGCCTCGGCGGCGTCCGTTGGGTTCGCATGAAACTGGTATAAGTGCCCCATGTTCGCGTATCCCTCCACTGACCCCTTATCAATGGCCTTCTGGAACCACGCCGCCGCCTGAAGTGGGTCTTTTGGGACACCGTAGCCGTACATGTATTTCTTACCGACCCCGTTGATCGCGGGGGCGAACTCCTGGTCCGCAGCCTTTTGCTCCCATTTCATCGTCTCAGTGTAGTCCTTTGATACGCCAGTTCCTTTGGGGTATAAGAATTGCGATAGTTGATATTGAGCGCCGGCGTGTCCCTGCTCGGCCGCTTTACGATACAAAACGACGGCCTGCGAATCGTCTTTGTCGGTCCCGAGCCCGTTCGCGTAACGGTCGCCCAACACAACCTGGGCACCGGCATCACCGAGGTCTGCCGCTTTGCGAAAACAGGTTGTGCCCTCGGCGGGATTACGTTCAACTCCTTTCCCCATCGAGTAAAGGTGGCCGAGCCAAAAGAGTGCGGCCGCGTCGCCCGCATCCGCGAAGGGACGGATTCCCGTCGCCGCACGGCGAAGCCATCGGTCGGCCTCCGTAGCGTCGCGCGGTACGCCCCGGCCGAGCAGAAAACAGTATCCCAAGCGCGCAGCGGCGGGACTGTACCCTGCCTCAACGGCTTTGCGCAATAGCGCGACGGCCCGTTTGTCGTCGATCTTGATGGCGTCGTAGCCGTGCGCGTACACTTCTGCTAACCAGTACTGCCCCGGACCATGCCCGGCCTCCGCGGACTCGCGAATGAGTTCCAGCGCCTTTTTTGGATCGCGCTCCACACCCCGTCCCTGTAAGTACTTTAGGCCCTCTGCCAGTTTGCCTGCCGATCCCGTCGCTTGTGTGCTGGTCAATGGTATTGGCTTGACGCCGGCTGCCGTCACGTTCATCGCAATCCCAAAATCCACATCATTATTAATCAGCGGATGCGGGTTCTGTTTCGCCCCGCCCTTCAGCTTGATCGGCACGGCGTCGCTGACTTCTTCCTTGACGAATGCCGCCAGCGTCAACGCCGTCACGCGCTTCTTCTTGTCCGCATGTTCGTTCATGCCTTTCATCACGTGATAGAAAAACGCCCCGTGGCCCCAGTCGGAGTGCTCGAATGAGCGCTCGCCTTCGGAGCAACTCAGAAGAACGGCAAGATTCTTGGGCAGGTCGGAGAGCTTCAGGTTGCTGCCGAAACCGCGGCCGCGGCCTGCTTTCGGGTCGTTGCGGCAGGCGTCGACCAGGAGCGCCTTGGCGCCGGCGGGGCTCGCCTTCAGGTGCGCGAGGATCTTCGACAGCGACACCATGCTGTCGTGGTCCCAGTCGTTGACCTCTTTGCCGTCGCGATTCACCACTTTCTGCTTGGCGTCGTAGGGCACGAAGTAGGCTTCGTCGCTGTCTTCCGGCTGCATGCCATGGCCGGCGAAGCCGACGAGCACGATGCCGCCGGCGTTGCCCTGCTGTGCGAGTTTTTCGAGTTCCTTGGTGATGCGCGCCTTGGTCGCATCCTTGCCGACGACCTCGACGACTTCGTATTCGCCTTTTTCCTTCAAAAGCTTGGCCATGTCCTTGGCGTCCGCCTCGGCGAATTCGAGCTTGTCGAGCTGCCCATGCTGGTACTGATTGATGCCGACAAGCAAGGCGTATTTTCGCGGCTTCTCCTGGGCGAAGAGGCTGCTCAGCGCACCGAAGGCGACGATGCCAAAAAAAGTGATTAACGCGATTCGACGATACATCTTTGTACTCCGTTTATCGCTCTCTCACGGGCAGTACAGGGAAGCTGGCGCCTTGGCCGCTTGATTGCACGTCTTGCTCTTTGCCGAAATACTTTTTCATCAACCGCGGCACCTGACCGGATGCGAACCCGAACCACTCCAACACTTCAGCCACCTGTTCGGGATTGTTTGGCTTTAATCCTTCGCTTTCCAGCGGGCCGCTCTTCACGGCCTTGAGCCCCGCTAAGAGGGTATATGTCAAAATACCATGGCCCAATTCCTTGACTTCCTGTGCTTCTTCGGTCGCGGCGGCAGCGGCAATCGTAAATACTCCTTGCGCCCGGCTGAGTCGCTCGACGGCGCCACGGAATGCAAACGGATTGCGTGCCGTCGTGGCTACCACGACGGCGCCGCCGCTGGCGCAGGTGTCCAGAACGAGGATCCGTTTCAGACACGGTGTCGCACCCATCAGGTCGGCCAGTTCATCGCCGGCGAAGCCTTGCGCTTTGACATCGTCCGCGAGAGTCTTGCCCGCCGTTTGGCGAAACTCCGCTGGGATGAAGAAGTAACGCTGACCGACCATCGTGCCGTGGCCGGCGAAGAATACAAGTAACGTATCTTGCGGCTTTGCCTCGGCTTTCAGCTTTTCGAACGCCTTGCGAATGCCGGCAAGGGTCGCCTGCTCGTCCAAGAGTGTGACGGCGTTTACGCGGTTGTACAATGTCGGGCCACGGCGGCGGAACAAGTCGGCCAATTCGCGTGCATCGGGCGCGGCAAACTTGAGCGACAATGGGTCCGAGCCATACTTGCTGACACCGACGGCGAGGATGTGCAGGTCGCTTTTTTCAAGTGGCTTTTCGAGGCGGAAAGCGATCCGCGCGGGCTCGCTTTCCCACGAGCCGTCCTCGCAGGCGGCGTAGACCTCGAGTTTGTTCTCGCCAGGGACGAGGGTGACGGCGAAACTGCGCTTGACAACTTTCCCCGCGCGTTCCGCCTGACCCGGAGCAAGCACGCGGGCGCCGTTGTGAAGCAGCCAGGGACCCTTGACTCCGCCGCCCTGATCGGTGGCTTCGACCTGCAGAACGACTTGCCGACCCTCGACCGGTCCGCCCTGCGTCGGCGCGACAATGCGCACCGTGGGCGGCTGTTGCTTGGCGAATTCGACTTCCGGAGCGGGCCGTTCACCGCCAAAGATTTCCGCGAGCAGGCCCGGTCGATAGAAGTCCTGGAAGAATCGTTCGAGCGGCACAAGGTCAAGGCGCCGTCGACACGGAACTTGATGTTCCGCCGCGCCGCCTCGGGGCCGTCGAAGAGACCGTCGGGCGTCACGGCGAGCCAGTCTTTTTGCTCAAATCCATAATAGGTAAGCGCAACGAGTTCGTCGCCCGTTGCGACGTCCCAAATATGGATCATTTGATCTGTGGTTACTGTTGCAACGTAACGGCCATTGGGACTCAAATCCGCCGGATACAAGAAACCGTTCACGTAACGGCGTAGCAATGTCCCAGTTGCGACGTCCCATAGCAATGCGGTTTGATTGCCCGTTGTTGCAAGCATTAGCAGGCCGTCGCGGCTGAAGCGAACATCATGGATTCCCATGATGTTAAGTCCAGCGGCAAACGATCGTGCGACAGCGCCGGTGGCGGGATTCCACAGGATGATCGTGTCCTCGGCGCCGCGTCCAGCAATGCTCCAGTGACCATAACTGACAGCGTATTGACCATCGGGCGAAAAGGTGTTCCCGCTGACACTGAAGTGATCGCCGTTTTTTTCCAATTGAAGCCGGCTTGCCTCGCGACCGGTTTCCGTATCGAATGCGACGGTATATGCAACGTAGTTCGGAGCTTTTTTCGTGATGAGCACATGCCGTCCCGTGGGGCTAAGTGCCTTGCCGTACATGGCGTACGGCTCAGATTCGTACGTTTCCTCGCGTGCATTGGCAGTAGATTGACGAAGAATGGCGCTCTTTCGCGAAACCGTCAGAGCGCGAGTGCCGTCGTCGCTTACGAGATTGGAGCGCGGTTTCGTCTCAATGGATGCGGGATAACGTTGGACCAGCTTGCCTGTAGTGGCATCGAGCACGACAAGATCGAATGTAATGTCAGTGTTGCCCTTTTGCGCGACCGCGACGACGTGTCGTCGATTTGCACTGATATCCCAATTATGAAATCTTTCGTCGACTTTCTGAACGGCATCCGACGGCCAGGGGCGCGTTTTTCCGTCATTGAGCCCGAGTTGTGCCAATCCATTGACAGTACTGAGGAACAATTTCAAGGTGTCTGGGGAGAACCGAGTTTGACCAACAAGGCGCGAAGTAGAGCGCAGCGTCCATTTCGGGGATTTTCCTTCACGGTCCCAGATTTGACTCCCCGCAAAGATACGTGTTCCATCCGCACTGATTGCGAGCGCGTGTCCGGTACTGGAAGGCGTCTCAACCTGATTTGTTTTCTTAAGACTTTCCGCATCCCAAAATGTAACTTCCGACGCCTTGACTAGAGACCATTTCAAAACTGGTATTGCAACATAAGCTTGAGTCAGCTGGAATGGTCGGCGAAAGGAGCCGATCATGTCACGGAAGACCAAGCGAGTTTTGACGGACGAACATTGGCAAC
>Ga0073934_10008101_pt1 | contig 14214 bp, 4 predicted proteins | sample LarsenN4metaG_FD_76834 | JGI IMG/M metagenome (GOLD analysis project Ga0073934, IMG submission 76834) | Hot spring sediment bacterial and archeal communities from British Columbia, Canada, to study Microbial Dark Matter (Phase II) - Larsen... ...
GTAAGGAGTGCCGTTCGTCGTTGGTTGGTCTGGTGCCTGCAGTTCAAGCCGTTCCCCGCTCAACTGCAAGCTGCCCCCATAAGGCCCCACTATCGGCACCTCCGTTGGCACATCATAACGCGCGCGGAACACCACGGGATCTGTCGCCACGACCAGCAACAGGCCTCCCGCCTCCAGGCTGAGATCCGGTGGGAATGTGTAGGCTAAACCATTGAAAACCCATCGGTTGGTTGGCGCGGCCGGATCAAACAAACTCACTCGCTCTCCACTGATGTTGAGCAACTCAACGAACGGATCGCCTCCCGGCAGCGGATGGTAGTGAATCTCGTTTATCACCACTGGCCCCACGCGCGGCCCTGCGTTGTTCGTGCCCAGCGTGGCTGTCCATTGCCCGGGAAACTGTTCCTGCCCGACACTATTGAGGTAGCGCCCAAACGTCTCGCCGCTCCTGGAACCGCCAAAAGAAAAACCATGGCTGTAGCCTGTCAGTTGCCCATTCGTGGTGGCCGAAAAGAGGTAAACGGACTCTCCGAACGAACTCAGTCCGAAAGAATTGTCCTGGCCGGGGACGGCGTTGAAATCCGCTTCGGTAAACACCAGGTATGCTCCGGCGGGCAGCAGCGTCCCGGCCGGAATCTGGAACTTGCGTGGACTACGAGGGTCGTCCGTCAGAAACCATCCTCCGACGTCGGCCACCGTGCCCGAACCATTATACAGCTCGATGGCGTCCACCGCTGGTGCTTCAGACCCTGCCAGCACCTCGTTGATCACCACCCGCGGCACTGTTGACAGCGCGTCCGCAGATCCAGGCCCTCCGCCAGCCACCGCGCTCGCGCTGTAGCCCGCGGGACTGCTCGGATCCCACACCAACGAAAAACCGGCTCCATCCGCGGTCACCGGCCAGGGGGCGCGGTCCGTATAACTCACAGACAGGATTTCCTCTCCGTGGGGATGCGCAAGCGTGATCGTCTCTCCCTCGTTGGCCAGGCGTCCCCCATAGACCCCGTGCACCACCACACCAGGATACTTTACCTGCAGCGCCGCCGGGTTCCGCGCTAACAGTAAATGCTGCCCCGCCGCCAATTCGGTGCCGTTGCTGAACGTGAAACTGATGCCTGCCGTAAAAGTCAATCCGCTCAGGTCCAGCGTCCGGGTGCCGATGTTCCTGAGCTCGAGAAACTCGAACTCATCGCCATCCACGCCGTTCAAGACGGGCGGATTGTACATGATCTCCGAAATCACCAGATTCGTCTTCAACACACTCACGACATCCACCGCGCTGGCCCGAAACTGCACCGGCGCAGACCAACTGCTCCAATTCCCATCCGCGTCTTTGTGCCGCACCCGCGCCCGATAAAGCCTTCCTGGCACCACACTGTAGGCCGGCAACCTTGCCCGGTTCGTAAAGACCGGCAACGGGCCGGAATCCCACGTCGCGTCCCACTCCATGGGCACTTTGCGCGGATCAATCACCAGGGCGTTCGTGTCATACACCTCGGCCACGCGATACTGAATAGCGGCAAACGTCCCCGCCCCCTGCGGATCGGCAAAAGCCGAGGACTGGAAAACCAGTTGATCGACCGGATAACCCTCCGGCCCTACATAGGTCAACGTTGGCCGGCCAGGAATGCCCGCGTCCGTTGCCAGGGCGTCCAGCCGCGTGACCCAGCCCCCCGCGCTCACGGTGGTGCGGTCCAGCCACCATGCGTACGTCCCCCCGACAAACATGAAATTCTTCATGTCCTGCACATACGCGGCCAGCCCGCCCAGATTCCCCGGCCCTGGTGATTGCCCCCCCGCCGTGCCCGCCGACCGGTAGCTGGCCGGCGCCGGGGCATTCGACCACCGTACATGATCCGCCGCCGCCATCGCGTAGAGTTGATTCGCAAAAACATCAATCAGCGGATTGATCTGGTCCGGCTGGAACAGCAGATCCCGCATCTCCCGGATCACGTTCCGGTACTCCCGTTGCATCTCCAGGTTCTGCCCAGCGTCTCCCCCCGTCACCCCCGAGTCGTTGAAGATCCCATTGTGCAACACGTCCTGCCCGCCGTTCCACGTCGGTCCCCACGTGTCCGTGCTATCGTAGGGCAGGAGCCACATGCGTCCGTAGTAGCTGTTGGCAGGCGTGTAAACAGGCTCGAAATACCAGGCCGCGTTCTTGTTGCAGCTCGGCCACACATCGTAATGCCGGATCGCCTCCGCCACCCCGTGATACCGATACCAATTCGTATAGTTGGCGTGTGCCTCCAGCCACTGGCGGCTTTGAAACCCGGTCAGGTTGTTCTCAATGTTGTAGAAGTCCGCCGCATTGGTCACCGCGAACGGCGCCTGATAACGCTCCTCCCCCACCCCGAGCACGTAGTTGTCCACCAGCTTGTAGAGATTGCCACGCTCCAGGTCGTGCGCGTCGAGAAACTCCACATCATACTTCTCTTGCGCCCAGTTCAAACCCCAGAAATCGCCGGCATACGGGTCACTGGGCGATTCCTGCGGTCCCCGGATGACTCGAAAATGAAAATGAAATGTGCTCGGCGCTGGCACTCCCACTTTGTTCCACAGGAAGTAACTCACCACCTCGTTCAATCCAAAGGTCACCGACCCCCGGTTGCCCTGCCCCTTGCCGGTCGTCAACTCCCGCCACTTCGTCGGAAAACGTTTCCCATACTGGTCCTTCGCTTCGAGGTATTTCCCGTCGTTGAAGCGAATGCGGAAACTGCGCTTCCCAGGATGGTACCGTCCGTTGGCGCCGCGCAACCGATACGTGACATGATCGTAAACCTCCCCATCATAAACCACTGCGCCCTCCCAGTTGAAATGCAGCCGCCCCTCATTGCGCGCGCCCCCGATGTCCTGCGGCAGTTGATCCGCGCTGTTATACCATCCCGCGCACTGGTTGATGTCCGCGTCGCGTGTGATCAAGGTATAGATCGGCAGCGTCTGCAGGGCGTCAGGCGACGTCCCCTGATAGGCCGGTATGCCATCATACACAAAATAAGCAAAGTTCAATGACGGATCGTCCTCAAACGGCGCCCGCCGGGATGCCCCAAAAGTGTCCGTCACCACGATGCGGTAACGCAATAGCGTGCGGTTTGCCTGCGGCGGTAAAACCACCGTGTAAACGCTATCGTTCGCCGTCTCGTCCCCGTTCAACCCGTCGTCCCGCATCACTGCTTCAACCCAGTTGGTCGGCGCCTCAAACGCGGGGTTGAGTTGATTGGTTAACCCGGGATTGGCGTTCAGGCTGTTCAACTGCGCCGCTGTCAGCGGCAAAAATGACGGAATGTAGTTGCCCGGCAACACCACTTGATACCGAAGCACCACCGAGGCTACGCCCTCCGCATCCGTCACTTTCGCCGTAATGGTCACCGGGTCACTCGACAAGGGTTGCCGGGGCGAGTGCTCCACCTGCCGGATATTCGGTGCCACACTGTAGCTCAACACCTGGTTGGCTCGCCCGGGCGACGGTCGCGCGGGGTGGCGCGGCGCCGCCCACGAACTCCCCAGATCGTTGTCCAACTGCGGATGGATCAACTCCATGGATGGCCCGTCCCCATCCGACGCGATCGGCCAGGGGAAACCCACCCGGTAGTCCACCTGGTCTACCACCTCGTCCATCGCATCCCGCAAATTGATCTGTTCCCCCTCGTTGCTCAATTGCCCCTCCCAGGGCCCCAATGCCGCCACCCCAAACTGACTCAGCAGCGTTGGCGGATCCTGGGCGATGACCAGAAACGCCCCGGACGCCAGGACCGTTCCATTCGGGAAGGCATAATCCACCGCCCCTGAAAGCCGCCAGCCCGAGAGATCCACCGCCTGGTTCAACGGATTGAATAGTTCAATGAACTCCTCGCGAATCGTATTGTTCGGCGAGTTATAGTGCACCTCGTTGATCACGATATTCTGTTGCACCACCACCGCCGTCAAAATCAACACCGCCTCATAACTCAAATTCGCCGAGTCCGTCGTGCGCACCCGGATGGAGTATTGCTGTCCCGCTTCCGCCTGGTAGGTCGCCCCGGCCGCCAGCCGGTTCTCCTCCACCACAAACATCCCGTTATGCGTATCTCCTTCCCCGGCCACCAGAGCGTAGGTGTGCGTGTCCAGCGCATTGGCGTCAATCGTCCGCATCGCCGCCAGAAATGCCCCCGCTGGAGCGCCCGCATTGATCTGAAGTGTGCTGAGAACCACGGCTGTCGGGGGCGTCGGCTCCGCCTCCACGCGGATCGAAATTGTGGCCACGGCTGAATCATTCGTGCCGTCGTTGACCTTGAAGGTGAAAAAGTCGCTCCCGAAATAATCCTGGTAGGGGGTGTAGGTGACTTCTGGGGGCTGGCCGCTCAACTCCCCATGCGCCGGAGGGGCCACGATGGCGTAGCTCAGGCTGTTGCCGTTGGGATCGCTCCCCGTGAGCGTGATGGCCCGCGGCGTGTTCTTGATCGTTGCCACCGATTGCCCATGCGCCACCGGCACACCCGGGTCCACAGTCACCGTCGTCAGCGCCGTGCGATAACCAAATTCATTGCTCGCCGTCAGCGTGAAGGTCGTGGTGACGAAGGGAGTCACCTGCACACTGCCCGTCGCCCCTGTCACGAAGCCGACACCTTGGTCAATGAAGAGGGTGCTCGCGTTTGTTGCCTCCCAATGCAACGTCACCGGATGGCCCACCATCACCAGGTTCGTGCTGGCCCGGAATGAGTAAATCCGCGGGCTGGTCGTGGCAATCGGAGCGCTGGCGTTGTTTTGAATATCCGCGTTCCCCACCGCCGTCCCGTTATTGTCCCCGCCCGCTCTGTCCCTCAGGTCCCCCTCGAAATCAAAATACGCCACCAGCCCCGTTTCGGTGCCGCTCATCGAGTAATCCCGGTCGGCCGCAATCTCCGCAGCGGACCGCGCCCGGTTCCAGATGCGCACCTCGTCAATGAAGCCGTGAAAGTACTCCGCGTTCAGCCGCGAGCCAATCCGATGATTTGCGGCCGCCACATTCACCCCGGATGCCGTTCGCGGATTCCCCAGCCGCGCCCCGTTCCAATACCAGATCGTCTGCGTCCCGTCGAACGTCAGAGCCAGATGATGCCAGCCATCCCCGTTCGGACCGGTGCTGTCCGGAAGAATATCCACCCCAAAGTTCTCGTCATGATCGTTGCTCCAGAAGAAGTGCCGCACCCCGCTCGGGCCCCGCAGCCGGAATCCATTGGCCTGGTTGGCTGTCTGATTGCCCCAGAACGTGATCTGGCCGCCATTCTCGCCCCCGGCGGGAATCGTCGTGGGATTGATCCACGCCTCAATCGTGAACGGCTGGTTTCCGCTGGGAATGCCCGTGCCCACAAAGGTCACGTAGGAGGCGTTGCCGTCCAGATACAACGCCCCCCCGCTCACCTTCCACGAGCCGCAAACCACAGTCAGCACAACCACCCACACGCCCGCGCAAACCGCACGGCGCGCGCCACACAGCATTCGATCATTCATAACGAGCCTGGGTTGAATTTGCGATCTTCGGAACCATCAACTGCTTTCACATTAGTGGATCTGGCCGACGTCAACAAAAAGCGTCCCATGCCCCTGTGGTGGACCTTCGCCACCCCTTCGGCCTCTGGCACCTACGCCGCTGGCCTCGCAATCCTGCGCGGCTCAGGGCGCCGGCACCACGTCGGCAAACCCCACGTCAATATACTGGCCGCCGCCGGTTTGCCGGCAATGCACGGCGATTATGTTCTTGCCCGGTTTCAGCGCGGCTTTGGCCGACGCGCTCAAAGGCGCCGTCTCATAATCGGTCGTGTAACCGCTGAATGTTGCAGCCAGCACCCCGTTCAAGTACACCTCGGCGTCCTCGTCGTGGTGAATGCTTAGTTGCAGGTCAGTGAACTTCGTGTCCGGCAGCGTGAACTCCCGCCGTAGCCAGATGTCACTCGTGTTCCACTCCGTTCGCACCCGCGCTCCCGGCGTGCCCCGCGTGCCGAAACCCGCCGCCCCTTTTTTCCACCCCGTGGCGTCAAACTCAGGCTTGGACCAATCCGCTGGCGGCCGCGTAGTGGTGTAGCTCCATGAGTCCCGCCCTTCCAGTGCTGTCGGCAGCACGTTCATCAGCGTCGGCGCCTTCGGCATCGGCGCAAAATTCGCCGCCCTGGTCTGGTCCCGCCGGGCGTATTGACTCCACACCGCCTTGTCATACAGCACCTGCGCGAACACGCCCCCCACCACCGGGCGTGCCGTGAACCCTCGCTTCCGCGCCGTGTCGGTAAAATACCAGTCCGTCATCGGTGAGCGGTCCGGGGTTTCATTCAGGAACCGGAACACAGGATCCACCAACGCCTCGAAGTCGCTGCGATCCTGGGTCAGTGTAGCCGTCCACAAAATCCAATCCAGCTTGGTGTACGTGGACCGATTGTCCAGTGGCAGGCCATACTTGTTTTGAATCTTCTTGTAATAATCCATCTCCTTGCGCAGCACCGACGCCGGAAAGAGATTCAGCCCGAGAATGCGATCCCACATCAGGTTGTACTTCTGGCTCCATGTGCCTGGCTTGTCGAACGCCAGCCGGAAGTGATCCCCATCCTCCGCCTCCTTCACCCACCGCGCGGCAAACTCTCGCGCCAGCTTGAAATACTCCTCCGCCTTGGCCTTGTCCCCGCGCATCGCGCACAGTTTGGCAAATGCTCCCAGACCGCAAATGGCTTTGGCGCTCAGGTTGACATTGTGCGCCAGATGCCCGGCAAAGTCATCCGTGCACAACTGGTTCTCTGGATCAAAACCCTTGGCCTTGAGGTATTCCGCCCATTGCTCAAGTTGCTTCCAGTAAAGCCCCGCAAAATCCGCGTGGCCCTCCATTTGCGCCACCGCGCCGAACAGGATCAGCAGGTTCCCTGATTCTTCTACCGGCATCTGGTTCTCTTCCGTGCGCTCGCCCCCGCCATAAACCTGCCCGTTGGCCTTGGGATACGTCCCCAGATCGTGCGGCGCGAACGGAAACTTCCACCGCTCGCTTGCCGCATAGTTCATGAACGGCACCAGAAATGACTTCGCCAGCGACGGCCCAAACAACAGGAATTGCGGAGCCATCGGGTAAAACACATCCGAGGTCCCGATGCACCCGTTCGAGTGATTCTCCTTGCAGAATGAGATGGGCTGGCCGTGGTCATCCGCCACAAACTTCCCTGCGGCAAAGCATTGCCGGTAGGCCAGCGCGCACAGCTTGGCGTATTTCTCTCCGCCCGCTTTCGTCAAGTCGGTCATTAATTCAGCGTCAAACGTGGCGCAGCGTTTTAGCAGCGCGTCGTAATCCCTCGCCGCCGCCCTCAGCAGATCCCCCGCCTCCCATCCGTTCCGCCGCCAATACGGCCGCAGGTTCTTCCGCATGTACTGAATTGAATACAGATCATCATAAGCCACCATCAACCAGCGCGTCGCCGGCTGCGCCCCCACCCGGCCCACCCCGATCACCACAGCCCCCACCGGCGCCGACCCCGCCTCCATCGCCTCACTCGGCAGTGCGCCAGACAAGCCTTTCAGCGCTCCCGACCTGGCGAAGTCCATGCGCGCTTGCGCGGCCGGCGCAACTCCCGCGCTGGGCCGCTGCCACGCCGGCGCCGACACGTATAAGTAACCCCAGTCAATCCGCAGATCGTCCCCCTTCTTCGCCAGAATTGCCTGCTCCTTGCTTCCCACCTTCAGCGTCTCCAGCCCCTCAAACTTCTCCGCGCTCCAGATCACCTGCTGGCGCGGCTCGTTCACGGCAATCTCGCTCGAAGCGTCAAAATAGATTTGCACATCATGATTCCTCCCGTCAGTCGCCTTGAACGCGTACGTCACATAAGTGACTGGCCGTGACAGCACGTCTATGTCCTCCGGCAACGCCGGCGTGACAAACGTCAGCGTCAAAGCGACCCCCGCTCCCTCAAACGTGTAGATCGTCCGCGTCGGCAGCACGGTCAGGCTCCTCTGCTCCAGCGCCGGCACCGTTGCCGGGCTGGTTCCCATGACGCGGTAGGCCTTGCCATCAATCCGCACCAGGCTCGTCAGCCGGTGCGACCGCCCGGTCCAATGCGTCGTCTCGACATCCGTCAGACGGTCGCCCTGGGACCAGATGCTGAAATACGGATCATGCGCCACCAGCGGTGTAGCCGGCGGCACCAGCTTTGCCCCCTCACTGCGGCGCGGGGGCGGGGGCGCGTACACTGTTTGATTCGCAGCCGTGATGGCCGCCGTGTCCATTTTCACCTGGGCCCGGTCGTAGGTCATCAGCCCGTTCACCTCGATCTCCACATCGGTCGTCTGCGTGTACACCGCCGCGCAAAGCCCTTGATCACCCGTCATCGGGCGAAGCCTCTGGATCAGGGCGATATAGGCTTCGGTCAGTTCTTCCGAAGTCTTGTAACTACGGTACCCCCAATTCTTCTCATCCTGCCACGTGTGCCCTTTAACCGGCAGCCCAAGCCCTCCGAACTCACCCAGCACCACCGCCCGGTTCGCCTCCAGCGGCGGCACTCCTGGCCCGGGATAAACGTGAATATCCATGACATCGCCGCACTTGCGGTCCGTCCAGCCGCTCGCGTTGTTCACCAGGCGCGTCGGGTCCCACTGCTTGATCAGGTCCACAATCCGGCAGGTGTCCCACTGGCCCCAACCCTCGTTGTACGGCACCCACATCACAATGCACGGGTGGTTGTAAAACCCATCCACCATCGCCTTGAGTTCGCGCTCGAAGTTCGCCCCGGACGCCGCCGAGCGCGTGATGTCCGGATCACGGCTCCCGATGTACTTGTCGCCGCTCGGCATGTCCTGCCACACCAGCAAGCCCAGCTTGTCGCACCAATAATACCATCGCGCCGGCTCGATCTTCACATGCTTCCGCGCCATGTTGAACCCGAGCTTCTTCGTCATCTCTATGTCATACCGCAGTGCCTCGTCCGTCGGCGCGGTGTAAAGCCCGTCCGGCCAGAACCCCTGGTCCAACGGACCAAACTGAAACACCGGCTTGTTATTCAACATCAACCGCTGAATGCCCCGCTCATCCTTGCCCAGGGCAATCTTGCGCATGCCAAAATAAGACTCCACCTGATCCACGGCTTTCCCATCCTCCAGCAGCGTCACCCGCAGCCCGTAGAGGAATGGTGTATCCGGCGACCACAACTTCGCGTTCGGCACCGCCAGCGTCACACTCGGCGTCACGTGCGGCGGCAGCGACCGCGTCGCAATCATCGTGTCCACTCGCGCCTCCTGCACGACCCGTCGGCCCTCCAGCACCTCCACCTTCAAGGAGGGTTTGCCCCCCGTGTTCAGCGCATGGGCCGCCACCGTTACCGACGACTCGTCCACGCGGGGCGTAATCCGCAGCGTTCGGATGTGCGACGCCGCCACCGCCTCCAGCCACACTGTCTGCCAGATGCCGCTGGTCGGCGTGTACCAGATCCCGTGCGGGTTGCGGATTTGCTTGCCCCGCGGCTGGTATCCCGCGTCTGTCGGGTCAAACACCGCCACCACGATCTCTTGCTCGCCCGTCGGTTTGAGCGCCTCCGTAATGTCAAAACTGAACGCGTCGTACCCACCAGTGTGCTGCCCCACTTCCTTCCCATTCACCCACACCGTCGTCTGCCAGTCCACAGCCCCAAAATGCAGGATCACCCGCTGCCCCTTCCATGCGCCCGGCACCTTGAAAACGCGGCGATACCACAGCCGCTCGTTCTCGCTCACCCGCTTCATGACCCCCGATAGCGCCGACTCGATAGGGAACGGCACCAGAATCTGCCCATCCCACTTCGCGGGCTGCGCGGCATCTTTCCCCGCCACCGCGTAATCCCACAACCCGTTCAGATTCTCCCATTTCTCCCGCACCATTTGCGGCCGTGGATATTCAGGGTGAACTTTCGAGGGTTTCACGTCCTTGGCCCACCGCGTCATCAACGGCCCCTGCGCCGGCTGCCACGCCGCCCACAAACCCAACGGGGCCAGCGCCGCCAGCACACAAGCCAATCTCCAGATCAAATTCACGCTTTGCTTTTTCATAAAATCATCTCGTTAACGACCAATCCCCCCACCTCGGTTCACTCTTCCCACAGTTTCCACTCCAGAATGCCCCCCGAGTAACCGGGTTGCAGCCGCGCTTCCAAACGCAGGGCCGTCGTCGTCACCGCGTCAAACGACACCTCGTTATAACGGTCCATCGCCACCCCGTAGCCCGGCACGCCCGTCACCGGCTTCCATTCCTTCCCCTCCTGATAGAGCAGCCGCCAGCTCTGCGGCACCCGGCACTGGCCCCTGCCGGTATCGTCAAACCAGTACACCGCCGCCCGCCTCAGTGTCACCGGTTTCTCAAAACGCCGCTCCACCCATTCCGTCGTACCCCGGTGATCCCACCACGTGAAACGCGGCAGGCTCTCGTCTCCCGAATGCCGCGGTTCGCGCCCGTCAAAACAGGCGTCCACCGAATCACGCTCCCAGCAGTGCGAGGCCGCCTTCGCCTCCAGCTTCGTGGGGAACCAGACCCGCATGGCGTTGGGCCCGCGATGACACCACGCGTAATAAGGAATCAGCGTCAACGGCGCTCCCTCACCCTCCGGCATCATCCGGATGGTCGTCACGCCGCCCAACAAGTCGGGCCGCGCCTGCGTCTCAAACCGCACCGTTCCCCCAAACACCCTCTCCAACACCGCGCCGCCATTGTCCGCACCCTCGGCGCAATACACCAGCGGACCCCGTTCCACCGCAAAACGATCCTGGTTGGCCCTCACGTCCGCGTGCGCCAGCACGCGCCGCACCGGCATGGGCAACTCCAATTCCACAGTATCTCCCGCCTTCCACTCCCGCTCGAACCGCGCGTAACCCCTCTCCAGCTCCGGCAGTCGCGTCGCCTGGCCGTTGATCCGCACGCCCACGGCCTCCGCGCCTTTGCCTACTCCTGTCTCCGCGTAGCGATACAGGTCGCCCGGCACCGGCCGCCCCAGGGCCCAGCCCGGAATCCGCAGGTGAATCCCAAACCGCCGCGCCTGCTCCGGCGTCACGGTCAGCTTCACCGTCCCTGCCCACGGATAACGTGTCTCCTGCCGCAAACGCACCGACGCGCTCCCCACGTGGGCCGTGGCCTCGCCCCCAATATACAAGTTCACGTAAAGCGCCTCCCCGCGCGTGGCGTAGATGTACCCCGCGATGCTCGGAATGAACCGCACCACATTCACCGGGCAGCACGAGCACCCGAACCACGGCGCCCGCTCACTGTGCCCGTGGTTGAACCGCGCCTTCCCATCCGTCTCCAATGGATTCGGGTAGAAAAACCGATCCCCGCTCAGCGACACGCCCGACAAGAAACCGTTGTAGAGAATGCGCTCCAGCACATCCACGTACTTCGCGTCGCCATGCAGGAGAAACATCCGATGATTCCACAGCGCGTTGGCAATCGCGGCGCAGGTCTCCAGATACGCCGTGGCATTGGGCAGCTCATAAGCGCGTCCAAAAGCCTCTCCGCTCGGGCTCGCTCCGATCCCGCCCGTCAAATGCAGCTTGCGAAACACCACGTCCTCCCACAACCGGTCAATCGCCCTCGCGTAACTCTCCTGTCCGGTCAGCGCCGCGACATCCGCCATCCCCGCATACATGTACCCCGCCCGCACCGCGTGCCCCACCGCTTCCGCCTGCTCCACCACCGGCAGATGATCCTGCACGTTCACCCCATACAACCGATGCGTCTCCGGCCGGCCCCGAATCTCCAACAGGTAATGCGCCAGCTTCAGGTACTTCTCCTGGCCCGTCAGCCGGTAGAGTTTCACCAGGCCGATCTCAATCTCCTGGTGCCCCGGCGGCAATTGCACCTTCCCCGGGCCGAACGTCTCGCAGAGAAAATCCGCGTTTTTCAACGCCACATTCAACAGGCTCCGCTTGCCTGTCGCCTGAAAATGCGCCACCGCTGCCTCATACAGATGCCCCACATTGTAGAGTTCGTGGCTCGCCTCCAGATTCGACCACCGCGTCCGCCCTGACATCGCCGGCATCTTCTCCGGCGCGAACAACCTTCGGGCCGTGTACAGATACCCGTCCGCCTCTTGCGCCGCCGCGATCTTCACAATCAACTCGTCCAGATACCGGTCCAGTTTCGCGTCCGGTTCCATCGCCAGAATGTAGGCGGCCCCCTCAATCACCTTATAGACATCGGAATCGTCAAAAGGGATGCCCTTGAACTCCCCCGCCATCAATCCGCCCGCCTTGGCAAAATTATCAATCCGCCCGGTCTCCTCGCACTTCTCAAAATCATACCACACCGTCCGCGCGCGGTTCGTCTCAAACCGCGGCGTCCAGAATCCGTCTCGCACCTTCACCGCTGTGAACGGCACCGGCCGATACGGGTAGTCCTTCCCGGCCTCGGCCGCTTCCCCCCACCACACCCCAAGGCCTAACACCGCCGCCAGGGCTCCTCTCAAAACACCACGGTTCTTCGTCTTCAGGCCGGTCTTCATCAACGCTCATCCTAAGGTTCTGTCACACCCGCGCAATGAGGGATTCGGTCAAATCTTGTAGAAATCCGGTCACAGCCTCTGGCATAATTCGTCTATGCCTAATCACCAGAACATCCGTGGGCCGGAGGATCGGCGATGACTCCCCTGCCCTCCCCCGGCCATCAACGTCGCCGCCAGGTCGCCCTCTTCGTCGAAACCTCGCTCGCCTCCGGACGCGACATCCTCCGCGGCCTGGCCCGCTACGTTCGCGAGCACGAGCCCTGGTCCCTCTACCACGAACCCCGCAGCCTCGAAGACTCTCCACCCCGCTGGCTTCGCCGCTGGCAGGGCCATGGCATCATCGCCCGCCTTCAAAACAAGGCCATGGTTGAGGCCGTTCGCCAGGCCGGTGTGCCCGTGGTGGACGTCCTTGGCGTCGTCCCCAACCAGTTTCCCCTCGTGCATGTGGATGACGCCGCGATCGCACGCATGGCCGCCGAACACCTCCTCGAACGCGGCTTTCGCCACTTCGGATTCCTTGGCATCGCAGGGGAAAACTGGTCCCTGAGACGCCGCGATACTTTTGTCGAGTCCGTTCGTCATGCCGGTTGCTCGGCGTCTGTTTATGACCTTCCCCGCCACGCCGCCGACAGCTCCTCCTGGGAAACCGTCGAAGATGATCTCGCCGCCTGGGTCAAACACCTCCCCAAACCCGCCGGCGTCATGGTCTGCAGCGACCAGCGCGGCCCTCAGATCCTCGAAGCCTGCCGCCGTGCCGCCGTCGGCGTCCCTGACGAAGTTGCCGTCCTCGGCGTGGACGACGACGAACCGCTCTGTGAAGTCGCCAACCCCCCCCTCTCCAGTGTCCGGGCCGGCCACCTCCGCGTCGGCTACGAGGCCGCCGCCCTCCTCGATCGCCTCATGCGCGGCCACTCACCTCCGCGGGAACCTCTGTTGATTCCACCGGTCGGCATTACCACGCGCGCCTCCACCGACGTCCTTGCCATTGCTGACCGCCACATCTCCGAAGCCCTTCGCCTCATTCGCGAACACGCCTGCGAGGGCCTGGATGTCAGCGGCCTGGCCCGGCGTGTTGGCCTCTCCCGCAGTGTCCTCCAGCGGCGATTTCGCGCTGTCCTGGGCCGCTCGCCCCATGAAGAGATTCTCCGTGCCCGCCTCAAGCGGGCCATGGAACTCCTCCTTCAAACCGAACTGCCTCTCGCCGACATCGCCGAACGCGCAGGCTTCAATCATCAGGAATACATGGGAGCTGTCTTCAAGGCCCGACTTGGCACCACCCCCGGGCAGTTCCGCCGCCAGGGCGCTGCCCGGTCCCTCTGACCCGCCCTGCTACACCAACACCACCTCGAGCCGTTCTCCCGCCGCCACCATCGCCGGCCTTTCCAACACGACCTCCACACCGCCCTCTCGCTCCTCCAGGCGTGCCGGCAAAAACTCGGCCCCATGCTTCACACTTCCGCGCGACCACCGCCGGCCCGCTGCAAGCCCCACCCGCTCCACCCGCAACCGCCCCCACTTCACTTCCAGCCAGGCCTTCTGTTCTGTGTCGCTGGCCTCCTGGCCAAACGTCCCCCACCCTTCCGCCGCGGTGAACGCGCACCGGAATCGCTCCGGTGTCAACCGCGGCGCGAACGCAATGCGCCCCCGCGGACCGTGGTATTCATACCCGCAAGCCGCCAGATAGACCCCGTGGCTGGCCATGCTCCGCGCATAATGATCTCCGCATTCAATCTCATTCCAGGGGTTCCGCCGCAGCGCGTGATAACGATCA
>Ga0073934_10008102_pt1 | contig 14211 bp, 16 predicted proteins | sample LarsenN4metaG_FD_76834 | JGI IMG/M metagenome (GOLD analysis project Ga0073934, IMG submission 76834) | Hot spring sediment bacterial and archeal communities from British Columbia, Canada, to study Microbial Dark Matter (Phase II) - Larsen... ...
AGCCAGACCAGCTCAGACCGCCGGCCCGTCCGGGATGGCGCCGAGCTGCTGCATCATCGTCATCGCGTCGAAGACGCCCCAGTGCTCGTGCGCGAGCCCGTCGTCGCCGAAGCGGATGATGTCGATGAGCTGCACGTCGACGTGCTTGCCGGTCGGCGGCATGCCCATGAACTCACCCTGGTGCGTCCCCGTGGCCCTCACGCGCGCGACGACCGTGTCCCCGCTCGCGATCACGTCCTCTGCGCTCATGCGTAGGTCGGGGAACGCCGCGATGTACATCCGGAAGAAGGCCTTCACGCCCTCCTTCCCGGGGTCGAGGCCGGGCAGCTCTTCGTGCTCGACGAAGTCGTCCGCGAGCCGGGCGCCGAAGCCCTCGACGTCCCCCGCGTTGATCAGGTCGTACATCCCGCGCATGGTTGCCGCGTGATCCATCTCGTCCCCTCTCGTCGACGTGGAACGGCGATCATACGGCCACGGGCTGAGCCGGTGCGTTCCGCGCCCCTCCCCCGGCAGTAGCGCCACGAGCGGCCCCGGCCGTAGAGTGGCATCGTGTTCGACGTCGCAGCCGAGGCCTACGACTCCTACATGGGCAGGTACTCGATCCCGCTCGCGCCGCTCTTCTGCGACTTCGCGGGAGTCGCGGGCGCCGGGCGCGTCCTCGATGTCGGCTGCGGGCCGGGCGCGCTGACCGGCGAGCTCGTGCGGCGAGTCGACGCGTCGGCCGTGACCGCCGTCGACCCCTCCGAGCCCTTCGTGCGCGCCGCCCGGGAACGCCATCCGGGAGTCGACGTCCGGCGTGCGTCGGCCGAGGCGCTGCCGTTCCCCGACCACCATTTCGATGCGACGCTCGCGCAGCTCGTCGTCCACTTCATGCACGACCCGATCGCCGGGCTGGGCGAGATGGCCCGGGTGACGCGGCCGGGCGGAGTCGTCGCCGCCTGCGTGTGGGACCACGGCGGCGGCGAGGGGCCCCTGAGCCCGTTCTGGCACGTCGCGCGGGAGCTCGACCCTGCGGTCGTGGACGAGTCGCGGCTGGCCGGCGCCCGCCAGGGGCATCTGGCCGAGCTCTTGGAGGAAGTCGGGCTGAAGGACGTCGAGGAGGGACTGCTCACGGTGAGGGTCGAGCACGCGAGCTTCGAGGCGTGGTGGGAGCCCTTCACCTTCGGCGTCGGGCCGGCCGGTGCGTACCTGGCCGCGCTCGACGACGACCACCGCTTGCGGCTTCGCGAGCGTTGCCGGGAAGCGGCTCCCGCGGGGAGCTTGACCGTCACGGCGCGCGCGTGGGCCGCGCGAGGCCTCGTCTGAGGCACGCTCGAGCCGGCCTCGGCCGACCCGCCTACGTGCCTGGGCGGAAGTCGATGCGCATGACGACCCGTCGCGGGGTCGGGTGGGCGACCTCCCTGAGGCCGGCCGCCTCGAAGATGCTGCGGCTGCCGACGTGGAGCTCGCCCCAGGTGATCTCCTTGCCGGGCTGCGTGAGCATCGGGTAGCCCTCGAGCGCGCGAGCACCCCGCACGCGGGCGAAGTGCACCGCGGCCCGCACGAGCGCGTAGCTGATCCCACGGCGACGGTATCCGGCGCGGACGAGGATGCAGGTCACGGCCCAGACGCTCGGGTCGGCCTTGTCCTCCGACCGCCCCTCCCAGGGGACGCGGTAGACCCGCAGCAGGCCCGGATAGTGGGTGCGCGGCTCGACGGCGCACCAGCCGACGGGCTCGCCTTCGAGGTAGGCGACGAGGCCGCTCGTCGTCTCCGACTCGGGATGCCCGCACTCGGTCTGCGTGCGCAGGCGATGGGCGCGCTCCTCGACGGGGAAGTGCTTGAAGGCCTCTCCCGGCGCGAGCTTGTAGCGCTGGCACTGGCAGCGAGAGGCCTCGCCGCGCGTGCCGAAGACGGCCCGGAGGTCGTCGCAGCTCGCCGCGTTCGCGGGGACGATCCTGAGCTCGGCGCTCATGTTCGGCGTCAGGACGGCGCCGGTGATCCGGCTGGGCGCGCAGCTCGGCGATCACCTCGATCGCCATCGCGCCCGCTTGGGCGCCAGCTCAACGGCCGGGCGTGGCCTCGACGAGCAGCACGAGCGTCTCGGGCAGGACCCCGTCGTACGCCATCGCGTCGGCGGCCGCCTCGGTCTCCATCGCGGCCATGACGGCATCCAGGTCCGAGACGTCCATGAGGACGCCGACCCGCGTCGGAGCCCCGGGATCGACGAACGTGCGGATGTTCGTCACGCCGAGAGGGCCGAAGAACTCTTCGCGCCTGGGTGACGCGAGCCAGTGAGCTCGATCCTTCACGTCGTGGTAGCCGAATACGGTTGGCACCTCGCCTCCTCGCTGTCGGCCGGGCCGGAGCGGCCCGGGAGCGGAGATCCTATGCCTCGCGCGCGACGCACGGGCGGCGGGCGGCGACGATCACCGGCAGCGGACGGTGTCGGGGGAAGACCCGAGCCCTTGGAAGACCCGAGCCCCTGGTAGCCTCCGCCCGTGGTCCCGGAGGCCCCACTCGAGCAGACCGAGCACGGGCTCGTCCCGCAGGGCGAGGGCTGGTACGTGCTGAACGCGCGCGAGGCGCGCTGGCACCACGCCGAGGGCCGCGGCGCGTTCTGCGACCTCGAGGGCGAGCAGGAGTTCCCGCAGGTCGGGATCAACGTCCAGGTCCTGCGTCCGGGCGAGGCGATGGCGATGTACCACTGGGAGGTCGACCAGGAGGACTTCCTCGTCGTCTCGGGCGAGGCGCTCCTGATCGTGGAGGGCGAGGAACGGCCGCTGCGCGCGTGGGACTTCGCCCACTGCCCGAGCAGGACGAAGCACACGATCGTCGGGGCCGGGAGCGGCCCCGTCGTCGTCGTCGCGGTCGGCGCGCGCCAGCACCAGGAGGGCCCGGACTGGGGCGGCTACACCGTCGAGGAGGCCGCGCTGCGCCACGGGGCGGGCGTCGAGCAGGAGACGAACGTCCCGGAGGAGGCCTACGCCGCGGTGTGGGCGAAGCACGGGAAGCGGGAGCCGACTCGCTACCGCGAGGGCTGGCTCCCCGGGTAGACCGGGCGGAGCGGAGACCGCGCGAGGCGCGCGGCCGCGCGCGAGGCCTTCCCCGTTACGCAGGCTCCTCGACCGGGCGCTCGACGACGACCGGACGGGGCGCCTCGCCGCCGTGCGGCGGCTCGATGGTGACGTCCGGCAGCGCCTTGTCGAGCCAGCGCGGGATGTACCACGTCCGCTCGTGCAGGAGGGTGAAGAAGGCGGGCACGAGCGTCATCCGCACGAGCAGCGCATCGGCCAGGATCGCGACCGCGAGCAGGAGGCCGAACTCCTTCGGGATGCGGTCGGCGCTCAGGACGAAGGCGGCGAAGACGGTGCCCATGATCAGCGCCGCGGCCACGACCACCCGGCCGATGGCGGCGATGCCGTGCTCGACCGCCGCACGCGTGTCCAGGCCGTGGATGTGCTCCTCGCGGATGCGGCTCATGAGGAAGACCATGTAGTCCATGGAGAGCCCGAAGAGGATCGCGAACGTGATCGGCGGGACGAAGGTCTCGATCGGACCCGTTCGGTCGAGGCCGGTGAGGCCGAGCAGGTGCCCCTCCTGCACCACGAGCGTGAGCACGCCGAAGCCGACGAAGGCGGACAGGATCGTCGTGACGGCGGCCGTCAGCGAGACGACGATCGAGCGGAACGCCATCGCGAGCACCACGAAGGTGACCCCGATCACGTACAGGAGGAAGAAGGGGAGCCGCTCGTAGATCCGGTCGCCGATGTCCTTGAAGGCGGCGGTCACGCCGGACACGTAGGCGACCGCCCGGCTGCCCTCGGTGGCCGCGGGGATGACGTCGCTCCGCAGCCGGTCGACGAGCTCCGCGGTCGCCTCGTCCTGCGGCGCGGAGTCCGGGGTGACGAAGACGATCGCGACCGTCTTCGCGTCGTTGAGCTGCGGCTCGCGCGCGGAGGCAACCCCCGGCAGCCCCTGCACCCGCTCGTAGATCCGCTGCGGCGCCTGCGTGTCGCCCTGCACGTGCACGACGATCGGGATGGAGCCGTTGAAGCCGGGGCCGAAGCCCTCGGCGAGCAGGTCGTAGGCCCTGCGGCTCGTCTGCTCGAGCGGCTGCGTGCCCTGGTCGGCGGCGCCGAGGCGGACGAGGGCGGAGGTCGACGCGAGCGCGAGCACGAGCAGCAGGACGCCAGGGAAGACGAAGCGCGCGTGGGCGGTCACGAAGCGCCCCCAGCGGGCGATCGACGTCCGCTCGCGGGCCGCCTCGGAGTCGTCGACCTCGCGCAGGAAGGGGATCTTCAGCCGGTCGATCCTGTGCCCGAGGAGACGCAGCACCGAGAGGAGCAGGGAGTTGGCGATCAGTACCGTCGTCAGCACTCCGAGGGCGCTGCCGGCGCCGAGCTTCGTCACGAAGTCGAGACCGAACACGGCCAGCCCGCTGACCGAGATCGCCACCGTGAGGCCGGCGAAGAGCACCGCACGGCCCGCAGACGCACCGGCTTCGGCGGCGGCGTCCTCCGGCGACAGCCCCTCGTGCAGGAGCTGCCGGAAGCGCGTGACGATGAACAGCGAGTAGTCGATGCCGACCCCGAGGCCGATCATCGAGACGAGGATCGGCGTGACGGTGTTGACGTCCGTCATCCCGGCGAGGACGAAGAGGAGGAGGAACGCGGTCGCGACGGCGCTGATCGCGAGCGCGACGGGGATGGTCGTCGCCACGAAGGTGCGGAAGACGACGAGCAGCACCACGATCGCCGCGATCAGGCCGAGCGCCTCGGACGTCCCCTGCTCGAGGGGCGGGAACTCGGCGTCGCCGTTGAACTCCGCGGTTACGCCGGCCGCCGCCACCGTCTCGCGGACGGCGTCCTCCACCGCGACGACCGCCTTCCGATCCCGGTCGTAGATCACCCGGTCGAACTGCGCCTCCGTGTAGGCGATGCGGCCGTCGTCGGAGATCGTGTCGTCGGCGAAGGGGTCGCCCACGCTCTCGATCCCCGCCCGGTCCTCGGCCGGCGCGAGCTCGGGCGCCTTCAGGCGCGCGATCGCGGCGCGGATCGCGGCCTTGCGCTCGGGGGTGTCGAGCCGCTCGCCCGGCGGCGCCGCGAAGACGAGGTTGAGGACACCTCCCTGCTCGGACGCGAACTCGGCCTCGATCAGGTCGGTCGCCTTCTGGGTGTCCGACCCCGGGATCGAGAACTCGTCCCGCAGCGCGCCCCCGACCGTGCCGACGAGGACGACCAGCGCGACGACCACGGCCACCCACGAGGCCACGACCCGCCAGGGATGGGCCGCGCAGGCGCGCGTCCAGCGCGCCAGCGCTCCCGTCGCCAGCCGCTCGTGGGCCGCCAGCCGCTCGCGCTCGTTCCCCGCCTCCTGCTGCGCCATCCGCCTCGCCTCCGTCGCCGTCGCGTCTCGCCCCTCGGCGCGTCCTTCCGCCGGCCATGGCCCGCTGCCCGCGCCGACCTCCGGGCTGCGCCAGCCTACCTGCACGCGGCCGGCCCGCGGATCGGTTCCCGTACACTGAGGCGGACACCGGGACGAATACCGACGGCGCCGGGCGCGCTCTTCCTATCCGTTCCTGACTGGAGGGAGCGAGCGTGGCGCTGGAGACGAGGGAGGCAGGAGTTGCCCACCGCGACGCGCGCCGGAGCGCGAACGCGCGGCTGGCGGCCGAGCGCGAGCCCGCGACGGACGCCCAGGGCCTCGTCGAGTTCGGCTGCGAGTGCGCGCGGGCCGACTGCGAGCGCTCGGTGCGCGTGCCGCTCTACGTCTACCGCCGTCTGCTCGAGGCAGGCGACCAGTACCTCCTCCAGGCGGGGCACCACGCGTTCACGACCTATCGCACGATCGTGAGCGTCGGGCTGATGAGGATCGAGGAGCGCGCGTAGGCGCGTCAGTCGAGCGGAGGGGGCGAGGTCGCCTCCTCCGGCGAGCCCGGGCCCTCCAGGCCCTCCTCGGGCAGGCCCTCGCCCTCGGGCGCGACCCCGAGCTTGCGCAGCCGCTTCTTCTCCTGCTTGCGCTCGCGACGCTCCTTGACCAGGCGCTCCCGCGCCGCCTTCGCCATCGTCTGCTGCCTCTTGCTCGCCATCCGGCCGTCCTCTCGTCGAAGCGCGCCCAGGCGCCTCGCGCTCGTTGGGGCACCCATCATCGCACGCGCGCAGGCGGCGGCCCGGGCGCGAATGACCGTTCGGGGGAGTCGCCGCGCGGCCGCGCGGCCGATAGAGGCGCGATGGCGGTGGCGAGCGCATGACCCTCCTGGCAGGATTCGGCGGCGGCGTCGCCGCCGCGGCCGAGCGCATGCAGGAGGTCGACCCCCGCTACGCGGGGATCGCGCTCGCGCTCCAGCTCTCGCACCTCGGGCTGCGGGCGCTGGCCTGGCGCGGGGCCCTCGCGGCCGCATACCCGCGCGCGCGGCCCGCGCTCTTCCCCGTCGCGTGCGCCTACGCCGCCGGGGTCGGGCTCAACGCCTTCCTCCCGGCGCGCGGCGGCGAGGCGGCGAAGGTCGCGCTCGTCCGCGCCCAGCTCCCCGGCTCGAGCGTGCCGACGATCGCGGCCTCGCTCGCGGTGCTCACGATGCTCGACGCCGTCGTCGGCGCGAGCCTGATCGTGGCCCTGTGGGCGACCGGCGTGCTGCCGGCGCTGCCCTCGGTCCCCGGGGTGGGGCTCGTCCCCGCCGCGGCTGCCGCCGGGATCGGCGGGCTCGCCGTCCTCGCGCTGGCGGCGCGGCGTCTCCGAGCAGCGCTGCGGCGCATCGTCGCGGCAGCCGCCCACGGTCTCGCCGTGCTCCGCGACCCGGGGCGCTGCGCCCGCACCGTGCTTCCCTTCCACCTGGCCGCCTGGGCGTGCCGGATCGGCGTCGTCTTCTTCGTCCTCCGGGCCTTCCAGGTCGAGACGGGGCTCGAGACGGCGGCGCTCCTGACCGTGCTCAGCGGGGCCGCCACCACCGTCCCGGTTCCCGGTGGCGCCGGCTCGCAGCAGGTGCTGGCGGTCTGGGCCCTGCAGGGGATCTCCACCGCCGCGGCGGTGTCCGTCTCCGTCGGCATGCAGCTGGGCCTCACGGTGGTCAACACCGCCGTGGGGCTCGCCGGGGCGATGCTCCTGCTCCGCACGCTCCGGCCGGCCGTTGCCCTCCGGGGTCTCCGGCGGCGCTCCTCGCTCCCGTAGCCTGCGGCCGACACGGACGCGAGCGCCGCGCTCCCCTCGCCCTGACCCGTCGGTGCCCTCAGGTCGCGAGCCGGCCCAGGCGCCGGAGCTCGCTCTCCGGGCCCAGCCGCGCCGCCGGCCGCGGGTCCGCGGCCGGGAGCTCGAGCGCGAAGCGGTACGTCCGGCCGGGCGCGTAGAGCCGGCAGGGCTCGCGGCGGCAGGGCGTCATCGCGAGCTCGCGCACGCGCCGCCCGCGCGAGTCGAAGAAGACGATCCGGAGCGGCACGAGCGTGTTGCGCATCCAGAAGCTGCCCGTCGTGTCCGAGGGGAAGACGAAGAGCATCCCGTCCGCGGGGGCGCGGCGACGGTGCATGAGCCCCCGGCCGCGCTGCGCAGGAGTGAGCGCGAGCTCGGGGCGGAAGGGAACGCCGTCCAGTCGCAGCGACGCGGCCGGGCTCGGGGCGCCCGCCGCCGCGAGCGCCGCGAGGAGCGCTGCCGCGACGAACGTGCCGACCGAGACCGAGGCCCGTGCGCCGAGCACGAGCAGACGATAAGCGCAGGAGCCGGCCCGCGGAAGCGCCGAGACGCCTCGACGGCGAGCCCGGCCCGCGCCGGCGCACGTCCGCTACCGTGCTGCGATCGACTGGACCCTCTTCCACCTCCTGAACGAGCCCCTGCGCGGGCACCCCTCGCTCGGGGACTGGATCGAGGACTTCGTCACCGTCTGGGCGGTTCCCCTGTACGCCCTCGCGACGCTCTCGCTCTGGCTCCTCGACCGTCCCGGGCGGCCGTACCGGTGGCGGGTCGCCTGCCTCTCGGGGCTCGCCGCAGCCGCGCTCGGGCTGGGGGCGAGCCAGGCCATCTCGCACCTGTGGGCGCGCGAGCGGCCGTTCCAGGCGCACCCGCTCGAGACGGTGCTGCTGGCGCCTCCCTCACCCGACCCGTCGTTCCCGAGCGACCACGCCGTGGCCGCCTTCGCCATCGCCTTCTCGGTCCTGCTCGCCGGCGGGAGGCGGGCGGGCTTCGCCTTCCTCGCCGGCGCCCTGCTCGTCGCCGGGACGCGGGTGCTCGTCGGCCTCCACTACCCTGGAGACGTCGCGGCCGGCGTCCTCGTCGGGCTCGCCTCGGCGCTGCTCGTGGCCTTCGCGGGCCGCGGGCGCTGGCCCGCGCTCCTCGGCCTGCTCGGCCGGATCGGCGATCCGGTGCTCGCGCCTGCCTGGCGCGCGCTCGACGCACAGCGGGCGCGGCGCGGTCGGGCTACGCCGCGACCGTGACGCGGACGCGCTGGACGGCGTTGTTGGCGTAGCCGCCGAGGTTCCACTCGGGCTCGAGCGGCTGGACGTTGCCGACCGCGTCGCGGGCACGGCAGCAGAGCTCGTGCTCGCCCGGCTCGGCGTGCCAGGTGAAGCGCCACGCGCGCCATGCCCAGCGACCGAGCGAGGGAGGCTCCAGCTCGGCCTCCGCCCACGTCGTGCCGCCGTCCGTCGAGACACTGACGCCGACGACCTCGGCCTCCCCCGACCACGCGCGCCCCTCGAGCACGCAACGCCCGGCCGCGACGACGCGAGCGCGGGAGAGGAACTCGGGGATCCCGGGCGGGATCATCAGCGCCCGCACCCGGATCCGGGTCAGCGGCACGCCCTCCTCGCCCTCCTCGCGCCGGAGTCGGTAGGAGCTCCGCATCTGGTACCCGGCGAAGGGCTCGGCGAGGACGGTGATCCGCGCCAGCCACTTGACCGACGCCATCCCGTACCAGCCCGGCACGAGCAGGCGCAGCGGGAAGCCGTGCTGCGGGGGCAGCGGAGCCCCGTTCAGCTCGTAGACGAGGAGGACGTCCTCCCCCGAGGCGTCTGCGAGGGAGAGGCTGCGCGCGTACGCCTGCTCCTCGCCGCCCTCGACGCCGCGATCGAGCCCCGTGAAGAGCACCTCCCGGGCGCCCGCCCGCAGGCCCGCCTCCGCGAGGAGCGGCGCGAGCGGCGTCCCGCGCCAGCGCGCCGTCCCCACGGCCTCCTCCAGCCAGGGCTGGCTGACCACGTGCGGCTCGAGCCGCGCGCGGCCGTTGCCCGCGCACTCCATCGTCGCCACCACCTCGACTGCGGGCCTGGCCCGGAGATCCTCGAGCCCGAGCGAGAGGGGTCGCTCGACGAGGCCGTCCACCTGCAGCCGCCACGCCGCGGGATCGACCTCGGGAATGTCGTAGTGGATGAGGAGGTAGTGGAGGCCGACCGGGGTGACCTCGAAGCGCAGCGCCTCGAGCGGCAGCCCGTGGTTGCGCGCGGCGAGCTGCAGCTCCTCCCGGCTGATGGCCCCGGCCACGCCGGGACGGTAGCGCAGCGACCGCGCCCTCAGGAGCCGAGGACGTTCACGGCACGGGCGGCGACGAGCAGCAGGGTCACGATCGAGAGCACCGACTCGAGCCCCATCAACCGCTTCGCCCGCAGCGTAAGCGGCATCGCGTCGGTCGGGCTGAAGGCGACCGCGTTGGTCAGCGAGACGTACAGGTAGTCCCAGACCTGGGGCCGCCAGCCTCGCGCGGCCAGCTCGGGGTTCTCGTCCTGCGGGAACTGGAAGTCGGGCCGCTCCCGCCCGCGCCGTGCGCGCTCGGCGGGCCCGCCCGCGTCCACCTCCCAGTACCACACGCCGAAGACGACCACGTTCGTGGCCCAGATCACCGCCGCGGTGAGCAGGAGCTCGCCGCCGCCCAGGTTGCGCGTGCTCGTGGTCACGAGCCCCGCGACGAGGATCGCGAGCCCACCCAGGTTGGCGAGCACGAGCAGGCGCAGCAGGACGAGGGCGACGCGACGCGTGCGGGCCAGCCCGGCGCCGCGGGCGCCCGCGGCCAGGTCGGCGGTGAGGACGAGCGCGGGCACGGCCAGGACGAGCCAGATCCACCAGCCGAGATGCTCCAGGAGCCGCCACTCCTCCGCCCAGCTCACGAGCGCGAGCAGGCAGAGCAGCCCGAGCGCGACGGCGACTGCGGGGGCGGCCTCCCGCCGGGCCTCGAACCGCAGCACGGCCTCCTCACGCGCGGACACGGCCACCGTATTCGCGCGCGGGCGACGTGGCTCCTCTCCGGGCGCGCGCGGGCGACGGCGTAGGATCGCCGGCGTGGAGCGCCGGGAGCTGGGCCGGAGCGGGATCGCCGTCTCGCGGGTGATCCTCGGCTGCGGCAACTTCGGCGGCGTGGGCTCGGCCCCCGCGTTCTTCGGGCAGGGGATCCCGCGGGAGGAGGCCTTCCGGATCATGGACGCGGCGTGGGAGCTGGGGATCCGCGCCTTCGACACCGCGGACGCCTACGGAGGCGGGCGCAGCGAGGCGTGGATCGGGGAGTGGCTGCGAACGAAGGGCCCGCGCGTACGCGACGAGCTCGTCATCGAGACGAAGACGTTCAACCCCGTCGCCGAGGGCGCCGACCGCGGGCTCGCCCCGGCCCGGATCCGACGCCAGGTGGAGGAGAGCCTGCGCCGTCTCGGACTGGAGCGCATCCCGCTCTACCTGGCCCACGAGTTCGATCCGGACACCCCGCAGGAGGAGACCCTGCGCGCGTTCGACGAGCTCGTCCGGGCCGGGAAAGTGGGCGCCGTCGGCGCCTCCAACTTCACCGCCGAGCAGCTGGCGGAGGCGCTCGAGCTGTCTGCGCTCGAGGGGCTCGCCCGCTACGAGCTCGTGCAGAACTCCTTCTCCCTGCTCGACCGCGGCGACGCGGAGACGGTCTTCCCCGTCTGCCGCGAGCACGGGCTCGGCTACGAGGCCTTCGGACCGCTCGCCGGCGGCTGGCTCGCCGGGCGCTACCGGCGGGGCCAGCCCTACCCCGAGGGCTCGCGGATGACGCAGCGGCCGGAGGGCTACCGCCGCTTCGAGCGGGACGAGGTCTTCGACGCGCTGGAGACCTTCGAGCGGGAGGCGCGCGAGCGCGGCGTCTCGCCTGCGGGCCTGGCGATCGCGTGGCTGCTCGCGACGCCCGAGGTGACCGCGGTCGTGGTCGGACCGACGCGCGTGGAGCACCTGGCGCCGGTGCGCGAGGCGCTCGCGGTCGACCTCACGGCGGCCGAGCGCGACCATCTGCGAGGCTTGTTCCCGTGAAGGTCCTCGTCCTCTCCGAGCACGACGTGCGGCGGCTGCTGGACATGGAGTCGTGCATCGACGCGATGGCGGAGGTGCTGGCGTCGCTCGCGCGCGGCGAGCTGCACAACCCGCTCCGCTCGGTCGTCCGGCCGCCCGGCGCGGGGACGCTCCTCGGCCTCATGCCCGCCTACCGCGGCGGAGCGGAGCCGTCGTACGCGCTCAAGGAGATCGTGATCGTGCCCTCGAACCCCGCTCGGGGCCTCGACACGCACATGGGCGCGGTCCTCCTCCACGACGGGGAGACCGGAGAGCTCGTGGCCGTGCTGAACGCCTCTCCGGTCACCGAGATCCGCACGGCGGCGGTGTCGGCGGTCGCGACCCGGACGCTCGCCCGGCCGGACGCGCGGCGGGTGGCGATCCTGGGGGCGGGCGCGCAGGCCCGCGGGCACGTGCACGCGATGCGCGCGGTGCTCGACGACCCCGAGATCCGCATCTGGGCCCGCCGGCTGGAGGCGGCCGAGCAGCTCGCGAGCGAGGTCGGCGCAGTCGTCGCTCCCTCGGTGGACGCCGCCCTCTTCGGGGCGGAGGTGGTCTGCACGACCACGGCGGCGGCGGAGCCGATCGTCGAGCGCCGCTGGCTCGCCCGCGGCGCGCACGTGAACGCGGTCGGCGCCTGCTTCCCGACGACCCGCGAGCTGGACACCGAGACCGTGGCGGACGCGACCTTCTTCACCGACCGCCGCGAGTCCTGCCTCGCCGAGGCCGGCGACTTCCTGCTCGCCGCGGCGGAGGGCGCGCTCGGACCGGAGCACATCCGCGCCGAGCTGGGCGAGGTGCTCGCCGGCCTGCACCCCGGCCGGACGCGAGAGGACGAGCTGACCGTGTTCGAGTCGCTGGGGATCGCGGTCGAGGACCTGGCCGCCGCCGAGCTGGTCGTGCGCCGCGCCCGCGAGCAGGGCGCTGGGACGGAGGTCGCCTTCTGATCCCCTTGGCCGAGATCGAGGCCGCGCGCGAGCGAATCGTGGGCATCGCCGTGCGCACCCCGCTCGTGCGCCTGTACCTGGACGAGGCGCCGGCCGAGATCTGGCTCAAGCTCGAGAGCCTGCAGCCGATCGGCTCCTTCAAGCTCCGCGGCGCCGCGAACGCCGTCCTCTCTGCCCCGCGGGAGGAGATCGCGCGCGGGCTCGTGACGACGAGCGCCGGGAACATGGCCCAGGGCGTCGCCTGGATGGCCCGCCGGCTCGGGGTGCCCGCGACGATCGTCGTCCCCGAGCACGCCGCGCCGAGCAAGCTCGCCGCGGTCGAGCGACTCGGCGGCCGCGTCGTTCGCGTCGGCTGGGACGAGTGGTGGGCGGCGATGGAGGCCGGCGGCGCCGAGGGGGTCGAAGGGTACTTCGTCCACCCCGTCCGCGACGAGCCGGTGATGGCCGGCAACGGGACGATCGGGCTGGAGCTGCTCGAGCAGCTCGACCGCTTCGACGCCGTCCTCGTGCCCTGGGGCGGCGGCGGCCTGACCACCGGCATCGCGAGCGCGGTCAAGGCGCTGCGTCCAGAGACCGAGGTCTACGTCTGCGAGCCGACGACGGGCGCCCCGGTCAGCGCCGCGCTCGCCAACGGGGGCGTGCCCGTGCGGGTCGAGTACACGCCCTCGTTCGTCGACGGCGCCGGCGCCGGGGCGCTCCTGCCCGAGATGTGGGAGCGCGCGCGCCCGCTCGTGGCGGACGCGTTCGCGATCTCGCCGGCCGATGCGGCGGCGGCCGTCCGCCTGCTCCTCGAGCGCGCGCGGATCGTGGCCGAGGGCGCGGCGGCGCTGCCCGTCGCGGCGGCGCTCTCCGGCCGGGCAGGGAGCGGCCGGCTCGTCTGCATCGTCTCCGGCGGAAACATCGACGCCAGTCGGCTCGCGGCCATCCTCGAGGGGAGGGTTCCCGACTGAGGGCGGTCTCGGTGACGGCGCTGCGGCGCCTCGCGATCGGGGCACAGGGGTACGCGTCCCGGGCTCGGAGCGGCACCGCGCGCGAGGTGGAGGAGGCGATCCGCCGGCTCTCCTGCGTCCAGCTCGACTCCATCACCGCGGTCGAGCGCAGCCACCGGATCGTGCTCGGCGGACGGGTGGGCGCCTACCCGCGGCAGACGGTCTCGCGGCTCTTGGGGCAGGGCCGCATCTTCGAGTACTGGGCGCACGAGGCGTGCCTGCTCCCGGTGGAGGACTGGCCGCTCTTCCGCAGCGTCATGCGCCGCCCGCACCCGTGGCGCGGGGACGTGCTGGCCAGGGAGCCCCAGCTCGCGGAGGAGGTGCGGGTGGCGATCCGCGAGCGGGGCCCGCTCGCCTCCCGCCACTTCGAGGGCGAGGGCGGCGGCGGGATGTGGGGCTGGAAGCCGGCGAAGGTGGTGCTGGAGGCGCTCTGGCACCACGGCGAGGTGGTCATCGCGGGACGCGTGAACGGCTTCCAGCGCCTGTACGACCTGGCCGAGCGCGTGCTCCCGCGCGAGGTGCTGGAGGCGCCCGAGGCGGACGAGTCGGCGCGCCTGCGCGAGCTGGCGATGCGCGCCGTGCGTGCGCGCGGCGCGCTCACGGAGGCGGGAGTCGTCGAGCACTGGCGCCTGCGCGGCGGCACGAAGCGAATCGCCGGAGCGCTCGAGGCGCTCGTCCGCGAGGGTGTCCTCGAGCGCGTGCGGGTGGACGATGGAGGCCCACCCGTGCTCGTCCCCGCCGGGACCGACCTCGACCCGCCCCGCCCGCCCGTGGCCGTGCTCCTCTCCCCCTTCGACAACCTGCTCTGGGACCGGGCCTTCGTGCGCCGCGTGTTCGGCTTCGAGCACGTGATCGAGGTGTACAAGCCCGCCCCGCAACGGCGGTACGGCTACTACGTGCTCCCCTTCCTGTGGCGCGACCGGCTCGTCGGCCGCGCCGACCTGAAGGCCGAGCGAGGCGACGGTGCGCTCGTGCTGAAGACGCTCCACCTCGAGCCGGGCGTGCGCCGCTCGGCCGCGCTGGAGGAGGCGCTCGAGCGCGCGCTCGAG
>Ga0073934_10008103_pt1 | contig 14210 bp, 13 predicted proteins | sample LarsenN4metaG_FD_76834 | JGI IMG/M metagenome (GOLD analysis project Ga0073934, IMG submission 76834) | Hot spring sediment bacterial and archeal communities from British Columbia, Canada, to study Microbial Dark Matter (Phase II) - Larsen... ...
GGAGATCGACGAAGGCCGCGGCGTCGACGACTGCGTCTTCCTCGACATGCGCCATCTCGGCGAGAAGCTCATCAAGGAGCGCCTGGAGGAGATCTACGAGATCGCGCGCGACCTCGTGAACATCGACATCGCGAAGGAGCTGCTCCCTGTCCGCCCCGGCGTCCACTACATCATGGGCGGCATCAAGACAGACGTCGATGGGCTCTCACCGCTGCCCGGCCTCTACTCCGCGGGCGAGGCTGCCTGCGTGAGCGTGCACGGCGCCAACCGCGTCGGCGCCAACTCGCTATTGGACACGCTCGTCTTCGGGCGCCGGGCGGGTGAACATGCGGTCGCCACCGTCTGCAACAAGACCTTCAAGCCCATTCCCGAGAGCGTGGTCGAGGACGACCGCAGGATGATGCAGCAGATCCTCGACCGCCCGATGAACGGCGACCGCGTCGCGAAGATCCGCCGCGACATGGGCGAGTCGATGAACGCGAACGTCGGCATGTTCCGCCATCCGGACAAGCTCAACGCGCAGATACAACAGCTCAAGGAGCTGCGCCGTCGCTACGAGCAGGTCGGCGTCGAAGACAAGGGCAAGGTATTCAACACGGACCTGCTCTTCCACATTGAGCTGGGCTTCATGCTCGACTGCGCTGAGATGATCACGAAGAGCGCGATCGAGCGAAAGGAGAGCCGCGGCGCCCACACGCGTCTCGACTATCCCAACCGCGACGACGAGAACTGGCTCAAGCACATCGCGCTCACGAAGCAACCTGACGGCAGCGAGAAGATGTCGTACATCCCTGTGACGATCACGCAGTGGCAGCCGCAGGAAAGGAAGTACTAGCGATGAACGTGAAGCTCCGGGTCCGGCGCACCGACCCAGAGACCGGTCGCGGCGGCTACAGCCGGTACGAGATTGACGCTCCGGAGAGCACGACCCTGCTCGACGCCCTCATCCAGGTGCGTGAGTACGAGGATGGCACGCTCGCGCTGCGCTGTTCGTGCCGGAGCGCCATCTGTGGCTCCTGCGCCATGCGCGTTGACGGGCGCGCGCGTCTCGCCTGCCGCGCCAAGGTCATCGCCCTCACGCGCGGCAACGAGGATCACGAGATCACCGTCGAGCCCATGGGCAACATGCCGGTCATCAAGGATCTCGTTACCGACATGGAAACCTTCTGGGCGAAGATCCGGCAGGTCGACCCGTACATCCAGCCGGCAACGCCGCCCCCGCCCGATGAGGAGTACCGGGTCCCGAACGAGGCGATGCTCGACCTGACGCACACGATGAACTGCATCATGTGCGGCGCCTGCGTGAGCGATTGCACGGTGCTCGAGGTCGACAAGAACTTCATCGCGCCGGCGGCGCTGGCGAAGGCGTATCGCGTCGTCGGCGACCCGCGCGACGGCCAGCAGTACGAGCGGCTGAAGAAGCTCAGCGAGTACAGCGGCATCTGGGACTGCACGCGCTGCAACATGTGCGTGGAGGTCTGCCCGAAGGGCGTGGCGCCGATGAACCGCATCCTCCAGCTGCGGGAGATGGCCATCGAAGAGGGCATCACGAACAATGCCGGCGCCCGCCACACCAACATCTTTACGAAGTCGATCGTCGACGGCGGCCGCCTCAACGAGGTGTGGATGGTGCCCGGGTCCGTCGGCATGTTCAACATCGCGCGCATGTCGCAAGAATTGCCGGGCGCGCTGCGCATGCTGCGCGCGGGCAAGCTCCCGATCGCGCAGGCCGTCCCGCCTGGCGTGCCGGGTTCGCACAAGATCGAAGGCATGGAGCGCGTCCGCGCCCTCGTCCGCAAGTCGGGCTCGCTGAAGCCCCGGAAGCCTCAGGTGGTGGGTTCATGACAACATCAGCGCTGCGTTACGCGTTCTGGCCCGGCTGCGTCTCCAAGGGCGCCGCGCCCGAGCTCTACGTCTCCACCGTGCGGGTCGCGCAGGAGCTCGGCATCGAGCTTGTCGAATTGGACCAGGCGACCTGCACGGGCGCCGGCGTCATTCAGGAGCAGAACCCGGAGCTGGCCGACGCTCTCAACGCGCGCACCTTCGCGATGGCGCAGCGCCTTGGCCTGCCGCTGATGAACATCTGCTCGACCTGCCAGGGCATCGAGTCGATGGTGCAGGACAAGCTCAAGAAGAACGACGAGTACCTCGGCAAAATTAATGACATCCTCGGCGACGAGGGCCTGCACTACACGCCCGGCCTCGAGGTGAAGAACTTCCTGTGGGTGCTCGTCGAGGACTTCGGCCTCGACCGCCTGAAGTCAATGGTCAAGCGCCCGCTCAGCGGGATCCGCGTCGGCCCGTTTTACGGCTGCTACATCCTCCGCCCGAGCCAGATCCTCGGCTTCGACGAGAACCCGGACCGCGACAAATACCTCGAGATGGTAATCGAGGCGGTTGGCGCGGAAGTCGTCGACTACGAGGGGAAGAAGAAGTGCTGCGGCTTCCCGATCCTCACGATCAACCGTGAGAACTCGCTCAGGCAGGCCGGCAACCACATCCACGAGGCGCAGGACCTGGGCGCCGACGCCCTCGTCTCGCCGTGCCCGCTCTGCCACCTCAATCTCGATGCGCAGCAGCCCGCGGCCAAGGCCCTGACGAAGCACGACATCGACCTGCCGATCATCCACTTGCCGCAGCTCATCGGCCTCGCCATTGGCATCGACCCGAAGGACATGCGGCTTGACCACCACGTCGTGTCGACGAAGAAGCTGCTGAAGAAGCTGCCGCAGTTCGCGGCCGTGTAGCCTCTCCGGCCGGAACGCTGAGGGGTGCGCCCCTTTCGGTTGCTCTGCAACAATTCGCCGTGACCAAGAAGCGTACCCGCCTCGACCTCACGCTCGTCGAGCGGAAGCTCGCGCCTTCGCGCGAGAAGGCGCAGGCGATGATCATGGCCGGCGACGTCCGCGTGGATGGCGCCGTGGAGACGCGTCCCTCCGCCACGGTCGCGCCCGGCGCCGATGTCACCATCGACCGCGGGCCGCGTTTCGTCAGCCGCGGCGGCGAGAAGCTCGACCACGCGCTCGACGTCTTCAACATCGACGTCACGGGCCGCGTCGCACTCGACGTGGGCGCATCCACGGGCGGTTTCACCGATTGCCTGCTGCAGCGCGGCGCCGCCCGTGTCTATGCCGTCGACGTCGGCTACGGGCAGCTGGACGCGCGCCTCCGCGAGGACCCGCGCGTCGTCGTCATGGAACGCACGCATATCCGCGACGTGCGGGAGCTTCCAGAGCGCCCGTCGCTCGCCACGATCGACGTGTCGTTCATTTCGCTCACCCAGGCGCTGGAGCCGGTGATCACGCTGCTCGCAGCGGGCTCGCCGATCGTCGCGCTGGTGAAGCCGCAATTCGAGGCCGGCAAGGGCGAGGTGCCGCGCCATGGGGTCGTGCGCGACCCGCTGCTGCAGGCGACCGTCATCGGCCGCGTCGCTTCGTGGTGCGTCAACCACGGCCTGCGCGTGCGCAACGTCACGACATCGCCGCTGCTCGGGCCCGCGGGCAACCGCGAGTTCTTCCTGCACCTGGAGACGCCTGCGTGAAGACGTACGACCTCTACCTCCACTCCGGGCCGAAGATGATGAAGACGTACATCCATGTGCCGTCGCTCATGGGCTGCATCCTCCTCCGCGATACGACGGACGACGCCGTGACGGCCGCCCCCGACGTCATCCGTGGCTTCCTCGCATTCCTCGCGAGGTCGGGCGAGCGCGCCGACCCCTCGGCACCATTCCGCACGCGAGTCGCCCACCACGACAAGAGCGGTGGCTTCATCGGCAGCAACTTCTTGCCCACCGACGCCGAGCCGCTGCTCAAGCGCGAGTCGGACGCGCTCATGAAGCGGCTGGCAGCCATCCACGGCGAGCTGCGCGCGATCACGAGCGAGCTCTCCGCGAAGCAGCTCGACGCCCAGCCGGCGAAGGGCCGGTCGATCGGCCGCATCCTGATACACCTGAGCGGCGAAGGCGGCTACTTACGCGGGGTCACGGGCGCAAGCCGCATTCAGCGCGAGATCGAGGTGGGCAGCATCGCCCCGCTGGACGGGCTCGACCGCATCTACGAGCTCGCAGTAGCGCGCCTCGCCGGCATGACCGACGCCGAACGCCGCGAGGTGGTGCAGCGCGGGCAGCAGCCCTGGAGCGTACGCTACGCCGTCCGCCGCATGCTCGAACACGCCTGGGAGCACTACGCCGAGATCGCCACGCGACTCGGACAAGCGCCATGAGACGGACAGCCGTTGCGGAGTCATGCCGGGCTGGCGTGTTATCGTGTGCCATCCGAGCGCGTCGGTGACCGCTGAGAGCAACGATGGACAAGATCGGCGTCGCCTACCACCCGAAGTCCGAGGCAGCCCGCCGCTGTGCTGAGGACATCAGCGCGCGCCTGCGTCCTCTCGCCGGAGACGTGTGGGTGGCCTCTGCATGGGACGACCTCAGCCAGGACGAGCGCCTGCCCGGCACCGAGCTGCTCATCACCTGCGGCGGGGATGGCACCGTCCTACGTGCCGCCCGGGCCGTGATCCCGCACCCTGTGAAGATTCTCGGCGTCAACCTCGGCCGCATCGGCTTCCTGACGGAGATTGCACCAGAAGCCCTTATCGAGCGGCTCGCCGAGATCGCTGGCGGGGGCGGCCGCGTCGAGGTCCGCACGATGATCGAGACGGAGACGATCCGCGCCGGCGAGGAGCTGCGCGAACACTTTCACGCGCTGAACGATGTAGTCGTCGGCCGCGCGGCGATTGGGCGTACGGTGCAGTTCAGTGTCCGGGCCGACGAGACGCATATCGGCAGCTACCGCGCCGATGGCGTCATCGTCGCGACAGCGACCGGTAGCACCGCATACTCGCTCAGCGTCGGCGGCCCGATCCTCCATCCGGAGTCCCGCGAGATCATCGTCACGCCGGTCGCGCCTCACCTGGCGCCCGCGAACAGCGTGGTGCTGCCCGAGGGCTCACTGGTGGAGATCGAGATCGCCCGCGGCCAGAGCGCCATCCTGAGCGTCGACGGGCAGCCGGACATGGATCTCGCCGGCGGCGACGTCGTCCGCGTCAGCACGAGCCAGCACAAGGCGCGATTTCTCAGGCTCGGACCGCCGGGCGACTTCTACGTGCGCGTCGGGCGCCGCCTCAACTGGCTCACGGAGTAGCGGCCGCGGAACCTGTTACAGTTAGGGACGCGGGCGCCGAGCCCGCTTTCTGATTCTCGAGCAGCCATGACCACCTCCACGTACCGCCTCGTCCGCGCCTCCATCGCCGATGCAACGGCGATCTGCGACCTCGTGAACACGTTCGCGCGCCGGGGCGAGATGCTCCCGCGCACGATGAGCGAGGTGTACCAAAACCTGCGCGACTTCTACGTCGTCCACGACGAGGGTGGCGAAGTCGTCGCTTGCGGCGGACTGCACATCCTCTGGGAGGACCTCGGGGAGATCAAGTCGCTCGCCGTGCGCGAGGACCTGCAGGGGCAGGGGCTCGGCGCGCGCATCGTCGAGGCCTGCGTCGAGGAGGCGCGCCAGCTCGGGTTGAAGACGGCCTTCGCGCTCACCTACCGCCCGGCGTTCTTCGAGAAGCTGGGCTTCGTGCAGGCCGACGTCATGACGCTGCCGCGCAAGGTCTGGGGCGAGTGTTATCGCTGCCCGAAATTCCCCGGCTGCAACGAGATCGCCCTCACGCGCGCGCTCTGACCTTCAGCGCACGAGCGGCTGGTGCGTGATGATGCCCGCCATCGGGAAGTCGATGAGCGTGCGCGTGTCGCCGTCGCAGAAGAAGTGCGGGTGCGTGTCCGGCGACCCGCCGAGGATGTGCAGCGACACGCCCGCCTCCTCGCCCGCCGCCCGCACGCGGTGGAACCCCTCCCGCGGCGGCCGCAGGTACGTGATCGTGCCTGGAGGTGAGTAGATTTTGTCCACGGCGCGAAGCTCGCAGGGCTGCCCGATCGCGACGTCGTCGGGCGACTCATCGCGCGCGTACTTGGTTTCCTCGTCGATCCCCTGCAGGATGCCGATCACGCCCCACGAGCCGTGATAGTGCACGCCGCTGCTCGTCCCCTGCGGGAACACGACCGAGATGACGAAGAACCCGCCCTCCGGGTCGGTGTAGAGGAGATGGCCGCAGGCGCGGCCCTCGCATGGCTGCGTGTAGCGTTCGGGCAGGTCGGCGCCTGCGTCCATCCAGCGCCGCAAGAGCGGCGTGATGCGCTCGCAGCGCTCGCCATCGTCGCGGGTCGCCCGTACGGCCGCGGTCACGTCAGCCACGAGCGCTCGCAGGTCATACGCTCCCATCGCCACCTCCTGCCTGGTCCCTGGTTCCTGGTTCAAGGTCGAGTTTTGCCTTTGTTGGTTTGTGCCTGCTGTTCGTTGTCGTCTGCTCTTTGTCCTCTCTTCTTTGCTCTTCCTCCTCTACCGGTTCGCCCACGCGATGCGCTCGTCGATGTGCCGCTGCATGCGGTACTCGATGGGCCGGAAGCCGCTGCTCTGCCAGAAGGCCGCGCCGGGAATGTTCGCCGACATGAAGTGCAGCGCCACGTGCTCGTAGCCCTTGTCCCGCGCCCAATCGACCCCTCGCGAGAGGATCGCCGAGCCGACGCCGGCCGCGCGGGCGCCCTTCGTCACGATGCCCTGGAACAGGTACACCGTCTTCTCCGGCAGCGTCAGCGGTGAGAGGAACGTGGGCGGCATGAACGTGTTCATACCGACGGCGCGCCCGTCCTCGTATGCCACCCAGTGGGCGTTGTCGTCGGGTTGTTGCAGCAGCCCGCGCTGCATCTCGTGCTCGCTCTCGACCGTCTCGCGGATGAACGGCTGGAAGATTGGCGGGCGGGCATGGTGCAGCATCAGCTCGTCGTTGAGTTCAAAGACGATCGCCTCGTCCTCAGCCGCCGCCTGGTGCAGCTCGACGCCGTTCGCACTCGCCCGCGCCACCGGCTCGACCCCGCGCATGGCCGTCACGGCGCCGCGCCCGAACCCGAGGCTCACCAGCGCGTCGTGCGCCGCCCGATCGCCGGCGCTGATGTTGACCGCATGGTCGAAGAAGCCGCGCTCCACGAAGCGCTCCGCGAGGGCGGCGTACATCTCACGGTACGCGTCGTATTCGGCGCCTTCGGCCGCGGCGTGTGCCGCGTGCTGGATGGCGCAGCCACGCGGTGGGAAGAACTGCGCGAGGAAGTGGGTCGGCGCGACCAGCTGCGGCGCCATCACCGCGAAGCCGACGGCCTTGCCTCCCGACTCCGCCACGACGGCCTGCGCGCCCTCGGCCGCCAGCGCGCGCTCGATCAACGCGCGGCATGGCTCCGGCGCCTCGAACACGGCGGGCAGGCGCGGATCGCGTGAGCGGTCGCGGCGGTGGCGCTCCGACAGCAGCCACGCCGCGTCCTCGAGGTGCCTCGATCGCTCGAACGGGACGGCGGTGATGCGCATGGTCGCCCGATGATAGCAGCCGTCGCCTGTTGACACAGCGCCGTCCGCATGATGGGCTAACGCCGTCCCCGCGCGCCGCTCGAAAGGACGCCCGATGCACGACGAATTCGCCTGGATGCCCGCGACCGAGGTAGCCGCCGCCGTCCGCGCCCGGAAGCTTTCGCCGGTGGAGCTGACGCGCGCCATGCTCGAGCGCATCGGCGCGCTCAACCCGGCGCTCAACGCCTACGTCCTCGTCACCCACGATATGGCGATGCAGCAGGCGCGCGCCGCGGAGGACGCCGTGATCCGCGGCGATGACCTCGGCCCGCTGCACGGCGTGCCTGTCTCGATCAAAGACCTCTTCGACGTCGCCGGGCTGCCGACGACGAAGGGCTCGCGCGTATACGCAGACAACGTGGCGAGCGGGTACGAGTACTCGGCCAAGCGCCTCCTTGATGCAGGCGCGATCCACCTGGGCAAGACGAACACGCCGGAGTTCGGCTTCCTGCCGACGACCGAGAATCTGCTCTTCGGCGCCACGTACAACCCCTGGGACATCACGCGCACATCGGGAGGGTCGAGCGGCGGATCGGCGGCGCAGGTGGCGGCTGGGATGGGCCAGCTCGCGCTCGGCAGCGACGGTGGCGGCTCCATCCGCATCCCGGCGTCGTTCTGCGGCGTCTTCGGCATCAAGCCGACGTACGGACGCGTCCCGCGCAACCCGGGCGGCTGGAGCACGATGACGCATCGCGGCCCGATCACGCGCACGGTGAGCGATGCCGCACTCATGCTCGACGTCATCGCCGGGCGCGAGCCGTCGGATCCGTACTCGGTCGCGGACTACCCGGGCTCCTTCCTCGCGGACGTCGACCGTGGCATCGAAGGGCTGCGGGTCGCGTGGTCGCCCGACCTGGGCTACGCGATCGTCGAGCCGGAAGTACGCGCGATCTGCGAGCGGGCCGCGCGCCGCTTCGAGGAACTGGGCTGCGTTGTCGAAGAGGCGGCGCCCGGCTTCCCGAACCCGAGTGCCGACCAGACGTTCATGATCCTCGCCGCGACGTCCGACGCCGTCTGGTTGAGCGAGCTGACGGATGAACAGCGCGGGCAGATCGGCGAGCCGGCGAAGCTCTTCCTCGAACAGGGCGGCAAGACCTCGGGCACGGACTACGTGCGCGCGAACCTGCGCCGCATGAAGGTGTGGGAGACGATGCGGCGCTTCCACGAGGCGTACGACCTGCTGCTCACGCCGACACTCTCGGTTACGGCGTTCCCGGTCGGCCGGCCGCCGACGCACGCCGGCGGCCTGGAGTTCCCGCCGTTCGGATGGTCGCCGTTCACGGTGCCGTTCAACCTGACGGGCCAGCCCGCGGCGTCCGTTCCCTGCGGTTTCGACTCTCGTGGCTTGCCGGTGGGCCTGCACGTCGTCGGCCGGGCGTACGAGGACTCCCTCGTGTTGCGGGCCTGCCGCGCGTTCGAGCAAGCGCAGCCGTGGGCCGACCGGCGGCCGCAGCTCGATGCTGTCATGGCCACCTGAGACTGCGCGCAAGGTACAAACGTCCCATACCGCCTCGCCCGACCCTTTGCTACCATCGCGGCGCGATGTCGACAGAGGAACGCCTGAAGAAGCTCCTCCAGATGAAGGACCAGGCCCGCCTGGGCGGCGGCCTGCGCCGCATCGAGCAGCAGCACGAGCGTGGCAAGCTCACCGCGCGCGAGCGCATCGACATCCTGCTCGACCCGGGCACGTTCGAGGAGCTGGACCAGCTCGTCGTCCATCGCGCGACCGAGTTCGGGCTCGACGAGCAGCACTACCTCGGCGACGCCGTCGTGACCGGTTATGGAAAGATCGACGGCCGCGCCGTCTTCGTCTTCTCGCAGGACTTCACCGTCTTCGGCGGCTCGCTGTCCGAGGCGATGGGCGAGAAGATGTCGAAGGTGATGGACCTGGCGCTGAAGGTGGGCGCGCCCGTCATCGGCATCAACGACTCGGGCGGCGCGCGCATCCAGGAGGGCGTGGCGAGCCTCGGCGGCTACGGCGACATCTTCCTGCGCAACACGCTGGCGTCCGGCGTCATCCCCCAGATCTCGGTGATCATGGGGCCGTGCGCCGGCGGCGCCGTCTACTCGCCGGCGCTCACGGACTTCATCTTCATGACGCAGGGCACGTCGCAGATGTTCATCACCGGCCCGGACGTCATCAAGTCCGTCACCGGCGAGGACGTCACGCACGAGGAGCTTGGCGGCGCGATGGCGCACGCGACGCGCAGCGGCGTCGCGCACTTCGCCATTGAGAACGAGGAGGACACGCTCCTCGAGGTGCGGCGCCTGCTCTCATTCCTCCCGCTCAACAACATGGAAGAGCCGCCGCTGATGGAGACCGGCGACGACGTCCACCGCCGCTCTGAGGACATGGTCCAGATCGTCCCCGATGACCCGACGAAGAGCTACGACGTGCGTGAGGTCATCTACCGCATCGTCGACCTCGGCGACTTCATGGAAGTGCACGCCAACTGGGCGCAGAACGTCGTCTGCGGCTTTGCGCGCATGGCGGGCCGCACCGTGGGCATCGTCGCCAATCAGCCGCTGTACCTGGCCGGCGTGCTCGACATCGACTCCTCGCGCAAGGCGGCGCGCTTCGTCCGCTTCTGCGACGCGTTCAACATCCCGATCCTGACGCTCGTCGACGTGCCGGGCTTCCTTCCGGGCACGTCGCAGGAGTACGGCGGCATCATCGTGCACGGCGCGAAGCTCGTGTTCGCCTACTCGGAGGCCACGGTGCCGAAGGTGACCGTCATCCTGCGCAAGGCGTACGGCGGCGCCTACGACGCCATGGGCTCGAAGCACCTGCGCGCCGACATGAACTTCTCGTGGCCGCAGGGCGAGATCGCCGTCGTTGGGCCGGAGCCGGCGGTGAACATTCTCTACCGCCAACGCCTCGCGGAGTCCGAGGACGCCGCCGCCGAGCGGGCGAAGCTCGTCGCGGAGTACTCGGAGCGGTTCGCGAACCCGTACGTGGCGGCGGCCCGCGGCTACGTCGACGATGTCATCGACCCGCGCGACACGCGCTGGAAGGTGATCCGCGCGTTCGAGATGTTGCGCTCGAAGACGGACACGCTGCCGCCGAAGAAGCACAGCAACCTGCCGCTCTAGCGCGCCGCTACCCGCGCCCCTGTTGCACCGGTACGGGCGATCGCCGGGCCCGGGCGGGCTTGTTCCTTTCGTTCGTTCGGTCACACCCCCGGGGCGCCCGCCCGGGCTTCAGATGTCCTACTCCCGCGGGGCCAACTTGCCCATTTGTTTTTCACTTTTTCGATCGGACACGTCCGGTCTGCCGCCCAGCACTATCCGCTCGCGGCGGACCGGGCATTTCGTTTGGTCAGTTTTCGATCCAGCGCCGCCTGGCCTGTTCGCCCGCCCGCCGGGCTCGGAGCATTTCGTTTGGTCACTTTTTCGATCCAGCGCCGTCAGCGGGGGCTCACCTGACTCCTCGCCGTCACAGGTCCGCAGAGGACGACCCACACCCGAGCAGGCGCGCGGATGCGACACAACGCCGGCACGGGTCGCACAGCGATTCTGCATGGCGGTGGGCGCCACGCAAAGCGGGCGATGTCACAAGGGCAGGGCGATCAGCAATGCGGAATCAGGAGATTGTGCCGATCAGGCGCGGCGGGCGCGGCGCGAGGGCTCGGGGAGCTGTTCCGGCTGCTGCTGCGGCGTCTCCGCCGGTAGCTCCACGCGCCGCCAGGGCGCCCAGATCGCCACGCACATGAGCGCCACGACGAGCAGGACGGCGAACGCCGAGGCGCCGGCGCTCAGCGCGAGGAGCGTTAGCACGATGGCGCAGCCGCCGATGAGGGCGATCTCGGGGTTGCGGTTCATCCAGCGTACGCGCGTTCGCAGCGCCTGGTCGGCGCACCAGTCGGCGAAGCCGTCGAGGAACTCGACGCCGGTGCCGGCGACGGCGGTCTGCCGCGGAGGGCGGATGGGCGCGGGCGTGCGCCCGTCCGGCGAAAGCGTCTGGTAGGCCTCATTCAGTCGCTCGATCTCGTACTGGGCCTGCGGGTCGGTGCCGCCGCGGCTCTGGGCCTGGCGCACGAGCGTCCAGTAGGCGCTGTTGACCATGTGGCCGTCGGCGCTCGGATCGAGCTTGAGTGTCTTGAAGGCCTCTGCCCTGTTCATCCGTCTCCCCCGAGGAGTATCGGCGCGGCCGCGCCCATCCTGACGCCCCCGTACGCTATGATGCGCCCATGGCGAACGACGACGTCGCGCTCGCGACCGCCCAGCCCTCGCTCGCCGAATCCGCCGCCGCTCACCAGCCGCGCGCGGTCAACCCTCTCTCACAGGTTCGCGCCGCCGTCCGGGCGATGCGTCCGCGCCAGTGGACAAAGAACGGCATCGTCTTCCTGGCGCTCGTGTTTTCTGTCAACCAGGAGTATCAAATCTCCGAGCCCGACCAGTGGGTGCCGCGCGTCCTCGAGGCGCTGGTCGCGTTCCTCGCCTTCTGCCTCGTCTCGAGCGCCGACTACCTCGTGAACGACATCCGCGACGTGGAGAGCGACCGCGCCCACCCGAAGAAGCGCCGCCGGCCCATCGCCGCGGGCGAGCTCTCGGTCAACGCGGCGTGGACGTGGTCGGCCGTGCTGGCCGCAGCCGGCATCGCCATCGCCTTCGCCCTCGACTGGCGCGTGGGCGTCGTCGTGCTGGCGTACGCGATGCTGATGGTGGCGTACTCGTACAGCCTCAAGCACATGGTGCTGGTCGACCTCATGGTCATCGCCGCGGGCTTCGTCCTGCGGGCGATGGCGGGGGCGCTCGCCATCGACGTGCCGATCTCACCGTGGCTATACGTGGTGACGGCGCTGGGCGCCCTCTTCCTTGGGATCAACAAGAGGCGCGCGGAGCTGGACCTGTTGCAGGACGGCGCCGGCAACCATCGCAAGATCCTCGATGACTACACGCCCGAGCTGCTCGACCAGATGCTCTCAACGGTGACGGCGGCGACGCTGATGGCGTACGGTCTCTATACGTTCACGGCGGACGGCCTTCCCGAGAACCACACGATGATGCTGACGATCCCGTTCGTGCTCTACGGGATCTTCCGCTACCTCTATCTCGTCAACGTGAAGAAAGAGGGCGGCAGTCCGGAGGACGTGCTGCTCAAGGACGTCCCGATCATGTTGACGCTGATCGGCTGGATCGTGACCGCCGGCGTCATCCTCCTCATCGCCCGCGACTGATCGATACGGGCAGGACGGTGCGCATGGTGGGCGGAGCTGAAGCTCCGCGGCTACGGCCCGTCGCTCGGCAGCATGATGGGCGGAGCTGAAGCTCCGCGGCTACGGCCAGTCGCTCGGCAGCATGATGGGCGGAGCTGAAGCTCCGCGGCTACGGCCCGTCGCTCGGCAGCATGGTGGGCGGAGCGGAAGCTCCGCGGCTACGGCGCGTCGACGCGTCGCCCAGCACACGCACGCAGCCTATCGACGCCCTCACTCCACGGTGAACGCCGTGCGCATGCCGAGCTGGTAGTGCGCCTCCGTCTCGCCGTCCTCTTCCTCGACGATATTGCAGATGAGGACGTACGAGCCCGGCTCGAGGTCGACGGTGATCTCCTCGGTGTCACCGACGGCAAAGGGCTCGATCTCATCGATGAGATCGACCTCATCCTCCGGCACGCTGCCGTCTTCGGCCGTGGGGAGCGCGTCCGGCTCGAGGTCGCTCTTGATGATCACCAGTTCGTGCTCGTCCTCTGGCCCGGAGTTCTCCGCGCGGAACGTGACTTCGCCCGCCGGCGCCGAATCGACGTCCGTGATGATCTGGAATTCGCGGAGCTCGACATTGACGACGGCGGCCCCGTCGCCACCGGCGCCGGGCGACTCCGCCACCGGGCGCGTCGCCGTCGCTTCCGGCTCCTCGTCCTCGTCGTCGTCGCCGCAGGCGACCGCCCCGGCGAACGCCACGACGAGCAGCCCGGCAAGGAGCGCCCATACCCAACGCTTCATGTGAGGTCCTCCTTCCTTCGCCACCGCTCTCATTGTCTCACGGGCATCGCGCCGGCATGTTTCGGGGGCGGCGGCGGGTTGGCAATCCCATTGCGATTTCTGCAATCGAAGCCGCACGTGGGCATGGGAGGGCTGTGCGATCATGTCGTCGCACCTGAGCGGAGGTGATGGCATGCAGCTCCGTGAGCGGCTCTCAGTTGCGGCGCAGATGGCCATGGCGGGCGCGTTGATGGCCGTCGAGCGCGTGGAGTCGGGCGCCGTCTGGAACCCGCTCTCGCGCTCGTACCGCGTCAATCCGTATCCGGCGTACCGCCGTCTGCGCGAGAGGGATCCGTTCCACCGCAGCCGGGCCGCGCGCGCCTGGGTGCTGACCCGCCACGCCGATGTCACGTCCGTCCTGCGCGATCCGCGCTTCCTCGCCGACGACCGCAAGGTGCCACGCCTGCGCAAGCAGCTAGAGCAGCGGGTCGAGCGCGGCTACGTCACGCGGGAGGAGGCGGACCGCAACACGATGCTTCGCACGGACCCGCCGGACCACACGCGCCTGCGCTCGCTCGTCAGCAAGGCGTTCACGCCGCGCTCCGTCGAAGCGCTGCGTCCGCGCATCGAGCAGATCGTCGATGAACTGCTGGACGCGGCCGCGAAGCACGACCGCATCGACGTCATCCGCGAGCTTGCCTACCCGCTGCCGGTCATCGTCATCGCGGAAATGCTGGGCATCCCGCCGGCGGACCGCGAGCAGTTCAAGCGCTGGTCCGACGATCTGGCCGCGCAGCTAGGGTTCGGCAACGACCTGGAGACGCTGCGTCGCGGTCGA
>Ga0073934_10008104_pt1 | contig 14210 bp, 12 predicted proteins | sample LarsenN4metaG_FD_76834 | JGI IMG/M metagenome (GOLD analysis project Ga0073934, IMG submission 76834) | Hot spring sediment bacterial and archeal communities from British Columbia, Canada, to study Microbial Dark Matter (Phase II) - Larsen... ...
GCATAGGCGTAGGTGTAGGCGCTTCCTGACGCCGGCATCATCGTTGCGAGTTCGGCGTAGGCGAGGGCGGCGAAGGCGCAGACAAGGCCGGCCACCACGAATGACACCATGACGGCCGGCCCGGCGCGCTCGGCTCCGACGCCGATGAGCGTATAAATTCCGGTGCCGACGATTGCGCCGACGCCGAGCAGGACAAGATGCCAGGCGGAGAGCGAGGGGCGAAGGCGATCCGGGGCCGTATGATCGATCAGGACGTCGATCGGCTTGCGCCGAAACAGACCGCTCATTTGCCCCTCCGGTAAGACTTCCGATCGCGTTGTCGGCTGGTTTCCCCGTTTGAGGCAAGGCGGTCGAGCGTGTAGGAGTGGCGTTTGATGGTCGAGAAGCTTTCAAGCGCCGAGCGCGAGGCTCTGATGAGCCGCGCAACAGGTTGGACGCTAGCCTCTGACGGGCTTTCCATCCGCCGTTCGTTCGAATTCGCCGATTTCGGCACGGCGTTCGCTTTCATGACCCGGGTCGCGCTGGCGGCCGAAAAGGCGGACCACCACCCGGAGTGGTCGAATGTCTATAACCGGGTTGGGATCGTTCTGACGACGCACGACGCAGGGGGGCTAACGGCGCAGGATTTCGCGCTTGCCCGGGAGATTGACGCGGCCGCTCAAGGGCTTACGTCACAATAATGCCGCGCGGGCGCCTTTGTCGCGCCCGCCAAATCCCGTTAGGGTCCTTCGGACGAATTCTGGGAAGTGAGAGATATGGCCACGATCGCCCTGGTTGATGACGATGCGAACATCCTGACTTCAGTCTCCATTGCGCTCGAGGCGGAAGGCCACACAGTCAAGACCTATGAGGACGGCGCTTCGGCACTCGCTGATATCAATGCGACGCCGCCCGATCTTATTATTTCCGACATCAAGATGCCGACCATGGACGGAATGGAGCTCCTCCGGCGGATACGGCAATCGTCGGATTTGCCGCTCATCTTTCTGACCTCGAAAGACGAGGAAATCGACGAAGTTCTCGGCCTCACCATGGGCGCCGACGACTATGTGAAGAAGCCGTTCTCGCAGAGGCTCCTGCTTGAACGCGTCAAAGCCGTGCTCCGGCGCCGCAACGCCGGCCCCGCGCCGACGAAAGAAGAGGAAAAACAGATCATCCGCCGCTCAAGCTTGACGCTCGATCCGATGCGGCACGCTTGCGTCTGGAAAGGCCATCCGGTGACGCTGACGGTAACCGAATTTCTGATTCTTGAGGCGCTGGCGCAGCGTCCGGGATTCGTGAAGAGCCGCGACTCCCTCATGGATGCGGCCTATGACGATCAGGTCTATGTCGACGACCGCACCATCGACAGCCACATCAAGAGAATAAGAAAGAAGTTCCGCGTCGTCGATCCTGAATTCGATTCGATCGAGACGCTTTACGGCGTCGGATACAAATACAAGGAGACCTGATCGCGCGGATGAAAGCGGGGGCGGCCAAGCGACCGCGCCGATTTTCCAGTCTCGGGCGCACGAGCGTCGCCGTGTCGCGGCTGACGCTGAGGATTGTGCTCGCCAATTTCATCGGCCTTGTCATCCTGCTCGTCGGCTCGCTCGGCGTCACCCAATATCGCGACGGACTCGTGCAAGCCAAGCTGCAAGGCGTCAGGGCGCAGGCGCAGCTTTTTGCGGACGTATTGGCCCAGGCGGCCGTCGACGAGTCCGGCTGCCAGCCGGCGATTGACGACGAGAATCGCCCCGAAACGATGATTTGCGGGCATGCGCTGTCCGAGCGCGACGTCAATGAAGTCTTCAATCGCGTCTGGGACAGCTTTGAGGGACGCGTGCGGATATTCAATGCTCCGCAGACAAATGAAACGCCGCCTATCAAGGACGCCAGCGAATTCCTTCTGGACGACGTGATGCTTCGCGAGGATGAAATCGTCGTCGCGCCGCTGCCGCCTGTCGAGGAAGCCAGCGCCGACAACGCTTTCTGGCGGATCACGCGCGGCGCTGAGAGCTTTCTGAAGCGGTTCATGACCGGCGCCTTTCGTCGCGAGGCTGCAAGGCGCACGATCGAAGCGGAGCTCAATGCGGCGCTTGCCTCGTCGCCTTTCGCGGCGCAGCGCGGCGCAACCTCGGTTCGCTTCAATGAGGACGGCGAACTCGTCGCTTCCGTTTCCGTCCCGATCAGGCGCGTTCAAGCGATTTACGGAATCGTCACTGCGGAAATCGGCGGCATTGAAGAGGTCGTCGCCGACGCGCGCCTTGCGATCCTGCCATTCTTCGGACTCGCCTGCGCCGCCGCGGTTCTGTCCTCGCTCCTGCTGACGGCGACGATCGCCCAGCCGATCCGGCAACTTGCGGTCGCCGCCGACAAGGTGCGCGAAGGCATCGCCGTCGCAGGGCGCGCGCGAATACCGGACTTTTCACAGCGCAAGGACGAAATCGGCGAACTCTCGACGTCGCTGCGGATGATGACGCAGGCGATCTACGCGCGCATCGAAGCGATAGAAAGTTTCGCGGCCGACGTCTCGCACGAACTCAAGAACCCGCTGACGTCGATAAGGAGCGCGACGGAAACCCTCGAAATCGCCGTGAAACCCGAAGCGCGCGAGAAGCTGATGCAAGTCATCAAAAAGGACGTCGCGCGGATGGACCGTCTGATTACGGATATCTCCAACGCTTCGCGCCTCGATGCGGAACTCGCCCGCGAAGCCCGCGAGGCGGTCGATATTCGAAAGCTTCTCAGCGACATCGCTGACCTCTACAGAATGACCGGAAAGGAGAACGAAGCTCGGGTTCACTACGACGCATCAGGCGCGCCGGTCTATTTGTTCGGCAATGCGTCAGCGCTCGGGCAGGTGTTTCGCAATCTGATCGACAATGCGCGATCGTTTTCTCCCCCCGGCGGCGAAGTGCGCATTTACCTCGCGCCGCCGACGGAGCGGCATCGCAGCCTTCAGGTGATCGTTGACGATGAGGGTCCAGGAATTCCGCCGGACGCGCTCGAGAAGATTTTCTCGCGCTTCTACACAAAGCGCCCGCAAGGCTCCGCGTTCGGCAACAATTCCGGTCTTGGACTTGCGATATCGAGGCAGATCGTGGTCAGCCATGGCGGCGTCATCTGGGCGGAGAACCGGACGGATGAGTTGGGCGCCGTCAAGGGCGCGCGCTTCGTCGTCGAGCTTCCTTCCGCGTGAGCGAAATGTCGACACTCATGCACGCCGTCGCTGTGGGCGTTGCGGTAAATGAATCCGATGCGCTCGTCGGCGCGCTTGTCCTTGGCGAAGCGGGCGCTGGAAAGTCGTCACTGGCGCTGATGCTCGTCGACAGCTGTCCTTTCAGGCGCGCCGCGCTCGTGGCCGATGATGCGGTCATCGTGGAAGCGATTGACGGCGCACTGACGGCGCGGGCGCCGAGCGCGCTTGCAGGGCGCATCGAGGTTCGGGGTTTCGGCCCGGCGCCGGTTCGGCATCTGTCGGAAGTCGCGCTCCGCTTTGCGGTCGACCTGTCATTAGCTTCAGAGCGCGTTCCCCCGCTGCGGGAGATACGGCCGCTTGCCGGCGGCCCTGCGCTGCCGCTTTATCCGTTGCTTTGGAAAGGTGCGGAAGCGACGGCGCCGGCGCGCCTTCGAGCGATGGCGTCAGCACTTTCCGGTGGACAAATCGGTGAACGCCAGCAGGATAGCGGTCCGAGCCGCCGGAACGGATCTGCATGATCGGTCTTGTAATAGTGACGCATGGGCGCCTCGCCGAGCATTTTCTGGCGGCGGCAGTCCATGTCGTCGGGCCCCAGGAGCGGATCGAAACCGTATCGATCGGCGCTGACGACGATATGGAAAGGCGCCGCGCCGACATTATCGCCGCCGCCGGGCGCGTCGATGACGGAAGCGGCGTGATCATCCTGACGGACATGTTCGGCGGCACGCCGTCAAATCTCGCGATTTCCGTCATGGAGCAGGCGAACGCGGAAGTGATCGCCGGCGTCAATTTGCCGATGCTCATCAAGCTCGCCTCGATCCGGGCGGATAAACCGCTGAAAGACGCCGTCGCCGCGGCCCACGAGGCGGGCCGCAAATACATCAACGTCGCGTCCTGGGTGCTCGCGGGCGAGGGCGGCTGACCGACGTGTCCGCCATCCAGGGAGCAATCGTCCGTTGACGGCGCCGAAATCACCCTCAAACGAGCCGATCATTGCGGTCGTGACGATCGTCAACAGGCGGGGTCTTCACGCGCGCGCGGCCGCCAAGTTCTGCGCTGTCGCCGGCGCCTATGATGCGGCGGTTCGCGTCGTCAAGGACGATATCACGGTCGGCGGCCGGTCGATCATGGGCCTCTTGATGCTTGGCGCCGGCGCCGGGTCGACCGTCAAGATTGTCGCGACCGGTTTGCAGGCGTCAGAAGTCGCGGATGCGCTGGTTAGGCTCGTCGCCGACAAATTCGGCGAAGGAGAATGATCGTCAGCTCGTTGCGCCGCCGCCGGCGTCAGCCTGGATGACGACTTTCTGACCGTCGCGCAGCCGTTCGCCGCCGCGAATGACCACCGGATCGCCGGCCTTGACCCCGCCAATGACTTCAATGAGGTCGCCATCCGCCGCGCCGAGTTCGACGTCGATCTGCTTTGCCGTGTCGTCATCGGCGATGACGAAGACGCTGACGCGATCGGCGCGAAGAATGACGGCGTCGCGATGGACCGCGACGACTTTCTTCGGCGCGCTTCGCGGCAGACTGACCTGGACGGCCGAGCCGATGTGCCAGTCCGCCTTCGGCAGGACGAGGCGAAGTTCGAGGGTCCGGCTCACCATATCTCCGACAGGCACGACCGCACGCACCTTGGCGGACATCGTCTCTACGCCGTTTGACACTTTGACCGTGTCGCCGGCGTGAACCGAGGCGAGGAGCATGTCGGGCGCCCGCGCCGTCACTTCGACCTCGTCTATGTTGACGAGGCGCGCGATCGGCGCGCCCGGATTGGCGAACTCGCCGACTTCAATTTCGCGCGCCGCGATGCGGCCATTGAACGGCGCCTTGACGTCCGTCCTCTCAAGGGCGGTTTCAGCGCGCCGCAGGGCGACCTTGGCCCGTTCGAGATTCTGCTGGGCCTCGTCGCGGTCCGCGCGCATCTGGTCGATGGCGGCCTCCGACTCGCCGCCTTCTTCGCCGAGCCCTTCGTGGCGCTCGACAAGGCGCGCGAGATAGGAAGCGCGTGACGAAAGACGCCTGATGTCGGCGCGCGCCTCATCACGCTGCTGGGCGGCGTCGGCAGGATCGATGCGGGCGATGACGTCGCCTTTCTTCACTTCAGAGCCGATTTCAGCGACCCACAAAACGGGACCCGCCGTCGCCGCCGCGATGAGGCTGTCATTAACGCTGACGACCGAACCCGGCGCTTCGGAGTGCGGCGCAAGCTCCGTTGCGAGCGCCTCGGCGATGCGGACGTTCGCTGGCGGCGGGCCCTGCGGCGCCGCCTCGGCGGAAGCGCTCGCTTTGTCGTTGAAGGCGCCCATGAAATAGGCGCCGCCCGCGGCAAGAGCCGCCAGCGCGCCCACGCCCGCTATCAACCGCCGGGAGAACTTAAAAGTCAGCTTGCGCACGGATTTGCTCCTTATTCCGCCGGCTGCAGGGCGAGTCGTCCGGTCCGAACTGCTGATTTCGCCGATCCGAGCTGCAGGAGCGCCGGCATCAGCACCAGCGTGAACAGGGTCGATACCGTCATGCCGCCGAAAATAACGGTCGCAAGGCCGCGATAGATTTGCGCGCCTTCGCCGGGCGCCACGATCAGCGGCAGCATGCCCATCAGCGTTGTCGCGGTCGTCATGAAAATCGGGCGCGTCCTGAGGCGAAGCGCTTCCCGAACCGATTCCTCGCGCGACTTTCCTTCGGCTTCGGATTGCCGCGTCTGCTCGACAAGGAGGATCGCGTTGTTGACGACGATTCCGAGCAGGATGATGAACCCGATCATACCGAGAAGATCGAGCGGCGTCGGATTGACAAGGTTGAGAATGCGGATCGCGATAACGCCGCCGACCGCGGCCATCGGCAGCGCGACGATGACGATGGCTGCGTCTTTGACGGACTTGAACAGCGCGGCCATGATCAAGAAGAGGATTGCGATCGCGAGAAGGAAATTGCCGCCGAGATTGTTGATCGCGCGCTTGAGGCTGTCCGCCTCGCCGGCGAAGGCGAGCGACGAGCCATCCGGGAGCGCTTCGTAGATCTCCTTTTCCGCGCTTTCCTTGAGCTTGGCGACGACATCGCCAAGCGCCATCCCCTTGGGAGGATTGATGCCGAGGGAGATCGTTCGCCGGCTGTCATAGCGCACGATCTGCTGCGGCCCAACGCTTCGTTCGAACTTCGCGAGATCGCCGAGCGGCACGATTGATCCGGACGGCGTCGCAATTGGAACGGTCGCGAGGTATTCCGGTTCGCCCCATTCCTTTGCTTCGAGAATGATGTCGACGCGGGAGTCTTCGTGGAAAAACTCGCCGAGCCAGAGGCCGTCGCCGAGCGCGCGGACGGCGCTCGCGACGCCCTCGCGCGTCATGCCAACCTCAGCGATCCGACGATCGTTCGGGACGAGCTTGATCTCGGGATTGACGATTTGCGGATCGGGATTCGGCCAGACCGATGCGCCAGGCAGCGCCGCCGAAATGATGTCGATCGCGGCCGGCGTCGCATCGAGAAGCGCCTGGTAGTCGGCAGACTGAAGATCGACGCGAATGCCGCCGCCGCCGCCGAAATCGCCGAACAGTTCGCCTTGCTGCGCGAAGACCCGCGTGTCGGGGAATCCGACGAGGATTTCTTCGTTCACGATCTTTTCAAGTTCGTCCATCTTCGACTGGATTTTCGGGCGGACGCCAATATTTCCGCCCCAATCGCCCGAGTAGAGGTAATAGTTGAGCAGCGCCGGCTCCTTTTCGCCCTTCATGTAAGGGTCGAGCCGGTCGACGACGACTTCCGCAAATTCCTTGCGGATCATGTCGGCGGAGGCGCCCGAAGGAAACGAGATGAACCCGTCGATAGCGGCGCGTTTGACCGGCGGCAGGTAGTTGAGCGACGGAAATAGCGCGACCGAGAGCGCGACGGGAACAAGAGTGAGCCCCGCGATCCATGCGTACCGACGACCCGGCGTGCGCGTCAGGCGCATCAACAAATCCGGAAGGCGGTCAAATAGGGATGGCTTTGCGGCGCCCGCTCTTGGCGCATCCTTTCTTTTCATGAAGAGCGCGGCGCCGAGAGGCAGCACCGTCGCGGCGACGATGAGGCTGAACGTCACGGCGACCGCGATCGTCAGAGCGAGGTCGGCGAAGAGCTGACCCTCGACGTCCTCGAAGAACATCACCGGGATGAATACGGCGACCGTCGTGACGGTCGAGGCGAAAAGCGCGCCGAATACCTGGCTGACGGCGCGATAGGCCGCGTCTTTCGGCTCGTGACCCTCGTCGCGCATCCGCACAAAGTTCTCGAGGACGACAATCGCCGCATCGAGCACCATGCCGGTTGCAAATGCGAGACCGGCGAGGGAAATGACGTTAATCGACCGTCCGGTCATATTCAGGAAGACGATCGTCGCAGCGAGGCAGATTGGGATCGAGGCGGCGATGAGCAGCGTCGCCGTCGTACGGCGCAAAAACGCCCAGAGAATGCCGGTCGCCAGAAGGACGCCGAGGAAGAGGTTTCCTGTCAGCATCGACAGCGCGTTCTTGATGAAAAGCGAAGGATCGAAGCTCTTCTGGATCGAATACCCCAACTCGGCAAGCGAGCCTTCGTTGAGTTCGTTGATCTTTTCAGTGATCGCATCGATCGCGGCGAGCGTGTTGGCGCCGGGCTCGCGCAGCACGCGCATGCCGATCGCCGGATTGCCGTTCTGGTATACGACGCCGCCGCGGCGGTCATGGGCGACTTCGACATCGGCGACATCCGAGAGCCTGATCGGCGAGCCGTTGCGCCACGCAAGAATCGTGTCGCCGAGCTGTTCGGCGGAGTACCGGCCCTCAAAACGCATGGTGTAGTTGCGCCTGCCGACTTCGACCGAGCCGCCGGTGACGTCGGTCGACCGGTTCACGGTCTGCGCCACCTGGTCGATCGTGACGCCGAGCTGCGACAGGCGAAACGGATCAAACGAGATTCGGACAATCTCCTCGCCGTCGTCCGAATTAATGTCGACGCCCGCGACGCCGTCGACCGCTTCGAGCTCCGGCGCAATCCGCGTGCGTGCGAATTCGCTCATTCTCGTCGCGGCGTTGTCATTGCCAGGAAGGCGCTGCATGAAAAGAAAGATGAGCGTGTCGCCGGCTGAACCGCCGCCGAAATCGCCGATTGACGGACGATCGGCTTCGGCCGGCAATCCGCGCACGCGCTGAAGGCGGCTCGTCACCTCCGTCAGCGTCTTGTCCATGTTCGTGCCGAGCGCGAACTCGAGGCGGACGAATCCGCCGCCCGAGTTCGAGAACGACTGCATGGTCTTGAGGCCTGGAATGCCCCGAAGCTCGCGTTCGATCGGCTCGATGATCTCGCTTTCAACTTCGCGAGGGGATGCGGCGCGCCAACCGGTCCAGATGCCAAGCTCCGGGCGCTCGATATTCGGCAGCAGCTGGATCGGGAGCTTGGTGATCGAAACAACGCCGAGAAGCGCAATCAACGCCAGCACCACGCCGACGGCCGCCGGGTTCTTGAGGCAAAGCTTGGTCAGATCCATGCGCGGCTCCAGGGTGGCGGACCTAGCGACAAATGTCGCAGCGGCCCATAAACTCCCGGAGAACAGTTAATAACAAGAGGCCGCCGGCATCCTTTCGACCAGCGGCCCCGTCAAAGCGACGAAGTGAAGTTCTGCGCGACGAAGCGTTTGCCTTCATCCTGCGCGCGCAAGTTCCTCATCAATCCTTTCGATCTCAAGCTCGATGCGTTGCCTTTGCCGATCGAGATCGCGGCGCGCGTTTTCGATCGCGCGTTTGTGATTTTCGGCGTCCCGCTCCAATTGGCGTCGCGCTTCATCGATCGATCGCCGCGCCGCCTGAAGCTCCTCGCGCGAAAGCTCCTGCTCGGCGAGATCGGCTTCGGAATCGTCGAGATCGGCGAGCGCGTCAGCAACGCCTTCCTCAATCGCCGCGTCCAGATCGCCCTGAGCCTCTTCGATCGCTTGAATCTCGCTTTCAAGCGCTTCGCGCTGCGCCGACAGCATCTCGCTTCGTGCAGCGGCATAGTCCGCGGCGCCCTGCGCGGATTCGTAAGCCTCCGTTTCCTCCGCGATGCGCATCGCTTCGCGGCTGGCGCGCTCGGCCTCGCGGCGCCATTCCTCCTGACGGCGGATGATTTCGGCGCGGGCGCGTTCGCGCTCGGCGTCGGCGCGTTCGACCTCGCGCATCGCTCGCGCCCGCTCGCGCTTCATGTCCTCAAGCGCCGCGCGGAGTTCCGCGCGCTTTTCGCGTGTCATCGGTTCGTCGCTTGAAAAGCGGTAAACCTTGTCGCCATTCCGAAGCGTCAGATCGTAGACGGCGCCGTTTTCGGAATCGACGTCGCCGAGCAGGCGCTTTTCAATGTCGTCCGCCAGCAAGTCCGCGGCGAAGTCGCCGTCAGCGAACGCAAATCCGTTCGGTTCCGTAAATCGCATTCGGTTCTTGCCGATCAGCGGCGCCCGTGGGGTCACGATCGGATTGATGATTTTGAAGTCAGGGAATCCGTTCTTCGGCGGCGCAAGACTGAACGAGAAGCCCAACATGTGCGCAGTCCGCGGCGCCGGCTCCGGCGCGGGCGCTGGAACCGGCGAGTCGACGGGCGACGGCGCGATCAATGCGTCCGGCGCAATCTCGGGCGTCGGCGCCAAAACGGGCGCCGCCGCGTCCTCAGGCGGCGGCGGATCGGCCGGCTCAGGCGCGGCGGCGATGACGGCGGCGGGATCGACAGGGGCGCCGTCTCGCAGAGTTTCGAAATGGAGATGCGGGCCTGTGACTTCGCCTGTCGCGCCGACGGTCGCGAAGACGTCGCCGGCTTTGACGCGGTCGCCGCGCCTGACGCTGTAGCTGTCAAGATGCGCGTAGCGCGTGACGAGACCGTGCCCGTGGTCGATGATGACGACTTTTCCATAGGCGGGCTTGCCGTCGTAATGATCAGTCGCCTCGACGACGACGCCATCGCCGGGAGCGAAGATGTTCGCGCCCTTTTGCGCCTTGATGTCGACTCCTTTATGCGCTGGGCCTTCGCGGCCGTCGCTTTGCTCGGATCGTTCTCCGAACGCCGACGTCACCTCTCCGGACAATGGCGACGACTGGAGCAGGCGACGTCGTTCTTTGGCGCTCGCCGGATCGACGGCGAACGCCGCCTGGCCGACCGCGATCAGCGCGATCGTCGAGGCCGCCGCCGACGCCATCAGCCGCGTCGACAGGCGCGCGCGGCGTTCTTCGCCTGGGGCGAGTATCGAGTTGAGGCGCCGCCGTCGACCGTTGCGGTCCTGCGGCGTAAAGGACGGTGCCAGCGCCGGCTGCCCGTTCATTCTCGATGCGGCGAATTTCAGGCCCTCGACGAAACAAGCGGCGTAGCGGCGACGGTCAACGCCCTTTGAGAGCACCAGCGCGTCTGCGCGTTCTTCGGCGGCGAGTTCCGCGCGCGCCGCAATTCGCGCGACCAGCGGATTAAACCAGAAGAGCGCCCTCGCAAGCTGCGTTGCGGTGAACAGCCGCGTGTCGCCTCGCCGCGCATGGGCAAGCTCATGGGCGCACATCAAGATGAGATTATCGGAAGACACGCGCCTCTCGATGCCTTCGGGTACGAGAATCGTCTGGCGGATCACGCCGAAAATGCACACGCTCGAAACATGGCGCGAGCGCCTGATGTCGGGTCGCCTGACCTCAAGTCGGTCCGCCCATTCGTCAATTCTCTCCAGAGTTTCGGCATCGACGATCCGCTCCGCGCGCGCGATCGCATAATGAAGCCCGAGATTGCGCGCCGCCCACAGAAATAGCATCAGGAAAACGCCGTATACGTAAATGATCGATGCGGCGCCGATGACCTGCTCGGCGTCAATCGGCGCGGTCGTTTGCGGCGAGACGGCTGGCTCAATACTGACGTGCGCGGTCAAATTCGGTCTTGCGCCCGCGTCGATGACGAGCTCATCCGGCGCTTTTCGGAGCGAAACCCCGAATGCGGCAAGCGTTGGAGCGATTAAAGACGGGAGCACGGCGAACAAGAGCGCCGCCGTCCAGAGTCTTTCGGCCGACGTCATGGCGCCGGCGCGCTCGACGCGTCGCGCACCTAAGAACAGGAAGCCCGCCCAGACGATCGACGCGGCGAGACAAATCATCAGCGCTTCCGCCTGATATTCCGATAGGGCGACGAGTCCGCTCATTTCCGGTCCTCCGCGCGCAGGATTTTTTCGAGTTCCCTGATCTCATCCTCAGAGAGCAGTTTTGAGTCGGCGAACATCACGGCGGAAGGCGCCGCATCGAGTTCGAGCACGCGATCTGAAAAGTCGAGAATCATGCGCGAGAGCAGAGCGACCTTGCCGATCGCGGCGGAATAGACATTGACGCCGTCGGCGGACCTCTTCCGGAGCAGACCCTTGTCGCACATCCGCTCAATGACGGTGCGCATTGTTGAGTAGCTCCAGTCGAAATCCGGCGCGACTTCATCAGTGATCTCGCGCGCAGTCAGGGATTTCTTCCGCCAAAGGAGCTTGAGGACGGCGAGTTCGGGTTTGGTCGGCTGAACGCTAGGATCGGCTGGCATGACGGTCCCTTTGCTTGGCGGCGGCAAGCGACAAATGTAGCGCAATGTTACAGATGTCGCAACCCCTCCGCGTCGGCCGCGAATGCGAGGAATTCCGCCAGGACCCCGCGATTTCAAAGGCCGAATCGACAATCCGAACGCGCCAGGCGGCGAATTTCTCCGCGGCGTTTGCGGTTAACGCGTTCTTCAGGGAGAGGGCGCAGGCTGAATGTCGGGGCCGCTAAGCGCGAGAAAGCCATGGGCAGCCAAAACAAGCCGAGCCTGACCGACATCAACGAGCGCGCCGAACCGGAATCGGCCGATCTTCTCCAAATCGACGAGCGCCGCGCCTCGGTCCGTCGCCCGACATTCAAGGCGGCGGAAATCCTCGCCAGCGACGGCAAGTCCTTTTCCTGCGTCGTGCGCAATATCAGCGAGAGCGGCTGCCTCATGAAGCTCGACAACGCCGACCTGCTGCCGGATCTCATTGAAATCCGGATTGATCTCGACAAGCCGGCGCGCGCGGCGGAGGTCGTTTGGCGAAGCGCGACGCTTGCCGGCGCGATGTTCGTCAGAAAGCCGTCCTGACCGAACGCGATCCGCCGAGCGACGAGATCAGGCGGATGATCGTTTCGATCTCGCCGGGTTTCGACAGGCGATGATCGCCAGACTTGATCAGCGTGACTTCAAGGTCGTCCGTCGTTAAGAGCTCCGCGAACCGCAGCGCATGCCGCCAGGGAACGTCCGGGTCCGCCATTCCCTGAAGGATGCGCACCGGGCAGGCGATGTCGATCGCGCCGCCGAGGATGAGATGGCGGCGTCCGTCTTCGATAAGGCCGCTCGTGATGACAGTCGGTTCCTCCGAATAGGGAGAGGGTTCAACAAGGCGCCCATTGCGCAGCAGAATGTCGCGCTGGCGTTCGGTCATCGACGCCCACATTAAATCCTCAGTGAAATCCGGCGCCGGCGCGATGAAGACGATCCCCATAATGCGGGGCTTTCGCCGCAGCGCGGCGAGGGCGGCGATCCAGCCGCCCATTGAAGATCCGACGAGCAGCAGCGGTTCGCTCGTCAGGCCGTCAATGACGTCGAGCGCGTCTTGAAGCCAATCCGATATCGTCAGCGCGTCGAACCGGCCTTCCGATGCGCCGTGTCCGGAGTAATCGAACCTGAGAAATGCGCGTCTTTCGGCCGCGGCCCATTTCGAAATCGCCTCGGCCTTCGCGCCCGTCATGTCGGATTTGAACCCGCCGAGCCAAACGACAGTCGGTTCGGCGCCGGCGCGTCGGCGCCATGCTATGCGGCCATTGCGGCCGGCGAGAAATCCGCTCTCTTCCGCCATGCAGTTGCTTGATCTCATCCGCCGGGTCGGCCCTATATGCGCGGGACCGAACCTGTCGCCAAGCGCCCCATCCTGCATGCGCCTTGAAAAGACCGTGCTGCAAGTCATTCCGGCGCTCCATTCCGGCGGCGCCGAACGCACGACCGTCGAGATGACCAAGGCGATCATCGCCGCCGGCGGGCGCGCAATTGTGGCGACGAGCGGCGGCCGTCTTACCGCCGATGTCGCGGCGTCGGGCGGCCGCGTCATGCTGCTGCCGGTTCATTCCAAAAACCCGCTGGCGATTTATCGAAACGCGGGTCGGCTTGAGAGACTCATTCGTGACGAGCGCGTCGACATCATCCATGCGCGCTCTCGGGCGCCGGCCTGGAGCGCCCTGATCGCGGCGCGGCGGACCCGCATCCCGCTCGTCACGACCTATCACGGCGCCTATCGATCACAGTCGAGGCTAAAGCGCCTTTTCAATTCATCCATGGCGCGCGGAGACCTCGTTATCGCGAATTCGGAATTCACGGCGGCGGCGATCCGACAGGCTTACGATGTGGGTGATCGGCTGCGGGTCATTCCGCGCGGCGCCGATCTCGCCGAGTTCAACCCGTCGGCGATTTCACCCGACCGAATCCACGCGATCCGGGAGCAGTGGGGCCTTGTGGAAAATTCCGGCGCGCTGGTTCTCCTGCTGCCGGGGCGCCTAACCGACTGGAAAGGCCATTGGGTCGCTGTCGAAGCCTTCTCCCGCCTGATCGAGAAGGCCGAGGCTGGCGCGGCGTCGGATTTGCGGTTAATTTTCGCTGGGGATCAGCAGGGGGCGGGCGATTATGCTGCGTCCTTGGCGGGGCGGGTTGGTGAGTTGGGACTGCAGCGGATGATTCGCTTTGTCGGCCATTGCGGGGACATGCCGGCGGCATACGGGGCGTCAGACATCGTCCTATCGCCTTCGATCCGGCCCGAGGCGTTCGGGCGGGTCGCGGCGGAAGCCGGGGCGATGGGAAAGCCGGTCATCGCCTCCGACCATGGCGGCGCGCGCGAAACGATTGTCGATGAAGATACCGGCCTGTTGGTCTCGCCGGGCTCGGTGGACGATCTCTTCGCCGCCATCCGGAGACTGATTGATATCGGGGCGGAGGGGCGGCGGGCGATGGGCGCCCGGGCCCGGGCGCGAATCGCCCTGCATTTCGCGACCGAGGC
>Ga0073934_10008106_pt1 | contig 14209 bp, 10 predicted proteins | sample LarsenN4metaG_FD_76834 | JGI IMG/M metagenome (GOLD analysis project Ga0073934, IMG submission 76834) | Hot spring sediment bacterial and archeal communities from British Columbia, Canada, to study Microbial Dark Matter (Phase II) - Larsen... ...
ATCAAGATGGGCAAGACGCGTGGCTTCCTCACGCACCAGGAGATCAACGACCACCTGCCCGAGAAGCTGGTCGACAACGAGATCCTCGAAGCCATCGTCTCGATGCTCAACGACATGGGCATCGCCGTGTACGAGCAGGCGCCCGACGCCGCCACCTTGCTGATCTCCGGCAGCAACACGGCCACGGCCACCGACGAGGAAGCCGAGGAAGCCGCCGAGGCCGCGCTGTCGACGGTCGACTCCGAGTTCGGCCGCACCACCGACCCGGTGCGCATGTACATGCGCGAGATGGGCACGGTGGAACTGCTCACGCGCGAAGGCGAGATCGAGATCGCCAAGCGCATCGAGAACGGCCTGCAGGCCATGATGCTCGCGATCAGCGCGAGCCCGACGACGATCGCCGAGATCCTGGCGATGGCCGACAAGATCCGCGCCGGCGAGATGCAGATCTCCGAGGTGGTCGACGGCTTCGTCTCCGACGACGAGGCCGACGACTACGTCGCCGAGGAGGACTTCGACGAGTTCGACGAGGAGGACGACGACGACGGCCAGGGCGGCTCGAAGGCGCTGACCAAGAAGCTCGAGGAGATGAAGACGCTGGCGCTCGAGAAGTTCGACGCGCTGCGCGGCCACTTCGAGAGGATGCGGCGCGCCTACGAGAAGGAAGGCTACAAGTCGCCGGCCTACAACAAGGCCCAGATGGCGGTGAGCGCCGAGATCATGAGCATCCGCTTCACGGTCAAGACGATCGAGAAGCTGTGCGACATCCTGCGCTCGCAGGTCGACGACATCCGCCGCTACGAGCGCGAGATCCGCAAGATCCTCGTCGACAAGTGCGGCATGCCGCAGGACTACTTCGTCAAGCACTTCCCGACCAACTCGCTGAACCTGAAGTGGGCCGAGAAGGAGGCGATGTCCGGCAAGCCCTACAGCCCGGTCCTGCAGCGCAACCTGCCGGCCGTGCAGGAGCTGCAGCAGAAGCTCGTCGACCAGCAGGCCCGGGCGGTGGTGCCGATCGAGGACCTGAAGGCGATCAACAAGAAGATGAACGAGGGCGAGAAGGCCTCGCGCGACGCCAAGCGCGAGATGATCGAGGCCAACCTGCGCCTCGTGATCTCGATCGCCAAGAAGTACACCAACCGCGGCCTGCAGTTCCTCGACCTCATCCAGGAAGGCAACATCGGCCTGATGAAGGCGGTCGACAAGTTCGAATACCGCCGCGGCTACAAGTTTTCGACCTACGCCACGTGGTGGATCCGCCAGGCCATCACGCGATCGATCGCCGACCAGGCGCGCACGATCCGCATCCCGGTTCACATGATCGAGACGATCAACAAGATGAACCGCATCTCGCGCCAGCACCTGCAGGAGTTCGGCTTCGAGCCCGACGCGCCGACCCTGGCCGAGAAGATGGAGATGCCGGAGGACAAGATCCGCAAGATCATGAAGATCGCCAAGGAGCCGATCTCCATGGAAACGCCGATCGGCGACGACGACGACAGCCACCTCGGCGACTTCATCGAGGACACCAACAACGTCGCCCCGGTCGAGGCCGCGATGCAGGCCGGCCTGCGCGACGTGGTCAAGGACATCCTGGACAGCCTCACGCCGCGCGAGGCCAAGGTGCTGCGCATGCGCTTCGGCATCGAGATGTCGACCGACCACACGCTCGAGGAAGTCGGCAAGCAGTTCGACGTCACGCGCGAGCGCATCCGCCAGATCGAAGCCAAGGCGATCCGCAAGCTCAAGCACCCGAGCCGCTCGGACAAGCTGCGAACGTACCTGGACAATCTCTGATTGGCCAGGGACGTGCCGCCGCAGGCGGCCGGTGCCTGTGCCGCAGGCATGAGCAGCTTGCGCCGCAGGCACAAGCTGCGAACGTACCTGGACAATCTCTGATGGGCCGGGGACGCGCCTGCGCCGCGCAGCACGGCCCCGCCCCGGCGGGGCCGTGTCGCTGACGGGCCGCTAAACTCGGCGCCATGACGCTAATCGCCGAGCGCACCGTCCTGTTCGCCGACTTGCGCGGCAGCACGTCGCTGTACGAGACGCTCGGCAACGCCGAGGCCACGTCGGTCGTCACGCACACCATCGGCCGGCTCGCCGGCGCGGTGCCCGAGTGCGGCGGGCGCGTCATCAAGACCTTGGGCGACGGCCTGATGGCGATCTTCGAGACGCCCCTGGCCGGACTCGACGCCGCCGCGCAGATGCACGAGGCGCTGGAGCGACTGGTGTCGCGCGGCAGCGAGCGCGGCGCCTCCTCGGGTCTGCGGTCGCTGCGGCTGCAGGTCGCGCTCGCCTGGGGCGAGATCGTCGAGATGGGCGGCGACTGCTTCGGCGACGCCGTCAACGTCGCCGCGCGCCTGCTCGACCACGCCGGCGACAACGAGACCCTCGTCACCGCCGAGGTGCTGGCCGGCCTGCCGGCCGAGCGCCAGCTCCGCTTCCGCAGCCTCGACCGGCTTCACCTGCGCGGGCGCGCCGAGCCGGTGCAGGTGCACGTGCTCGACGTGCCGCGCGCGGGCGACAGCGCGACCACGCTGTTCGGCGCGCTCGAGCCCACGGTCGAGCCCGAGGGCATCCGCCTCGCGTGGATCGACACGCAGCGCGTGTTCGCCGGCAGCGCGATGCCGGTGGTGCTCGGGCGCAGCCCGCAGGCCACGTACTGCATCGACGACTCGCGCGTGTCGCGCTCGCACGCCCGCATCGACTGGCACGGCGGTGCGTTCCAGCTCACCGACCTCAGCTACAACGGCACCTACGTGCGCTTCGCCGGCGACGGCGACATCGTCACCTTGCGCCGCACGACCTGCACCCTGCACGGCCACGGCAGCATCGGCCTGGGCACACCGCCCAACGACGCCACGGCACCGGTGGTGCGGTTCGAGGTGCTGCACTTCTCCGACACCTTGCCGCGCACGCCACTGGACCTGTAGCGCCGCCGCCGATGTCGTTCCAGCCGGCTCCCCTGCCCGCCGACGAAGAGCAGCGCCTGCGCGTGCTGCGCGAGCTGGCCATCCTCGACACGGCGCCGGAGCCCGCCTACGACGCCATCGCGCGACTGGCCGCGCAGGCGGCCGGCGCGGCGATCGGGCTGCTGTGCTTCGTCGACGAGCACCGGCAGTGGTTCAAGGCGCAGAGCGCCGATGCCGCGGCCGGCCTCGAGCGGTGCGAGACGCCACGCGAGCACGCGTTCTGCGCGCACGCGATCCTCGCCGACGAGCCCACCGTGGTGGAGGACGCCAGCGCCGACGAGCGTTTCGCCGACAACCCGCTGGTGCGCGGCGCACCGCACATCCGCTTCTACGCGGGCGTGCCGGTGCAGGTCGACGGCCGGCGCGTGGCGACCGTGGCGGTCATCGACCGCCGGCCGCGCCGCCTCGACGACGCGCAGCGCAGCGCGTTGCAGCAGCTCGCCGCGCTGGCCGGCGCACTGCTGGCCGCCCGCCTGCGCGAGCAGCGCGCGCGGCTGCAGGAAGCGCGCATGCGCACCGCCAGCCGCACCAGCATCGACTGGCTGTGGGAGACCGACGACCGCGGCCGCATCACGTGGCTGTCCGAGAGCGCGGCGCAGCATCTCGGCGACTTCGCGTCGCGCGCGCTCGGCCGGCCCTGGACCGAGACCTACGCGCGCCATGCCGGCGACGACGCGCAATGGCATCGCTGGAAGCAGGCGCTGCAGCGGCGCGAGCCCTTCCACGACATCCCGCTCACGCGCGAACGCGATGGCCGGCCCCTCGTGATCGCGCTCAGCGGCGTGCCGGTGTTCGACTCGTCCGGCCGCTTCATGGGCTACCGCGGCGCCGCGCGCGACGTGACCGAGCAGATGCGCCTGCGCGAGGAGTCGCGCCGCACGGCCGAGGCGCTCGCCGTCGCCGAGGAGCGCTGGAAGTTCGCGCTCGAAGGCGCCGGCCAGGGTGTGTGGGACTGGGACCTCGCCGAGCGCCGCCTGTACGTGTCGCCCGGCTGGCGCCGCGTGCTCGGGCTGCCCGACGACTGGCAGCCGCACGAGCCCGACGACTGGCTGCACTCGATCCACCCCGACGAACAGCCCAACACGCGCCGCCGCCTCATCGAGCACCTGCGCGGGGACACGCCGGTGTACGTCGACGAGTACCACATGCGCCACGCCTCCGGCCGCTGGGTGTGGGTGATGAACCGCGGCAAGGTGGTCGCGCGCGGCGACGACGGCCGCGCGCGTCGCATGGTGGGCACCTTGCTCGACGTGAGCGAGCGCCGCGAAGCCGAGGCCGCGCGGCGCGACCGCGAGGCGGCCGAGCTGGCCAGCCGCGCCAAGAGCCGCTTCCTCTCGCGCATGAGCCAAGAGATGCGCACGCCGCTCAACGCCGTGCTCGGCTTCGGCCAGCTGCTGCAGGACGCGCCGGTAGCCGCCGACCCGCAGCGCGTGCGCGAGTACGCCGACCACGTCGTGCGCGCCGGGCGCAACCTGCTCGAGCTGGTCGACGACGTGCTCGACCTGCAGCGCATCGAGGACGAGCACTTCCGCCTCGAGCTGAAGGTCGTCGACGTCGCGCCGCTCATCGACCGCGCCGCCTCGGCGGTGCAGCCCACCGCCGAGGCGCGCGGCGTGCACCTGCACGTCGAGCTGCCCGTGGGCACGCGCGTGGTGGCCGACGAGCAGCGGCTGCTGCAGGTGCTGGTGAACCTGTCGAGCAACGCGGTCAAGTACAACCGGCCGGCCGGCGTGGTGCGCTGGACCCTCGAGCCGTCCGGTGCGACGACCACCCTCGTGATCGAGGACAGCGGAACGGGCATGAGCGAATCGCAGCTCGGCCGGCTGTTCGAACCGTTCGAGCGCCTCGGCCGCGAGACGTCGAGCATCGAGGGCACGGGGCTCGGGCTCATCATCGCGCGCAAGCTCGTCGAGCGCATGGGCGGACGGCTGCGCGTGTCGAGCCGGCCCGGCATCGGCACGCGCGCGATGGTCGACCTGCCGACGGCCCCGGCACCCGCCGAGCCCGCCCCGCCGCCCGCCGCGGCGCCGACGGACGCGGCGTCGCAGCGCGAGCCGGTGCGCCTGCTCTACGTCGAGGACAACCGCGTCAATGCGCTGCTGTTCAAGGAGGCCGTGCGCGTGCTCGGCGCGGTCGACCTGCGCGTCGCCGAAGACGGCCCCGAGGCCATCGACATCGTGCGCGACTGGCGGCCCGACGTGCTGGTGCTCGACGCGCACCTGCCCGGCATGACCGGCTACGAGGTGCTGCAGCAGCTGCGCGCCACGCCAGGCCTCGCCGACACGCCGGCCTTCATGTGCTCCGCCGACGCGATGCCCGAGGACCTGGCGCGCGCCCGCGCGGCCGGCTTCTCCGGCTACTGGACCAAGCCCATCGACATCAAGCGCGTGATCGCCGACCTGCAGCAGCTGCGCATCGCCCGCTGAGACCGCGCACGATGCCACGCTTCGCCCCTGAACCCGATCACGCGCACGGCCGCGCCGAACGCACGGCCGTCGTGCTGGTCAACCTCGGCACGCCCGACGCGCCCACGCCCGCGGCGCTGCGCCGCTACCTGCGCGAGTTCCTGTCGGACCCGCGCGTGGTCGAGATCCCGCGCGCGCTGTGGTGGCCGATCCTGCACGGCGTCGTCCTGACCACGCGCCCCGCGGCATCGGCGCGCAAGTACGCGAGCGTCTGGACGCCCGAAGGCTCGCCGCTGCTGGTGTGGACGGTGAAGCAGGCGAAGCTGCTTGAGGGCTATCTCGGCGAGCGCGGCCACCGCGTGGTCGTGCGCGCGGCCATGCGCTACGGTCGTCCGTCGATCGGCTCGGTGCTCGACGACCTGAAGGCGATGAACGCGACGCGCGTGCTCGTGCTGCCGGCCTATCCGCAGTACGCCGCCGCCACCACCGCCAGCGTCGCCGACGCGGTCGGCGCGTGGAGCGCGCGCACGCGCAACCTGCCCGAGCTCCGCTTCGTGCGCGGCTGGCACGACGACCCGAAGTACATCGACGCGCTCGCGCGCCGCGTGCTCGACCACTGGCAGACGAACGGCCGGCCCGACCGGCTGGTGATGAGCTTTCACGGCGTGCCGGAGCGCTCGCTGCGGCTCGGCGACCCCTACCACTGCGAGTGCCACAAGACCGCGCGGCTGCTGGCCGAGCGCCTGTCGCTGCCGCGCGAGCAGTGGCTCGTCACGTTCCAGAGCCGCTTCGGCAAGGCGAAGTGGCTCGAGCCGTACACCGAGCCGACGCTGGTCGATCTCGCGCGCCGCGGCGTCGGGCGCGTCGACGTGGTGTGCCCGGGCTTCTTCGCCGACTGCCTCGAGACGCTCGAGGAGATCGCCGTCGAGGCGCGCGCCGCGTTCCTCGGCGCCGGCGGCCGCGAGTTCGGCTACGTCCCCGCGCTCAACGACTTCCATCCCGGCATCGACGCGCTCGCGGCGATCGCGATCCGCCACCTGCAGGGCTGGCCCACGCAGCAGGCGCCCGATCCCGCCGCGCTCGACGCGCAGAAGCGCCGCGCGCTGGAGCTGGGCGCGAGCCGCTGACGCGCGGCACGCGCAGCGCCGTCAGACGCGCGTCACCGCATCCGGCTCGGTGCGCGGCCTGAGCCAGCGCACCGCCCGCGGCAGCACCAGCAGCGCGACGATCACGACCAGCAGCGCCAGCGACATCGGCCGCTCGACGAACACGGTCCAGCGCCCTTCGCCGATCGACAGCGCGTTGCGCATCTGCGCCTCGGCCAGCGGCCCGAGGATCATGCCGACCACCACCGGCGCGGTCGGGAAGTCGAAGCGCCGCATCACCACGCCGAGCAGCCCGATGCCGTACAGCAGCACCAGGTCGAAGGCCGACTGGCGCATGCCGTACACCCCCACCGTCGCGAAGATCAGGATGCCGGCGTACAGCGGCGCCTTCGGGATCTTCAGCAGCTTCATCCACAGCCCGACGAGCGGCAGGTTGAGGATCAGCAGCATCACGTTGCCGATGTACAGCGACGCGATCAGCGCCCACACCAGCGCGGCGTTGGTGTCGAACAGCTGCGGACCCGGGTTGATGCCGTAGTTCTGGAACGCGCCGAGCAAGATGGCCGTCGTGTTCGAGGTCGGGATGCCGAGCGTCAGCAGCGGTACCAGGGTCGCGGTGATGGCCGCGTTGTTGGCGGCCTCGGGCCCGGCCACGCCTTCGATCGCGCCGGTGGTGCCGAACTCCTCCTTGTGCTTCGACAGCTTCTTCTCGGTGGCGTAGCTGAGGAAGGTCGGGATCTCGCTGCCGCCGGCCGGGATGGTGCCGAACGGAAAGCCGATGAAGGTCGCGCGCAGCCACGCCGGCCACGAGCGCTTCCACTCCTGCGCGGTCATGTGGACCTTGCTCATGCGGTTGCGCGTCTCGACCACGCGGCCTTCGTACAGCACGTGGTACAGCGCCTCGCCCACCGCGAACAGGCCCACGGCCACCAGCACGACCTCGAGCCCGTCCATCAGCTCGGGCGTGCCGAAGGTGTAGCGCGCCTGGCCCGAGATCTGGTCGAGCCCGACCAGCCCCATCGCCAGGCCCACGCCCAGCGCGGTGATGCCGCGCAAGGTGCTCTTGCCGAGCACCGCGCTCACCGTGGTGAAGGCCAGCACCATCAGCAGGAAGTACTCCGGCGGACCGAGCTTCACCGCGTGCGTGGCGAGCAACGGCGCGAAGAAGGTGACCAGCACCGTGGCGATCGTGCCGGCGACGAACGAGCCGATCGCCGCGGTGGCCAGCGCCGCGCCGGCGCGGCCGCTCTTGGCCATCTTGTTGCCTTCCATCGCCGTGACCATCGAGCCGGCCTCGCCGGGCGTGTTCATCAGGATCGACGTGGTCGAGCCGCCGTACATCGCGCCGTAGTAGATGCCGGCGAAGAAGATCATCGACGCCGTGGGCTCGACCTTCAGCGTGATCGGCAGCAGCATCGCCACCGCCGTGGCCGGCCCGATGCCGGGCAGCACGCCGACGGCCGTGCCGACGGTGCAGCCGAGCAGCGCCCACAGCAGGTTGACCGGCGTGCCCGCCGTGGCGAAGCCCTGCATCAGCTGCTGGAGGATGTCCACGCCGCGCCGTCCTTCAGAGCCAGCCGGTGCCGGTGAGCCCGGGCAGGCTGATCGCGAGGAACTTGCCGAACAGCCAGTACACCGGCGCCGCGATCGCGAAGCCGACCGCCGCGTCGGTGAGCCACGCGCGCACACCGAGGTCGAGCCGCCCCTGCGACCAGCGCAGGCCGCGCACGGCCAGCACGAAGCACACGGTGCAGCTCAGGATGAAGCCGATGCGCGTGATGAGCGCGGCGTTGAGCAGCAGCCCGGCGCTCACCCACGCGAAGCCGATCCAGTCGCCGCGCGCGGCGCCCGACGGCTCGTCCATCTCGCGCCAGCCGCCGCGCAGCGCCTGCCACAGCAGCAGCGCGCCGCAGGCCAGCAGCAGCGTTCCCACCACCAGCGGCAGGAAGTTGGGCCCGACGCCGGAGTAGCCGGCGTCGGAGCGGATCTGCGTCGCCCCGACGGCGAGGCCCGCGCCGAGCGCGAGCGTGCCGAGGCCGACGGCCGTCTGAGTTGCCTTCACGGCCGCGGCCCGCGGGCTCAGATCATCCCGGACTTCACCATCACGGCGCGCAGGCTCGCGAATTCGTCGTCGACGAACTTCTCGAACTCGGGCCCCGCCATCAGCGCCGGCGTCCAGCCGTTCTTCTCGAGCGCCTCGGCCCAGGCCTTGGACTTCGTCGCCTTGACGATCATGTCGGTCAGCGCCTTGCGCTGCTCGGGCGTGATGCCCGGGGCGGCGTACACGCCGCGCCAGTTGCCGATCACGACGTTGTAGCCCTGCTCCTTCAAGGTGGGCACGTCGATGCCCGGCAGCCGCTTCTCGGAGGTGACGCCGATCGCGCGCATCTTGCCGGTCTTGATGTACTCGGCGAACTCGCTGTAGCCGCTGCCGCCCACGGTGACGTTGGCGCCGAGGATGGCCGCCACCGCCTCGCCGCCGCCGCGGAAGGCCACGTAGTTGATCTTCGCCGGATCGACGCCGACCTCGCGCGCGAGCATGGCCGCGGCGATGTGCTCGGTGGCGCCGCGCGAGCCGCCGCCCCACTTCACGCTCGCGGGGTCCTTCTTCAGCTGCTCGACCACGTCCTTCATGGTCGTCAGCGGCGACGACGCCGGCAGCACGAACACGTTGTACTCGCTGGTCAGGCGCGCGATCGGCGTGGCCTGCGACAGGCTCACCGGCGGCTTGCCGGTGATGATGCCGCCCAGCATCACCGCGCCCATCACCATCAGCGCGTTCGGGTCGCCCTTGCTCGCGTTGACGAACTGCGCCAGCCCGATGGCGCCGGCCGCGCCGCCCTTGTTCTCGAAGCTCACCGTGGCCGCCACGCCGGCGTCCTGCAGCGCCTTGCCGAGCGCGCGGCCGGTGGAGTCCCACCCGCCCCCGGGGTTGGCGGGAATCATCATCTTCAGGTTCGCATTGGCGCGCGCCAGGCCGGGCAGCGCACCGGCCGCGACGAGGGCCGCCATCGACTTGAGGAAGGTGTCGCGACGCATCTCGAGGTCTCCTTGCTGGTCACGGGACGACAGCGGCAATGTTCGGCCGAAAAGCTGTCAGCCGGCTGTCCGCTCACCTAGGGAAAGCGCTAGGGCTCGCGCGGCGTGCCGCGCCGCACCGTATCGCCCGCGATGAAGCTGCTGCTGATCGAGGACGACCCCGCGATGCGCGCGACCCTGCAGCGCACGCTCGAGCGCCGCGGCATCGCGGTGACGAGCTGCGGCGACGGCGCGCGCGCGCTCGACCGCTGGCGCGCGGCGCTGCCCGACGTGGTGCTGCTCGACCTGTCCCTGCCCGGCGTCGACGGCCTGCAGGTGCTCGCCGACGCGCGCGCCGAGGGGCTGGCGACGCCCGTGCTCATCGTCACCGCGCGCGGCACGGTGGGCGATCGCATCCTCGGCCTGAACACGGGCGCCGACGACTACCTGCCCAAGCCCTTCGACCTCGACGAACTCGAGGCGCGCGTGCGCGCGCTGGCGCGGCGTCACACCGGCGCGCGCGACGACGCGGCGGCCGCCGAGTTCTGCGGGCTGCGCACCGACCCCGCGAGCGGCGCGGTCTACCACCGCGGCGCGCCGCTCGAGATGGCACCGCGCGAGCTCGCGCTGCTGCGTGCGCTGCTCGCGCGGCCCGGCCGCGCGGTCGCGAAGGAGCGGCTGCTGGAGCTCGTGTTCGACGGCCAGAGCGCGCCGCAGCCCGACGCGATCGAGGTGGTGGCGTACCGCCTGCGCAAGAAGCTCGCCGCGACCGGCGTGCAGGTCGTCACCTTGCGCGGCCTCGGCTACCTGCTGCAGGAAGCGAAGTGAGCGACGGGCGCGAGGCGCGCGCGCCGCGCCGCCGGCTGTCGATGCGCGCGCAGCTGCTCATCGGCATCCTGCTGCCGGTGGTGCTGATCGTCGCGGTCAACACCGTGAGCCTGTACCGGCAGGCGCTGCAGTCGGCCGACACGGCGTACGACCGCACCTTGCTCGCGTCGGCCAAGGCGATCGGCGAGCTGCTCGAGGTGGCGGGCGCCGGCGACGAGGCGCGCGTGCGTGCGAGCGTGCCGTATGCGGCGCTCGAACCGTTCGAGGCCGACAACCGCAGCCGTTTGTTCTATCGCGTGAGCGGCTTTCGCGGCGAGATGGTCTCCGGCTTCGAGGACCTGCCGGCGTGGCGCGGCAGCCTGCCGGTGAAGGGGCCGTACGCCGCGCTCGTCGACTTCTACGACGCCGAGTACCGCGGCGAACCGGTGCGCATGGCGGTGCTGCTGCAGCCGGTGGCGGGCCTCGGCGGCGTGGGCATGGCCACGATCCAGGTGGCCGAGACGCTCGAGCTGCGCCGCACCCTGGCGCAGCGCATGCTGCTCGACACCGTGTGGCGCCAGGCCGCGCTGATCGGCGTGATCGCGGCGGTGGTGGTGCTGGTCGTGCTGCGCGCCACGCGGCCGGTGCGGCGCGTGAGCGCCGAGCTCGCGGCACGCGAGGCGAGCGACCTGTCGCCGATCGCCGCGCTCGACGCGCCGCGCGAACTGCAGCCGCTGCTCGAGGCCATCAACGACCTGATGGCGCGGCTGCGCCGGCTGCTCGCCCACCAGAAGCGCTTCGTGCGCGACACCTCGCACCAGCTGCGCACGCCGCTGGCCGTGCTGAAGACGCAGGTGCAGTCGGCCCTGCGCGGCGACGTCGAGGCACCGGCGGCGCTGCGCGAGATCGACGGTACCGTCGAGCGCGCGGTGCGGCTGGCCAACCAGATGCTCGCGCTGGCCAAGGTCGAGCAGGTGCACGGCCAGGGCGCGCGCGAGGCGGTCGACGTCGCCGAGGTGGCGCGCGAGGTGGCGCTGGACCTCTCGCCGCTGATCGCCGAAAAGCACCTCGACTTCGAGCTCGCCGTCGAGCCCGCCGTGGCGGTCGGCCACGCGTGGATGCTGCGCGAGCTGCTGCGCAACCTGATGGCCAACGCCGTGCGCGCCACGCCGCCCGGCGGCGCACTCACCCTGGCGGTGCGGCGCGACGGCGCCGAGGTCGAGCTGCTGGTGCGCGACGGCGGCCCCGGCATTCCGCCGGCGCGCCGCGCGCGGCTGTTCGAGCCGTTCGCCGCCAGCCAGACGTCGGGCGGCGCCGGGCTCGGCCTGGCGATCTGCCGCGAGATCTGCGACTCGCTCGGCGCGCGCCTCGAGCTGCTGGACCGCGAGGCTGGCGGACGCGTGACCGGGCTGGACGCCCGCGTCCGGCTGCCGGCGGCCGCCTGAGGCGCCGGCGCCCGGCATCGTCGAGCCGCGGCTGCGGCCGAAGGACAATCGGGCCTCGATGAACGCACCATCCGGCGCCGGCATGCGCCTCGACAAATGGCTGTGGGCCGCGCGCCTGTTCAAGACCCGCTCGCTGGCGGCCGAGGCCGTGGAGCGCGGGCGCGTGGACGTCAACGGCGCGGCGTGCAAGCCCGCGCGCGAGCTGCGCGTCGGCGACCGCGTGCGGGTGCGCCAGCCGCCCTTCGTCATGGAGCTGGTGGTGCGCGGCCTGAGCGCGCAGCGCGGGCCGGCACCGGTGGCGCGCGAGCTCTACGAGGAGACGCCGGACAGCGCTGCCGCGCGCGAGCGCCTGCGCGAGCAGCGCCGCGTGGTGTCGGAGCCGGCCGATTCGCTGGAGCACGGCCGCCCGACCAAGCGCGACCGGCGCGCGCTGGCCGACTGGCAGCGCTGGAGCGCCTCGATCGACGACGACGAGCGGCGTTGAGCGGCGACTGGCGAAGGGCCGCCGACAGAAGGGCCGCCGACAGAAGGGCCTCCGACAATTCCCACTTGAATTTCCGGGCATTGCACCCACGTGCCCGCCACGATCCGAATCGCGACCATGATGAATCCAGAAAAATCCACCGCAGAGCAACAAGTTAGCGAGCAAACTGAAAGCAAAACTCAAGCTGCTGCGGACACCGCCACGGCGGACCAGAAGCTGGCCGAGACCGAGGCGCGACTGGCCGAGATGAGCGACGCGTACCTGCGCGCCAAGGCCGAGGCCGAGAACGTGCGCCGCCGTGCCGAGGAGGAGATGGCCAAGACGCGCAAGTTCGCGGTCGAGGCCTTTGCCGAGAGCATGCTGCCCGTGAAGGACAGCCTCGAGGCCGCCATCGCGGTGGAGACCGCCAACCCGCAGCAGATGCTCGAAGGCGTGCACGCCACCTTGCGCCAGCTCGCGTCGGCGCTGGAGCGCCACAAGGTGATCGAGATCAACCCGGCCGCGGGCGCGAAGTTCGATCCGCACCAGCACCAGGCCATCAGCGTGGTGCCGGCCGAGCAGGAGCCCCACACGGTGGTGGCCGTGCTGCAGAAGGGCTACCTCATCGCCGATCGCGTGCTGCGGCCCGCGCTCGTGACCGTCGCCGCGCCCAAGGCTTGAAAGCCGGCGACTTATCCACAACTCGAAGGCAACCGGACGCAGTCAAGGAGAACACGTCAATGGGCAAGATCATCGGCATCGACCTCGGCACGACCAACTCGTGCGTGGCGGTCATGGAAGGCAACACGACGAAGGTCATCGAGAACAGCGAAGGCGCTCGCACGACCCCGTCGATCGTCGCGTACCAGGAAGACGGCGAGATCCTCGTCGGCGCCTCGGCCAAGCGCCAGGCGGTGACCAACCCGAAGAACACGCTGTACGCGGTCAAGCGCCTGATCGGCCGCAAGTTCACCGAGAAGGAAGTCCAGAAGGACATCGACCTGATGCCCTACAAGATCGTCGCCGCCGACAACGGCGACGCGTGGGTCGAGGTGCGCGGCAAGAAGCTCGCGCCGCCGCAGGTCAGCGCCGAGGTGCTGCGCAAGATGAAGAAGACCGCCGAGGACTACCTCGGCGAGCCGGTCACCGAGGCGGTGATCACGGTGCCCGCGTACTTCAACGACTCGCAGCGTCAGGCGACCAAGGACGCCGGCCGCATCGCCGGCCTGGACGTCAAGCGCATCATCAACGAGCCGACCGCGGCCGCGCTGGCCTTCGGCCTCGACAAGCACGGCAAGGGCGACCGCAAGATCGCCGTCTACGACCTCGGCGGCGGTACGTTCGACATCTCGATCATCGAGATCGCCGACGTCGACGGCGAGAAGCAGTTCGAGGTGCTGTCGACCAACGGCGACACCTTCCTCGGCGGCGAGGACTTCGACCAGCGCATCATCGACTACGTCATCGCCGAGTTCAAGAAGGAGCAAGGCGTCGACCTGTCGAAGGACGTGCTCGCGCTGCAGCGCCTGAAGGAAGCGGCCGAGAAGGCCAAGATCGAGCTGTCCAACAGCGCGCAGACCGACATCAACCTGCCGTACATCACGGCCGACGCAACGGGTCCGAAGCACCTGAACATCAAGCTCACGCGCGCCAAGCTCGAAGCCCTGGTCGAGGACCTGATCGAGCGCACGATCGAGCCGTGCCGCATCGCGATCAAGGACGCGGGCGTCAAGGTCAGCGAGATCGACGACGTGATCCTGGTCGGCGGCATGACCCGCATGCCCAAGGTGCAGGAGAAGGTCAAGGAGTTCTTCGGCAAGGAGCCGCGCAAGGACGTCAACCCCGACGAGGCGGTCGCGGTGGGCGCCGCCATCCAGGGCCAGGTGCTGGGCGGCGAGCGCAAGGACGTGCTGCTGCTGGACGTGACGCCGCTGTCGCTGGGCATCGAGACGCTGGGCGGCGTGATGACCAAGATGATCAAGAAGAACAC
>Ga0073934_10008107_pt1 | contig 14205 bp, 12 predicted proteins | sample LarsenN4metaG_FD_76834 | JGI IMG/M metagenome (GOLD analysis project Ga0073934, IMG submission 76834) | Hot spring sediment bacterial and archeal communities from British Columbia, Canada, to study Microbial Dark Matter (Phase II) - Larsen... ...
CCGCCGAACGCCTTGCCGAGCATGTCCGAGAGATTGATGACGCCCATCTGCGCGCCGGGGATCCCCGGAATCTCGAAACTCGGCGCGCCGCCCTGGTCGCGAAGGTCAAGTTCGATTTCGCGCTCGTCGAGGTCGCCTCGCCGAAGCTTTTCAAGAAAGCTGGCGCGCGTCGCAGCTCCCGCCGTTTCGCCCACAAGCGCGTCGAGGACGCGCGTTTCGGCGGCCTGATGTGCCCGCGCCTTCACTTCCTCGCGCCTCTTTTCGCGCACCAGCGCCATCGCCGCCTCAACGAGATCGCGCGCGATCTGGTCGACGTCGCGCCCGACATAGCCGACTTCGGTGAATTTCGTCGCCTCGACCTTGAGGAACGGCGCGCCGGCCAGTCTTGCAAGGCGCCGCGAGATTTCGGTCTTGCCGACGCCGGTCGGGCCGATCATCAGGATATTCTTCGGCGTGATTTCCTCGCGCATCGCGCCTTCGACGCGCCGCCGCCGCCAGCGGTTGCGGAGCGCGATGGCCACGGCGCGTTTGGCGGCCGTCTGGCCGACGATGAAGCGATCGAGTTCGGATACGATTTCGCGGGGGGAGAATGCGGTCATGGGCGGGCATTTAGGGCGTCCCCCTGATGCCGGAAAGGCCCTGAAAGAAAAAGGGCGGCCCAAAGGCCGCCCCCGTTCATGCGATTTTTGGGAGCCGTCAGCTGGCAGCCGGCGCGTAGCGCGTCGCCGAGATCGTGACGCCGCTCCAGCCTTCCGTGAATTTGATCAGGAAATCAAAATCGTAGGTGATGATGATCTTCTTGAATTCCTGGCTGCCGAGCGTCAGGTCTTCGAACTCGATCGTCGCGGCGTAGGGTAGCTTTGCGTTGATCGCATTCTCGATCGCGGTTTCGTCGGCGGCGCCGTAAAGCGTCACGGCGCGCGCGCCGGCCGCCGCCGCCGCCGCGACGCGGTTTTGTTCGTACATCACCCGGCCAACTTCGAAGATCCCGAACAGGAATGCGAAGATGACGGGCGCGATGATCGCGAACTCGACGGCCGCGGCGCCGTCCCGATTCCGAAAAAGCGAGTTCCTCATGTCAGCGCGTCTGCACTTTCATTTCCGTGTGCATGGTGAAGTCAGGAATGAATACGCCCTGATAGTCCTGGCTCGCTGAGAACTGATAATAGATGTAGGGAACAATGTCGTTCGTGCAAAGCGCGTCGCAGGACGCCGAAACGCCGGCGGCGTCGGGGCATTCGCATGTCTTCGTCACGTCGACCGTTGGAATGTCGCTCTGATTGACGTCGTTGAGGTCGTTGCCGTAAGCGCCGGTCGCGGCTGACTTCACCATGTCCTCGAGCGTCACCTCGTCCGTGACGCTGTTCATCGCGAACTCGGCGCCCGACCGGACGGCCTGATCGAGTTTCATGCGGCCGCCGACCGCAAGGCCGACATCGGTGACGATGACGAGGCCGACAAGGAGAACGGGCGCGCCGATAGCGAATTCGATCGCCGACGTGCCGCGCTCGCAGGCCGCGAAACGCAAACCGGACTTCAGGAATTTCATTGTCATCTCGCTCACCCGACGATCTTGATGGATTGCCCGGCCATGATCGCTGTCGTGCCGGAGTTGGTGCAATCCGTGGACATGCTCGAATTGCCCCAGAACGTCACTGTCCCGCCGATCACCTGCGTGCATTGGCCGCTTGAATAGGCGGTGCTGGAGCCGGTGTAGGTGACGTTTGATTCTGAATTTGGCGAGTAGATGGCGCCGACGATCTTGCCGACGTTGTTCCCCGAAATGTCGATGTCGACAGCGTGGGCCCGGTCGCCGACAAGCGCAAGGCCCTTATAGGTTCCGGTCGTTCTCGCCGTCAGCGCGAGCGATGTCGACCCGTTGAACGACACGTTCCATTTGCCGATCAGGATGACGTTGACGTTGGTCCCGCTGACAGTCCTGTTTCCGCTGGTCCCGAAGGTCGCCGTCTGCGTCGCGTGGGTGTTGAAGAGCACGTACGTGTTGTTCGACGCGAGGTTGATGGTCCGGTTGAAGTTCCAAGCCGCGCCCGAGAAGCAGAGGGTCTTGTTCGACTGCCCGGTTCCCGGCGTCGACGGGTTGCCGTTTTGCGTGAATTGCGCCGCCGTATAGGTGAGATCGCAGTCGCCCGCAGTCGGCATCGGAACGCCGGCATAGGGGTCCGCCGTTTTCGGACCATTGGCGATCGGCGCGGCGCAATCGAGATCATATGTGCTATTCACCGAAACATTGCCAACGGCGGAAATACAGTCGGCGGTGACATTAGAACCGTTGCCGGTCGCGGTGATCGCGGTCGGCGAAATCGAATTCGCGGCGATGTCGCAGCCTGAAAGGTTGACGTTCGTCGAGCCGCCGGTCGATATCGCGCCCGAGGCGCTCGGATGGAGCGCGAGGACGCAGGCCGGCCGCCCGCTCTCGATCTTGGCGAGCGCTGCGGATGTGAACGTCACGTCGCCGTTCGCCGAGAAAAACTTGGTGAAGGTCCTGGGCGCCGTCTGCGTCAGCGTCACATAGACATAGGTATTGTCGCCGTTCGGATCGGTGCCGTCCGCGGCGAGCGGGGCCGAAGACGGCGGGCGCTCGAGCGTCAGCCCGTCGGCGCCGCCCTTATAGCCGCTCGATTCGGCGACCGTTTCGGCCGCGAGTTCCGCGACATCGTTCGCCTCGCCTGAGCGAATTTGCGTCCCCGCGGCGTAGGCGGCGACGTCCGCCGCGTTTTGCACCTGGCGCTTCGTGAGCTCCCAGCCGCCGACTTCAGCGCCATAGGCGAGGCCGCCGATGATGATCGGCGTCATTGCCGCCATCACGATCGCCGCACCGCCGTAAAGGTCGTCGCGAAACCGCGCGCCGAGTTTCAAAAGCGATTCTCGAGAAAGCTCAGCCATGGATGTCCCCGTCAATTGCCGCGCCGCCTCGCGCGACATGAAGCTCGCGCAAGACTGCGCCGTGAACTATTGACGATCGGTGTTTATCGCCCGTTTAAAGATATGAAAAGTTTTCCGTTAACGGAGTAAATTGGATAACGGCGATTAGGGTTAACCGGAACCGGAATTCTCCGCCCGAGCGCCTCAGGACCGTGCCTGCGGCGTTCACTCGCCGATTTTCTCGACGGTCACGCGATCATTCGTGTATACGCAAACGGACGCCGCGATCGCCAGCGCTTTCCGGACGATCGCCTCGGCGTCGAGCGCCGTTTCATCGAGAAGCGCCCGCGCCGCCGACCGCGCAAAGTCGCCGCCCGATCCGATGGCGGCAAGGCCGTCCGGCGGCTCGATGACGTCGCCCGCGCCCGTCAAGATGAGCGTCGACGTCGCGTCGGCGACGATCATCATCGCTTCAAGGCGGCGCAGATACCGGTCGGTCCGCCAGTCCTTTGCGAGTTCGACGGCGGCGCGGGTGAGGTTGGCGGGGTGCTGTTCGAGCTTGGCTTCAAGGCGCTCAAGCAGCGTGAAAGCATCCGCCGTACCGCCCGCAAAGCCCGCGAGGGCCCTGCCGCCGGCGAGCCGCCGAACCTTCTTCGCGTCGCCCTTGACGATCGTCTGGCCGAGACTCACCTGCCCGTCCCCGCCGACGACGACGACGCCGCCGCGCCGAACGCTCAAAACCGTCGTGCCGTGCATTTTCGCTGTCATGGCGGCTTCTTCGCGCAGCGCGGCGCCGAGTTCAATGCGCTTCTAAATTTATTCGCCGCTCATCTGCGTGAAGGGGCGATCTGGCTTCCGATTAAGAGATGCTGGCGGCTTGACGATGTTCGCCATGGCGGGCGAGAACCTCGCGTCCAGCTGAACCCAAACCGCGAAAGGGCCCTTATGAAGTTCGTATTAGCGATCGGCGCGGCGGCGGCCGCGCTTTCATCGATGGCTTACGCCGGCGAATGGGCGGACGCTTGCGTCGCCCGTCTGACCGCCGAGGGTCGCGACACCTCGGGCTGCGTCTGCCTTGAGGAACGGATCAGCGCGAACCCCGCGCTCGTTGAGGAGTTCCAGACGCTCGGCGCGATTGAAGACCGGACAGCGCGCTACGAGGCTGCGTCGCCGGACGCCAAGGCCGCCATGGACGCTTGCACTCGCAAGACGCAGTAGCGCCTTTCGGGCGGGCTGCAGCGTCGGCGCCCCTGATTGGGGCGCCGATTTCATTTCGGCGGCGCCCGTCCCTTCAACCGCTCGCGTAACGCGCGAGCGGTTCGGCGCCCGTTCAGCCGCGGAGTGTGGGACCGCCGCGAGAAATGGCGGGGTTGCGTGATGCTTTGCGCTTTTGCGCCGCGACGCATGACAAGCGGGCGTTTCTGCGCCAGCAATCGCCGAGGCGTTTTCCGGACTCGCGGCGGGACAGAGCGCTGATGGCGCACGCAAAGACCGAATTCGAGTTGAAGCTTGTCGGCGCGGCGCGCGACGTCATGTCGGCGCCGAGGCTTCCGATGCTGGACGCGATCGCCGTCGGGGCCGGCGCTTTCGAGCGCCTTGTCTCGACCTATTACGACAGCGAGGAAGGGCGGCTCGCAAAGGCCGGCGTTTCCTTGCGCGTCAGGGAGGAAGCCGGCGCGCGCGCAATAGTCGCAAAACGCGCGCCGAAGGGAGCGGGCGCTTTGCTCCGTGTCGAGAGCGAGCGCATCCTCGCTTCCGGAGAGGATTCGCTCCAAACCGGCGTCAGCGAAATCGATGCGCTGATTTCGGCCAAGAGCGGCGACCTAAGGCCGATCGCGCGAACGACGACAGATCGCTGGTCAAGGCTTGTTGAAAAGGGCGGCGCGCTGATCGAGGTCGCGGCGGAAATCGGCGCCGCGCAAAACCTCATCGAGCGGCGAACGGCGCCGATCGCCGAGGTCGAGCTAGAACTCTTGAAGGGCGACGCGGCCGCCCTCTTCGACCTTGCGAAGGATCTTGTCACCGCGACCGATGCGCGGCTGCGGCCGTCATTGACGACGAAGCTCGAGAGGGCGCGCGCCGCCGGCGCGGCCGCGCTGGGGAAAGAACGCCAACGCCTGCGGATAGCGACGGACGCGAGCGTTGGCGACGCGCTCGCGAGCGCGCTCAAAGGCGTCGCCGTCAGCGCCATCGACGCCGCGGACGCCGCCGCCGATATGCATGATAGCGACGCCGGCCGCCGCCTTCGCGTCGCGTTGCGGCGGTTTCGCGCCGCTGCGGAGACGTTCAGAACAGCGCTGCCGGAGGGCGCGCTCGAAGGTCTCGCCGCTTACGCGAAAGGTCTTGCGCGGATCGTCGGCGCCGCCCGCGATCTCGATGTCTTTATTGAGAGCAGCCTGACGCTCGCCGACGCCGGACCCGCCCTAAGAGCCCGCCTCGAAGACGAACGCGCCCGGGCCTGGAGGCGCGCGGCCGAGGCGCTTTCGGGCCGGGACTTCGCGTTCTTCGCGCTTGAGCTTTTGAGATCCGCCTGGCTCGAACCCTGGCGCGCGGCCGCGCCCGGGCGCCTCAACGCTCCCGCCCGTCCTTATGCGGATGAACGGCTTGAGCGCGCCCGAAACCGTCTCTTGCGCCGCGCCGCCCATATTGATTTCGACGCGCCGACCTCCCTCCATGCGCTGCGGGTCGAACTGAAGCGATTCCGCTACGCCGCGCAGTTCTTTCGCGATCTTTATGCGCCGGAGGCGCGAAAGCCCGTATTCGCGGCGATGACAGCGCTCCAGGACGCCTTCGGCGACATCAATGACGCCGTCGTCGCGCAGGCCGTCGCGGAGGAAGTCGTTTTCGGCAGCGGGCCGGAAGCGGCGCGCGTCGCCGGATTCATCGCCGGATTTCGCGGCGCTGAGGCCGCGGCGACCGCAGCGGCGATCCGCGCGCGCTGGGAGGCTTTCGCCGGCGCGCCTACCTATTGGCGTCTCATGGCGGAAGCAGCGCCGGCGCGGCCGCTTACGGACGCGACCTGATCGCTTCGAGAAACGACCGGTAGCGGCGCGCGGCGTCCTCGGCCGCCGCCGCGCCGTAGTAATGCGCGAATTCGCCGCCGACGAGGCCGGCATCGTCAAAGACATGGTCGGCGTTCTCGTACCAGACGAGGTCGACGGGCGTTCCTGCCTGGCGGATCGCCTCAAACCGCGCCCTGCATTCGGCGCCGTCGACAATGGTGTCGGCGCCTGCGATGAGCGCAAGGACCTTCGCCTTCGTGTTCCAGTTCAAGAGCCGGCTCCATGTCCCTTCGCCGCAATAGGGATAGAACGCGATGACGCCGGCGGGATCGATTGCCGGCGCTTCGCCTTTGAGGGACGGGGGCGTTTGCGACGCGGCAGAGAGCGCAAGATAATCCATCAGCGACCAGGCGCCGTGCGACCAGCCGGCGGCGACGATGCGCGCGGGATCGACATCTTTTCTCGCGGCGACGGCGGCGAGCGCGGCCGCGACGTCGCCGGCGCGCTCCTGCCCGATGAGGCGCTTGCCGGCGCACACGGATGACAGCGCTTCTTCGCGGTCGATGCCGCGCGGGCTCATGCTGTCGACCGCGATGACGAGGAACCCTGCCTCGGTTCCGACCTTCGCCCACTGCGCCATGAAGTCGGGACGATAGCCGGCGCAGCCGTGAAACTGGACGATCGCCGGAAAAGGCGGCGAGCCTGCCGTGGGCTGGAATACGCGAATATGCGGGAGGATCAGCGCCTCCTGCTCGGCGAGGGTGCGCTTTTCCGTCTTCGCTCCAAGAAAGGCGAGCATCAGGCGTTCGCGGTTCGCCCATGCACCGCCGGCAAGGCTGGCGACGAGCGCAAGGACGGCGCCGGCGAGAATCGCACGTCGTTTCATGAAAGAATTCCCGCCTCGACGGCGATTTTCCTCAGATTTTGCTGCGGGCGCGCGCCGAAATGGCTGATCACCTCGGCCGCCGCGACCGAACCGAGGGCGCCGCATTTTTCAAGATCGAGCCCGCGCGCGAGCCCGTAAAGGAGCCCGGCGGCGTAGGCGTCGCCGGCGCCCGTCGTGTCGACGAGCCGTTGAGGCCTTGTCGGCGCGATGCGCACGACTTCCCCCTCGCGCGGGATGAGAACGGATCCCTTTTCCGACATCGTCACGGCGACGAGCGGGCAGAGCGTGCGCGCCTTCTTCGCGATTTCATCAAGCCTGTTCGATTGGAACAGGGCCTCGGCCTCGCGCTCATTGGCGAGAAGCACGTCGACATGCGCCTTTGAGAAGGCGATCAGCGCCGTATGCTGACGATCAACGCAGCTTGCGTCAGAGAGCGTCAGCGACGCCTTGCGGCCGGTTTTTTTGGCGATTCGGCAGGCCTTGACGAAGGCCTCTCGCGCCATCGGCTGCTCGAAAAGATAGCCCTCGAAAAACGTGATCGCCGCGCGCGCGATCGTCGGCTCGTCGATGTCGGCCGGCGACACGTATCCCGCCGAGCCGAGATAGGTCGTCATCGAACGTTGCGCGTCCGGCGTCACATTGATGAGACAGCGGGCGGTGCCGGGGCCCTTCTCAAGCGGCGTCGTTTCGAAATGGACGCCAAGCGCCTTCAGATCGTGGCGAAAAATGTCGCCGAGATTGTCCTTCGAAACCTTGCCGACGAACGCGCCCTTGCCGCCGAGCGAGGCGATGCAGGCGATTGAGTTTGCCGCCGAGCCGCCGGAAATTTCAACGCCCGGCGCCATTGCGTCGTAAATTGATTTCGCACGCGCCTCGTCGATGAGCTCCATCCCGCCTTTGGCGATCGAATGCGCCGCAAGGAATGCGTCGTCGGCCTGCGCGATGACGTCGACAATCGCGTTGCCGACGCCGACGACGTCGAGAGAGGCAGCGTACATGTTCTTCCTTCAGCGATTGCGGCCCGCCCGGGCCCGCCTTATGAGAACCGGGGCGCAGGGATTGAACGGCGGTCGCCTTTTCATCCGTCGCCCTGCGATGGTCAAGCCGCGCAAGACGCGCTGGCGCCGCAAAGGAGGTGTCGCTTCGTGTCCCGCATCGCCGGACTGTTGTCCCTTCCCCATATTGCCGCCGCCCTCATCGTTGCGGGGTGCGCGACTGTCGACGGCGGCGCGCCTCGAGGCGCAAGCGGCGAGGCGAAGGCCGATCCGCCCTCAAAGCCCGCTTTCCGCGCGGAGGATATCGCAGGCAAAGCGGCGGGCGATCTCGACGCGCTTCTCGGCGCTCCCGACCTCCAACGCGTTGAAGGCGCTGGCGAGTTTCGCCGCTACATGCTCGCCGACTGCGCGCTTCTCGTCATCCTCTACCCCGATGACAAAGGAATAAAGCGAGCGACGGAAATCGACGCCGGCGCGCTGAAATCAGGGGCGGAAAAGCCCGATCTCGATCTCTGCCTCGCGCGGGGCAAGCGAAAAGACTCTTAAACCCTCGCCGCAGCCGCGCGCGGCGCGCGCGATTGGCGGAGCCATTCGAGGGCCGACGCGGCGATTGCGACGAGGCCGAGCGCGGCCGTCAGATAGAAGACATGGGCGAAGCCTTTCGCCTCGATCAATTCGCCAAGCGCGCCGCGGCCAAGCGAGCCGATGAGCATCGTCAGCGAGGCGAACAGCGCGTATTGGACTGCCGCGTGCTTCGGATTAACGATCGACGAAAGATAGGCGACGATCGAAGCGCTCGCGAATCCGACCGCGAGATTTTCCGCGCCGATGACCATCATCAGGCGCGAAAGGCGCTCGTCCATGTCGACGTCGAGCGTCAGGAAATCGGCGACCGGCTGCAAGGCGTGAAACGCCCCGTAGAGATTGAAGAACCGCATGAAGGCGTCAGCGCCCGCGCCGCCGAGCGCAAGATCGGCGAAAAGGAGATTGGTCGCGGCCGCGAGAACGGCGCCGACGAAGAGGCAGGGCATGCGCCCGAACTTCATGATCGCAGCGGCGCCGATCGTGATGCCGCCGAATGTCATCAAGGCGCCGAAGAATTTTGACGCGATCGCCACCTCGTCATTCGTATGGTGAAGCGCCCCGTAGTTTTCGCCCATATAGAAAGGAAACGCGAAGGCGCCCCAGACGAGATCCGCGAACCGGTAGGAAAGGATGAGGGTCAAGACGAGGAAAGCTCCGGGCCCGAGGCGCTGAATGACGTCCATCAACGGCGCCAGCACTGATGAGTAGACGACGTCGAACGCTTTCTGCGCCGGCCACGGACGCTCGAGTTCGGGAGCGTGCGCGCGTCCCTCAAGCCGCAGCATGTAGGCCGCGATCATGACCGGCATGATAATCGAGGCGAGGATGATGAAGGGCCCGGTTTCGGTCGTGAAGGCGCGCGCGTTCGCCTTGTCCGGCGCATTGAGCGCATACGCCATGAAGCCGAAGATCGCGACGAAAGAGCCCGCCCATCCGATGATGATCGGCGCGAGGCCGAAATTGCGCCACCGTGTCGGCGGGGCCCCGGCGTCAATCTCGATCGCGCGCTTTCGGACCGGACTGTCCGCGGCGACGAAAACGCCGGAGACCGCGACCGCCATCAGCGCCGCCAGCGCGACGAAGGTCGCATTCCAGCCAAGACGCGCCGCCATGATCAAGGCGCCCGCGCCGCCAAGGATCGCCGCAAGCCGGTAGCCGACCTGGTAAATTGACGACAGGAGATCGAGCGGAGTTTCCTCGTCCGCGACTTCGATCCGCCAGGCGTCGATCAAGATGTCCTGCGACGCCGATGCGAAAGTGCAGACAACAGCCGCGACCGCGATGACGCCAAGGCCTTCCTGCGGCGACACGGTTGAGATGACGCCGAGCGCCGCGATGATGACGGCCTGTAAGAGGAAGATGCCGGCGCGCCTTTGACCCATGCTGAAAAACCGCGGCGTCGGCGCGCGGTCGATCGCCGGCGACCAAAGGAATTTGAAGCTGTAGATGATGATGATCCACGAGAAGACGCCGATGGTCTTCACGTCGATCGCGTCATTCGTGAACCATGCGTTGAGCGTGCCGGTGATGAGGATATAAGGGAGCCCCGCGGCGAAGCCGAGAATGAACATCGCGAAGGTCTTGCGCCGGCCGAGCGAGCGCAAGATCTCGCTCCAGGTCGGTTTAGCGTCAGTCGATGTCGCTTTCGCGCCGGTCATAGGGGTCGCCATTCGGGGGGCCGTCGTTTCGGGACAGCGCCGACTCTACGCAAGTTCGCGGCGGGAAGAAGGCTTTTCGCGCGCGGCCGCTTACGAGGCTTGTTCGAGGGCCGCGGCGGGCGCGCCCCATTTCGCCAACATGGCGTGGATGTCCTGCGGCTCGAACGGTTTTGACAGGAAATCGTTCATGCCCGCGGCGATGCATTTCTGGCGGTCGGACGCCATCGCGTTGGCGGTGAGGGCGACGATCGGCACGGCCCCCTTGCGTCCGCCGAGCGCTCGAATCCTCCGGCTCGCCTCAAGCCCGTCAAGGATTGGCATGTGCATGTCCATGAAGACCATGTCGTAAGAGCCGGCGGCCGCCGCCTTCACCGCCTCGTCGCCGTTGACGGCGATGTCGACCTTGTGTCCGGCGCGCCGCATCAGCGTCGTCGCAAGAACGGCGTTGATCTGGTTGTCCTCGGCGAGGAGAATCTTCAGGACACGGTCTATTTTCGGCGCCGCGTCCTGCCGCGCCGCGGACGATTCGGCTTCGACGCGCGACCGGCCGCGCGCGATCTCGCGCATCAGCGTCGACTGGCGGATCGGCTTTACGAGATACCCGTCAAAGCCCTTCTGACGAAGCTGCTCGATCGCGCCGCGCTCATTGGGCGCGAGAAGGACGAGCGAGCGCGATGCCGCGGCGAGCGCCTCCCCGATCTCGCCGACTGCGAAGGCGCCGTCGCAGAGAAAGAATGCGCCCGGATGCTCCTTCAGCGCGAATGCGGCGTCGACCGGATCGTCGACGAAGCGGAACTGTGGCGCGCCGAAAGACTGCAGCTGAAGTCGGAGGATGCGCGCAAGGACCGGCGAGGGCGTCGCGACGATGATCGGCGGCGCGTCAATGCGCGGCGCCGCGGTCCGTTCCGCCGTCGGGCCTGCGGAAACGCTGAACGTGAAGACGCTCCCCCTCCCTTCGCGGCTCGTGAACGAGATATCGCCGCCCATGGCGCGCGCAAGTCCGCGCGAGATTGCAAGTCCCAGTCCCGTCCCTTGGGCGCGGCGCTTGGCGTCCGCGTCCGCCTGCATGAACTTCGAAAAGATCGACGACTGGGCGTCCTCGGGAATTCCGACGCCGGTGTCGCGCACGGCGCCGACGAGCCGCAGCCCCTCGACCGATTCTTCCGTATGTAGCTCTATTGAGACGCCGCCGGACGTCGTGAATTTGACCGCGTTGCCGGCGAGGTTGAGCAGAATCTGTCGGACTCGGGCCTCGTCGCCGATGAGCCGGCGCGGCGTCGTCGGATCGACAAAGCTCGCGATCTCGATCGATTTCTCCGCAGCTTGCGGCGCAAGGAGTTCGGCGGCGCTTTGCGCGAGCGCATAAGGATCGTACGGCGCGCGCTCGAAATCGAGACGCCCGGCGTCCAGCTTGGTGAAATCGAGAATGTCATTGGTGAGCGCAAGAAGGCCGGCGCCGGATTCGCGCACCGCCTCGACATAGGCGCGCTGGTTCGCCGTCAGCTCGCTGTCGAGGAGGAGCGCCGCCATTCCGAGAATGCCGTTAAGCGGCGTTCGCATTTCGTGGCTGATCGTCGCGACGAACTGCATCCGCCCGTCGGACGCCTCCGACCGGCGTTCGCCCGCGCGGCGTTCAATGTAATGCACGCCGACATAGAGTTTTTCGCCGCTCGGAAGGACTTCGAGGCGCCATTTGAGCGCGCATTCGCCGTCTGGCCCCTTCGCCGTCGTGCGAAATTCCCGGGTGTCTCCGGGCGCGCCGCCGGGGCCCGCCGGAGCGAACGGCCGGCCGAGCCACTTCGCCGCCGTAGCGCCGAAGAACTTCGCAAAATTGAGATTGACAAAGCGGATCGTGTCCCCGGCGTCGCAAAGGACGATCAGTTCGCCTGGCGCGACCGGCTGGCTTCCTGACATGCGGACTTTTCGCCCCTCACGATTGCCGTGCGTCAGTCATCGCAGCCGCGGCTGAAAATTTGGTTAGGCGGCGTGGTTAACGGCGCGGAACCTTAACCTATGGCGCGCTTTTCGGCGGCAGGGCTCGCGAAAACGCCGTCGCGCCGGCGATAGCTGACCGCTTCCGCGATATGGCGGCGCCGGACGGCGTCGACGCCCTCAAGATCGGCGAGCGTGCGCGCGACCCTCAAGAGGCGATGGTAGCCGCGCGCGGAAAAACCAAGCGTTTCGGCGGCTCGCGATAGAAGGGCTGACCCTTCGGCGTCCGGCGCGGCGACGCGTTCAAGCGCCGCGTCGGCGAGCGCCGCGTTAACGACTGCGGCGCCGTTTTCTTTCACGGAACGTTCAATTTGAATCGTCCGCGCCGCCGCGATCCGCGCCGCGACGACAGCGCTTTGCTCGCCTGTCGCCGGCGCTGCAAGATCGGCCGGCGTCACCGGCGCAAGCTCGATCGTGATGTCCATGCGATCGAGCATCGGCCCTGATACGCGCGACTGATACGAAGCTTCGCAATTCGGCCCGCGCCCGCAAGCGCGACCCGAGGCCTTGCCATAGCCGCAGCGGCAGGGGTTCATCGCCGCGATCATCTGGAACCGCGCCGGATACCGCACATGATAATTGGCGCGCGCAATCAGCACGTCGCCCGTCTCCATTGGCTGGCGGAGGCTGTCGAGAACCTGCGGCGTGAATTCCGGCAGCTCGTCGAGAAAGAGAACGCCATGATGCGCGAGCGAGACTTCGCCGGGCTTTGCGCGCAAGCCGCCGCCGACCATCGCCGCCATCGACGCCGAATGGTGCGGGGCGCGAAATGGCCGCGCGCGCGTAAGGCGCCCGCCCTCAAGGAGTCCCGCCATCGACTGCACCATGGAGATTTCCAGCATTTCTTCTGGCGTCAGCGGCGGCAACAGTCCCGGCAGCCGCTTGGCGAGCATGGATTTCCCGGCGCCCGGCGGACCGATCATCAAAAGATTGTGGCCGCCGGCGGCGGCCGCCTCGAGCGCGCGCTTGGCGGTTTCCTGGCCTTTGACGTCGCGCAGATCATGCTCAGCAAGCGCGGGTTCAACGACGCCAGGCGTCGGCGTCGGCAACACCTGAACGCCCTTGAAATGGTTGACGAGCTGAATGAGGCTCCCGGCGGCGATGAGGCGCATGTCAGCGCCCGCCCATGCGGCTTCGGCCCCCGAGGCGGCAGGACAGATGAGGCCGAGATCTCGCGCATTCGCAGCAATAGCTGCGGGGAGTGCGCCCGCGACCGGCGCGATCGAGCCGTCAAGACCGAGTTCGCCGATCACCGCATAGCCGTCGGCCGCATCGCGCGGCGCGGCGCCCATTTCGACAAGAAGCCCAAGCGCGATCGCGAGATCGAAATGACCGCCCTCCTTCGGCAGGTCCGCCGGCGCGAGATTCACCGTCACTTTTTTCGGCGGAAGCCCCAGTCCAATCGCGCAGAGCGCCGCCCCAACCCGGTCGCGCGCCTCGGAGATCGACTTGTCCGGCAAGCCGACGATCGCAAAATGATTGCCCCCGCCTGCGATCTGCACCTGCACGGTCACCGGCCGCGCCTCGACGCCGTGAAACGCGAAGGTCGTCAGTTGCGCGACCACGAATCGTCTCCCCCGAAATTGCGGGTTGACTTTGCCACCGCCTTCAGAACATATCAAGAACAAAAACATGCGAAACGTTAAGCGGAGCGTTTTCGTTTCGCCTTGCGGGGGCGCCCGCAATCGGCGAACAACATTTGGAATTGCGCCGCTCGCGGGGACGGCCGCCTATTCCGGAAACATATTGATAAATGAGCAGGATCAGGCTTCTTTTTGCGCCCGAAAATATCGGTTTCGCCGAGAAGCTGCAGGCTGCTCTCGCCGCACAAGGCTATGAGCCGATTGTCGAAGACGGTCCGGCATCGGCGGCCCTCGTCGTGTGGTCGCCCGCCGCGGCGACTTCGCCCGCTATTCTGGCGGCCGCGCGAAGCGCTCTTGCGCGCCGCGTTCTAGTGCCGGTCGCGCTCGGCAAGTCCCCGCCGCCGCCAAGTTTTGAGCATCTCTGGCCGATGGACCTTGCCGGCTGGTCCGGGCGCGACGACGATCCGCGCTGGCGCTTCGTCCTTGATGAAATCGAGCTCGCCGTGCGCCGCGGCGTCGATCTCGCGCCGCTTGCGGCAGCGACGGCGGCGACGCCAACGACGACGGCTGAAACAGGGGGCGTCGCAGCAGCAGCGGCGCGGGTCCGACCGGCCGCTCAAC
>Ga0073934_10008108_pt1 | contig 14202 bp, 16 predicted proteins | sample LarsenN4metaG_FD_76834 | JGI IMG/M metagenome (GOLD analysis project Ga0073934, IMG submission 76834) | Hot spring sediment bacterial and archeal communities from British Columbia, Canada, to study Microbial Dark Matter (Phase II) - Larsen... ...
CGTTCCGCCGCGAAGCGGAGAGCGGCGCGCGCGGCGATGCCACTAAAGTAGGCGTCGCGGCCGGTATCGGAGCGGCGATCGGCGCAATCGCGGGTGGCGGCAAAGGAGCGGCAATCGGAGCGGCAATCGGCGGAGCGACCGGCGCCGGAGGAGTTCTTGCCACGCGCGGTAAAGAGGCCACCCTGCCTGCGGAAACGCGGCTCTCGTTCCAACTCAAGCGTCCCGTCACCCTTACCGAAAAGATCGATTAACGGCCGTCAGAAGACTGCGCTTGGAGAGTCCTGCCCGGCAACCCGCAGGCGAACCTCACCCGCGCTTACGCCTTCCGGCAACTGAGCCCGGACGACATAGCGGCCCGGGTAGTAGGGCATCAGCCCGGAGAAAAGCGGGGCGATTTCCCACTCGCTGCCGCCGGCAGTCAGGATCAGCTTGACGCTTTCGGCCGTCCGGAAATAAGGTTCATCGGCGCTTACCCCCGTCCCGGCAGGGACCGGCGGATCCGTCATACCCAAACCAGTAGCAATGATCTCGATTCCATCCCCGCCGCTGCGGCGAGCCGAGAGGATGGCCGGAGCGGCGGCTACCGACTCGAGCGTGATGGTGTTGGAATCCGCACCGGCGCGGCGGACGAGAATATCCCAGGACCCGGCACGCTGGAACGGTAGCTGAATCTCCACAAAGTCGCGATCGATTTCGAACAGCGGGGCAGGAACACCGTTCACCAGCACCAGCGTGCCGCCCATCATAGCCGGTAACGGAACTGCCGTCGCAGCTCCATAAGCCAATGCCAGATTACGGCCGTAGAGCCGCAGAACATCGCCCGGCGCCGCAGCCCGGCCCGGATGTTGGAGCGCCGGCATTGCGGCATCTATTTGCTCAGCGCTGGCGCGCAAGCGAAACTCAGCCACCCGCCCAGGTTCCACCTGTAAGGGCCCGACGGCTGCGATCGTCAAACCATCCCGAATCCACTCGGCGCGGTAGCGTCCAGGCGCCAGTTCCACAGCCCCGAAGAATCCAGTAACGTCCGTGCGCAGATTGCGTATAAACGCGCCATCTTCCGAGCTCAGGCGTATGTTTGCGCCGTCCTTCCACCACTCCAGAACATCGCCGGACATTTCAATGCGCCCGGCGATGCTTCCTTTTTCCGGACGCACTTTCCAGGGCAGTTCCGGCGCGGGAACGAACTCTGGGAAAAGGCCTCCGATGGTGGCGTAAAACTCGGGGTTGGGGCGTTCCGGTATACCTGATGCCGTGGCCGAGTAGCTGTAGAAACAAACCCCCAGAAGGGAGTTCCCGGCAGCCGACGGCGCAAGTACACGCCCCACCTGCGAGACCGTCTGCGGGATCGTGTTGAGGTAATTACCCAAACCGTTGACAATGGCTCGCCCATACTGCCGGTCCTTCTGGTACTCCGTCCAGCGATCGAGGAAACCGGCGTTGGTGGCATCGCGGAAGTAGTTCATCGGGATAGCCATGTCGATGATTCCCTCCTCGAGCCAGCCGCGCCAATCCTGGAACACCCTGCTGTAGGCGTCTTTGGACCGGAACTCGGCATCGCTCCGCGGACCGTCGCCCCACGTTATGGCTGCCATGCTTAGCTTGACCTTTGGCCTGAGAATCTGGAGGTTCAGGTAGAGTTGCCTCACCAGGTCGGTCACCTGCTTGCGACGGAATTCACTCCAGGCGGTATCGGTTCGAGACGGCTGCCCGACGCGGGTTTCCAGACGATGAAAGCGGTCAACAGCCGCAGGGTTGTAACCGTAGTCGGCGTCCTCGGGATAGCGCACGTAATCGAGGTGAACCCCATCGATGTCATAGCGGCGCACAGGTTCCAGGAAGACATCCATCAGATACGGAAGAACGTCCGGATGGCCGGGGTCGAGAGCGAAACCAGGAACCCCGGTTGAAGAGTAGTTGGCCCAGTTTTCGCGACCCTCACGATGCGATCCGTGACGGTTCCAAACATGGTTCGGATCTGGGTGCGGCGGTTCGTTGCGCCACGCGGGATAGACAACAAACCAGGCGTGTACCTCGATATTCCGGGCGTGCGCCTTTTCGATCAGGTAAGCGAGCGGATCGAATGCAGCCGGAACGGCGGCATCGGGGGCCATCGGCTCCAGCGACTGCCGGTAGTACGAATCCCCGCGACGGCGCGCCTGCATGAAAATGGCGTTGGCCTTAGCCTGTACAAGGTGATCGACCAGAGCATCGACTTCTTGAGGGGTCTTGAATCCGGGGTGAAAAGCGTCGGCCCAGAAGGCCCGATATTGGGACTGCCCGGAAGCGCAGAACACGGCGCTCAGCAGTACAAGAAAGCAGCGCAGAAACACGGCACCCGCTATCATGACATACGGTGCAGCCAGGAGAATCGCAGGTTGAAACGCAAGGACCGTCGCGGGTCACGGTCATTCTGACGTCGCGCGACTGCGAGGACGCGCTAAGGCGGTGCCTCAAGTCGGTGGAAGAATCCGCAGAGCGGGCGCGGGTAGATGTTATCGTGGTGGATCTTGCCAGCCGCGACGGGTCGGCGCAGGTGGATAGCGAGTTTGCCACAGTCACGGTTCTTCGTCTGCCGCGAAACTTCGGGCAGACGCGCGCGCGGAACATCGCTACACGGAGCGCTACCACCGAGTACATCTTCTTCCTCGACCCTCACGTGGAACTGGAGCGGCAGACAATTGCCAGCTTGCTGAAGACGCTCGACGCGCGGGACGATCTGGTTGGGGCCGCCCCACAGTTATTCGACTCCGAGGATGGCGCCCCGGTTGGAATGAGTGCTGCCTTGCCCTTGCCGGAAGCACTGTTCGAGGCATCGCGTGAGAACCGCTGGTTGGTTCCTGCCCAGGGAGGCGTTGTACGCGACCTCGCTCTTATGGTGAGGCGTCCGTTTCTGACCGGCATGCGCTTCCTCGACGAGAAACGTTACTCCCACTTCTGGGCTGAACTGGAACTCGCCTATCAAGCAGCGCATGCGGGCAAGAAGATCGAAGTGATCGAAGCGGCGCGCGGCAAACTTCATCCGGCAGATTCCGGACCTGATGATCCCGGCTCGCTCGCGCTCCTTTCCGCCGACCGCTTTCATGGCGCGGCGGCCTATATCGGCAAACATGCCGGTTTCGGAGCGGAATTGCTCTTCCGTGTCCGTGCGGGGTTCTACGCCCTAGGGAAATCGCTTACCTTCCAGCAGCCGGCATACCACTTCAAGTTGTTGACAGCACTGATCGGCGGGCAGCGGATTGACGGGACACAAGGCGGTCCGTTGGGCTAGGCGAAGGCACTGACACCTAGCCACCTTAGGCAACCCTAAAGCTTTAACAGCAGCCCGCCGATCATCCTGCATGATGAGTGAAATGACGGCCCTTCTTTGGATCCTACTTCCGTTGTTTGTGGCGGCGGGTTCGGCCTTGCTGGCGTTCTACATCATGCAGGCCAAGTTGGAAGTAGCGGTCGCCAAGGAACGCGAATCATTGGCGGAAGCCACGGCCACGATCCGGGCACAGGAAAAGCTCATCGAAGAGAAGGTCCGCGCAGCCGAGGAAAGCACAATGCGACGCGCTCTGGATCAGTTCCTGGGCGATTTTCGCGTGGAAGAGCGCCACTACATGCGCGAGAACAAGACGATGTTTTTGAACAGGAAATCACTTGTCTTGCAGGAGCGCCTGTTCTTCCGCAATATTCCACTTTCGAACTGGGTGGAGCACGAAATGGTTGTGGAAGAAGGCAACGATCTCAAGAATCTGGCTAAGTCCTGCTCCATCTTCAGCACACGATCGCTTTCTTCTGACGAAGTGAATCAAAACGCGCGGTTGCTTTCCGGCGGAATGCGGGCCAGCTAGTCGATCTTCGACAGCCACCAACTCAAAGCGTGCAAGTGGTCGATGTGATCGGGCGCGCTGTTTCCGGCAAATCCGAACACCGTGAACTTGCCCTTGGAAGTCTCGCTGAGTTGCTGCATCCCTAATGGCCCCCACAAGAGCACTGCATTTCTGCGTATTCTCAGCGTTCGGAACAGGAAATCGACACATTCCGTGGTGCTGGCATACGCGCCCGGATAAATCTCGGAGTGCGTAATGAAGAAGCGCTTCTTCCCATCCACAGCAAGGCGGGCGAAGTCGACAAACGGAGCCAAATCGGCAGCGCGGGGCTGCCGCTTCTCCTCCGGTTCTTCGTAGCCGGCATGAAGTCCGTCAGCCAGAAGAACGCCGGCGATCCGCTCCACATTCTCCTTCGAGCGCAGGATTTCGCGCACCGCGCCGTAGCCGGCGCTGAAGGCACTGATCAGAATGCGATCTTGCCCACAACCCGACTCCCTAACGAGCGAGAGGAACCGGTCCGGCGTGGAGGCGAAAGGCTCGGCGTAAGCCCGTGAGCCGGCGCCGAGTTGAACCGTCAGCACAGCAGCTTTGGAGTCAGCACGCCTGACACTCTGTTCGACCACCCAAGCCGCGCCGTGGAAATGCACGACGAGCGTTGGACAAGGCGCCCCTTCACGCGGCGCCAGCAGCGTGCCGAGGGACAGAGTCCGGCGCGCGCCGGTAATATTCTTCTCTTTGAGGCGGCTATGAACGCGCGTGGTCTCGGCAACAGGCGAAGGAACCTGGGGTATTTGAGGAAAAACGGCAATCGAGGCAGCCGCGATCAGGAGGATCAGGGGCCGGTGCATTTTTCCAGTGTGCCACTGCCGCGGCGGCGAGAGGGTGTGTAACTACTGGCTGGCGAGAATATCGGCGACGTATTTCTGTGTCTCGGCGATCCGCGGGATGGCTTTGATGGCGTCAACCCTTGCCGGCCCGGCGTTGTAAGCGCTCAGGGCCAGAGCCAGGTCACCGCCATAGCGGTTCAGCAGGAGGCCGAGGTATTCACTGCCTGCCCGTATGTTTTCGGCCGGGTCGAACGGATTTAAGAGCCCCAGGTGCGCCGCCGTGGAAGGCATCAATTGCATCAATCCCATAGCACCTTTGGGCGACAGCGCACAGGGCCGGTTGGAAGATTCCTTGCGGATGACGGCGCGCAGGAGATCGGGCGTCAAGTCGTTGCGGCGGGCGTGTTCCTCAATCAGCGGTTCGAGGTCATTTGGGGGCAGGGGATCGCAGAGCGACGCCGAAGCAGCAGGACTGGCTACCGGTTGCATATCCGGGGGTGGTCCCATCCAAGGCGAGGAAAAGGAGCTGCTCTCAACCAGCGTTGCCGTTCTACGCTGCCGTTCCACCGCCGAAGACTGCTTCTCCAATGCGTTCTCCTGCCGCCGGAAAGCGCGGTCCGCTCGCCGCGCTGAGTTGACCTGACGCTCGATGGAACGCGGCGTATCAGACGACTGAGCGGCGACGATTCGCAGGCAAAGTACCGACCACACGAACCATCTCACATGTGCCTTATCGGCCCGCCCGCGGGTTTGTAGAGGATAAATCTGCTTGTTTTAAGGCCAGCGGGTTCACTACGATAGACCTTGGCCTGGAGTGTGGTCTTGTCGCGAAGCGCTCACCAGGCAGGCTGGCAAGATGGATCCATCCAACTTAACTGCGGCGGGCGGCAACGTAAACGGCGGCGCTTTCGTCTGGAGTCCCACCGGCTCCCCGGTGACGGTTCACATCGATTTCGATGTTGTCGACAGGCTCAATTTCGATGTCATGCGTGGCTTTGGAGCTGTCCCCAAGCGCGGCGCCGAAGTTGGCGGTCTCCTACTCGGCTGGGCTGAAACGGGCGAGCGGACGGCGATTCACATTAGCGACTACCTCGCCGTTCCCTGCCAGCACATGCACGGTCCTTCGTATGTGCTGTCGGAAAGTGACACCGAACGTTTCAAAGAAGCGTTCCGCAGAGTCGCTTCCGCCGGGGGAGTGAGCCCGCTCGGGTACTACCGCAGTAACACTCGCGATACGCTGCAACTCGGTGTCGAGGATGAGAGTCTGCTCGACGCGGTTTTCCCTGCGGATGGTGCTGTCTGCCTGTTAATTAAGCCATACGCCACTAAGGTTTCTGAGGCTGTCTTTCTGATCCGCAGCGGTGGAAAGATGATTCCCGAGGGCGAGCCGCAACTGACGTTCCCGTTCCGCCGCCGGGAGATGGGCGGTCCACCGCCGACAGAAAAGCCGAGCCGTCAAAACCTTCCCTCCGCCGAGCCGCCGCCCGAAAGGCAGGAACAGGTCTTTGGCGCCGGCAAAGAAGCTGACATGGCTGCGTTGCGAACTCCGCCGCCGGCTGGTGCATCCTGGCCGCAGGCGGAACGGCCGGAGCCCCCGGCGGCGGTGCGCCAGCCGGTGGCCGAGGCGCGGCCAGAGACCGAGTCCCGGCCTGTGTTTTCAGGCACATTGAGCATGCTGCAGGCCAAGGAGCCACCGGTCGAGGCGCCAACCGCGCCGGTCCGGCCACGGACCAGTTGGGTGTGGATTCCGCTCTCGTTCATCTTCCTTTGCCTCGGAGTGGTCCTGGGCTTTCAACTGGCCACAAGCTGGACAGCACGAACTCCGGATCCCACGACAGATCCTTACGTCTTGGGCTTAACCGTGGACCGTCAGGGCGAGAACCTGCACCTGAAGTGGAGTACGGAATCTCTTGCGATGCGCAGTGCGACGCGCGGGACGTTGTGGATCCAGGATGGAGACAACCAGAAGAATGTCGAATTTACGGGCAATGACCTGCGCCGTGGAGGGGTGCTCTACCGCTACAGTTCGGGCCTGGTGAAATTCCGGCTCGAGTTATTTACGCGTGACCGCAACAGCATCAGCGAGGCGTTGGATCTCTTGATCAAGGAAGATCCGAACGCCTCGGCAAAGAACAAGTAGGCCGCACCGGGCCGTAGTACTGCCGCCAAAGTCCTCTGGTCTAAGCGAGTTTGCCCCTCTTCCTACGGGAATCCTTCGGTTGTTTCGGGACCCCAACACAAGGACGATAGATCTAGTACAGCCAGCAGACGAGGTTCAACATGCTCAAAAGCACGTTCGCAAACTGTTTGAGCCGGGGGAAGCGACTGTTCACTCGCGAGGTTGAGGGACAGGAGCTGATCGAATACGCACTGATCGTGGGCTTCATCGCTGTCGTGATCGGCGCAATGCTGCCGGGCCGAGTCTTGCCCAGCATGACCGCCATTTATATCAAGATCAACGAGTTGCTCGTCAGGTTTGGCGGCTTATCGTGAGCCGAGGCTGGCCAGTATCAGTGCGATTAAGTTCCAGGCCACCAGGAGCGCAAAGAACAAGTTCGCCCTGCTGAGCAGCCGTGTCCGTCCACCCAACCAGCAGTAAGCTCCCAACCCGATCGCTGCGACTTTAACGACCACCAGACCAATCAACTGGTTCGGAGCCCACTCCATCGCCGCCCGGACAATGGGGTTCGCTTCCCCAACGCCATTGGCGAGAAACGCCAATGTCGTCAGCAGATCCAACACCTGCAGATAGCCGTAGTGAAGAAACAGGGCATGAGGGAGGCTTTGCTTCGAAACGCTCGCGACGGTTGTCATGCAAAACCATTAGAACCGGATTTCGTGTAATCGTAAAGAACCTAGGGTTCAGTCCTACGCTGTAATTGTTCTAGTACTGGGGTCAGTGGAGCTCGAAACTGTCGGATCGTGCTGGAATCGTAACCTTTAGCCCGTACCGCTCCTGAATTGCCTTTGCCAGAGCTGCTGATTGAAGCGGTTCCCCGTGCACCAGGAATACATGCTTCAGAGTCTGCGACATAGGTTTCAGCCACGCCAGGAGCTCGGTCTGGTCGGCGTGGCCGCTAAGTTCGTTGAGCTTCACAACCTCGGCGCGAAGCCGGAAAGGCTCACCGAAAATCGGGATCTCGGGCCACTTATCGACGATCTTGCGCCCGAGAGTGTGCTCGGCCTGAAATCCAGTGATCAGAATCGTGTTGCGCGGATCCTCGACGCTGTTGCGGAGGTGATGGAGTATCCGCCCGGCTTCGGCCATGCCCGAGGCAGAGATTACGAGAAACGGCCCGCGCAGATCGTTCAAGGCTTTAGATTCAGCCACATCGCGGACGTAGCGTAAGCGCGAAAAGCCGAACGGATCGCGTCCCCGATCGAGAAATCCTTTTGTGTGGGAGTCGAACAACTCGGTATGCTTGCGAAACGCCTCGGTGACATCGACCGCCAGGGGGCTGTCGACAAAGATCGGAATCGGTGGAATGCGCTCCTGCTCCATCAACTCATTCAGCAGCAAAACCAGTTGCTGCGTACGCCCCACGGCAAACGCCGGCGCAACGATCTTCCCGCCACGCTGCGCGGTACGGATAATGGTCTCGGCCAACTTCTGGCTGACTTGTCCCATATCTTTGTGAATCCTGTCGCCGTAGGTGCTTTCCATAATGAGGTAATCCACGGGCGGCATGGGTTCGGGATCGTTGATGATCGGGAGGTTTGGGCGGCCGACGTCGCCTGAAAACGCGAGGCGGACCTTGCGCCCGTTCTCTTCGAGGTCGAGCACCACGGCGGTGGAACCGAGCATATGGCCTGCCTCCACGGTGCTGTATCCAACTCCAGGTCCGACCTGAGCCGGATTACCCAGTGGAACGGACCGGAAAAGCTGCAACGCCTTCTCCGCATCCTCGACGGAGTGAACCGGCTCAACCGGGTCCAGACCGTTCTCCGCGCCCAGAGCGCGGCGGCGGCGTTTCCTTTTTGCGATAAACAGCGCGTCCTTTTCCTGCAAATGAGCCGAGTCCAACAACATCGAGTGGCACAGGTCTACTGTGGCCGGCGTCGTGTAGATCGGGCCGTCGTAGCCGTGCTTCACCAGCGTTGCGAGGTTGCCCGAATGATCGATGTGCGCATGAGACAGCATCACCGCTTCCACCGACCGGGCGGGCCACGGAAAATTCGCATTGCGCTCCTGGGCTTCCTTGCGCCTGCCTTGGTAAAGGCCGCAGTCAAGCAGGTAGCGTTTGCCTTGCACTCGCAGCTCGTGCATCGAGCCGGTCACTGTCTGGGCAGCGCCCCAAAATGTCAGCTTCATTCGTTCCCTACTATGCCACGCCGGGCCATCCCATGGCTTTCCAGATCAGTAGCGCGTAACCGGTGAGCAACGCCAGAAGCGCTTTGTGTTCCCGATTACGGCGATAGACCGCCCAACTGAAGCGCTTTCCACGGCGCAAGGAATGTCTCGGCAGTTTCGGAAGCAGAGCCGGAACGGCCGCGGCATAGCCGGCGTAGCCCGGGAACAGATTGCGAAGGTGGGACTCTTCCTGCTCGACGACCGGCCAATAGATGAATACAAAAACAGCAAGGAGCAGGAACAGAAGCGCAGGCTGCGCGGCAGCAATGACCACTCCCGAAGCGGACAGCAGTGTCCCGGCATACAACGGATTGCGTAGCCAGGCATACGGCCCGTCGACGGTAAGGTCTTCGTTCTTTCGCAGATGACCGGCTGCCCAACCCCGCAACCACAATCCGGCGACACATAAAGGCGTGCCCGCAATCAGGGAGGCAAGTGTTGGTCTGGCGAACACAGCAACCAGAATGGCAAGCAGGAATCCGCTGGGCACGCGCAGCCGCTGCACCATGCCAGCGTATGCCTTGGGAAACAGCGCCCCGCTCATCGCAGACACTCGAGCAGGTTCCGGAGGACCTCATCCGGGGAGATGGCGCGCATACTCGGGCTGATCGTGTCTTCTCTCTTATATGTGGTCACTGCCTCTGGAACCCGCAAAACGCGCATCGTATCACCGTAGGGGCCGTTGCGGGCGGGATCGGTCGGACCAAACAACGCCACGCCGGGTTTGCGCAGAGCGGCCGCCAGGTGCAACGGTCCGCTATCTAGTCCGATGACCGCGCGACAGGCTCGTGTCGCGTGAATCAATCCTGCAATGCCAGAGATGTGCACCTGCGCACCCGATACAGTCTCCAGACTTTGGCGCGACGAGGGCGCGCCGTTCAGTACAAGATGCAGGCCCTGGGCACGGAGCCGCGCGGCCAACTTCGAGAAGTATTCCAGCGGCCATTCCTTGGAAGTCCAGCCCGCGAACGGATTGGCAAGGACAAAATCGCCCGGCGGCAGTTCGCCTTCGGCCCTCCCGGGAGGCAGCGGGAACTCCACCGGACCGGGCCTGGCGCCAACTGCCATCGCGATTTCCCGGTACTTATCCACCACGTGCGCCGCCTGCGTCTTCACCTTCGTCCGGTAGGCAAGAGTTGCCGCCCATTCGCGCGCCTGCGACCCATGGAACCCGGCAATCCGGGATGAGCCGGACAGCATGGCGACGAGCGCCGACTGCACCAGACCTTGCAGGTCAACAGTCAAATCATAAGGCGCGCCCCCTCTGAGTTGTTGCAGCGAGGCGCTGATTTCAGCCCACGTCTTGCGCTTGACTTCGATGCGCCGGTCGACAATCGGCGATCCTTCGAGCAGGTCGCGCCACTTGGCGTGATGGGCCCAGCACAGCTCGGCCGCTGGGAAACTGCGCTTCAGCAAAGCGGCTGCGGGCAAGGCATGGATGATGTCGCCCATGGCGCCGAGGCGGATGACCAGGATGCGGCGGGGCGGATTCACTGGGCGGCGCGCTGCCGGACGTGGGCGGCAAAGCGGGTGGCGGTCTGGTTGTCCGCGGCGGCGAACGATACTACGGAATCGAAGTCTCGGTCGCTCAGCCCTTCGCCTGGGGTGAGAACAGCATCGACTCCCCGCAATGCCGCCACCAGCTCGGCGCGCGGCTGTGGCGGCAGAATCGATTCCGAACTCTCACCCAAAGCAACCACGATGCGGTTGCCTGGCTGGATCAAGGGCTGCAATCGCCGCGCATGCTCGGCCAGCAGCGGATCAAAGGAGCCGCGCACCAGCGTGACTTTGCTTCCGGCAGATCGCCATTCCCGCACCAGCGAGGCGATCTCCTTTGCGGCGAGTATTTTCGAGCGCGTGTCCACGTTATCCCTTCTGTTGTAGCAGTTCAAAAGCGGTATCAGCCACCGGCTGCGGATCAACCGCGCGCATGCAGCGGTGATCGAGCGGGCATTCGCGCAGCAGGCAGGGGCTACACTCGACATCGCGGCGGATGACGCGGGCACGCGGGCCGGTGGGTCCCGTTGTAATGTGATTGGTTGCGCCGAACACGGCGACAGTCGGTACGTTGAGCGCGGAGGCGATATGCATCGCGCCAGAGTCGTTGGTCAGGAATACGGCGCAGGCCGCGGCCATGTCGATAAACTCGCTCAGGCTGGTGCGCCCGGCGAAATTCACGGCGGTGATTCCACGCTCCTCGAGCCGGCTCTGGATTCCTTCGCAAAGCGAGCGTTCGTCCGCGGAGCCGAACAGGGCAACCGCGCCGCCGATCCGATTCGCTAGATCCACCGCTGCCGCCACGAAACGGTCGGCGGGCCAGCGCTTGGCATTGCCGTACGCGGCTCCCGGGCTGACACCAATCACCGGACCTTCCAGTCCATACGCTGTCAGCCGTTCTATCCCGGCGGCACGGGCAAGAGGCGCCGATTCCAGCCGAATCAGCGGCCCGGACGGATAGCTCTCCAACCACCCCGCGCGGCGCAGTAACTCGAGGTAATAGAAACTCTCATGCGGCGGTATCTCGCCCTTCCTGGGCACACGGATAGGATGCGTCAACAGCGCCGAGCGTCCATCGCGGGCATAGCCGATCCGCATGGGGATGCGCGCTTTCCAGGCAAGCAAGGCGGCATCGAACGCGTTTTGAAGCAGCAATGCCGTGTCGAAGCCGGCTTTCCGGATTTTCCCGGCAACCTGGCTTCGTAATTGCCAGGATTGCCGGAACCCTGCGGCCTTTGGGTAAAGAATGATCTCATCCGCGAAGGGCTCGCGTTGATACAGGTCGGCGACCCACGGCCGCGCCAGAATTGCAATGCGGGCGTCGGGGAAGCGACGGCGCAACTCCGCGAGCGCCGGCAAGCTCATGACGGCATCGCCGACCCAATTGGTGGCGCGCACAAGGATGTGTCGAGGGTCCGGCACTCCCTTTCAGAGTAGAATGCAACGCATGGATGAGCCAGCGCTGCTGAGAGAACTGGATCTTCAGGGCTACGTGGTCCTGCCGGATTTCATGCCGCCGCCGTTTCTCGAAGCCGTCCGCGCTCGTGTCGAGGAGTTGTTCGCGTTGGAGGGAGAAAACGCGGGCTCGGAGTTCCGGCGCGAACCGCATGCGCGCCGCCTTGCCAATCTCGTAGATAAAGGCTCTGTCTTCGTCGAACTGGTTTCCAACCCGCTGATCTTGAGGTTGGTTGCCCACGTTGTCGGGGACGACTTCAAGTTAAGCAGCCTGAACGCAAGATCGACTAATCCCTTCGCTCCGGAAGCTCAGCCGTTGCATGTAGATATGGGCGTTCTGCCCGACCAGAAAGGCTATGCGGTGTGCAACTCCCTGTGGATGCTGGACGATTTCACGCCCGACAATGGCGCCACGCGGGTCGTACCCGGCTCACACCGTTCGAAACAGCGGCCGCAGGACGTGTTGCCGGACCCGCTGGCGCCGCATCCGGAGGAAGTGCTCGTGCTGGGGAAGGCCGGGACCGTCATCGTTTACAACGCGCATCTGTGGCACGGCGGAACAGCCAACCGGACCGGCAAGCCGCGACGCGCGCTGCACAGTTTCTATATCCGGGGCGACTTGCCTCAGCAGCAGTATCAGAAACGGCTGCTCCGCCCCGAGACCCAGGCCGGCCTGACTCCTGAATTGCGCCGCCTGCTCGCACTCGATGACCCGCTGAATGACCAACTTTGCGAGAAGGGCAGCGGTCAAAGCGGGTTTATGCGATAGTGCAGGCGCCGCATTCGTTTCAGGGCGTCATCTGAGTCCAACTCGCTGTTTCCGGACGGCAGCGGACATAATCGGACCCAGGCTCACGCCGGGTTCGTCATTGGGGACTGAGTCCGGCGGCCCGCTTGCTCAGGGTTGAACGCACGGCAAAGAAGCCTGCCGGCGAATGTTACCCTAAGAGTATGCGAGCCTTATGCGGACTGTGTTTGCTTTCATCGGTTCTGGCGTTCGGATTCGTCCGGGCGCAGGAGAAGGGCAAGGCCGCCCCTCCTCCGGCGCCTAAGAAGCTGACCATGGAGGAACTGGCCAAGCTGCTTGAAAACCCGGGCAACATCTTCTTCCTGGATGTGCGTGAGCCGGAAGAGATCAAACAACTCGGCTCAGTGAAGGGATATGTGAATATCCCGATCAGCCAGCTCGAGGCGCGCTTGAACGAAGTCCCCAAAGACAAGGTAATTGTCACCCTTTGAACGAAAGGCATCCGGGCTGCGCGTGCCGCAGCCTTGCTCGAAGCAAGGGGTTTCAAGACTCTGGGTTCCTGCGGGCTGGACGAATACAAGCAGAAGCGCGAGAAGGATCTTGTCTACCCGAAGAAATCTTGAGGCGGACTGACGGATAGCACGCCGCTTCTCTGCACGTAGCAGCAGACGTGTGCGTCTAGGGATGCAGGAGGCTAAGTTCTCTTGAATTCCTGGTTTGGTCACTTCTTGATTGCACTCGCACTGCTGGCGCCAGGCTTACCGCTGGCTGCACAGGAACGCGTGGATGCCTCAACCCGCCGCTTCTTCAAGGTCGAGATGACCATTCGCGACAGTGCTGATGCTTCTGCAAAGACATCTCCACGGCGTTATACGATCCTCATCGATTCCGAGGGGCGCGGAACACTCCGATCCGGAGCGCGGGTTCCGTATGCCACAACGTCGTTTCAACCGGGCGCCGGCGGGAATGCGGCGATGACATCCACGCAATATCAATACATGGATGCCGGGGTGAATATCGATCTGACCGCCCGCGAAGTGGGCGATCGCGTTTACCTGCGCACTGAACTGGACGTGAGTTCGGTCCAGCAGTACGAAAAGGGACCCGCTCCAGTGCCTCCCGCTCCCACCGTCGTATCCACAAGGCTGAACTCGGCGACGCTTCTGGCAATCGGGAAGCCTGCCACCATCATCACGATTGACGATCCGTCGACCAACCGCCGGTTCTCGGTGGAAGCGACTGTGACGCGCATCGAGTAACAGCTCGATCGCTCGGTTACCCTGAAGGAACCTGCTTTTCCTGAGGACTCGCTTATCGAAGAAACTGCTGGCGGGCTGGCTTTTGTTCACACTCGCCTCCAGGCTGTGGCGCACTGGGCCGCGTAAAATCCAGGCTGGCAGTCCGGTAAGGATGGCTGTATTGCACGGTTCAAGCTTGTCTGAGCCCTGGCAATTCGCGTGTGGCGATAGGCGAGAGAAGGTTCGCAGTGCGACGAGTGAGTAAGACACC
>Ga0073934_10008110_pt1 | contig 14196 bp, 14 predicted proteins | sample LarsenN4metaG_FD_76834 | JGI IMG/M metagenome (GOLD analysis project Ga0073934, IMG submission 76834) | Hot spring sediment bacterial and archeal communities from British Columbia, Canada, to study Microbial Dark Matter (Phase II) - Larsen... ...
CCAGTTGCGCACCACGGCGCCTTGCGCCTCCAGATCGGCCAGAATGCGGGCCGCCGCCGCGTGCCCGCCGTGGCAATGGAGCTCGACCTCATCGTCGCGGATGCGGCAGACGACCACTTCTTCGCCCGTGGTGCTACCCCAACGCCCGTAAACGATTTGCGCCAGTGGCGCGACGCGCAGGTCAACGCCGTGCGGCGAATGAAAACAGGGCGCCACGCACTCGAGCGCGCATCGCCCGGAAACCGAGATCGTGGCCACCGCGCCGCGACCTTCGGGCGTCAGCAGCACGGCCCTTGCGTCATCGAAATGCCTAAAGGCGAGATTCACGCGCGCCTCGCGCCGCCAGGGCGATGCCGGAGAGGGTGAGGTGCGGCTCGTGCCGCGCGCCGTGCCCCAACAGATCGGCCACCACGTGCGAGCTGCCGCCGGCGACGATCACCGCGGGGGGCGCGGATAGTTGCTCGGCAAAGCGCGCGATCAACTCGCGAATGCCGCCGACGGCGCCCCAGAACAATCCGGATCGCATCGCTTCCAGCGTCGATCGTCCCAAGGCTTGTGGCGCCCCGTCGAGTTCCGCCAAGAGCGGCAGCATATCCGTGAATTGATGGAGCGCCTTGGCGGAGGTCATCAACCCCGGCAGGATCGCGCCGCCCTGGAATGCGCCAGCCGCGGACACCAGATCCACAGTGATCGCGGTTCCCAAGTCAACGACCACGGCCGCGCGATCGGCCGGCCGCAACACGTTCGCGGCCACGGCATTGAGTAGCCGATCGACGCCGACTCGATCAGGCTGCGGCAATTCCACCTGGAGCGGCAGGTCGCCGGCCGCCAGCAACATCGTGGAGGCGATCGCGTCGCGCTCTCGCAGCCAGTCGATCAACCGCGTCTGCGCGCCGCGGTTGACGCTGCCCAATCGCCAATCGATCCCAGCGGCTGGCACGCCCTCGAGCCACGCCGGTAGTTCCGACCAATCCGCCGACTCCAGGGGCAGCCGTAGCGTCCGCCCAGGTGCCGGCAAGGGATCGCGCGACGGCTCGTCGAACCAGCCAAGCTTGATCCGGCTGTTCCCCACATCCACCGCCACGAGCGGCCGAACCGGTGAAGCTGCCATGGGGGGGGTGACTCGCTAAATGAGCTGCACTTACCGGACCCGCCAGCGAGGGGCGGCGGGCGTTGGCGATAGCGCGACGTCAGCTTTCCCTGGCTGGCGCGTCGCGCGAGTGGTCGGTCCGTTTTCAGGCGAGGCGCCACTGGCGGCGTGTCCGCCAGTGCTAAAATCAGCGTCGATTCACCGGCGGACAAGCCGCCAGCGGCGCCCGGAAATCGACATGTAACGGACCGCCAGTGTAAATGATTCTACCGACGTCGTCAGCGACATCGACGATCAAAAAAAGCCGGCCCCGCGTGGACCTCCAGGCGGCGCCGGCTCAGTTGTGTCACTCCAGAAGAACGCTCAGTTGCGCGCCAGCGAACCGGAGAGGTTCAGGTAATCGAGCGTGATCGCCAAGGCTTCGTTGAAATAGAAGTCTCGCTCCACTACCGGACGGTTGAACGCGCTTTGTTCTTCCAGTTTCTCCTGCTCTTCCTTCTCACGGTTCAACTCGTCTTGCTCGGCCATATACTTGGCTTCGTTGAGCGTGATCGTTTTCCGATCTTTCCGCTCCAGGTACCTGGCGATGTTTTGCTTGACTTTCTGGAAGTCTTCGGAGCCTTCGATGCGCGCTGTGGACCGCGAACGCAGTTCTTGCAGCACCGCATCGCTGACGTAATTCAGCCGCTGATACCTGGCTGGCCTCACCTGGTTAAATTCGCGGGCGTAGTCCAGGCTGGACTCGCCGATGTCCAACTGGCTAATCACCGAGGGCAACGCCACGTCGGCCACCACGCCCCGGTTCTGCGTGCTGTCGCCATTGGGACGATAGAACTGCTGGAACGTGATCTTGAGAGCGCCTAGCTTCGGGGCGTTGGGAATCCGAAACACCTGCCGGCTCAGGTCCAACAGGCTTTGCACCGTCCCTTTGCCGTGCGTGGTGGGATCGCCCACGACGATGCCGCGACCGTAGTCTTGAATCGCGCCAGCCAAGATTTCGCTCGCGCTGGCGCTGAGCTTGCTGGTAAGCACCACCAGCGGTCCGTCCCAGGCGACGCTCGGATCCGTGTCGTCAAGTTCCTCAACGTTGCCGGCGGAATCCTTCACCTGGACGACTGGCCCAGACTTGATGAACAACCCGGTCAAGGCGATCGCCTCATCCAGCGAACCGCCGCCGTTGCGCCGCAAGTCGACGACGATCGCATCGACCCCTTGAGACTTGAAGTCTTCGATGATTCTTTCCACATCGCGCGTCGTGCTCTTAAAGTTCTCGATCCGACCTACACGGCTCATGTCGCGATAAAAGCTCGGCAAGTTGATGACGCCGACTTTGAATTCGTCGCCGTCGCGCGTTTCGGTGATCACCTCGCCGCGGGCTTCGTTGCTCTTCATTTCAATCTTGGCGCGCTTCAGATCATAAATCACCGACTCGCCGCCGGTCGCCGGGCGGACCTGGAGGCGGACGATCGTCCCGCCCTTGCCGCGGATGCGATCCACCACGTCGGGCAGATTCATCTCGACGACGTCCTCGATCTCGCCGTCCTTGCCCTGGCCGACGCCGATCACCGTATCTTTCGGCTTCAACCGGCCGTCCAAGTCGGCGGGACCGCCCGGGACGATTTCCTTCACCACCGTGTAACCGTCGTCGAATTCCAACAGCGCGCCGATCCCTTCCAATTCGAGCCGCATGTCGATCTCGAATTCCTCGAGCATGTGCGGGCCCATGTAGCTGGTGTGCGGATCGAACGACGTGGTGAATGAGGTGAGATAAACCTCCATCAATTGTTCGCGGCTGAACCGCTGCCATTGCTTCGCGCGGCTGTGATAGCGGCGCGTCAGCTTTTGCCGGGCTTCCTGCTCCTCGATCTTGTCACCTTTCTGAATGAGCAGATCGAGCTTAATCCGCTTCCGCCACTTTTCATGGGCCTCGGCGGCGTCCTTGGCATAGGTCATTGAATCGGGGTCGATCACCATTTCTTCGTCGATGGTGAAGTCGTGCGGGGCCTGGAGCAACTCGTCGATATCCACCAGCCGTTCCTGGACGCGCTGCTGAAAGCGCTCGAAGACCTTGAAGGCGAAGCTGGTGTCGCCGTCCTTGATCAAGTCGTCCAGATCGTTGCGCGAGCGATTGAACTCATCAATATCGGACTGCAAGAAGTACATCTTGGCCGGATCGAGCGTCTTCAAGAACTGATCCATGAACCGCTGCGAGATTTCGTCATCCAGCGGATGTTTGGAGAGGTGTTCTTGCTCCATCAACGAAGTGATCCGCCGCGCGATCGTGCGATCCTGCGCGTTCGGCCCCCCGGTCAGATCCGCCGCCCAGGTCCACGCGTAGGCGCTGACGACCATTCCAAAAATCGCGGTCACGGCGACCCGCCCGCGCATGCTCATCCATCGCGTCATAAGATTCCCCTCTTGGAGCCGGAACTGGCCCAGACCATTGGGCTAAGTCCAAAATGGCTAAAGGTTTAACCGGATCGTATGCCAAAGCCCAAATCGAGGCAAGGGCACGTAAACCCTTCCCGAACGTTAAAAACCGGCGCTCGGAACGCCGGAAAACGTCGCCCTCTATTGTACGCCGACGGGCCGACCTCGGTTTCGGTCGGTGGCTTGTGAGAAACCAGGTCCCGCTTCCCCGGAGCACGACCAAGGTCTCATGACAGCCCCGCCGTCGCTCGCTCCAGCACCGCTGGGACCAGCCTGGGACTCGGCCCCAAGTGGTCGGCCAGCGACCACGCCTTCGCCGGATACGCCGCGGCGGTGGCGTCGACCGCCGCTCGAATCCGTTCAACCAGTTCCCCCGCAAACAGCAGATGCGGCTGCACCACGACCTGGGAAAACGGCAGCATCGCGGCGACCGCCAACGCCCGCTCCAGCTTCGGCTCCGTCATCGCCGTGAAGCCGACTTCGTACCAGGCGACCGGGGCCGCCTCCCAGCGGAGCCGCGCAAACTGCGCCATCTCGGCATTCGCAGTCGGTTCGTAGCTGCCGCGGCCGATCAACAGCAGCAGCGTGCTGTCGGCGTCGATCGGACCCACCGTACGAAAACGCTCGACCGACAGCTCCACCAACTGCGGGTGGCAGCCTAAGTGCGGGGCCTGATGAAACGTCACGCCCGGGTGCCGTCGTTGGGCGGCCGCCATCAACTCGGGGATATCCCGCTTGGCGTGCCCCGCCGCAAACAACAACAACGGCAGCGCGACGACACGTCTCGCCCCGCGCTCGACGGCGCGATCCAAGCCCGTCGCCACGTTTGGCTCGGCCAGTTCCAAAAAGCACGACTCTACCAACCAATCCGGCTCGGCCTCCGCCACTTGCGCCACCAGTTGGTGGAACTCCGCAACCCCTTGCGGGTCGCGCGTGCCGTGTCCGATGATGACCAACGCCGTTTGCGACATGTACCGCATTGTAGGTCAGGCTTTCCGGCCTGACAGTGCGGAGTATGCAACTTTCGCAGCATCTAGCACTTCAATCTTGACTTGCACGTCAGGCTGAAAGCCTGACCTACGAATCGCCCATGCCGGTCGACTGGCGCAAGCTTTACCCGTTCGCCTCGCACTCGCTGTCCTTGGGCGGACTACGATACCACTACGTTGATGAAGGAGTCGGCGAGCCGCTCTTGCTCGTCCACGGCAATCCGACCTGGTCGTTCTATTGGCGCAATCTGATCCTCGGCCTGCGCGATCACTATCGCCTCGTCGCTCCCGACCACATCGGCTGCGGACTGTCGGACAAGCCGGCCGACTATCCGTATCGGCTCGCCACGCATATCGACAACCTCAAACGCCTGATCGAACAACTCGACCTGCGCGACATCACGCTTTTGGCCCACGACTGGGGGGGCGCGATCGCCCTCGGCGCGGCCGTCGATTTGCCGGATCGGTTTGCGCGACTGGTCCTGTTCAATACCGCCGCCTTTCGCTGCCCGACGATGCCCCTGCGCATCCGCGTCTGCCGGACGCCCGTGCTGGGACCGCTCGCCGTCCGCGGACTGAACGCCTTTGCGCGGGCCGCCCTCAGGATGGCGACCGAAAAACCCGAGCGTTTCACCCCCGAGGTTCGCGCCGGCTTGCTCGCGCCGTATGACCATTGGGCCAACCGCGTGGCGATCCAACGCTTCGTGGAAGACATTCCCCTGCGGCCGACGCATCCCAGTTACTCCACGCTCGTGGGCATTGAGCAACGCCTGCACACCTTGACCGATAAACCGGTCGCGCTTGTCTGGGGCATGCGCGACTGGTGCTTCACGCCGGCGATGCTGCGGCGCTTTCAATCGTTGTTTCCGGCGGCGGAAGCGTATCCATTTGACGACGCCGGGCACTATGTGGTGGAAGACGCCCACGAGCGGATCATCCCGCTGGTGACGGACTTCCTGCGACGGCATCCACTCGGCGCGGTTCAGCAAGCGGGCGTAGCCCCATGAGCGCGTCACCGCTCAGCATCGGTCAGTGCGCGGCGTTGGCGTGCCTGATCGAAGCCACCGCCCCCAAGCCCGGCAACGTGCATCGCGGGGCCGACTTCGCTGACATGAGTTATGCGGACTTTTGCGCCAGCGCCATCGCCATCGCGCCGGCGATGGACGCCGCCGCTGGCGGGTTGCGCGTAGGTGCAGCCATCCTCCAGGCGATCCAGGCCACGCGCGCGCTGGTCGGCAAGAATACGAACCTCGGCACGGTGTTGTTGATTGCCCCGCTGGCGGCCGTGACGCGCGCGCAATCGCTGTTGGAAGGGGTGCGCCAGGTGCTCGCGGCGCTCAACGCCGATGATTGCCGCGACGTATATGCGGCGATTCGCCTCGCCCAGCCAGGCGGCATGGGGCGGGTCCGTGAGTCGGACCTCTTCGGTCCGCCGCCCGACGATCTTATGGCCGCCATGCGACTGGCCGCGGAGCGGGACCTTGTCGCCCGGCAATACGTCGAGGACTTTCGCCTGGTGCTGGAAACCGTGGCGCCGTCGATCGCCGACGGACTCGCACGCGGCTGGACCGTCTTGGATGCCGTCGTCCACGCGCAGCTCCGGCTGATGAGCCGGCACTTAGATAGCTTGATCGCTCGAAAGTGCGGTGAAGCGGTCGCCCAACAAGCGGCCGATCATGCCGCCGAAGTGCTCGCCCTCGGCGGCCCGGGCGACCCGGCCTACGAAGACGGCCTCGCCGATCTCGATTTCTGGCTTCGCTCTGACGGTCATCGCCGCAACCCGGGCACGACCGCCGACCTGATCGCGGCCGGGCTGTTCGTGCTATTGCGCGACGGGCGAATTCCAACGCCCCTCAATTTTTACGTAGAATAGTCGCGGCAACTGAGAACGGAACATTGACAACTTTCCCCCATGCCCACCTCCTACCGAGTCCGGCTCACCAAAGACTATCTGAAGTTCTGCGCGGCGCATTTCGTTACTTACCAGGGCGACATCTGCGAGCCGCTGCATGGACACAACTTCGGCGTGATGGTCGAACTTGATGGGCCGTTGGATCGCGACTACTTCGTGGTCGACTTCGTCGCCGCGCTGGAACTTTTGCGGGAACTCGTCAAGGAGCTTGATCATCGCGTCTTGTTGCCGACGAAGCACAAGCTCATCGAGGTCACCGCCGACGACACCAGCGTGGAAGCCCGGTTTCGTGACCGCCGCTGGGTGTTTCCCCAGGAGGATTGCGTCCTGCTGCCGGTCGAAAACACCAGTTCCGAGTTACTCGCCCGCTATCTCGGCGAGCGACTGCTCCAGGCCTTGCCGGCGCGGCTGGGATTTCAGCCCACGCGACTCGGCGTGGAAATCGACGAGTGCGCGGGGCAAAGCGCCACCTACGTTTGGACCCCCTGACGATTGCGACGTTTGCGCCGATCATCCGGAATCCTCCCCCAAGGCGGCGGTGTGCGGCCGCGCCATGAGCGGTTTGACATCGTGCGGCGGCGTCCTACGTTTGCGAGAATCCCGGAAAGTCGTTGTGCGCCGGGGCGTTGGCTCCATTCCCTCACCGCATCCTCGCTACGGCGTCGCCCGCATGAAAGCCGAGTACATCAATCCGTTCATGACTTCGTTGGCCAACGCCTTCGAGACGATGCTTTCCTGCCCGGTGCATCGAGGGAGACTGGCGTTTAAGTCCGACGAGACGCCGGTATTCGAGGTCAGCGGCGTGATCGGCCTCTCCGGCAAGGCGGTCGGCACGGTGGTGCTCTGCCTGTCGAAGGAAGTGGCGGTGAAGGCCGCCTCGGCAATGCTGATGATGGAAGCCACCGAACTCAATAGCGACGTCATCGACGCGGTGGGCGAACTGACCAACATGGTGGCCGGCGCCGCCAAGGCCGAATTGGAAGAGCTGAGCCTCTCGATCAGCCTGCCGAACGTGATCCTCGGCGCGGGGCATGAAGTCCATTTCCCCTCGAACGTGACGCCGATCTGCGTACCGTTCTCCTGCGAGTGGGGCGAACTGGCCATCGAAGTCGGCCTGGTCCCAGTTCCGGAGCCGGCCCTGGCCTAGGCGCATAAAAAACGGACCCCGGCGCGGCGACCTTCGCGATGACCGCTTCTGCCCTCAAGCAACAGTGATCGCGAGTTGGGCTAGGCGCCGCGGCGGAGTCCGTCACAGTAACGGCCGCCATCGCCCGGCGGATTCAAGAACTTGCTCAAAATTCAAGTTCGCGCCGACATCACTACTCCGCCCCTTCTCGGTGGCAGGGCTTTTCGTTAGCCTCACGGCATGTTTCTCGGCATCGAAATCGGCGGCACGAAGCTGCAACTGGGCGTCGGCGATGGGCGGAGCGCCCAGGTCGTCGCACTGGAACGGCTGAACGTCGATCCGGCGGCGGGGGCGGCCGGAATTCGCGAACAGATCGCCGCCGCGGCCGATCGGCTGGCCGCGCGATTCCAATTACGTGGCATCGGCATCGGCTTTGGCGGACCGGTGGACGCCGTCACGGAGCGGACGATCAAGAGTCATCAAATTGACGGCTGGGAGGAATTCCCACTCAGCGAGTGGTGCCGCCAGCAACTCGGCCTCCCGGCCTGCCTGCGCAATGATGCCGACACGGCCGCCCTGGCGGAGGCCCGCTTCGGCGCCGGGCGCGGGCACAATCCCGTCTTCTACGTGACCGTCGGCAGCGGCATCGGCGGAGGGCTGGTAATCGACGGCCGCATCCACGCCGGCAGCGGGCGCGGGGCCGCCGAAATCGGCCACCTCCGCCCCGGCCTGCACGCCGATGAGCCCGACATGACCGTCGAGTCGATCGCCAGCGGCTGGGGGATCGCCTCCCAGGCTCAGGCGTTGCTATCTGGGGCGGTAGCACAGCGATTCGACGCGGCGATCCATTCCGGCGCGGTGAATCGCAGCGAACGCCAGCGCCGACTTTCGGCCGCTGTCGCGGCCAGCGAGGAATTCGAGGCCGACCTGCTGGCCCGAGCCGGCGGGCAGATCGACGCCATCACCGGAAAACTTGTCGCCGAAGCCGCCCGCGACGGCAACGGCGTGGCCGCCGATATCCTGGCCCACGCCTGGCAGGCCCTCGGCTGGGCCATCGCCCAGGTCATCACGCTGATGGCTCCCGAGGTGGTCGTCATTGGCGGCGGCGTCGCGCTCCAGGGCGAGGAAATGCTCCGCCCGGTCCGCGAGCAGGTGGCGAAGTACGTCTTCCCGCCATTCCTTGACCGCTATCGCATCGTGCCAGCGGGGCTGGGCGAGGAAATGGTCGTATATGGCGCGCTGGCCCTGGCGGCCGATATGGTTGAGAATCAAGGGAGTTGAACCAACGATCGCGAATCGTCAACGGCCGTCGTCGGAATGAATTCATTCAAGCGATTATTGCTGCCTGCCGTAGCGCTGACGCTGGCAGTGCCGATCGTGGATTATGTCTTGGTGACCGCGAAAGAGCGGCGTGTTTGTGACCTCGTAGTCGAATACGGCGGACAGATGCGTTCCATTGGCGGTTGGCCGATCGGCAAGTAATTCGCAATTCGCCTGGAACGGCCGTTAACCGCCGCGGAGCTGGATCAGCTCTCCGAACTCTATACGCTGCGCGGCTGGGTCGGTGTGGCGTTCGACTGCGAACTCACCGCGGAGCAAATCGAACTGGCCAAACAACGACTATCAGAATGCCATTTGTATCAGGTCGACGAACAAGATAGGCGAGAGCTATAGTTTAGGGCCACGCCTCATTGCAAAGGAATCGTGATGTCGAACAAACGGTTGTTGGCCATTGGTTGCGGAATAGTGTTCCTCTTCTGTGGTGCGCTGTTTCTGGCGCTCGTGGGCTTCTTGGCCTATGCGATCCAGGATCCAGAAGGTGTAGCGCTCCGGGTCGAAGGGCCGGACGAGGTCGCCGTGGGAGAAACCTTTGATCTGCGCGTGATCGTCACCAACGAGCGCCCGTCCGACAGCGTGGCCTTGTCGGACATCGACATCGCCGACGAATACCTGGCCGGCTTTACGATCTCGACGGTTACGCCGGACGCGGAGTCCTCGATGCACGTGCCGATCGACAACAGCCAGAGTTACACGTTCAACGTGTCGATCCCGCCCGGCGAGTCACGCGAGTTCGTCTTTTCGCTCCGCGCCGAACAAGAGGGTATCTATCGCGGCGACGTCGACGCCTGCGAGGGGGCCCGGTTTATAACGCAAATCGCGGAGACGGTCGTGCGAGCGAAATAGGTTGATCGGGGTAGGGGAGGCCGAAAGAAATCGGCCTTCCCTACCCCGATCAGAGCTTTTTTGCAGTTTCCGCGTGTTTCAGTCGAATTGGCTTCCCTCGGCGGTGGCGTAAGATTGGGGCATGAGCGATGAGCCTCGGATCCTCATGTGTCCGCCTGACTACTACGGCATTGAGTACGAGATCAATGCCTGGATGAGCCGCGCGCGGCCGGCCGAGTCCGCGGTGGCCCGCGCGCAATGGGAAGGTTTGCGCAGTGCGCTTGAAGAAGCGGGGGCGAAGATTTCGCTCGTCTCCGCGCAGCCAGGGTTGCCTGACTTGGTATTCACGGCGAACGCGGCCATGATTTATCGCGAGCTGGCGGTGCTCGCGCATTTTCGTCATCGCGAGCGCCAGGGGGAACAGCCGCATTTCGAGCGCTGGTTCGTCGAACACGGCTTTCGCGTGGAGCGCGTGCCCGACGGCGTTTATTTCGAAGGCGCCGGCGACGCCCTCTTTTGCGGCGACACGCTCTTCGCAGGCTATCGGATGCGGAGCGACGCGCGCGGGCATCAGCGGATCGGCGAGCTGCTGGGCTGTCGCGTGATTCCGCTGGAGCTGATCGATCCGTACTACTATCACCTCGACACCTGCTTCTGCCCGTTGGAGCGCGGCGCCGCGATCTATTATCCGGCGGCGTTTGACGAATATGGCCGCCAGGTGCTGCGCGAGTTCGTGCCGCATTTGATCGCGGTCGAGGAGGCGGAGGCGCGACGATTCGCGTGCAACGCGGTCGTCGTGGGGCGGACGGTGGTGACCAACACCGGCTGCGCGAAGCTGCATCAGGAACTTACCGCGCGAGGATTCACGCCGCGCGAAACGCCGCTCGACGAATTCGTCAAAGCCGGCGGCAGCGCGAAATGCTTGACGCTGCGGCTCGATGGAGAGGATGCGGCTGAGTGGAAGCGGCAGCGATGAACGGCCTGGGTGGCTGGGGGCGGGCGTACTCACTCGCCCCATACGCACAAATTTAGGCGTGACCGAGCCCCGATAGGGGCGACAGACAATAGCCAGGGGTGCAAACCCCTGGAAAGCGAGGCGAGATAGTCATTTGAGCCCCAACGGGGCGACACAAGTAGGTGCCCGAACGAGTGTCTCCCCGTTGGGGCTCAATCGTTTACGCTTCGCGGCCTTCCAGGGGTTCGCACCCCTGGCTACTACCTGCCGCCCCGTTGGGGCTTAAGTCAGTGTGCATGGGTCGAGGGAATGCACTCGGCGACAGCCAGCCACCCTTGATCTATTCGACCTCCAGCAGCGGTTCCTCCTCTTCCACGATCATCCGCGAACCGAGGCCGCGGTAGTATACGGTCCCGCCGCCCGCAGTGTAGCCGCGGCTCGATTCCCGGCCGCCGTAGGCGCTGCTGGCCGTGGCGTTGATAGGCCAATGGGTCTTGCCATCGGCGTCCACCAGGCCGATCGTGTCGATCTCGTTCCAGCCGGGGACGGCGGGTGAGTCGAGATAGATCTTCACTTTGCGCGTGCTCCAGACGGTGCTGACCGGCAGCTTCGAGACGCCCCCCGCGGCGCCGGCCGGCGTCGGATCGGTCCCTTCCCAGACGACCACCTCGCGGCCGAAGCTGTCGAAAATGCTGGCCTTCACCAGCGCCCCGGGATTGTACGTCTCGTAGACCTCGATCGACTTGGGGGAAACGTCCTCGGCGTAGTCGACGATGATCCACTCTGGCTGGCCGTCCGTCGTGCCCGGCGCCCAAGCTGTGGCGACGTCGCCGTAAGTGTTGGTATCCGGCTCGCCTAAAAGTTGTTCGACTCCCCAGCGGGCGTTGGCGCGATCGCGCAACATCAAGTCGCCGCGCAACCGGGCGATTTCGCGCTGCTGCTCCAGGTGATCGCGCCGCCACGCCAGGAGCGCGGCCGCCAACGCGATTAGCCAGAGCAGCGACCCAAAGCTGAACCGCTTCGGCAACGACGGCAGCCGCAGCCGGAGGGTGAGAAACGGCGTCGAAAAACCGAATCGCATGGCGGACGGCCCTCGCGGTGTCGGAGTATTCCGATTATAGACGAGCGTGGGGTCGCGAGGGATTCGGTAGGTTGTAGTTCCAGGGAGGGCGCATATCGAAAAGCGCCCAGCTTGGGGAGTTTATTCGACGTAGACTTGGTTTGGTCGGCGTTGCCGAACAGGAATCTTCACAGCACAAGCAGGTAGGAGCCATGGCCACCACGATTTTCGCGTCGCCTCAATCAGCCCAACATGCTTATCGGAGGCGTCAAGAATCGCGACAAGTACGCCGCATCGCCTTCTTCGCTCTGCTCGTCGTGGCAACCAATGTCCTCTTCTGGTTCGGTTTGATGAACTGATCGCCTAGCCGCAAGCTCTCGTGCGACAGGCAATCCCGTACATGTAGCGCTCCGCACGCTTGCGGCGCATGCAATCCATCTCCGCGCGCGAGAATACGCGGGGCATGGGCCATCGACTCATGCCCCGCGCTGATCGTAGGCAACCGCAATGCGCGGGCGATCAGTCGAGGATCTTGGCAAGATCGTCCAGGATCGCCTTCTCGGTGTCGTCGTTGAGGCCGTCCTTGGGGAGCGCGTGGTTGGCTTTCACGTTCAGCCCCTTGTAGACCAGGACGGTCAGCTCCGCGTCCGGCGAGAGGTGGTAGTCTTCCGGGCCGTTCGGCTGGTCGACCGGCACCACCAGGGCGACGTTTTCGATCGACTGTTCCTTGGCGAGCGCCTCGGCCGCAACCGTCAGCGCATCTTTGTCTTCGCCCAGAAAGTTCACGAAGGCGGCCAGCTTTTGACCGCTGTGCTCAGAGAGAGCTTCATCCAGTTTCTTGACCAAACTGGCCAAGTGCCCGTCCGATTTTCGCGCGAAAATCATGACAACCGGGCGTCCACCGTACATTCAGCGATAGCAGAGCGTGTCGCCGATCTTCACGCTGTCGTTGACGGCGCCGGCGACTTTCACCCCGTCGAACGGGCCGACCGGGTCGTCGACTTGAAGACCGCTCTTCAAGTCGTCGCCCCGCGCCACGGCGGTTGCCATGACGATCAGGGCCGCCAGGCCGAACCTGGCTGCTGGTCGCAACATGCTGACCTCCTGTGCAAGTGCATCAAGGCTGCGCCCGTCCCCGCGGACGGGCAGACGGGCGAATTACCGCACGGCCGTCAGTCGGAGGCAATTGGCGAAGCACAGCGGGCTGGCCAGTTGTGGCCCGGCCTCCCGACCGGGCCACGCTGGGAGCGATGGCGGCCCGAAGCGGGGGACATTCGGTCGGTCGGGTGGCCCGGTCGGGAGACCGGGCCACAACAGAAGGGAGACCGGGCCAAAACCTTGGCGGACCTCAACGCACTGCTGTGTTTGGACGGAGTGAATTTGCTGTACAATCCCCTGCGCCAGTGGGCTAACCTCCGGCGGCTTCGCGGCGGGATGCGACGATGGGCACGAACGAGACGACGCTGGTCACTCTGGCCACGTACAACGAGCTGGCGAATCTGCCGCGGCTGGTGGCGGAGATCTTTCGGTACGCGCCGGACGTGGACCTGCTCGTCGTCGACGACAACTCGCCCGACGGCACCGGCCGCTGGTGCGATGAGGAGGCCGCGCGGGATTCGAGGGTTCGCTGTATTCACCGCGCGGGGAAACTCGGGCTGGGGACCGCGACGGTCGAGGCGATGCAGTACGCCATCCGCCACGGCTACACCTACATGCTGAATCTCGACGCCGACTTGAGCCATCCGCCCAAGTACATTCCCGAACTGCGCGCGGGGATCGTCCAGCACGGCGTGGATGTGATGATCGGCTCGCGCTACGTGCCAGGGGGCGGCATCGAGGGCTGGCCGGCCCATCGGCACTGGATGAGCCGCGCGGTGAATTTTACGGCGCGGATGCTGCTGGGACTGCCGACGCGCGACTCGAGCGGCTCATTTCGCTGCTACCGCGTGGAATCGCTCCAAAAGCTCGACTTCGGCGCCATCATCTCGCACGGCTATTCGTTTCTGGAAGAAGTGCTGTGGCGCCTGAAGCGCCAAGGCTGCCGCTTCGCCGAAACGCCGATCGTGTTTGTGGAGCGCCAGGCCGGAGCGTCGAAGATCAACCGCGCGGAAGCGCGCCGATCGGTCGGCGTGCTGCTGCGCTTGGGCTGGCGGAACCTCGTCGGGAGCGAGTAGGGGAATGACGAATTTCGAAATCCGAATAACGAATGAATGACGAAGTTCGAATGTCGAATGGTTGAATGTTGCAACGGCGGAATGCGCCTACCATTCAGTCATTTGACATTCGGACTTCATTCGTCATTCGAATTTAGAAATTCGACATTCGACGCCCGTTCCCTCCGAACAGCCTTCGCCTGACCCAAGCCGGCGATCAGCGCGCCGCGTGTCCTTCGATCACCCGGCCCATGATGAAGAGGATCACCGAGAAGAGGAGCATACCGGGCATCTGGAGGAGATGCCACTCGAACATGC
>Ga0073934_10008111_pt1 | contig 14196 bp, 11 predicted proteins | sample LarsenN4metaG_FD_76834 | JGI IMG/M metagenome (GOLD analysis project Ga0073934, IMG submission 76834) | Hot spring sediment bacterial and archeal communities from British Columbia, Canada, to study Microbial Dark Matter (Phase II) - Larsen... ...
ACATGTTAGACAACAAAACAACAACGGATTGCCGAAATAAACGGATAAAAGAAGCCAAAATCCGTTCCTTTCTTAAATCCGTTGTTGTCTGTTTTGTGCGACATCTCACTGACCACTACAGAACATTAGAAATTTTTGTCAAGATATATCGCCAGTTGGGCCAACGCTTCCGGCATATTACGCCGGCCAAACCCAATGCGGAAGTTTCTATGGCCAAAATCGTAATAGTTGCCCGGCAACAGCAGTACCCCCTGCTTCTCGACCAGGTCAAGGCAAAACGCCTCCACATCCTGATTGATGTTAAGGCTGGGGAAAGCAATAGAACCGGCCCTGGGCGGCCTCCAGTGGAAGATATCGGCGCGGGCGGCAAAGAAATCATTCAACAGCGCCAGGTTATGCCGGATAATCTCCAAGTTACGCCCGGCGATCTTCTCTTGGTGGCCCAAGGCCAGCGTCGCCAGGAATTCGCTGGGTGCGCTATTGCAGATGGAGGTATAATCTTTGAAAGCGGCCATTGCCTCATAAATTTTCCGATTGCGGGTGGCAATCCAGCCGATACGTAGGCCGGCCAGCCCGTAGGTTTTTGACATTACCCCCAACGACACCGCCCGTTCGTACAGATCACAAGCCGCCGGCAGCCGGTCTTCGGCCCGGTACTCCAGGCCTCTGTAAACCTCATCAGAAAAGAGCCATATTCTGCCTTTCCGGGCGATCTCAATAATCTGTTCGAGCTTCTGCCGGCTCATGAGATAGCCGGTAGGATTATGAGGGCAGTTTATAATGATGGCTTTGGTTTGGGGTTTAAGCTCGCGCCGCAGAAAATCAAGATCAAGCTCCCAATCCTCTTCCTCAAAGGTCTGCCATTGGGTGACCTGGCAGCCCAATGCCTGAGCAATTTCCACGAGAGATTGGTAGCAGGGGTAATGGACGATGACATGATCGCCCGCAGTGAGGGCTACATTCATGAAGATAAAGATCGCCTCCTCTGCCCCGGCATGAACCAGAACCTGATCAGGTTTGATAGATTGATACAGTCGGGCAATCGCTTGTTTTAGGTCAGGGCTGCCGGTACTCTCGGTGTAGCCTAGCCATTGTCGCTGAAAAGCTTCAGCCGCCCCCTCTTCTAGAGCCAATAATTGTTGAATAGAGAAGGACTCGCAATCTGAACTACAGAGAAGATAAGGCGCCTTAAATTCATAATGGGCAAAAAATCGTTCTAATTTAAAAGCCGGAATTTTCATATAGTGTAACTTCCCAAATGAATATTTGCAGATACGTCTTAAGCTCATATAATACACTCATTCGACTTCTTACGGTACTTCTACCAGTTTTATTTAGGCTACCAACCTGACCCTACCTAATCTCAATATAAGTTACCTCAGCCCAATCCTTCTTTAACCTAAATCTTTAGCTGTAAGCTCACTATCGAGGCGGATATGAGTCAATCGGCCAATATTCAGACAAAGACCCAACAAACCGTCAATACCGCCGCCCGGCGAATGAACAGGATTAAAGCAACCGTGGAGGGCTATCTATACCTGGCTCCAACCTTGATTGTTTTAACCATCTTTGTTTTTGTGCCGGTCATCACCTCATTTACCCTCAGCCTGAATCGCATCGCTCCCTTTGGAGGGAGACAAATTTTTGTAGGGCTGGATAACTATACCCGTCTCCTAACAGACCCCCTTTACTGGCAGAGCTTTAAGGTGACGATGATATTTATTCTGGGGACAGTCCCAACCGGGCTGTTTCTGGCAGTAGCGTTAGCCATTGCCCTCTCTTATCCTCTCAGCCATTTAAAGGGGCTGCACCGTCTCTTGATCTTTGTGCCGGTGGTCATCAGTAGCGCCGTCGCCGGCGTTCTCTTTAGATGGCTGTACCATCCGGTGGTTGGTTATATCAACTACTGGCTGAGCTTATTTGGCATCGAAGGTCCCAATTGGCTGGCTTCCGCAGATTGGGCGCTGACCGCCGTCATTCTGGCCACAATCTGGAAGGAGTTTGGCTTCAACGTTATTATTGCCCTGGCCGGGGTCCAGAATATCGACGAGAGTTATTATGACGCGGCCAAAGTTGATGGCGCAAATCTGTGGCATCGGATCCGGCATATAACGCTGCCTCTCTTGTCGCCAACGCTCTTCTTCTTGTTAATCATCAACATTATCCATAGCTTTGAAAGCTTTGCTCAAATCCACGTCTTAACTCAGGGAGGCCCCGGCCAAGCAACGACGACCCTGGTCTATTCGATTTTTGAAGATGCCTTTGTTGGAACCCCGCAGCGAGGCTATGCCTCGGCCCAAGCCTATCTCCTGGCCTTGATGGTTATCGCCATGTCCTATATTCAATTCGCCGGTTTAGGAAAGAGAGTACATTATCAATAATGGCCGCAGATGTTGAAATCAAAAGATCAAAATTCAATATTAAGCTAATCGATCTTCTGATGCAGCTTTTCTTGTTAGGTACCGGCTTTATTGTGGCCTTTCCCATCATTATTGCGTTTTTTACCAGCTTTAAGATTCCCCAAGAGGTCATTACCTATCCACCCCGATTATTACCCGAAACCTGGAGCTTTAATAATTATGTAACGGCCTGGAACGCGACCCCATTTGATCGATATCTCCTTAACAGCTTTATTCAAAGCGGCGTCATCACCATCGGCCAGGTGGTTTTTAGCATTCTGGCTGCCTATGCCTTTGCCGTACTCCAATTTCCGGGCCGCAATCTGTTGTTTTATGTGATCCTGGGCAGCCTGATGATCCCTTTTGAACTGATCTTTATCCCCAATTTTCAACTGGTCACCGATTTAGGTTGGGCCAATACCTATGCCGGCCTGACCGTCCCTTTCTTAGCCAGCGCCTTTGGCGTCTTCATGTTGCGCCAATTCTTTTTGACCGTGCCCAAGGATTTGCATGACGCTGCTCTAATCGATGGTGCAAGCAACTGGCGTTATCTGTGGCAAATCCTGGTACCGTTGAGTAAAGGCTCGATTGGGGCTTTTGCCATTTTTGCTTTTCTAAGCGCCTGGAACCAGTACCTGTGGCCGCTGGTCATTACCGACAGTACTGAGATGCGGACCATTCAGATTGGTATCCGCTTCTTTATGGAGAACGTGGAGCGGCAAACAGATTGGGGCGCAGTCATGGCCGGAACAATTATCGCCATGCTGCCAACCTTGATTGCCTTCCTATTGGCCCAAAAGCAGTTGGTCCAGGGCATTGCGATGACTGGCCTGAAGGGTTGATTTAACCCCCTGATAGGCAAACCCAACACTGTGAATCAATTTTAATTCTTAGATAGGAGAGGAAAGGTAATGAAACGACGCTATTTTGTTGTAATATGTCTCATGTTAGGGCTTATGTGGAGTCTAGCTGCCTGCCAGCAAGGCGCCCCGGCCCAGCAACAAGCCCCTGTACAGCCAAGTGGGGCGGAGGAGGCTGAACCGGCGGAAGATTTAATAGAGGAAGAGCAGGAGGAGGTAGCCGAAGCGCCAACCGAGGCGGCGGAAGAAGCCCAGGCCGAGCCAACAGAAGAACAGCAGCCAGCAGCAGCAGGTGATGCCATTACGATTGAATTTTGGCACGCTATGGGCGGCGACTTGGGTGAAGTTGTCGACGAGTTGGTCCAACGCTTTAATGACAGCCAGGACCAGATCGTCGTCAACGCGACCTTTCAGGGCAGCTATGACGATACCTATAACTCCCTGCTGGCTTCCTTTGAAGCCGGGACCGAACCCAATGTAGTTCAGAATTTTGACCTGGCTACTCAGACCATGTTCGATACCGGCCGGCTAATTCCCGCCTACCAGTTGATGGAACAGGATAATTACGATCCCGAAGTCTTTATTCCGGCGGTTCGGGAATATTACTCGGACGAAAACGGCATGGTGGCCATGGCCTTTAACAGCAGTACTTTTATTGTTTACTATAATGCCGATATGTTTGAGGAGGCCGGAGTCGCGGAGCCGAATCCAGAATGGACCTTCACCGAATTCCTCGAAACCTGTGACCAGTTACAGGAATCAGGTGTCCAGTACTGCGTCGCCTTTGGAACCGTTGGCTGGTATTTTGAACAGATCCTGGCCAATAGCGGCGGGCTTTACTTTGACAACAACAATGGCCGGACGGATCGAGCCACAGAAGTGATGTTTAATCAAGACCAGGGTGTAGAAGTCTTCACCTTTTTGACCGGCCTGATGCAAAATGGCGACGCCCCGGTTTTGGGCAATACCTGGACTGAAACCGATAGCGTTTTCTTCACCGGGCAATCGGCGATGCTGTTCGACTCGACGGCTGGAGCGCGCGGGATTCAGGACACGGCCGAATTTGAGGTAAGGACCACTTTTATCCCTCATACTGATAACAGTGACTGGAACGGTATTATCATCGGCGGCGCAGCTTTATGGCTGATCGATGCGCAGGACGAGGCCGAGAATATGGCCGCCTGGGAGTTCATGAAATTTATGGCCGACATGGAACAGCAGGTAACCTGGCATACCCAAACCGGTTACTACCCGGTCCGGATGGATGCCCAGGAGAACCCGGAGCTGCAGCAATTTTGGGAGGAAAACCCCAATTTCCGCACGGCGATGGACCAGCTTTTCGCTACCAAGACCACCCTACCCGACGGCTCACTTAATTACGCCGTACTGGGTGGCCGGGCCGGGCCATTCCCGGCGATCCGCCAGATACTGGTCGAAACCTATAGCCGCGTCCTTGACGATGGCTTAAGCCCGCAAGATGCCCTTAATGAAGCGGCCGAAAGAGCCAATGAGGAGTTGGCGAACTACAACGCCTTCTTTGAATAAGGTATTGTTGATCATTAAGCCGTAGATTGCTATGGAAGGCGCATCCTGAGTAAGGTAATATTGTATGAAGATCGCAGGATGCGCCTTCCACTTATTATGTGTCAGTCTAGTGGTTTTAATTTTAAGTATTGTTGGAGTCCTTTTCCTATCTTGGAGCTTAACCAGTTAAAGCTCTTCCACTGTGCTTGGTCAGGATTGCCAAATCCTGACCCTAGTTGCTGGATATGGCTATCCAGTGGGAGCAGTTTATCCGGCTTCTCACTGATTTTTCTGTATGGATATCAAGAACATAGAACCGGCTGCCTTCGTTATGACGTTCAGGTTACCGATTAATAAAGAGGAGCTACGGGATATTTAGGAGGATTGAGCAGGATTTTCATAATGATAGAAGCTTTGGCCTTTGGTCATTGCCTTATTACAGGCGACAATTTTGGATAGCTTGGTTTAGCCTCTGCCTAACTGCCTGTGCCAGTTCTCAAATCATCCGCCTACCTGATCCCACCCTACCCCCCGAACCGCAAATTCAGGTGGTAGCCGAGGGGCTGCTCAGCCCCATAGGGCTGGCCCTGTTGCCTGACGGCAGCCTGCTGGTGGCCGAGGGGGGCACAGGTGAACGGGATGAGAGCGGCGGGGTTAGCCTGATCAAGCCGGATGGGCAGGTGGGCCGGCTTGTCTCCGGTTTCCCCAGCAGCCGCGACTCAGGTGATTTGGCCGGGTTAAACCTCGTAGCGCTGGCGCCCGGCGGCGACAAGATTTACATTGGCAGCTTTAGCCAGGGCCACCTCTGGACTTTACCTTTGACTGGCCAAGAACACGGGCAGGGGCTAAACTTGCCTGACCAACCTTTAACCACAGCCCAGTTGATCCCGGCTATGCAGCCGCTCAACAATGTCCGCCTGACCAATCCCTTCGATCTGGCATTTGACCCTGAAGGGATACCGGTGGTCTCTGATGCCAGCGGTAACGGCCTGGCTAAAGAAAATCCCGACGGCACGACTCGCTTTTTTCACCGTTTTGAGCCGCTGCCCGATCTTACAACAGCCAACGAACGAGATAGAATTGAAGCCGTGCCAACCGGCATCACTCGCATTGGCGGGGAATATTATGTGACCTTGACCGGCGGCTGCCCTTATCCCGAACAGGGCGGCCGGTTGGTGGCCGTTGACGAGCAGCGAGACGAGCGGCTTATTGTCGATCATCTCAATATGCCTATTGATGTGGCCCAGGGGCCGGATGGAACGATCTGGTTGCTGGAGTTTGCGCGCTTTAGGCCAGGCGGTTCTTGTTTCAGCGGCCAGGGGTACCAAGCCCAAACCGGCCGACTCAGCCAGCTCCAGCCGGATGGGACACTCAAATTAATGATTGACGGCCTTAACTTTCCGGGAGCAGTTCTGCCTGTAGCCGATGGCACTGTTTATATCAGCGAAGTCTTTAACGGGCGCGTAATCCGGATTGTCTTTCCCTAAAACAAAAGGACGCATCGTTTATGCAATCTGTCGCGAGATTAAACTTTGTTATCCCTCTTTGTCTGCTTTTAGTATTGGCAGCCTGCTCTGCTACAGCGCAGCCTGCCGTTGTTGAAAACAAGCCTGCCTTTATCTTTGTCACCGTCACTCCGCCTCCATTCTCTACCCCACTCCCGCAGCCGGAACTCCGCCTGCGCGATGTGACCGAAGAAGCAGGCCTGATTTTTAAGCATGGAGCATTTAAAACGTCGATGAGCGAAGATCCGGTCGCGATGATGGGCGGTGGACTCTGCTGGCTGGACTTTGATGAGGATGGTTGGTTAGATCTATATGTGATAAATAGTTATTCACTACACGAAGTTGATTTATGGCAACAGGAAGGCGACTTACCACGGAACGCCCTGTTCCGTAATCTAGGCGATGGCACTTTTCAAGATGTCAGCGCAGGCAATGGGACCGATTTAGCCTTGCGCGGCAATGGCTGCATCGCCGGGGACATCGACCAAGATGGCGATACCGATATCTATGTTACGGCGGATGGGCCAAATGCCCTGTTATTGAATCAAGGAAACGGTACTTTTATAGAGGCGGCTGAACAGGCCGGCCTGGCCGCGCCTGAGTGGAGCACCGCCGCCGCCATGGCCGATTATGATGGCGATGAACTGGTGGACCTTTTTGTGGCCAGCTATATCGACCTGGATCATAAAGTTCCCAATCCTATCGGCCTTTTTCCCCAGGATTATTATGGCCTGCCCAATCACCTTTACCGCAACCGGGGCGACGGAACCTTTGAAGATGTGGCCCAGCAGGCCGGCTTGACCGATGAGGAACGTACCCTGGGCGCGCTCTTTAGCGACCTCGATCAAGACAGCGATCTTGATCTTTATGTGGCCAATGATGGCCAACCAAACCGGCTCTATCTCAATCGGGGAGATGGAACTTTTGAAGAAATCTCTCAACAGGCCGGCGTCGATGACCGGGGCAGCGGGATGGGCGTGGCCGCAGGCGATTATACCGGCGATGGCTGGTTTGATCTGATTGTGACCAACTTTGAGGACGAGTATAACGCGCTGTATCAAAATAATGCTATCGGGGACGCCAAACCGGAATTTCAATATGCCACCTTCCGTATGGGTATCCAGGGCTTTGGCCGGAATCAGACCGGCTGGGGCGTCACCTGGTTGGACCTGGATTTGGACAGCCAGCTCGATCTATTAACGGTTCAGGGGAAAGTGCCGGTTACAGACCTCGTTGCCGACCGCCAAATGATTCGTTTTTACCGTAATCGAGGCGATGGAACTTTTTTGGATGCCAGCCGGATGGTCGGAGCGCAGGAGATTGGCCCGCTCCTGGCCAGGGGTATGGCCGCCGCCGATTATGATAATGATGGCGATCTCGATATTGCCATTGCCACCATCGGCGGGCCATTAACTTTATTACAGACCGGCGGCGCGACCGGCAACTGGTTGATCGCCAGCCTGGATAACTTTGCCCCCGGTACCCGTATATCCGCTACCCTGCCCGATGGCCGAGTCTTAGTCCGAGAGCTTCACTGTGGCAGTAGCTATTTGGCTTCAGAAGATCCCCGGTTTCACCTGGGTCTGGGCGAGGCCAGCCAGGTGAAACAGCTTACCATCACTCTACCCGACCAACGTCAACTCAGTTATCAAGATGTGCCGGCCAATCAAATTTTGACCATCTCAAGCTCACAGTTCCAGGTCAAATGAAAAAGGGTCGAGATTTCACTCGACCCAGGGCGTGCATATCGCCCATGATCTGGTCATTTTCGATGCTGATAAGGGAAAATAATGCGCCACTATTTTAGCGCCCTTTTCCCGGATGCGCTACTTAATGGACTGGACGGGGTAAAGATTTGGGGGAAACGGAGTTCGGTACCACCCAGGAGACCCTGACGGCGGAAAATCATAATCAAAATCGTGGCTATGGCTACGACGATCTGGCTAAGGCCATAGAGCGGATTACCCCCTATCGTCAGCTCTGTTTCAACTCTTCGCAAAAACTCCGGGACCAAGGTCATCACGATGGCTCCAATGACAGAACCGCTGATGCTCCCCATACCGCCCACGATTAGCATGACGACCACGTTAAACGTAATCAGAAATGAAAAAGAACTGGGGGTAATCGCTGTAATTTGATGAGCCCAGAGGGAGCCGGCCGCGCCGGCAAAAAAGGCGCTGATGGCAAAAGCCAATAACCGGGTCCGAAAGACCTGCACGCCTCGGCTGGCAGCGACCAATTCATCCTCACGAATCGCAATCATCGCCCGGCCATAGGGCGAGTTAACCAGCCGCCAGACGACGTAGATGGTTAAAAAAGCCCAGCCATAAGCCCACCAGATATTGGTCAACGCCGGAATACCGTTGATGCCCCGGGCGCCGCGAGTAATGCTTTGCCAGTTATTGGCTACAACCCGCACAATGACCATCAGCCCCAGGGTCGCTACGGCCAGATAATGTCCCCGCAATCGTAAGACTGGAATGCCAACAATAATGGCTATCAGAACAGCCAGCAGCCCGCCGATAACAGTCGCCACCACAAAAGGCAGGCTTAACTCTTTTAGCCAGAACGGCAGGCCGGTGATCGCTAGCTTGTATTGCATCGGGAGGGTTAACAAAGCAGCGCTATAAGCCCCAATGGCCATAAAAGCCGCATGTCCTAAGGAGAAATCGCCGGTGAATCCATTGGTCAGATTCAGGCTGACGGTGAGGATGATGTTGATACCTACGACGGCCAGAACGCGCAGATAATAATTGTTCAAAGACAATTGGGCCAGAGCCAGCAAAGCGACCAGGATGAATAGATAGAACAAAGCGTTGCGGTTAAGCATCGTCAGGCTCGCTCCTCGGTTGAGCTTCCCAGAATACCATTAGGCCGGATCAGGAGGACCATCAGCAATAAAGCAAAAACGAACGCATCGCGATAACCGGAGAAAGCTGGCGGTAAAAAACCAACAAAGAAAATTTCGGCAAAGCCAAGGAGAAAACCTCCCAACACAGCGCCAGGGATCACCCCAATTCCGCCGATCACTGCTGCGACAAATGCTTTCAGGCCGGGCAGGAAACCCATAAAGGGCTCGACCGTGTTATATTGGGCCGCCCACAAGCATCCGGCGACCGCAGCGAGACCAGAGCCAATCGCAAACGCGGTCGCAATCACTTGATTAATATTGATCCCCATTAGATAAGCCGCCCGCAGATTTTCGGCCGAAGCCCGCATCGCAATGCCGAGGCGGGTGCGGCGCACAAATAGGGTCAGGCCAATCATTAACAAGATAGCCAGACTAAAGCTCAATATATCGAGCGAGGAGAAATTGACCCCGCCCACTTCATAAAGTTGTTTGAAGCCCGGCGGTAAACGGAATGATTGCGGCTGAGCGGTAAGAGTCATAATTGTGCTATTCTGGATAAGAGTGCTGACTCCCAGAGAAGTAATGAGCATCGCTACTTCAGGCGCCCCGCGGAGTGGCCGGTAGGTAATACGCTCGATCAATACCCCAACCAGGCCAATGACCAGCATTGGCAGCAAAACAGCCACACCAAAAGGTAAGAAGCTGTTGGCTATAAGCGCTAAAGCCAGGTAAGCGCCCCACATCATCAGGTCACCGTGGGCAAAATTAATCAGCCGCAGAATTCCATAGACCATGGTCAAGCCAATTGCTACCAACGCATAGATACTGCCCAGGTTTAGACCATTGATGAATTGTTGCATAAAGTAGGAAGGTGAATACACCCTTAACCTCCTAAATATGCGGTTCGTACCTGTGGATTATTGGCCAGGTCAACTGCCGGACCAGTCAGCCGGATTTTACCCGTCTCTAATACATAGGCCCGGTCGGCCACGCGCAGAGCCTGATAGGCATTCTGCTCAACCAACAGGATGGTGACGCCTTGGTTATGAAGTTCTCGAATAATTTCAAAGATACGTCCAACCAGAAGAGGAGACAACCCCAGTGAGGGTTCGTCCAGCAATAACATCCGGGGGCGACTCATCAAGGCCCGGCCGATCGCCAGCATCTGTTGCTCTCCACCACTCAGCGTCCCGGCAGCTTGGTTTCGGCGCTCGGCGAGTACTGGAAAAAGTTTGTGGACCCTGTCCAGGTCCTGCCGAATATTCACCCGGTCCCGCCGATTATAAGTGCCCAGGATGAGATTCTCGGCGACTGTCAGACGACCGAAGATCATCCGGCCTTCCGGACAATGTGAAATACCCCAACTTACAATTTTATCCGGAGATGCGCCGGCTAGATTACGTTCCTCGAAAAATATGCAGCCGGCAGTCGGTCGCAGCAGGCCTGAAATCGTCAATAGGGTAGTACTTTTACCGGCGCCATTATTGCCAACAATGGTGACCAATTCACCGGCCTCTACCCGCAGACTGATCCCGCGCACAGCTTGAATATTTCCATAAGAAACGTGTAGATCCTCAATTTCAAGCATCGTCAATGAGTTGCCCCTGGCCTAGATAAGCTTCGATCACTTTTGGATCACGTTGGATAGCCGCCGGCTCGCCTTCAGCAATGATTTGACCATAATTAAGAACCTGGACACGCGGACAGATGCCCATAATGACTTGCATATTGTGTTCGATCAGCATGATCGCCAGATCAAACTGCCGGTGGAGTGTCAGGATCAACTGCATCAACGCTTCAGTTTCACCTGGATTCATGCCTCCCGCCGGTTCGTCAAGTAACAATAGACGAGGTGACAAAGCCAGGGCGCAGGCCACCTCCAACCGGCGTTGTTGGCTAAAGCTCAGGCTCTCGGCCCGCGCGTGACGCGCTGAGTCCAGATCAAGAAGAGCGAGTAATTCACGCCCCCGCTCGACCAGGCGATGTTCACTCGCCGTAAAGTGGGGAAGCGTCAGAACAACCTCCCACCAATGGATCTGTTGGCTTGTTTGCAGGGCTACTTTGACATTCTCCAGGGCTGACAGCGATTTGAACAGGCGGAGTTTCTGAAAGGTGCGAGCGATACCCAGCCGAGCTCTTCGTTCCGGGGGATAGCTGGTGATATCAACACCTTGAAAGTAAACATGGCCGGCCGAGGGTTTGACCAATCCGGTGAGCAAGTTAAAAAGAGTTGTTTTACCGGCGCCATTCGGTCCAATGATCCCCAACAATTCACCCGGCCTCAGGGTCAGATCATAATCCCGCACCGCTTTTAATCCTCTAAACGACTTGTTGAGCTTGTTAAGTTGCAGTAGATATGATCGTTCCTGTTCAGCCATTTTTGGCTTAAACCTAGGTTATGATTATGAATGGGACCATGTTAAGTGACCGATTATACCAGAAAGCGTAAGGATGTCAAAGGCTTCACAACCCTTGACAATTGAGTAAAAAGTACTATACTGCAAGACGTTTGAGGTAGACAAGAAACGACTTTTCTATAGCTAGATATTCAGCCACATAATCAAAGACTTCGGAAACCTCCGCCGATTTTATTGCAGCAGATCGCTTTATCTCCGAAGTGGCTCGGTCAACTGGGAGCCTGAACCCAGCCGAAGGAAGACCGGCCATCGCAGGAGTTGAGGAGTTACAACAAACTTTCAAAGCTGGCGATAACTTCCCGGAATATTTCTCGGAGTCTTTTATATTTATTCTACTATTTAAGGAGGAGAAAGAGGTTAAGATGTCAAACAAAAAACGCCTGTTGTTGCTTGTCCTACTGATAGCCTTGTTAATAGTATCGGCCTGTGTCCCGGCCGCCACCCCTCCGCCCCAGGAAGAAGCGGCTGCGCCAACTGAAGAAATGGCGGCCGAGCCAACCGAAGCGGCGGCGGCCGAGCCAACTGAAGAAATGACGGCGGAACCAACTGAAGCAGCGGCTGCAGCCACTGAAGAAGCCATAGCCGAGCCGGCAGAGGCGGCAACAGAGGAAGCGGCTGAGGCCAGTGGCGAGCCGATCCTGGTTGGTGGGATGTACAATGTCACCGGCGGAATGTCTTCTATCGATGCCCCCGGTCTGAACGGCATGAGACTGGCCGCCGAGGAGATTAATGCTGCCGGCGGCGTTTTGGGTCGGCCCATTGAAATCATTGCTATCGACGGCCAGACTGACCAGACCGCCGTCACCAATGCCGTTTCAGAGATGATTGAAGTTAATGGTGTTGTCGCTATTGGTGGCCTCAACGACTCCACTTTTGCCCTGGCTGCCGGCCCGATTGCCCAGGAAGCCGGCATCCCCTTCTTGACCGCCGGAGCGACCTTACCCACCTTGCCCGAACAGATTGGCGACTATTTCTTTATGGTTCCCTTTGGCGATGATGCCCAAGCGTTTGCAATAGCTGACTATGCCATGGATGAATTGGGAGCCCAGACAGCCTACATGCTGGTGGATCAGGCATACGATTTCACCACGGCCCTGGCCAGCTTCTTCAAACAACGCTGGGAAGAGCGGGGCGGGCAGATTGTCCTGGAGGATATCTATCAATCCGGCGATACCGATTTCTCTGCCCAGATTGCCCGGCTGCAGGCCCTGGACCCGCAGCCAGACGTCATCTTTGTCTCAGCGATCCCTAATGAGGCCGGCATCACCACCTTGCAAATCCGGGAAGCCGGATTGACCCAGCCTATCTTATCCGGCGATGGCTTTGACACACCTTTAATTGCCGAGGTGGCCGGGGAGCTGGCAACCGATGTTTATTACTCGACCCACGCTTCGCTGGACAACCCAGACTCAAAAGTGGCTAACTTTGTTGCAGCCTATGAGGCCGCCTATGGTCAAAGGCCGGAAAATGCCTTTGCGGCGCTGGGCTACGATATGATGAACCTGCTGGCCGATGCTATTGAGCGAGCCGGCTCCGATGACCCCGCAGCCATCCGTGATGCCCTAGCCGCCACCCAGGGCTTCGAGGCGGTAACCGGCATCATTTCTTATCCTGAAGGGCAACGTAAGCCGGAAAAATCTGTTACCATTATCCAGGTTCAAAACGGGGTTTATTCTTTCGCCGCCGAGGTTGAACCTTAATTAAAGGGGGTCACCTACGAGGAGAAAGGAAGATCAATGATGAACGCCCAAGAAAAAGTCGTAACCGCCGCCAACGCGGCTGGGGTGCGCCTGATCCGCTTTCTGTACTGTGACAATGGCTGTACCATTCGCGGTAAGGTGGCTCATATCAATAGCCTGGCTTCACGGCTTAAGAGCGGCATCGGCTTAACGGTAGCCATGCAGGCTATGAATATGCTGGACCAATTGCAGCCGGTCGAAGGGATGGGGCCGGTTGGCGAAATCCGCCTGGCGCCTGACCCGGACAGCTTTGTCATCCTGCCCTATGCCCCTCATAGCGCGGCCATGATGTCTGATATGCTCATGTTAGACGGCCAGCCCTGGGATGCCTGCCCGCGCAGTTTTTTGAAGCGCATGATCGCCGCGGCCGCCGGGCAAGGCCTGACCATCCAGGCAGCCCTGGAAAATGAGTTCAGCCTGTTTGAGGCTGATGACCAGGGCAATTACACCCCTATTGACACCGGGTTGTGCTTCAGTTCCATCTCGATGACGGCCGCGGCCGAGGTGATGGATGACATCATCGCCGCCCTGGAAGAGCAAGGCATTCCGATTGACGCCTATTACCCTGAACTGGGCCACGGCCAGCATGAGCTGCCGATCCGCCACGCGCCGGCCCTGCGCGCGGCTGACAACCAGATTTGGTTCCGCGAGACGGTGCGGAACGTGGCTCACCAGCACGGGTTACTGGCCTCGCTGGCCCCCAAACCGATGCCCGACCAGGCCGGCAATGGCTGCCATATCCATTGGAGCGTCTGGGACCTGGAGGGTAAGACCAATCTCTGCTATGACCCGGCTGATCGCTACAAGCTGAGCCGGCTGGGCTATCAGTTTACGGCCGGGGTCCTGGCCCATCTGCCGGGGCTGTTGGCCCTGACCGCCCCCAGCTTCAATTCCTATCGCC
>Ga0073934_10008113_pt1 | contig 14193 bp, 13 predicted proteins | sample LarsenN4metaG_FD_76834 | JGI IMG/M metagenome (GOLD analysis project Ga0073934, IMG submission 76834) | Hot spring sediment bacterial and archeal communities from British Columbia, Canada, to study Microbial Dark Matter (Phase II) - Larsen... ...
CCGCTCGCTCGGAAGAGCACGGAGTCCGATTGGAGAAGAAAGATCCGTGGAAAACTTCGCCGCTGCTGCCGCGCTTGTGGTAAATGGGACAGACCGTACCGAGTAGGCGATAGCTGCTCGCGTGTATTGTGGCTTCTGAAGAACAATCGGACCTCAATGCAGCAAAGACTTTAGAGCTACTCGGTGTGGCCGGGGTACCCGCAAAGCGGGTCGTTTATGGTCTGAAGTTCACTGCCAAGCTTTAAGCTTGTCAACCTGACCCGTTCAGATTGTTACAGCTTTTAGCAACCATTGTTGTCAAAGAAGGTTGTAGGACAGTCGGCAGTTATGAAGCATATAGTGCCGTATATCTACATGTGGCAGGCCGGGCTTGCTCCTGAAGGCAGACCTGCCGGCGTGTTTCTGTTATTGGGGCCAACGGGAACAGGCAAGACCAGGACTGTGGAAGCAATTGCCGAAGTGTTGCACGGCAGCCCGAAGAATGTTTTGAAGATAGATTGCGGCGAGTTTCAGATGGAGCACGAAGTGGCCAAGCTCATTGGGGCCCCTCCCGGCTATCTGGGGCACCGCGAAACGCCGGCTATGCTCAATCAACAACAACTGGAAGCGGTTACCAGCAAGGGATGCGACCTCTCGCTCGTGCTGTTCGACGAGATCGAGAAAGCGGCCCCCTCTATGACCAGATTGCTGCTGGGGATACTGGATAAAGCGACGCTGCGGCTGGGCGATAATAGCGTAGTCAATTTTGAGAAGAGCCTCATCTTCTTCACCAGCAACCTGGGCGCCAGAGAGATGCTCAAGGAGATCAATCCCAATTTCGGCTTCCAGCCAGGGGGCCCCAGAGACAGATCGGATCTGGTCAGTAAATTGGAGAATATAGCGCTTGCGGCAGTGAGGAAGAAGTTCTCGCCGGAATTTGTCAACCGCATTGACGCCGTAGTGACCTATCAGCCGCTGACGGAAGAATCTCTCAAGGCCATTCTCGACCAGCACCTCGACGAATTGCAGGATCATGTCAACACGCGCCTCGGCTCTCGCTGCTTCACTATTGATGTGACGGCGGAAAGTCGCCAGTTTCTTTTGCAGAAGGGCACCAGCGCAGAATATGGCGCCAGAGAGTTGAAGCGCACAATTCACCGCCAGCTCACCCAGCCGCTGGCGACTCTGGTAGCGACGGGGCAGATCGAGCCCGGAGCGCTGGTGAGAGTAGATTTGAGCGATGATAAAGAGAACCTGGTTATCCGTTCTGTCGAAGAGAAAGAGACGCTGCGGCCTCAGCATCCCACGATCTTGATTGTTGACGATAACCGCGACCTGCTGCGCTTCCTGGAGAAGCTGCTGGCGCAAGAGGGATGGGAACTATTGATAGCCGAAACGGCTCAAGCAGCGCTTAATGAGTTCAACAGGCGTATGCCGAGCACCGCCCTGTTAGATTACATGCTGGGAGAAGAGGACGGATTGGCGCTGGGATTGCAGATTCAAATGAGGGTCCCTCAGACGCAGGTGATTATTATGACTGGAGGCAATCTCTCCCCCGAAGAAGAAGCTATCTGCCGGGAGCGCAACTTTCCCATTCTGCGTAAGCCATTCTTGCCCGCAGACATCTTAAACTTGATTCGCGGCCATCTCTTTCGCACCTCTGCCACTCAGGCATCTGGTAAGAGCAGTAAGTGAACAGTGCTGGTGAGCCCATTAGTATCTCCAATAATGCTGTGGACGCCAGTCCGCAGTAGCTTATTATCAGTAGAGATTAGAACAAAAGAAGAAGGCGACTGTGCTCATGGTGTGAGCACAGCCGCCCTTGCTTCTCCAGATCGTAGTTGAACTTACTTGCTTGCCTCTCCTTCTTTCTGCTCTTTCTCTTTCTGCTGCTGCGCTGCCAGTTCGGCCTGCTTCTGATTGAGTTCCTGGAATTTATCTACTGCCTCCTTCCACTGCTTCAGGAGTTCTCTCCTGCGCTGCGGATCGCTGTCAAGCTTGGCCCGGTAGTAGTAAAGGAGTCCCTTATAGCTATAGGCATTAGCATAATTGGGATCGAGTTGGAGAGCCTGCTCGATAAATTCCATGCCTTCGCGGTAGGCTTGTTCTGCCCTCTGCCTATCCTCAGCCGGCATATCAGAGCGCATATATGCAATCGGCTCATTTCCAAAAGGATTGGTTTCGGTGCGTTTCTGATCGGCCCATCGCGCAGTTATACTATTTAGCTCGTTCCACAGCGCAACACCCAGGGAGTAATAGGTATCTCGCACCGTCTCTTCCCTCTGGTTTGGGAGCTTGGCGCGCTTGAGCAGCCATTCGCGATGCAGTTCCGGTTTGCCCAGACCCTCATAAAGATGTGCGATGAAGGCATAAGCTTGATCTATAGCATTGTGGTCATTTGTCCTCTCAGCTACCTTGAGCACATCTTCGTAAGCCTTAACCGCGCGCTCTCCTATGCGAACATTATCAGGGTCAGGACTACCGGGCAGGAACTGGGCGCGGATAGCCGCAGCATAGAACAGATAGGCTACGGTCAATTCGGGGTTAAGCTCCATAGCCTGTTTGAACAGCTCTTCAGCCCTGGCGTACTGCCCGGCGTTGTACTCCCGCGCTCCGTTGTTGAGCTTATCTTTAGCTTTTATCTTGTAGAAGAAACCGCATCCTGAGGTGGCACCTATCAGTGCAGCAACAGCAATAGATACCACCAGATGTCGAGTAATTGCTCTGATCAAGGTATTCATCCGATATCAGGGCTGGACTCTCATTGCCCTTCAAGAAAATCGATCTGAAGGCCAATGGGGTCTGCGCCTGCTCCTTTCGTAATATCAATGATTCTGACGACCTCGCGATAGGGTAAATCGGTCGGCGCCTTGATAAAGATCGAACGCTTATCGGGCGGCCGCTTATCAAGTTCATCCTTGAGCCGTGTGGCAAGCTCAAGACGCGACATAGGCTGCGAATTGAGCTCCAGCTCCAGGGTCTTCTTGATAGTCACCACAAGTGTGAGCGGATCCGGTATGATATTAGCATCTTGAATATCAGGCGGCTTCTCTGGAACTTTGGTCTCAAACTCGTGCGGCTTCATCGGCGTGATGACCATGAAGATGATCAACAACACGAGCAGCACATCGATGAGCGGCGTCATGTTGATGTCCGGTCTGGCCTGAGTTCCACCGCCGCCTCCAACTTGCATTGACATAGGTTAAACCCTCCTTCTACTGTGCAGCAGACTCCGCGCCAGGTGCTTTAGTCTTATCGCGATCAACAACCAGCCCGATGCGATCAATACCAGCATTGCGCACCGCTTCGATGGTCTTGACCACGTAGCCATAATGGACATCTTCGCTGCTTTTGACATAGACGACCTTATCATCGATCGGTCTGTCTTTCATCTCGTTCTTGATCTTCTCAGTAAGAAGATTGAGCGTCTCCTCTTCTGAGCTTCCGCCTTTAATCTGATCTCGCCTGAAGTACCAGACACGATCTTCTGGAATAGCGACGATGACAGCCGTATCGGCGTTGATCTTGCGCTCCTCCTGCGGGTTCACACTCTTAGGAAGCCTGACAGTGACGCCCGATTGCAGCAAAGGTGTAACCACCATGAAGATAATCAGCAGCACCAGCATGACATCAACGAGCGGAGTGACGTTAATATCCGCCGAGTAGCCGCTGGTTCCACCAACCTGCATCGACATTATTTTCTGCTCCTTTGCTTAAGGAAGTAGTCGATCAACTCCGAGCTGGAGTTGTCCATTTCAACTGCAAATGACTCTACTTTGCTGGTAAAGTAGTTGAACAACCACACTGCTGGCACAGCCACAAACAGACCGAATGCCGTTGTCACCAGCGCCTCGGAGATTCCCGGAGCGACCGCTTGAATGCTCGCTCCTTCGGCTGTCTTCATGCCCTGGAAAGCATTCACGATGCCTACCACCGTTCCAAATAGACCTACGAACGGCGCCGTCGATCCGATAGTAGCCAGTGCGCTCAGCCCTTTCTTGAACTCCGCTACCTTGACTGCCGTTGCCCGCTGCAATGCCCGTTTAGACGCCTCAATCTCATCGCCAGAAATCTCTGTGCTCAATTGATGCGCCTGGAACTCTTGCAACCCGGCATTGACGACCATTGCCAGGTGGCTCTTTTTGTGCTTGTCAGAAATGGAGATAGCCTCTTCAATGCGATTGCCTTTGAGCGCCGCTGCGACTCTAGGAGCGAACTCGCGCGACTGCCGTTTGGCAGCATTGTAGGTAAGCAACCGCTCGACTCCGATGGCAATTGAATACATTGACATCAGCGCGAGGATGATAACCACTGTCAGCGCCGTAGCGTTCATCTTCTGAAGCATGCCCCAGATAGAGAAGTCAATTGCTTCGCTGCCGGCAGCTTCCTGCAAAAAGAATGCGAGCTTGAAACCCGCCAAATAAATGTAACTTAGAACCATCATCGATTTAATATCCTCCAAAAAAGTTAAGTTTAAAATTTGCCCCAAACAGATGGCGGGCGAAGCTACTACTTACAGGAGCAGCGCCCTGCCAAATAAAGAGTTATTGCAGAACAAAATTAAATGTCAGAACGCCCTGCACCTTGACAGGTACATTGCTCAAGAGCGTCGGTTTGAACTTCCACTGTCTAGCTGCATTCACTGCTGCCGCAACCAACAACGGATGGCCGCTCTCAGCTTGAGCATCAATGACATTGCCTTCCTCATCAATCAGGATATTGACTACCACTTTACCTTGCGCGCGCGCCGTCTTAGCTAGCGGCGGGTAAGGCGGCTGAACCTGCCTGATAGCCAGTCCCTTAGTCACACCTTCGCTCCTCTTGACCACCTTCGGCGGTGGTGGTGGCGGCTCTTCCGGCGGCGGTGGCGGCGGTGGCGGCGGCGCAGTTGCTGGGCCAGTTCCACCAGGCACTCCACCTAACACCCCTCCCGGAACGCCTCCTGGTACACCTCCCGGAACACCTCCTGGCACACCTCCATAAACCACATTCGGTGGCGGTGCCGCATTAGGAGGTGGAATCTCTTTAGGCACCTCTTTGGGAGCAGTGAATGTATCCAGAATAACCGCTTTAGGAACATTCTTTGGCACTGCTGCCGCTGGCGGTGGTGGCGGTGGCGGTGGCGGTGGCGGTGGCGGTGCAACTAATGTCGTAAGCTCGAACTGATCATTCAGCTTGGGAACATACCAGACTATGCCCACCACAATAACTGTGATGATAACGGCTGAGTAGATAATGAATGTCCCCAAGAAGTAAAACCCAGTAGCCGATTTTTTGCGGTGCACTGATGACTCTACCAGGTTGTCAAACATTGGGTCTACCTCCTTTCAGTGCCGATGGATCATAAGGCGAGAGTGCAAATCAAGTACAACTTGTGCGATGTGCGTATTAAAGCGATCTCAAAACAAGCTCAATAAGACGCGCTCATCATTGCCCTGAGAGAGGCAGATGATCACCATATTTGAAATCTATCTTACCTGTTCTGATTATGTTTGATAGGCCAGCAACACCTATACTCTAATACCGACATCGCAACAAGTCAAGAAAAAAATTGATCGCAATGCGTAATTTGTGATGCGTAATGCGTAAAAAGATCAAGCATTCACTAAGCAATATGTGAGCAGAACAAAGACTATCCAGCTCTTACTATAATCTGACAACGGAATTTAATTGCTTTATCCTAGATAAATAAGTGTGCACAAAGCAAAGATTACTCGATCCTTCTTACGGATTACGCATCACGCATTACGCACTATTTTACTTAAACTGCCTTCGCTTTGCTGGCGCGCGCTGCCGCACGCTGAGCAGCTATCTGCTGTTCCTGGTATCTCTTCCACCAGATCATGATCGGGCTCGCAATCCCAATAGACGAATAAGAGCCAATAATGATTCCTATAAGAAGCGCCAGCGCAAAACCATTGAGCACTTCGCCACCGAATAGATATAGCGATATAACAGACAGTAAAGTCAAGCCCGAAGTCAATATCGTTCGTGAGAGAGTCTGATTTATGCTGTCGTTGACAATCACTATCAGATCATCGCGCCGCCTGAGTTTGAGATTCTCCCGAATGCGATCAAAGATGACTATGGTATCGTTCATTGAGTAACCGACCAGAGTTAGAAGCGCAGCGATTACCGTCAGCGAGATCTCTTTTTGCAACATCGAGAAGATTCCCAGCGTGATCATCACATCGTGAAAGACCGCTATCACCGCGCCCACGCCGTAGATCCACTCAAAGCGAAATGCGATGTAGATAAGCATCCCGACAAGCGCCGCCAACGTTACGTAGATAGCTCGTTTTTGCAGTTCGCTACCCACCTGGGGCCCCACAATCTCAACGCTGCCGACGTTGAAGTTGCCGGCGGTGAAATTCTGCTCCAGCGCCTGGCGCAGTTTCTGGCGATCGGAATCGCCCAGCCCCTGAACGTCAAGCGGGACATCACTCACTTTATCAATGAGCCCGCTCCTCTCTTTATCGCGGTAATCGACTATGCGATCGGCAATACGGCCGTAGAGGCTCTCATCCCTGTTACCGAGCGGATCGAGTTGTATCAGGCGGTCCCGAATATCCGCCACTCCTCTGCTATTGAGATCTGTTTTGCCTGTCTGAGATGGGTCATTGAGCGTGGTCAGCGCAGCAATAATTGCCCGCTTGCCTGCGTCAATGCCGCCTTCCTGAGTCTCGCTGCCTCTGATCTGAGGAAGCCTGATCAGGAGCTGATTGCCCGTCCCGCTGATTGTCTGGATAGTGACTTTCTCCGTCTCGATTATTTGCTTGCCCGATGCGTCCTTCTGCTCGCCGAGCGCCTTGCGGATTTGATCCAGAGGCGGTACTTGTTTGAATCGGACGTAAGCCATAGTGCCGCCGGCAAAATCGACTCCCAGATTGAACCCGCGCAGCCAGACTGAGATTCCACCGGCGATCATCAACGCCACTGATACGGCGATGAATATCTTCTTTTTACCAATAAAGTCTATATGGGTATCTTTGAAAAGCTGAATCATATCTTACCTGTCAATTCATTAACTGGGGGCCCCAGCAGAGCCGCCCAGCAAATTCGGTTAAATACTCAAACTCTCCACTCGCTGGCCGCTCCGCGTCAAGATGAAGTTGAAGATTGTGCGCGAAACATAGACCGAGGCGAACAGATTGGCAATAAGACCTATTGCCAGAGTTACCGCGAATCCTCGAATTGGGCCGGTGCCAAATACAAACAAGAAGGCAGCGGAAACTATTGTCGTCACATGAGTATCAATAATGGTCAGGAATGCGCGCTTGAATCCGGTATCGACCGCCGAGACGATTACCTTGCCATTCCTGATCTCTTCTCTGATGCGCTCGAAGATGAGCACATTCGAGTCTACCGCCATGCCTATTGTCAGAATCACGCCGGCAATACCCGGCAGCGTCAGGACGGCGCCAAGCATCGCCAGGCCCGCCAGCAAGAGCACCAGATTGACTATCAGCGCCAGCGTGGCATTGACTCCGGCGCCGCGATAGTAAATAAGCATGCAGAGGACGACCAGCACCAGCCCGACGATTGAAGCTATAACCCCCTGGCGGATAGAGTCGGCGCCCAGGCTGGGGCCCACAGTCCGTTCTTCCAGGTAAACTACTTTGGCAGGAAGCGCGCCTGAGCGCAGCACCAGCGCCAGGTCCTCAGCAGACTCTTTAGTGAAAGCGCCGGTTATTTCGCCCCGGTCGCTGATCGCCGCCTGAATCGTAGGTGCCGACTTGGCCTCATCATTTAGCACGATTGCCAATCGCTTGCCTATGTTGGCCGAGGTAAACTGCTCGAACTTGGCCGCTCCGTTGGGCTTGAGCTGAAAATTGATCTTATATTCATGCCCGCCATACTGCGATGGGACAGCATCAGCGCCTCGCAAGTCTATGCCCGATACAACAGGGGTCTTTGCCACGACAATGTAACTGGTCGAAGCCGGTTGCCCTGTCTCTGCATCTGCTCTCTCTTTAAGCGGAATGACCATCTTGTTCGGGTCCCCTGCTCGGGCAGCTTCGGCAGCCTCTTTAGTCGGGTGCGGATCGCCGAAGACCTCTTTGAGTTCCAGGCGGGATTCGGCATTGAGCGTGCGCTTGACGCGCTCAGGATCATCTATGCCGGGCAGTTGCAGCAGTATCTGATGATCCTGCTCTCGCCCGTGGAGTTGAATAGTAGGTTCAGCTACGCCAAAGGCATTGACGCGATTTTCGATGATCGTCTTGGCCTGATTTGTCGCTGTCCTGCGAATATCATTCATCTCCGACTCTTTCATTGTGAAAACGACTGCGCCGCCATCGCTGCGCGTTCGCTCCCACCCAGGACCAAAATCGTCTCGGAGCTTCTCTTCAATGTCGGGATTACGAGAGCCATCGCTGACCTCGACAGTGATCTGGCCCAGGCCGGTAGCTTTAACGCTCTTGAACGGTATCCCCTCTTTCTTGAGGATCTTTTCTGCCTCCAGCACATTATTGTCGGTAATAGTCCGAATGGCATCGTCCGTCTGCACCCAGAGCACCAGATGGCTCCCACCTTTCAGATCCAGGCCAAGCTTGATGTTCTCAGCGATATTGGCCTTGATTTGCGACCATGAAGTTAAATCCCTGAGCCTGGGCCTCCGGTCATGAGGAAAGAAGACCAGGTAGATGCCTATGGCTGTAATAGCGAGAATAATAATTACCCGTCTACGAAGTTCCTTACGCATTTTACTGACTGGCGGAAGAACGAAAGAGCCCGGTGTGAAAAGCAAAATAAGCGATGCCTAATGCGTAATCCGTAAGAAGCCGGTTAACACACCTTCCAGGTTCCACGTTCCAGGTTCTGCGTTGAGCGTAGAACGCATTACGCATTACTGCTTCTCACCCCTCACTCTTCACCGCCTTCTCATTTCCTTTCTTCTCTTCCCTTGGCTGCTGCAAAGCAGCTACTGCGCTGCGAGCAACCTCTATCTTCACATGCTCGGCAATGCGCAGGATCAAAGTATCATCCTTAAGACCTGCCACCGTGCCGTAGATTCCGCCCGTAGTAATAATCTTATCACCTATCTTAAGCGAAGCGATCATATCCTGTAATTGCTTCTGGCGCTTGCGCTGAGGCATGATGATCAGGAAATAGAAGATCGCAAAGATAAGAATCATCGGCAGCAGAGACGCCAGCGGACTCCACTGCCCATTCTGAAAAAGCAATACCATGACAATCGCCATTTCTCTTCAGCCGGTCTACGAGTCTTAGTATTAGAGGAGTGAAATTCACAGGAACAAGCGCATCAACCTCTATCCTGAACTCTCTTCCCCATCCTTATAGCTTGCCAGGAAGCGCTTGCGAAAATCCGTGAACACGCCAAGTAGGATAGAATGCCTCAATTTCTTCATGGTGTCAAGGTAGAAGTACAGGTTGTGATAACTGCACAATATGCAGGAGAGTATCTCACTGCTCAGATGGAGATGCCTGATGTAGGCGCGCGAGTAACGCAGACATACCATACACCGGCAGCTCTCATCCAGCGGGCGCTCATCGGCGCTATAGCGCGCATTCCTGATATTGAGTTTTCCTCTGGCTGTGAATACCTGACCATTTCGAGCATTCCTTGTAGGGACCACACAATCAAACATATCAACGCCGCGCGCTACCGATTCCACTAAATCTTCAGGGGGGCCAACGCCCATCAAATAGCGCGGACGATCGGCGGGCATCAGCGGAGCGATAAATTCTATGCTATCGTACATCGCCTGTTTCTCTTCTCCAATTCCCAGGCCGCCAATGGCGTATCCATCGAACCCGATCTCGGCTATTTGATTGAGGCTCTCACGACGAAGATCGCTGTAGATGCTTCCCTGGACAATGCCGAACAAAGATTGGCTATGAACCCCATTTGAGCGCAGTTGATCAAATCTGGCGCGGCTGCGCCTGGCCCAGCGAGTAGTCCATTCCATAGACTCTTTCGCCTGCTCCCTTGTTGCCGGATGAGGGGTGCACTCATCGAGCGCCATCATTATATCCGAGCCGAGCGCTGCTTGAATCTCAATCGCCTTCTCCGGCGACAGCAAATGCTCCGAGCCATCAAGATGAGACTTGAAGACCGCTCCTTCTTCAGTCAATTTGCGAAGCTGCCCCAGGCTATATACCTGGTAGCCCCCACTGTCGGTGAGGATTGCGCGCGGCCAGGAGATGAAGCGGTGTAGTCCCCCCAGTTGCTTGATCAGCTCTGCTCCGGGCCGCAAATAGAGATGATAGGTGTTGCCCAGAATGATACGCGCGTCCAGTTCCTCAAGCATCTCCTGAGTGATAGCCTTAACCGATCCGGCAGTGCCAACCGGCATGAAGACAGGCGTCTCGATCTGGCCGTGAGCGGTAGTAATCAGCCCGGCGCGCGCCTCTGACCGGCTATCTTTGGCAACAATCTCAAAAGAAAGTGACATTTAAGTGATGCGTGATGCGTAATGCGTAAATAAAAATTAAGTGATGCACAATACGTGATGAGCAATACGTAGATGGAGATTAGCTGTCGAATGTACCAAAGTTTACATACCACATATCATGCTCTTACGCATTACGGATTACGCAGTACTACCCTCCCTTACCTCTGACTTTAATTCTGATAGGTGTAGCGAAGAAGCCGAAGCGCTCGCGCAGGCGATTGACCAGATACCGCTCATAAGAGAAATGGATTTGAGGTTTCCTCGCGTTGGTAAAGAGCACGAACGTTGGCGGACGCACCGCTGCCTGGGTAATATAGCGCACGCGGAGCTGCTGTTTGCCCGGCAATGTTGCGCGAGGTTGCTCCACTACATCCTCAAAGAATTTATTAAGCTCGCTTGTGGGGACCCTGAACGAACGCGCCTCCTGCGCTTGAATTGCCAGATCAAGCAGCTTATGAACACGCTGCCCTGTCAGGGCTGAGATAAAGATCACAGGCGCATAATCGAGGAACTTCATCTGCTCGCGCAAGCGCCTCTCGAATTCAATTGCGCTATGAGAATCCTTCTCGATCAGGTCCCACTTGTTGACTGCGACGATACAGGAGCGTCCTGCTTCGTGGGCGTAGCCAGCTATGGTAGCGTCCAGGGCGGTGGGCCCCTCAACAGCATCTATCATCACCACTGCCACATCTGCCCGCTCAAGGTTCTTACGCGCCATCACCACCGAAAGCTTCTCTGCCATTCCTTCGGTCTTGCCCTTGCGCCGTATCCCTGCCGTGTCAATGATAAGAAAGCGGCGCCCGCCGTACTCCAGCGCCGTGTCTACGGCATCGCGGGTAGTCCCTGGAATGGGCGAGACGATCACCCGCTCTTGCCCCAGTAGCTTATTTACCAGCGATGATTTTCCTACATTGGGCCTGCCGATTATAGCCAGCTTGATCGCTTGCTCCTGTTGCTGACGCTCCGCCTGCGCCGGAAGCAGTTCAACTACTCGATTAAGCAATTCGCCTATGCCGTTGCCATGTTCAGCCGAGATAGGAAAGACCTCTTTAAAACCAAGCCGGTAGAACTCGCTGGCATGGCTTTCAAGTCTTTCGGCGTCAGCTTTGTTGGCGACGACCAGTACCTGTTTCCCAATAGAGTGCAGCATCCGCGCCAGCTCTTCATCGAGCGGCGTAATGCCTGCTCGCGCATCGACCATCAGCAGCAACAGACTGGATTCATCAATAGCAATGCGCGCCTGACGCACAATATTAGCCGGTATTACTGCATCTTCATCAGGTACAATGCCCCCGGTATCTATCACTTTAAACCACTGCCCCGTCCATTCAGCTTCGCCATAGATTCGGTCACGAGTGATTCCCGGCACATCGCCGACAATGCTTCGTCGCCTGCCGGTGAGCCGGTTAAAGAGAGTTGATTTGCCCACATTGGGCCGGCCTATGATTGCAACTGTTGGCTCGGTCAGATGGCTGTTGCTTCTATCCTCTACTGTGGTCATACTGCTTGACACAACCTCTATAATATCGCCTGGTGAAATAGGATTGCAATCAACATTGATGCCATGGTAAATTTACAACCGGTTAAGAAAGGTTGGGGGTTATTCCTGAAAACAGTAATGCCAAACTGCTTCTAGATTATTTTGCCATGACCAGGTGAATCTATTGATTTGCAATATTTAGGCGAAAGCGGCTACTCGGTTGAATGTTGCTTGCAAATTCCTTGAGCAGGACTTTGCTTGCCGACAGAGAAGCAGAGATAGCCGGAATTCGCATTAGCGGTATTAAGCAAGGGCAGGGAGAGGCCAAAAGGCCGACAACGATGTTGGAGTGGCTGAGAAATCTGATAAACAGACCTGAGCGCAAACTGGCTCCCCATCTGGAACTGGGCGAGCGCGGCGAGCAACTGGCGCTTGACTATTTGAAAAATCGCGCCGGTTATCGTATAGTCGCCACCAACTTTTCTTTGAGATTGGGGCGCAATCTGCGCGGACGGCCCCTGACGGGCGAGATTGACATTATAGCTTACGATGGGCCGGTGCTTGTTTTTGTCGAAGTCAAGACAAGAGCTTCTGATGAAATAGCTCTGCCCCAGGCAGCTATTGACCTGAGAAAGCAACGCCAGATTGCCCGCACAGCTCAGCGTTACAGGCAGTTGATGCAGGTCACCGGCGAGCAGTACCGGTTTGACGCTGTAAGTATTATTCTGGGACAGTCGGCTGAGCCCAGAATCAGTCTGCAGCGCGCCTATTTCACCGCTGAGCGATTTCGCAAACGAGCTTTCGCCTGGACGCGAGATTAGACGCGAGATTAGACGCGAGATTAGACGCGAGATTAGACGCGAGATGATGTGAGATCAGCAGCGATGCGCAATCTCTAGAGCAGATCAAGCATCATAGCCGATGAGTTTTTATGGGAAAAATCGGAATTTTCTATACCTGCTGCCGAATCTCAGGCGAGCAATCTGCCGATAAGTTACATGGTTCGGATTGATACTGCTTCTCAGTCAGAGTGATCAGGCGGATTAAAGCCTTAGTGAGAACAAGCAGGTTATCCCTGGATTTGAGGCTATGATGCGCTGGCAATACCAATTGAAAGCGGAAGAACCCGATCTTTTGCTATTATTATTTAATGTTGGAATCTTGGGAGGTAACTAGGGCAATGCCTGAATTACGCAAGGACCCAATTACCGGACGTTGGGTCATCATTTCTACCGAACGGGCAAAACGCCCGCATGACTTCATGCGAGAGACGGTGACACTGAAGGGCGGTTTCTGTCCATTCTGCTACGGCAACGAGGACAAGACTCCTCCTGAAATCCTGGCTTATCGTGAAAATGGCAATAATGCTCCCAATTCCCCTGGGTGGAATCTGCGCGTGGTGCCCAATAAGTTCCCCGCTCTTCAAATTGAAGGCGATATGGGCCGCAAAGGCGAAGGGCTGTATGACAAGATGAACGGCATTGGCGCTCACGAGGTGATCATCGAAACGCCAAAGCACGATGCCACTATACCGACTATGACCGATCACGAAGTCGAGTCGATCTTCTGGGCTTATCGTGACCGCCTCATAGACCTGAAGCGGGATAAGCGCTTCCGCTATATTCTCATTTTCAAAAACCACGGCGCCGCTGCCGGAGCTTCGTTAGAGCATACTCATTCTCAACTGATTGCCCTGCCGATTGTTCCCAAACGAGTCCGCGAGGAGGTTACCGGCTCGAAGAACTACTACCAAATGAAAGAGCGCTGCATCTATTGCGATATCGTTAAGCAGGAGCTTGAAGATGGCGTTCGTGTAATCACAGAGAACGAAGCATTCCTGGCAGTCAGCCCTTATGCTCCATCATTCCCATTCGAGACCTGGATTCTGCCCAAATATCACGAATCGTCATTTGAAGAGAGTTTGCGTCTTGAATACAAGCATCTGGCCAGGATTACCAAAGATGTTATGCGCCGCATTGATATAGCGCTTGAACAACCGGCATATAATATGATCATCCACACTTCGCCGATAGCGGAAGTCAATAATGATTACTATCACTGGCACATTGAGATCATGCCCAAGCTTACTAAAGTGGCCGGTTTCGAGTGGGGCACCGGCTTCTACATTAACCCTACTCCGCCAGAAGAAGCAGCGCATTTCCTGAGAGAAGTAGGGGATTAAAACCATCGGCTTATGGTTGCTAAAAGCTGTAACAATCTGAACAGGTCAGGTTGACAAGCTTAAAGCTTGGCAGTGAACGGAGACCATAGACTCCCGCCACACCGAGTAGCTCTAAAGTCTTTGCTGCATTGAGG
>Ga0073934_10008114_pt1 | contig 14193 bp, 13 predicted proteins | sample LarsenN4metaG_FD_76834 | JGI IMG/M metagenome (GOLD analysis project Ga0073934, IMG submission 76834) | Hot spring sediment bacterial and archeal communities from British Columbia, Canada, to study Microbial Dark Matter (Phase II) - Larsen... ...
CCTCATGCCGCCGCCGAACATTTTGCGAATGCGCCTCGCCCGCGCAATAAACTCTTTCGTGCCGGCAATTGCCGAGCCGATCGGCGCGCCCAAGCCTTTCGAGAAACAAACCGAAACTGAATCAAAATGACGGGCGTACTCTCGCGGCGCGATGCCGGAAGCGGCGCTGGCGTTCCACAATCGCGCGCCGTCCAAATGAATTGCCAAGCCGCGGCTGCGGGCGAGCTGGTGAATGTGCTGCATCTCCTCCAGAGGAAAAATAGTTCCACCGGCGAGATTGTGCGTATTTTCCAGCGCAATCAAGCGGCTGCGCGGGTAGTAGTAGATGTCGCTGCGCAGCGCCTCTTCGATTTGTGCGGCGGTAATAATCCCGCGATTTCCCACGATAGTGCGCGCTTGCACGCCGCTCAACGCCGCCATTGCCCCGGCTTCGTAATGCAAAAAATGCGAACCGGCGTCGCAAATAATCTCCTCGCCAGGCTGCGTGTGGCAGTGAATGCAGATTTCATTGCCCATCGTGCCGCTGGCAACAAACAAGGCCGCCTCGGCGCCGAGAATTTCCGCCACCATTTCTTGCAGGCGATTGACGGTCGGGTCTTCACCGAAAACATCATCGCCGACTTCGGCTTCGGCCATGGAGCGGCGCATGCCGGGCGTTGGCCGGGTGACGGTATCGCTGCGCAAGTCGATCACATTCATTAAAGATAGTTTAAGCTTTTCATTATAAATTGCAAGCAAAATTTCCCCGGAAACGGAACCGGCCTATCTCTCAAACCGCGAATGAACGCGAATTTAAAAAGTAGCGTATATTCGCGTTTATTGGCGGTTTCTTGGCAGTAAATAACCCGGCATAAAATTTGTTTGCTTTTTAGGCGTAGAGTGATAAATTGATTACTTCACCATCAACAAATGTGCCTGCGCGCATTTTAAGGCTTGAAACTTCGACCGTCTCTTTGATCAGGAGGTTATTATGCCGTGCTTTAATGGACTACCCAATCGGAAAAATTTCCTTTTCGTATTTCTCATTCTCATCTTCTTTGCAACAACTTATGCGAAAGCAACAAGTTCGTCGCAGTCTGCGTCCTATTTGCCGGATCGGATGATTGTAAAATTTGCAACCGGCCGCATCGCCGGCCCCAAACGCGCCGCGCTGCAAGCTTACGCAATGCCGGCGCCGGTGGCCGAGATTTTATCCGGCTTCGGCGCCGCTGCAGCGGAGCAGATGTTCGAGCCGCGATCAAATCTGCCGCGCAAAAATGCTGTTACCATCGATTTGAGCACGATTTATGAAATCAGTTTTGGCCGGCCGGTCAACGTCATGAAAGTTGCGCAGCTTCTGCGCCAGCAAGCCGGCGTCGTTTACGCCGAGCCGGTCTATTTGCGAAAGCTGGTTTATGATCCGAACGATCTGTCCATCAACTTCCAGCAGCATCTGAACATCATCAAAGCGCGCGAGGCCTGGGACACCACCAAAGGCGATACCACCGTCGTCATCGGTATCGTCGACAGCGGCGTGGATTGGCAGCACGAAGACCTCAGGGCGAACATCTGGCGAAACCACAAGGAGATTCCCGGTAACGGCATTGACGATGATCGCAACGGCTTCATCGACGATATTCGCGGCTGGGATTTTGGCGGCCTTAACGGCACGCCGGACAATGATCCGCGTGAAGATGCCCCCGATCACGGCACACTCGTTGCCGGCACTGCCTCCGCGGTCACGGACAATCGTTTGGGCGTGGCGGGCGTTGGTTTCAATTGCAAAATCATGCCTGTTAAAGTCAGCCGCAATGATCTGCGCGGTGATGGCGGGCCTTTCATTGTTTACGGTTTTAAAGGCATTCAATATGCCGCCGAAAATGGCGCCGATGTTATAAATTGCAGTTGGGGCGGCGGCGCTTACAGCCAGACCGAGCAGGATATGATCGATTATGCCGGGCAGCTTGGTACGCTCGTTGTCGCCGCGGCCGGCAACGACGCCGGCAACGCGCTTTTCTATCCGGCGGCTTATCGCAATGTTTTGTCGGTCGCCGCGACCGACAACAGCGATCGCCGGGCCGGTTACTCGAGCTACGGTTATTGGGTCGATGTGTCCGCGCCCGGGAATAATATCTACGGAACCTGGCAACCTTCCACCTACACTTATAACTCGGGCACTTCGTTTTCCTCATCGGTCGTAGCCGGCGTCGCGGCCTTGGTTAAATCCGTTCACAAAGACTGGAAGCCGGCGGCCATCGCCGAACAAGTTCGTCTGGCCGCGGATAACATCGACAGCCAGAATCAGTCGCAGTTTGCCCGCCAGCTCGGTTATGGCCGGGTCAATGCGCAGCGCGCCGTGTCGCCGACTTTCAAAACGCCGGCTGTGCGTCTGGCCAATTATTCTCTGCGCGAAGCCGTTGGGGATGGCGACGGCGTCTTCGAACCCAATGAAGAAATTTCCGTCACTGTGGCCTTGAGCAATTTTTTGGAGTCGGTAAACAACCTCAACCTTACGCTGACCGAAAACAGCACTTTTATCACGGTGACGAACCCGACCTTGAACGTTGGCGCGATAAGTCGGGATGAGACTGTAACCGCGGCGGGAACGTTTCGATTCCGCATCGCCGCCAATGTTCCGACCAACCATTTCGTGACGTTTTATGTGAATTTTTCGGCGAGTGGTTATAGCGACTGGCAGGGCTTCACGACGATCATTCGCCCGCTTTATGGCGATTTGGTGGTTGGCAATGTGGCCACCACGCTCACCAGCTTCGGGGCGCTCGGTTTTGAAGATTATGCGCAAAGCAGCGGCGGCGGACACATCGGCCGTGGTTTTGAGTTTCCCCTCGGCAGCGCCTCGGCGCTTTATCACGCCGGTTTAATTTTAGCGACGGGTTCGAATCGCGTGAGCGATGTGACGTATGGCAATAGCACTTACGATCGTTATGATTTTGTCACCGCCAACGGCGGCGAGTTGAACCTTCAGCCTGGAAGAAAAGCCACGCTGGAAGCGACGGCGCGTTTCAATGACAGCGCCGCCGACAATCCGCTTGGCCTCGTCGTCGATCAAAAAGCATACGCCTGGGCGAACGAACCGTGGAATGATTTTGTGATTTTGGAATTCACCATCAACAACCCCACGGCGCAGGCGATCGACAATCTTTTTGCCGGCTTTTATTTGGATTGGGATATCAACGAATCGACGCAAAATCATGCGGGCTGGGATGCCGCCACCCAGCTTGGCTATGAATGGGCCGACGGCAGCGCGTATTACGGCATCAGCGCCATCTTTCCGGCAACCGCCAGAAGCTACCGCGCCGTTAAAAATCCCGACTTTGTTTGGGAGAATAAATTCACCGAGGCGGTCAAATATCAATTCCTCAGCGAAACGTTTCAAGTCGTTGCCAGCGATCAGCCGCATGACTGGTCGCAACTGTTGAGCTACGGCCCGTACAATATCGCCGCCGGCAAAAGCGTGACCGTTGCGTTCGCGGTTTTGGGCGGCACGAATCTGGCGGATTTGCAAGCCAATGCGCAGGCGGCGCGCGGCGCGTATTTGACGACGGCGGTTGATGATTCGCGCCCCGAACCGCTGCCGCTGCAATTCGAGCTGGCGCAGAATGCGCCCAATCCTTTTGCCAGAGGCTCGGCGCCGGCGACGGAGATTCGCTATAATGTGGCCGATTCTGGGCCGGTGAGTTTGCGCGTTTTCAATTTGCTCGGCCAGGAAGTGGCTGTGCTGGTGCAGAGCTTTCAAAATCGCGGCCGCTACACCGTGCCATGGGATGGCCGCGATCGCCGCGGCCTCGCAGCGCCGGCCGGCGTGTATTTTTATCAACTGCGCGCGCCCAATTTTTCCGCGACGCGGAAGTTGATTGTGGTTCAATGATGCAAAAAAGATTTGCTTTTGCCGATGCTTTTGAATAAATTGAAAACTCAAAAATCGCGACGAGCGGTGAGGTGAGAATTTGAGCGAAGTTGACGCTTATGAACTCGGAACTGTGCAGAGGAGATTGGCATGGCGTTGAAAGACCCCAAGTACGATAAACCCATTCAATTGCGCAAAACCCGGCGGCCCAAGCAACTGGCGGTGATCAATCAATCCGGCTGCACCGGCTGCCAGGTTTGTATCGATTTTTGCCCGGCCGATTGCATTTTAATCGTCCCCGGGCCGGACCCGATGAATCCCACCGTGCACCGGCTGGTGGAGGTGGATTTGCCGCGCTGCATCGGCTGCACGCTGTGCGCGAAATATTGTCCGTGGCTAACCATTGAGATGCTGGATTTTGATGAAGGTTACCGCAAAGCCGAAGAGTGGACCATCCGCAGCGTCCTCGGCGAAATCATGGAACCCGTACCGCCTGACGCCGCCCCCAAACGTCGACCGGCAGCAGTTCACGCCGCGGCTGAGTGAAGAAGATCGCGCCGATCTCGCTGAGGGCGTGGCGCTTTTCAACGCCGGAAAATATTGGGAATCGCACGAGGCGTGGGAAAAAATCTGGCGACGCCATCCGGAGCCGTGGCGCTATTTTGTGCAAGGCCTGATTCAAGCTGCGGCGGCGCACCATCAATTGCGGCGCGGCATCCGGCACGGCGTGCTCAAGCATTTGCACAATGCGCTGGTGAAATTGGACGCCGCGCCGCCGGATTTTGCCGGTTTGGCGCTGGCGCCATTTCGTGACGATTTGCACAGCCTGCTCGACCGGATTGAAGCCTCGGAGAAAATGACAGTGTCGTCATTGCAGTTGCGTTTTATTTCGTAGCGTGGCAGCTTGCCGTCCCGCAAGCCGGGATCAACCGCGAATTAACGCCAATCAACGCAAATAAAAATTAGCGTGCATTCGCGTGAATTAGCGGTTCGTTAAAAAGTTTTCACACGATCTTTTTAAAAATTCAAAAGCCTTTTGACGCTCGGATGCGGCAAAAGGCTTTTCTTTTTCATAAAATAGCGCAAAAAGCAGGCTAAGAAGGTACAGAATAAAATTAGGACGAGTGGATGGAACGATGTGAGCAAAGATTGTGTTTTTATTGACACCTCTTCGCCGCCGCGCCAGAATTTTTCTTGACAAGCCCGAACAAAAGTAGTATCTTAATCTAATGTTCTAACAAGATCGGAAAGTATTTAAATTTTTTAAAAATTATTGCGATGGGACTTTCGGCGGAAAAATTGAGTGAACGCGAGCGCCTGATTTTGAACGCCATCGTGGAAAGTTTTGTGCGCAACGCCGTGCCGGTAGGCTCGCGGTATTTGTCCAAAAAAAGCGGCATGGAAATGAGCGCCGCCACCATCCGCAACGTGATGATGGATTTGGAAGAGAGGGGTTACGTGACGCAGCCGCACACCTCGGCCGGGCGCATGCCGACCGACAAGGGTTATCGTTTTTATGTCGATTCCTTGATGCTGGTCGAAATGCTGTCGGAGCAGGAGAAACAGCATATTCTCGAGCAGTTGCGCCGCGACTCGCTGGGCGTCGATACGATTCTCGATGCGGCGTCGCAGGTGTTGGCGCGGGTCTCCAGCCAGCTCGGCGTCGTGCTCTCGCCGCGATTTTACCAGGGCATTTTCGAGAAGATCGAGCTGGTGCCGATCGCCGAAAAAAAGATTTTAATGGCGCTCACGATCAAATCCGGCCTGGTGCGGACGATCGTGATGGAAGTGGCGGCGGAGGTTTCACGCGAGGTGCTCGAGAAAACCGCGCGCGTCATCAACGAACGGCTGCATGGTTTGAGCTTGCAGGAGATCAAGCAGTCGCTCGAGCAGCGCATGCGGCACGCCGGCGACGCCAACCCTGAATTGATCGAACGAATCGTCGGCTCGGCCGATTTGCTGTTCAGTGAAGACGGCCGGCGCGGGTTGCACTTCGGCGGCACGAACAACATCGTCAGCCAGCCGGAGTTTACCGATCATCAGCAGTTGGCGAAGGTTTTGAATCTGCTGGAAAACCGCGAAATTTTGATTCATCTTTTCGAACAGGGCGATAATTCGGAAAAAATTTCGATTACCATCGGCGATGAAAATCGCGACGAGCTGATCAAGCATTGCAGCTTGATTACCGCTTCGTACAACCTCGGCCATATCAGCGGCACGCTGGGCGTGCTCGGCCCGACGCGCATCCGTTACTCCAAAATGGTGGCGCTGGTGGATTACATGGCAAAAATTTTGACCGAGGTTTTGGAAAAAAATCGGACGACGCCGGTGGGATGAGGAGCTTAATTTGACCAGGATCATGCCAAACGACAAACAAACGATCGACCTCAATCATTCGGACGAAACGGAGGAAAGTGCGGCTGTGTCCGCCGAGAACGCCGCCGGTGAGACGGCGGCCGAGAATCTCGTGATCGAAACTGAAGCGGAATCAATGGAAGGCGCGGCAGTTTTTGATCTTCCCGATGATCGTCATAATGGCGCGGGCGCCGCGGCCGAAACCAGCAAGCCCAAGAAGGGGCGAATGGATTTTCGCCGCCGGGCGCTGCTGAAAGAGTTGGAAGACAGAGAAAAGGAGCTGGATAAGCTCCGTGATGAGTATGCCAAATCGGTTTTGCAGAACGCCGAGCTGAAAGACCGGCATTTGCGCCTGGCGGCGGAGATGGAAAATTTTCGCAAACGGTTGGAAAGAGAATTTTCCAATCGCGTCGAGAGTCGCGTCGCCGGCGTTCTGGCGGAGTTGCTGCCGGTGGTGGATGATCTCGAGCGTTTCTTCGGCGTGAGCGACGAGGCGAAGGATTATGAGTCCTTGGCGGCCGGCGCGCGCCTGATTTACCAAAACATGCTAAAAGTTTTGCAAAATCACGGCGTGACGGCGATGGAAGCTGTCGGCCACAAATTCGATCCGAATCGGCACGAGGCCTTGATGCAGATGCCGGTTGAAGGCCAGGCCTCCAATCTCGTGGTGCAGGAAACGACAAAGGGATATTTGTTGCTTGACAAAGTGCTCAGGCCCGCTAAAGTCATTGTCAGTGGTTGAGTGGTAAAAAATTTTCTTATGGCGAAACGCGATTATTACGAAATCCTCGGCGTGAGGCGGGAGGCTTCGGAAGACGAGGTCAAAAAAGCTTATCGCAAGCTGGCGATGCAATATCATCCCGACCGCAATGCCGGCGATCATTCGGCGGAAGAGCGCTTCAAGGAAGTTGCGGAGGCCTACGAAGTTTTGCGCGACCGTGACAAACGCGACCGCTACGATCGCTTCGGTCATGCCGGGCTTCGCGGCAGCGGCGGTTTTGAAACCGTGCGCGATTTTGAATTCGACCTGGCGGATGCGCTGCGCACGTTCATGTCGGAAGGCATCTTCGGCGAATTTTTTGGCCAAACCGGCGGCGGCCGCACGCGTGAGATGAAGCAGCGCGGCAACGATCTGCAAATTCCTCTGAAACTGACGCTGGAAGAAGCGGCCAACGGCGTCAACAAAAAAATCAAGCTGCACAAATATCTGAAGTGCGATTCGTGCGCGGGAACGGGCAGTGCCCGTGGCAGCCAGGAGGCGATTTGCCCGACGTGCCGCGGCACGGGTGAAGTGAGGCAGGTTTCGCGCTCGTTCTTTGGCCAGTTTATTAATGTGAGCACGTGTCATCAATGCCGTGGCGAAGGCCGGATCATCAAGAATCCATGTCCGGATTGCCGCGGCGAAGGCCGGATCGAAGGCGAAAAGATGATCGCCGTCGATATACCGGCCGGCGTCGCCGCGGGAAATTATTTGACCGTGCGCGGCGAAGGCAATGCCGGCCCGCGCGGCGGTCCGGCAGGCGATCTGCTCGTGGTCGTCGAAGAGAAAGAGCACGAGTATTTCGAGCGGCACGGCGACGACATTCTTTATGATTTGCCGCTGAGCATTCCGCAGGCGGTGTTGGGCGATGTGGTGGAAGTGCCGACGCTCAACGGCAAGGCGAAATTGGACGTCGCGCCGGGAACGCAGTCGGGAAAAATTTTGCGCATGCGCGGCAAAGGCATTCCGCATTTAAACGGCTACGGCAGCGGCGACCAGCTCGTGCGCGTCGTCGTGTGGATGCCCAGCAAACTTTCGCTGAAAGAGAAGGAGTTGTTTCTGCAATTGGCCGAAACCGACGGCGTCAAGCCGCCACAGAGCGAACGTGGATTTTTTTCTAAAATTAAAGAAGCGCTGTTTTGAAAAACGTTGGCCAGTTAGCCGGTTAACCTTTTAACTGGCTAAACGAGGAGGTAGGTGCTCATGCAGGGGTTTACCCGGCCGGAGCAACGCGCGATTTTAGTTCTGCTGTCGACCTTTGGTCTCGGAACCTTGTTTTGGTGGTATCGCCAAAGCCAGCCGCTGCCGGCGGTGAGTCCGGCAACAGTGGCCGTGTTTGATGAGTTTGTGCGCGGATTGCCGGACGACAGTGTTTTCGCGCCGGCATCGTTCAGCGAGCGCGGCGCTACTGAACGCGCCTCGTCCGCGCGGCTTGATTTGAACGCCGCCACCATTAACGACTTGGTGCGTCTTCCGGGCATTGGCCCGGTGATGGCAAAACGAATTGTCGAGTATCGCGAGGCCAACGGCCCGTTCAAAAGCTTGCAGGATTTGTGCAAAGTCAAAGGCATTGGCGTTAAGACGTATGAGAAATTGGCGCCGTTGGTGGTGATCAAGTAATTCGAGGTTGCAACTTTACTACCTTCTCCGTATCTTCTTTGCATGGCAAAAAGGGTTGGTTTTGAGTGGGACGACGAAAAGGATTGGCAGAATCAAAAGCAACACGGTGTATCTTTTATAGAAGCGCAATATGCTTTTGCTGATCGCAGCCGTGTTATTTTGAGGGATCATTCCCATAGTGATACTGAAGCAAGATTTTATTGCATCGGTAAAGTTGGCGAGGGCATTATAACCGTGCGTTTCACCTGCCGAGAAGATAAGATCAGAATATTTGGTGCTGGGTATTGGAGAAAAGGGAAAAAGATTTATGAAGAGCAAAACAAGAAAAAGTAAAAGTATTAGATATACCGACGAGCCTATGGATGATGTCGAAGTCGTTGCAGATTTTCTGCCATCTCCAGAAGAGCTTGCATTTAAGGAAGAGTTCGTCAAGATCACCATCTCATTAAGCAAAAGCAGTCTAGATTTTTTTAAAGATAAAGCTGAAGCGCATCGCATCCAATATCAAAAGATGATTCGCCGGCTATTGGATGAATATGTGCTGCGACAAAAACAATTATCTCGACGAGTTCATTGAGCATCTCGTTTTTACGAAAAGGGTTTGAATAAATTTTTAAATTGCTTTCAAAAGCATAGATTCTGTGAGTGTAAACGATAACGGTGATTTTGGAATGATGATGGCAGCGGATCGGTATGGCAAAGGTTCGATTCTGTATAAAACATTGATTGCCGTGTTGGCGGCGGCGCTGGTTGTCGCCATCGTTTATCCAAAAAAAATTTGGGAGGATGAAGCAGCGCATCAGGCGCTTTGCCGCGAGCGGATGGCTGATCTGTATAACGCCGAATTACAATATCGAAATTTCAATCATTGTTTCACGGCCAGTTCGGCTGCCGTCATCAAGTTTATCCAATCTGATCAGCGTTACTTGAGCCGGCTCGATTCGCTTGTCGTTCAGCCGCTGCGCGAAGCCCAAAAGACGCTGGATAGCCTTCAGCAAATTCAGGCGTTTGCCGATACTCTTATAGGAACGCTAATTGCTGCCACTCGTGATCCGGCGATCATTGATTCGGTTGATCGTTTGGAAGACCGGGTTATCGAAGGCAGCCGCCGCGCCCGTCAGGTTTTAGAAGCGGTTGGGGATCGCATGGCCGCCATGCCGAACATGCCGGTTGCGGCTTTTCAGCGCGGCTTGAACATCATCACGCGCAAAGATTATTTTTTTAAAATGGAAGTCGTCCGGCGAATGTTAACGGCCGTCGGCAACCCGAGTTTGGCGCGCGCCTCGTCAAGAGAGGCGTTGGAAAATTTTGCCCTGATGGACGTTTGCTGGCGCGAGACGATGGCCAAGCTCGCGGCAGCCCCGGCGGCGTTGGACTCGCTGCGGTGGTGTCCGGCGGTTCAGGATTCTTTTAAAATCGCGCTCGTTGATGACGGCGCCAGCATCGCTTGTCCCATCGATTCAACCGATGTCCGGCGCGCGCAGGCGGATTTTTTTAAATCTCGCATTGGGGCCTTGAAAATTTCTAATCACGGCCGCATTGACCGCGGCGAAAAGAGCTGGGCGTCAAGGCCGTGATCGACTATATACCTTCTGTGTAAGGCTACGCCTGAAAGGTGAGGGAAGTTTATGGCATTTGCCGCTACTAATGGAATGGTCGGCATCAGCATTCGCGACACCGCGCTGCGCATGGTCGAAGTCACCAAGGCGGCGGGCGAATCTCGCATCTCTCGACTTTCCCAGGGACGGGTTCGTACCGCACTCAACGTTGCCTCTCTGCAAGACCGCACCCTGATTCGCCGCTATGCCGAGGATATCAACCGGCTTTACGAAACGGCGGATTTTCAGGTTTCTTCTGGCGTATTTATCCTCGATTCCAATCTGGTGACGATCAAGAAGATTCCGATCGACGTGAACTTGCAAGGCGAGCGCCTCAAAGATCACATGCGCTGGGAAGTGGAGCAGTGCATGATCAATCCGTTGGAACAATACATCATCGCTTTTGAGCCGCTGCCGGCCGATGACAGCAAGGACTTCACCCAGGCGGTCGTCGTCGTTGCCCGGCGTCTGGTGATCGAATATCTCAAAGAGATTTTCCAAAACACCGATCTGCAACTGCGCGCCATCGACGTGGACGTGTTTGCCGCGCAGCGCGTTTTGGCGGGCAATTATGATTCGGGCGAAAAAGAATTTGTCGCGCTCATCGATGTCCGCAAAGATGGCTTGCAATTTTCGATCATGCGCGGGACCAATTTTTATCTTGCGCACGACATGGATTTTCACGGCGACGAACCGGCCGGGCCCACCCGGCGCGACGAGGATCATTTGGCGCGCCAGATTTCGAAAGAACTCCGCCGCATCATCATCGATCATAAATTGGGCAAAAGCGTCGAAGACATGCGCGCGATTCATTTGTACGGTGACGGCGTCACCGACAGCATCGTCGAGGCGCTGCAAAATACTCATAATGTCCGGATAGATCGCGCCAACCCGTTTAAAAAAATAAAAGTTGCCAGCGCCGGCGGCGAGGCCATCGTGCCGTCGCAACCGGAAACTTTTGTCATTCCGGTCGGCGCCGCGTTAAAAGGATTATGATGAGCTCTTTTCATTTTTGTGTGGAGAAGGCGAATGGTTGACATCAATCTCATGGGTGAGGAGGAAAACCGTGAGGAACGCCAGCCGGAGGAGAGTTTCACCCAGACCGTCAATCTCGATCTTGACGACACGGCTGACGAAGAAAATGCCGCCCCGTTTATCAGCGAACCCCCGCCGCCAAGCTCGTATTCGCGCGAGGCCATGGCCGCCGGCGGTTATTCGACGCGCCCGCTGGCGATGAGTGCCAACACCAAATCCGGCTCTTCCCGGGTGACCGCCTACTTGCTGGCCGGCGTGCTGTTTGTCGCCGCGGTCGTCGCCATTTACCTGATGCTTTTCAAAACCGGCCAACAAGATACGATTACCGACACTGGCGCCGACCTCGGCTTGCCAACCCCGATCGATTCACTCGCCGCAACCGGCGACCCTGGAACAACGGCCGATTCGACGCCGTCTTTCGCGGCAACCGAGAATCCCTCTGCTGCGACGAGTGAAACCGAGACGATATCGCCGGTAGCCGGCAGCGTGTTAAGCTCGACGCGTATCGGCGCGTACACCGTCGGGGCGCTGGGTCAATCCTTCGGCGGCGACAACGATTTTGCGCTGATTTCCTATTCGGGCAGCAACAACAGTTTTCTCGTGCAATTCCTGGCGCCGTCGCCGGAAGCGATCACCGAAGTCACGCAAGCCATGCAGCGCAACGCCTCGCCGCAAGAATTGCGCACGGTTTCAAAGCTTCCCGCGGGCAACGGTGGCGCGATGAATAATGTTCTGGTTTTGGGACGCGTGAGCGAGCAGGCGGCGATGATGGGGCCGCAGGGCCAGCGCCGCATGAGCTTCACCGAGTTTTCCACCTGGCTGAAAAAGCTCGGCGCCGACAACGGCCTGCGTTCGACGTTGTATGAAGCTGGCAAAGCGTATGCAGGCGACGGCGGCACGCGCACGCCGGTGCAGGCGAATTTTTCCGGCCGCAAAAGCGGCGCGTTTGATTTTCTTCGCAGCCTCGCCGATGCCGGACCGAATATTTCCATGTCTAAAATCATCGTCAGCCCGGCCGATCGTAAATCACCAAGCAGCGCCCAATTGAACGTGGTGTTGTTGTTTGATTTCATAGAATAGCACTTGGCTGTATGAATCTGCATGAGGGTAATCGCAGGGACGCGCAAGGGACATCTTCTTCAGGCGCCGCGCGGTCTATGGACCCGGCCCACGAGTGATCGCACGCGCACGATTTTGTTCGATCTGCTCCAGGGCAAAGTCAGCGGCGCCGTCGCGCTGGACCTCTTTGCCGGTTCCGGCGCGCTGGGCATCGAAGCGCTGAGCCGCGGCGCCGGTCAAGCCGATTTCGTCGAAAAAAGCCGCCGCGTCGCGGAATTTATCCGCCGGAATTTGAGCCATACGCATCTCGAAGATCATGCGCAAGTGATCGTTCAGGATGCGTTTGCTTTTTTAGCGCGCGCCGAGGCGGCGGAAGGCCAACCCTCCTATGATCTTCTGTTTGCCGATCCGCCTTATAATTTAGGACATGCCGAGCGTCTGCTGGAGGCGTTGTCGCAAAGCCGCTTGTTGAATCCCGGTGCCGTTGCCGTTCTTGAAGAAACCGCGCGCCAAGAGCTGAAACCCGTCAGCGGCCGCTTGCGCTGTTACTTGCGCCGCGTCATCGGTGAAACCGCCTTGCACTTTTATGAGGTGAATTGACGATGCGCCACGTCATTTATCCCGGTACGTTCGATCCCATTACCAACGGCCATCTCGATATCATCGAGCGCGCCACCACGCTGTTCGACGTCGTGACCATCGGCGTGACCACCAATCCCGCCAAAAATCCGCTCTTCACCGTGGAAGAACGCGTGGCCATGATTCGCCAAGTCACGCAGAAGTTCAGCAACGTGCGCGTCGACAGCTTTGGCGGACTGTTGGTGGATTACGCGCAGCGGCTGGGCGCTTGCGCGATCATCCGCGGCCTGCGCGCCATCTCCGATTTTGAATACGAGTTTCAAATGGCGCTGGTCAACCGCAAAATTTCCGACGGCATCGTCACCGTGTTTTTGATGCCGCATGAAAAATACACTTATTTGAATTCGACGATCGTGAAAGAGCTGGCGCTGTTCGGCGGCGACATCAGCCGTTTTGTCCCGCCGGAAGTCGAGGCGCTGATCAAGCAAAAAGTGGCGTCGTGTAAGTAATCTGACCGACCCGACCGTCTGATTCTAAACACGGAGTAACGGAGAAAAACGAGCAAACACGAAGTTCATTATTTTTATGGGAAGTTTTTTTCTGTGATTCTCTGTGAACTCCGTTGCTCCGTGTTTAAAAAACTTTTCGATTGATGAAATTCATTGACCATATTCGCGCCCAGGCCAAAGCCCGGCCCAAGCGCATCGTTTTGCCGGAAGCCGAAGAGCCGCGTGTTTTGCGGGCGGTATTCCGAATTGTCAGCGAAGGCTTGCTCGCGCCGGTTTTGGTCGGCGACCGCGAAGCCATTGCGAAAGCGGCTCGGAAATGGGGAGGCGAGGTCTCCGGTGTCGAAATCGTCTCGCCGTTGCACGACAGCTCTTTTGCGGAATACGCCTCGTTTTATTTTCAGCTTCGGCAGGACAAAGGCGTCAAGGAAAGGCAGGCGGCGGAAACGATGTGCCAACCGCTTTATTACGCCGCGGCATTGGTCCGCACCGGCCGCGCTGACGGCGCCGTCGCCGGATCGGTGCACACCACCGGCGACGTGTTGCGGGCCGCGCTGCAGCTCATTGGCGTCGCCCCCGGCTTCTCGGTTGTTTCGAGCACGTTTGAAATGGTCAGCCCCGAAAATCGCGTGCTGACCTTTGCCGATTGCGCCGTCGTACCCGATCCGGCTCCCGAACAACTGGCGGAGATCGCGATTTCTTCGGCGCAAACGCATGAACGCTTGACCGGTGAAACGCCGCATGTCGCGATGCTCTCGTTTTCCACCAAAGGCAGCGCCAAACATCCGAAAGTCGAGAAAGTGCAGCGCGCCACACAAATCGCGCGGGAGAGAA
>Ga0073934_10008115_pt1 | contig 14191 bp, 17 predicted proteins | sample LarsenN4metaG_FD_76834 | JGI IMG/M metagenome (GOLD analysis project Ga0073934, IMG submission 76834) | Hot spring sediment bacterial and archeal communities from British Columbia, Canada, to study Microbial Dark Matter (Phase II) - Larsen... ...
ATCCACAACATTGACGTCATCAACTGGCTCAAGAAGGGCCATCCGGTGAAGGCCCGCGGCATGGGCGGCTGCGAGACCCGCAAAGGCAAGGATTACGGCGAGATTTTCGACCACCATTCCGTCGAGTTCTTCTATGAGGATGGCTCCATCTGCCAGAGCATGTGCCGCCACCAGCTCGGCTGCTGGAACGAAGTCTCCGAGTACGCCATCGGCAGCAAGGGCCGCAGCGACATCCACCGTCACATCATCACCGGCGACAACCGCTGGCGCCACGAAGGCGGCGGCAAAAATCCTTACCAGCAGGAGCATGACGACCTTTTCGCCGCCATCCGCAACAACACACCGTTCAACGAGGCAGAGTACGGCGCGACCAGTTCCATGACGGCCGTCCTCGGCCGCATGGCCACCTACTCCGGCAAAGAAGTCGAATGGGACGCCGCCGTGAAGTCCGAGATTGATACGATGGTGCCGAACATCGACAAGGTGCCCTTCGCCGAGGCGCTGAAGCTCGAGCCGCTGGTCAAACCCGGCCCTGACGGAATGTATCAACTGCCCGTGCCCGGCAAGACGAAGGCCGTTTGATTACTCCTGAACGCCCATCACGAAAGGCCGGCCTGCGAGGGCTGGCCTTTCTGTTTTTGCCATGAAGACATTGAGACCAGGAGGCATCTCCGGGCTGTTGCTGGGTTTGTTCGGATTGGCCGCCTTCGGTTCCGGCTGCGTCCATTTCGACCGGTCTTCTTGGCAGCGTTTCGCCTTTGCTGAGCCGCACATGGGCACGATTTTCAGCATCGTGCTTTATGCGCCGGACGGGCAGACCGCCACGAATGCCGCTCAAGCCGCCTTCGCCAGGGTCGCCGTGTTGAACCAGGCGATGAGCGATTATGACGACGAAAGCGAACTCATGCGCCTCTGCCGACAACCGGCTGGAGTCCCGGTCAAAGTCAGCCGCGACCTGTTCGCCGTCCTGAAACAGTCCTTGAAAGTGGCTGAACTGACGGACGGGGCCTTCGATCCGACGGTAGGCGAGTTTACCCAGCTCTGGCGCCGGGCGCGGCGGCAAAGAGAACTGCCCGCGCCGGAACGCATCGCCAGGGCACGCGCGTCTTTTGGTTGGTGGAACGTGAGACTCGACGCGCGGGCCCGCACGGTCACGCTGCTCAAGCCCGACATGCGCCTCGATCTTGGCGGCATCGCCAAGGGTTACGCCGCTGACGCCGCGCTCGCCGTCTTGCGTGAGTTGGGCATCCGTCGCGCGCTGGTCGCCGCCAGTGGCGACATCGTGGCGGGTGATCCTCCGCCCGGCCAGCCCGGCTGGCGCGTCGGCGTCCAGTCCTTGGCCTCGCCGGGAGGCGCGCTGACCAGCACGCTTTCGCTGGCCAACCGTGCGGTGTCCACCTCAGGTGACACCGAGCAATTCGTGGAGATTGGCGGCGTTCGTTATTCCCACATCGTGGATCCGCGCACCGGACATGGGCTGGCCACGCGCCTGGGGGTGACAGTCATTGCCTGCGACTCCACCACGGCCGACGCGCTGGCCACGGCTTTGAGCGTGGCGGGTGTGGAACGCGGACTGGCCCTGGTGGAGGCACGGCCTGATCTGGCGGCGTTGATCGTGGCTAGCGGGCGGGATGGAACCCAACGATTCGAATCCAGGCGGTTCGCACGCTTCGTTTCACCCTGAGCGCCCAGCGCTCAGGACAACGAAACCATGCTCCCGCTGGCGATGCTTCCCTCAGCCGCAATGGCCAGCAACGTCCCGTCCAGACAGTCGCGAACCGAGGTGACATGCGGTTTGCCATCGAGCACCGCGTCGAGGAAGGCGGCGTGAACTTCATCGAAGCCGAGGTGGTTGCCCCAGCCTTCGCCCGCGGGCGAGTGAACCTTGTGGACGATCGGCGCCTTCTGGTGTGTGCCACGTTGCCACTGGAGGATTTCGATGGCCGAGATGCGCGTCTGAAGCGAGCCGGCGTCGCCGACAATGCCCATTTCGAGCTCCTCCTCGGGGAAATCGCGGGCGAAGAGGCAGACCTGCAAAGTGCCGAGCACGCCATTGTCATATTCGAAGCTGACGGTGGAATGGTCGTTCACCTGATGCGCGGCATCCACAACGTGCATCACGGCGCTGCCTCCGAAGGCGGCGACGCGGCACGGGCGGGCGCCGACCCACCAGTTCATCATGTCGAAGTGGTGGCAATTCTTGTCCACCATCATGCCGCCGGAGAGGCGCGCGTCCTGAATCCACTGGCCGGACTTGGGCTGGAACGGGCCGCGGAACTCACGCGTCCAGACCATGCGCGGCTGGCCGATCTCGCCGGCATCCACGAGCGACTTCATCTTCTGGAAGAAGGGCGAATAGCGCAGTTCGTGGCCGACGAGCACCGCGCGGTCGCTGTTCTCGGCCGCGGCGAGGACGGCGCGGCATTCCTCCGCCGTGATGCCGATGGGCTTTTCGAGGAAGAGGTGCTTGCCGGCCTTCAAGGTATCCAACGCGAGCGCGGCATGCGTGGAGTTGGGCGTGGAGATGACGACGGCATCAAGGTCGGAGTGGATCAACTCGCGCTCGTCGCGCAAGACTTTGGCGTTGGGCGCGACGGCGAGGGCTTTGGCGATGTTCGCCTCGTTGCGCGAGCAGATGGCGACGCACTCGGCGCGGGGGGCGTTCTTCACGTGAAACTGGTTCACGTGGGAGAGGCCCATCGCGCCGATGCCGAGGAAGCCGAGGCGGAGTCGAGGCATGGAGTATTTGATTGGTGGAGTGTTGGGTGGCGAAGTCCGGGAGCACATCACTCCATTACTCCACCACTTCGTCAGCCCTTCGCCTGCCCGGTCGCCTTCGCCCAGTCCTTGAGGAAGATGTCGAGGCCGATGTCGGTGAGCGGGTGGTCGTAGAGCATTTTCAGGAAGTCATAGAACATCGTGCATACATCCGAGCCGGCGAGCGCGGCTTGGAGGACGTGCTCGGGATGGCGCACGGCGGCGGTGAGGATCTGTGTCTTGAACCCGTAGTTGTCGTATATGGTGCGAATCTGCCGGACGAGGTCCATGCCGATGTGGCCGACGGAATCGAGGCGTCCGACAAACGGGCTGATGTAGGTCGCGCCACACTTGGCGGCGAGCAACGCCTGAAGCGGGGAGAAGTTGAGCGTGACGTTGGTCTTGATGCCTTCGGCGGAGAGTTCTTTCACGGCCTTTAGGCCTTCGCGGATGACGGGAACTTTCACGACGACGTTGGGGCCGAGCTTCGCGAGCTCGCGGCCTTCCTTCACGATGGTCGGCGCGTCAGTGGCGATCGTTTCGAGCGAGACGGGGCCGTTGACGATTTCCAGGATCTCGCGATAGACGTCCTCCGGCTTGCGGCCGGTCTTCATGACATGGGTGGGGTTGGTGGTTACGCCGTCAATGATGCCCCAGCTCCAGGCTTCCTTGATTTGCGCGACGTCGGCGGTGTCAATGAACAGTTTCATGGCGGTAGGAATTGGCTACACGAGTGTGCGCCGGGCGCGGGCGGCGGGCAAGTGTGGTCAAGGCCGGTTGGTGTGCGGCGCAGGCGCGTCCATCCGGCACGCGTCAGCAATTCGAATCTAAGGCAGGAAAGCTGAATCGAGATCAGACCGCGCCGGTCAGCTTGAAGAGACCGTAGATCAACGCCACTTCCACGACTACGAAAACGCAGAAGCTGCCCCAGGTGATGGTGATGTCCTTGAGACCTTCGAAAAAGCGTTTCATGGCCCCTCATTCAGCAACGGCCATGCCACGGCCCCGCCGGCGTTGAACAAATTTGAGAATCGTCCCCGCGCCGGACAAATCTGCCCTCCTGTTGGACATTCTTTTTGCCCCTTCACCGGGCAGGCTGTCCACGGTGTACGCGCCTTGCCAAAAGGCAGGACACTTTTCCAAGCTGCGGGCGTGCGAAGACCGTTGCGATGCTGGGCGGAGGTGGACTTGAACGCGCTGCGCGGGAACCTCGCGTGGCTGCGTCACGTGGCAGGTCGGGGGCGGATCATCACCGTGGTCAAGGCCGATGCCTATGGTCATGGGCTGCGGCAGATCGCCGCGCTGCTGATGCAAAACGGCACCGATATGTTTGGCGTCGCCAATCTGGATGAGGCGCGCGCCATCCGCGGTGTCGGTGCGGGCTGGCCCATCCTCATGCTGGGCGCGTGCCTACCGGACGAGGTGAAAACCGCCGTGCGCGACCAGGTGCGGCCCACGCTATCGTCTCTGGCCGAGGCGCAATGGTTTTCTGAGGAGGCACAACGCCAGGGAACCCTGGTCCGCGCGCACTTGAAAGTGGACACCGGCATGGGCCGGCTGGGCGTGGCCGTGAACGAAGCATTGCCGTTCCTGCGCCGGATTAAGCAACTCCCCGGCTTGGTAGTCGAAGGCCTTTGCACCCACTTCGCCGCCGCCGAGGACGACGCGCGCTTCACGCGACGCCAACAAATCGCCTTTGAAAAGATTGTCGCGGCGGCCAAGGCAGAGGGCATGGACTTCGAGTGGATTCACGCCAGCAACAGTGCTGGACTGTTGTTCCAGCCCCTGGCCACCTGCAACGCCGTCCGGCCCGGCCTGCTGGTCTATGGCGTGGTGCCGCCGGTCAAACGAGCCTTGCGAACCAAGCTGGCGGGCCAACTGCAACCCGCGCTGACATGGAAATGCCGCGTCAGCCTCGTCAAAACACTGCCTTCGGGAGCAAGCGTCAGCTATGGGCGGACGTTCCGCCTCAAGCAGCGCTTGCGCGTGGGGGTGCTGACCGCAGGGTATGGCGACGGCTACCCGCGCGCCGCCAGCAACCGCGCGCAGGTGCTGGTGGGAGGACAGATGTGTCCGTTGCTGGGCCGCGTGACAATGGACCAGATGATCGTGGACTTGAGTGCCGCGCCCGAGGCGCAGCCTGGCGATGAAGCGGTGTTGCTGGGCCGGCAGGGCGGGGAAGAAATCACCGCTGTTCAACTGGCCGGATGGTGCGGCACCGTGCCCTGGGAAGTGCTGACGAACATCACCCACCGTGTCCCGCGCCTCTACCTTGGGGGCCACGCCGCCTGAGCGGGTATTTCAGGCCGGATTGTTCCCTGACTTCTTCTTGCGCCACTCGCGGTAAATTTCAATGAGCATGGGCAGGATGGAGACGAAGATGATGCCCAGCACCACGAGTTCGAAATTCTTTTTCACCCACGGCAGATTGCCGAAGAACCAGCCCGCCGGCACCAGCGTCACCACCCAGGCGACCGCGCCGACCACGTTGAACATCATGAAGCGCCGGTAATCCATCGCGCCGCTGCCGGCGACAAACGGCGCAAACGTCCGCACGATGGGCACGAAGCGCGCGAGGATGATCGTCTTGCCGCCATAGCGCTCGAAAAACTCGTGCGTCTTCGCCAGGTACTCGGGCTTGATGATGCGCGGGTATTTCTTCGACAAGGCCTTGCCGGCAAACTTGCCCACCGAGTAATTCACCGTGTCACCCAGCACGGCGGCGATGAAGATGAGCAATCCGGCCACCCACCCGTTGAGGCCGCTGTCCGGGTTGGCCGCGATCGCGCCGACGGCAAACAAGAGCGAATCGCCAGGCAGAATGGGCGTCACCACCAGCCCGGTTTCGCAGAAAATGATGAGGAACAGGATGCCATACACCCAAGCGCCATGCTCGCGGGTGAAGTCGTGCAGGTGATCCTGCAAGTGCAGAAAGAGATCGAGAATGTCTTTGATGCCGTCCATGAACGCGGCGGACGCTAAAGAAGCGGTGCGGGAGAGGCGAGACTAATTTCCCAAGACCTGCAACTCACTTGGGCACGAACTGCTCGGCCATGCGGCGGCCCTTCTCCATTTCGTAATCGGGAATCTTCGCCGCCAGCTTGTCGCGGCGTTCGATGGCGTCGAGATTGCCTTTCAACGCCGCCAGGTGCAGCCACTGATAAGCCGCGGCCGGATCCTTTGGCGTGCCCAGCCCTTCCTCGAAGGCGATCCCTGCGGCCAGTTGCGCCTTTTCGTGGTTGCGTTCCGCCGATTCGAGATACCAGCGCAGTCCCTCCTCCAGGTTCTTTTCCACCTCCTTGCCGGTGGAATGATAAAAGCCCAGCCAGTACATGGCGTCCGCGTCGCCACGTTTCGCCTTGTCGCGCAGGCCGTCCAGGAACGATCCCGCCACGGCGTTGGTGGCGGCCTTGGGGCCGGCGACGAGTTCGAGCACTTCGCGGGTGGAGAGCTTCGGCTCCTCCTTGGGCGGCGGCGGGGTGTTGGTCCTGCCCGCGATTTGATTCGCCAGCGATCCCAAGCCGGTGGGCGCGGGCGGCGGCGGCGCGGGCTTTTCACCGCAACCGCTCAATCCCAGCCACAACGCGCTACCAAGCGCGGCCAGCCACATCTTCCCGGTGATACAAAGCCATTTCACGTCGTTCAAAATAACGCTTCGCCCGCCTGCTGGCAAATCTGTTGCCAGGCCGCTGGGATGGAAGCGCGTTGTGGCAACTTGCAGCACGGCCCGCGACTTGTCCCGTGCGTCGCCGTCGCCCACACGGGCGTGACATCCTTATGGGCGAGTTGATGGGACGGTGGCCGCCATCAGGGGCGGAGAGATCAGAAGGCAGTTTGGATATTTTGGCAAAATGGCGGTTGGAATCGTATGGGCGACGATGAAAGGTGTTGGTTGCCTGCCTGGTTGGGCGGAGGCACCGGCGGCGCATCCCTACCAGTCAAACTCATTCAGCCGTGTTCCCGCCTCACCCTCCCGCCAGCGCGCCGACGACGAGGAACGGCTCCTGCCCGTGAACCACCGCCTCCGGCAGCAACGTGTCCGTGGGCCGCATCGAGAAATCTTCTTTGCACGCGAAGAAGCGGATGAACGGGCGGCGCTTGAGCGTGCCGTGGTCGCGGATGGTGCCGCGCAACACGGGGAAGCGGGCTTCCAGCGCGTCCAGCACGGCGGCGACGGTGACGGGCGGCGGGACTTCCAGCAGCACTTCGGCCTCCACGCGCGCGAGATTGCGGAGGTGGAAGGGGAGGACGACGCGTATCATCGGAATAATCCCAAGCTCCAAGTTCCAAATCCCAAAGAAGCTCCAAGCTCCAATCTCCCAGGCGCGTTCAAACCTCGTTTTGGAGCATGGAGCTGGGAGCTTCTTTGGAGCTTGAGATTTGGGATTTGGAGTTTCACCTCAGCGTCTGCACCTCGACCGACAGCACGCCGGGCAGATGGTCGGCGATGCTGGTCCAAGTGTCGCCGCCGTCCGGCGAGCAATAGATCTGGCCGCCGGTCGTGCCAAAATACACGCCGCACGGGTCGAGCGAGTCGGTGGCCATCGCGTCGCGCAGCACGTTCACGTAGCAATCCTTCTGCGGCAGGCCCTTCGTGAGCGGCTCCCACTCGTTGCCGCCGGTCTTGCTGCGATAAACGCGCAGTTTGCCGTCGGGCGGATAGTGCAGCGAATCGCTTGTGATGGGCACCACGTAAATCGTCTCCGGCTCGTGCGCGTGGACATCAATCGGGAAGCCGAAGTCGCTCGGCAAATTGCCGCTGACCTGCGTCCACTGGTCGCCGGCATTGTCAGTGCGCAGAACGTTCCAATGCTTCTGCATGAAGAGCACGTCGGGCCGCGATGGATGGTGCGCGATGCGATGCACGCAATGGCCCACCTCCGCGTCCGGGTCGGGCAGCTCGTATTGCGATTTGAGGCCGCGATTGATGGGCTTCCAAGTCTTGCCTCCATCGTCGGTGCGGAACGCGCCCGCCGCCGAGATGGCGATGTAGATGCGGTTTGGATTCTTCGGGTCGAGCAGGATGGTGTGCAGGCCCATGCCGCCCGCGCCGGGCTGCCACAAGTGCCCCTTCACCTGCCGCAGGCCGGGCAGTTCCTTCCACGTCTTGCCGCCGTCGGTGGTCTTGAAAATCGCCGCGTCCTCCGCGCCCGCGTAGGCGGTGTCCGGGTCCGTGTGCGAGGGTTCGATGTGCCAGATGCGTTTGAACTCCCACGGCTTTTGCGAACCGTCGTAAAACAGGTGCGTGCCGGTCTCGCCCTCGTAGGCGAACTCGTTGCTCTTGCCCTTGGGCATCCCGTCCGGCCCCATCAAATCCTCGGGCTTGGTGCCCGGCGGATTCCAAGTTTTCCCGCCATCATCTGAGCGCTGGATGATCTGGCCGAACCACCCGCTGGTCTGCGACGCATAGATGCGGTTCGGGTCCACCGGGGAGCCTTTGAGGTGATAAATCTCCCAGCCGCCGAACAGTGGGCCGTTGACGTTCCAGCTCTTGCGCGTGCCATCCGCCGTGAGGATGAACGCGCCTTTCTTGGTGCCGACGAGGACTCGGATGGTGCTCATGTTCTCTGGTTCCGGGTTTTGGGTTTAGGGTTTCGAGTTGGAGAGCAGCGCCGCTGGTAACTTCACTCCGGTATCTCGGCCTCGACCAGTTTTCCCAGCATAATCAGCGACTCCTGCCAGCCGAGACAACAGGCCTCGGCGGGAATCACGGCAGGCACGCACTCCTGCACCACGTTCACTTCTGTCCCGCATGAAACTTTCCGCAACGTGACAGCCGTGAGCATCTCGCTTACCATCGCGTCGGGTTCGATGAACGCGCGGTAAATTCGCTCGGGTGGCGCGCGGAGCACGCGATGCAGGCGGATGGTGTGGGTGGACATGGTGGGGTTTGCTTTGGCGGAGACTTAACAGCTCACGCTTCCACAAACGCCTTGAAGCCGCCGTAGAGCATCCGTTTGCAGTCGAAGGGAATGTCCTTGGGGTCGCATATCGTGTGAATGCGCGGGTCTTTCATCACCCGCGCGTTCACCTGGTCGCGGTGCTTGCGTGACTTAAACACGACGTAGGCAAACACGACGGTCTCGCCGGGCTTTGCCTTGATGCCCTTGAGAAAAGGCATGAGCGGTTTGATGTGCAGGTCGTCGCCGACACACTCCTTGTAGTCGAGCGCGCCGTGCTCCATCCAGATTTTGCACGCTTGCTTCGCGATGCGCGCGTAGGCGGCGAGTTTCTTCTTCGGAATGGGAATGACGTATCCGTCAACGTAGTTGGGCATGGTTCATCTTGGGGTGGGGTTTTTGGACAATTCAATCGGTGCCGGGCGCGGAAGCCGAACCGGCTCCGCTCAGTAACCGGATCGCGGCAGCTCATTGACCTTCGCCTTCGCGCCGAAGTTCACCAGCTTGATGTCGGCGAACTCCAGCGTTTGCGGCTGCAGGCCAAAATCGAAGTTGAGCATCCCCTTGCCGGCCTCGTAGTCCGCCGCCACGGTCGCGGGAATTTGCACGTGCTTCCACTTTTCTCCGGCGCTCAATTCCTCGGCGAAAGTGACCTCCAAGTCCGTCTCCGGCGTGCCGAAATAGACATTGAACGCCCCCCCCGCCTTTTCCGACCGGACATGAAACGAGATCAACACCACGTCGCCGCGCTTGACCGGCTGCGCCAGCAATGTGCTGATCTGCGTGTGCCAGACATCGGAGGGCGTCTTCTTTACCGTCGCGCGGATGGCCTGCTTGAACGGCTGGCCGTCCACTTCGATGATCTTGAACTCGCCTTCGCCGTTGGGGCCGCCGTTGCGCCGGTGGCCGTCCATTCCCGGCGTGAGCACGGACATGTCTTCAGGCAGTTTCTTTTCCTGCGCGAAAGTTGAGCCAGCCGGCAAGGCGGCGGCCGTCAAGATCGTGGTGAGGCAATTGATGAGGGAGACAGTCTTCATGTGGAAGTGGGGTTTGTGTGTGGCTGGCAAGCAAACCGCGACCCGGACGGTGTGTCAATGTTGACCGAGATCCGGGGAAAAGGGACTTGCGCCAGTGGCAGGCCTTCCGTAGCTTGCGCCGCGCCTGGCATCCAGCCGCTCCACCCGGCGCGGCGCGTGGGCTGGTAGCTCAATGGTAGAGCAGCGGCCTTTTAAGCCGTTGGTTTCGAGTTCGAGTCTCGACCAGCCCACCAACCCCGCCGGACTCTCGCCCTTCCAACCAACTCTCAGGCCGCCGTTCCACGGCGTGACGCTCCCCGGCCGTTTGGCAGTTTGTGGAAAAGTCCAACCGAGCTTGAACACCTGCGAAGGCGGTGAGCCTGAGGATGCCTGCAGGCAGCCGCTTATTCGCCAGCCCAACACGGCGCTTTCCCTTCACGACCTCTTAACAATCCCTCGCGGGTCAAACATGGGCATTATTCAACGGCCGACCAGGGAAATCTCCAAGTTCTACGGCGGCCGCTCGCTCTTCAGCGGCGTGTTGCTCTTGTATGCCACGGGCGCGCTGGGCGGGGGGCGGCGGCGTTGACGCGGCCCGGCGCGGCGCGTAGGGTGCGGGCATGAGCAAGGCCAAAACAAAACCAAGCATGAGCAGCCAAATGCGCGCCGAGATCAAAGGATGGAACCCTCCTTATTCTGAAATTCTCAAACTGGCGCGCGAAGGCGCGGCCCTCGCCCATGCCCCGCGAAAAACCAAGCCTCGCCCTCGACTGTGACGCCTTTATCTGCCTGGCAGATGAGCAGGACGCCCGCCATGAACTCATGTGGGATTGTCTGGAGCGCGGACGGGAAACCGGCCATGAATGGACCATCACCGCCACGGCGTTGGCGCAGGCGCGCCGGCATCAAGACAGCCGCGACCCGCGGTTGAAAGCGGCGGCGCGCAAGGCAATGACCCACCGGGCGGCCTGGCGGATATTTTATTGGGAGCCGGACACCCCCGACGAGATCAAGCGGAATATCGGGCTAGCCGGCGAATTGAAACAAAGAGGCTGGCTGCTCTGGAAGGAGCCCCGTGACGCGCTGATTCTTGCCGAATGCTCCATCGAGCAAAATTCCCACCCTTGTTTCCCTGGACAAGGATTTCCCGGCTGAACGGGTGAACTTCCACCTCCGCGAATCCATGATGCAAATGAATGTCCTGCCGGTGGCCATTCTGCGGCCCTGGGAACTGCTCTCCTGCTGGCGATGAACTGCCCTGATTTCCTCAACCTCATCAGCGGCTTTGAGCGCGCGAGCTGGCCGCCGTTCGTCGCCCACAGCGAGGCCCCGCGTCTGGGCGGCATTTCTGCCGCGCAGTGGTTTGATTATTTCTTCGCGTCAGAGGGCAACCAGCGTAACGGCATCTGGACGGGCTACTGGATGCACCGCAACCGCTGGCCTCCCGGTCAGGACTGGTGGCAGTTCTCCCTCACCTAAGTCGGCGGGCTGGGGCCGCCCGAAGGCATCCTAATTTCCAAGGTGGACTGGCCAGACGTGACCGGCTGCTACGCCGATCCCGCGCATGAATCCGCGCGCTTCATGGCGCTGGAGCGGCGCGAACTCCGCGCGCATCATGGTGTTTGAGCGCGCCGCCACTTTGAATTTACTGGCCGCCGGCACCTGAGCACGGTTGCAATTTCTGCGCGACACGGCTTACAGAGCCGCGCTTTCGCGAGCTTGGCTGGGACGGCCCCTGGCAGAGAAGAAGGCGCTCTTTTCCCCGCCGGAAGGGCAGAAGACTGATCATCCCCGATCCGCATAAAGGCGACATTGACTGGCCGCTGTTGGAGCGCATGCTCCGGCAGACGAACGTTGCTCCCGAAGACCGGGAGCGGTTGGCTTGAACTGAACCTTACCTCGCAACATGCCCTTCACCGCCGCTGAAATCGCCGCCCGCGTGCAAGGCGAAGTCTTCGGAAACGCCGCCTTGTCACTGACCGGGTTTGCGCCGGCCAGTGTGGCCCGCCCCGGCGATCTCACCTTTGCCGAGAACGAAACCTACTTCGCCATCGCGGAGAAGAGTGCGGCGGCGGCCATCCTCGTTTCAGGCGATTTCAAATCCGCCTCCAAGACGCTCATCCGTGTGAAGAACGCCCGGATCGCCTTTGCCAGAGTGTTGCCGTTGTTTTATCCCGAGCGGGAGTTCGCGCCAGGCGTGCATTCCAGCGCCGTGGTGGCGACAAGTGCCGTGATTGACCCCACGGCGCACCTCGGCCCGTGTTGTGTGGTTGGGGAGCGGGTGAAGATCGGCCCCAAGGTTGTGTTGGAGGACGGCGTTTCCGTCGGCGCGGACTCCATTCTCGGCGAGGAAACCCATTTGCTGCCCAATGTGACGGTCTATCCGCGTTCGCAGATTGGCGCGCGAGTTCGCATTCATGCCGGGGCGGTGATCGGCTCGGATGGTTTCGGTTACGTTTTCGATCAGGGCGCGCATCTCAAGGTTCCGCAGATTGGCCATGTGGTCATCGGCGACGACGTGGAGATCGGCGCGAATGTGACCATTGACCGCGGTGCGCTTGGCCCGACCGTCATTGGCCGGGGCACCAAGATCGACAACCTCGTGCAGATCGCGCACAACGTGCAGATCGGCGAGCATTGCATCGTGGTGGCGCAGACGGGCGTGGCGGGCAGCAGCAAGCTGGGCAGTTATGTGACGCTGGCCGGGCAGGTGGGCATCGCCGGGCACCTGAAGATTGGCGACCGGGTGACCATCGCCGCGCAAAGCGGCGTGATGCACGATATCGCGGCGGGCGAGAAGTGGTTCGGCTCACCCGCGCAGCCGGACCGTCAGATGAAGCGCCAGTTGCTGGCGCTCCAGCAGTTGCCGGATTTGATCCGTCGGATCAGGGAACTGGAGAAACGCCTGGCCGACAAGGATGCCAAGCCTTGATCGGCGCGGTCGTCAGCCACGCCAAATGCCAGTTTTCAAAGTTTGCCGCCCGCGTTACCTTGCGCCCGCATGATGCTGGTCATAGACAATTACGACTCGTTCACCTTCAACCTTGTCCAGTACCTCGGCGAGATGCGGGTGGACATGCAGATTCACCGCAACGACCAGATCAGCCTGGACCGTATTCGGGAGTTGAAGCCCGAGCGCATCCTCATCTCGCCCGGGCCGTGCTCGCCGCGCGAGTCCGGCCTCTCGAACGACATCATCCGCGAGTTTGGGCCGTCCACGCCGCTGCTGGGCGTCTGCCTCGGCCACCAGTGCATCGGGCACACGTTCGGCGCGCAGGTGGTGGTCAACTACCGCATGATGCACGGCAAGGTCTCGCCCATCCATCATAACGGGAAGGACCTCTTCGCCGGCTTGCCTGATCCCTTCAACGCCACGCGCTACCATTCGCTCGTCATCCAGCGTGACACCCTGCCCGCCTGCCTGGAGGTCACCGCCGAGACGGATGAGGGTGAAATCATGGGCGTGCGGCACAAGGACCAGCCGATCTGGGGCGTGCAATTCCATCCGGAAAGCATCCTCTCTGAGCATGGGCGTGAACTGCTGGGGAACTTTTTGAAGCTGGGTTAGCCCAGGTCGTCCTCCACACGGTTGGCCTACACCTGCTTGTGCCTTAGGCGAATCTGCGCTTGCGTCAGGCAAGCGCCGGCAATGACTCTGCGTCGCCGGCCAGTGCTCCACGCAGGAGGTTGGTTGGAGATCCAACACTCACAGCCGTGAGCACCGGGATACCTCCTTCAATCCCGCACCGGCTCCAACGCCGTCGAGTTAATCCCAACACAACTGGCGATCCGCCACCGCGAACGCCGCCACCCAAGGTCATTTGGGAGTCGGTGGCGGGGGGAAGCCGCCGGCCCCGCCGCCAAAGCGCTTCATCATCGCCTCTTGCAACATCACCTGCTGGTTCTCGTAGCGCTTGAACTTGGCGGGCGCTTCAAACTGCGCGGCAGCGGGGGCGGTCAGCTTCACGTCCTTGAAGGTCATGGTCACGGTCTGGCCGCCGTCCAGGACTTCCAGTTTCATGGGAAATTTCTTGAGCGCGGTGGCCTGCCAGACCGTGCCCTCCTGCTTTTTGCCCTCGTCATCGGTGAGGGTGAATTTGCTCTTCACACAGGCCTGGCCGTTGATGGTTTCCTGGCCCGCCTCGGTCATCTCCAGCTTGAACTTGTCCTCACTCTTTTCGGTGCCGTCAGACTCCGGTATCTCCACGTACGCCTCCAGGCCGGGATAGATGAGGAGCACTGATTTTTTAGCCGGCTGGTTGATCGTGGCGATCTCGGCCATGCCCATGGCCTTGACCTGCTCCGCCGCGCCGGGAGGCATGCCCGCGCCCTGGATCTTGGTGAGATCCATGTCCATGCGGGTCTTGCCATCAAGCATGGCCATGTTCGCCGGAATGGTCATGGGGCCGCCGCCGCGCGGATTGCTCACCCGCATCTCAATGCCCGCCGACCAGGCTTTGTTCTCGCCAAAGAGCTTGCGGAAACCGGGGTCAAACTTTGGGCCTGGGCCATTGCCCA